>Ga0335074_10000020_pt1 | contig 330255 bp, 317 predicted proteins | sample Lox_Sample_23_FD_206715 | JGI IMG/M metagenome (GOLD analysis project Ga0335074, IMG submission 206715) | Soil microbial communities from Loxahatchee National Wildlife Refuge, Florida, United States - Lox_Sample_2.3 | ecosystem: Environmental > Terrestrial > Soil > Wetlands | place: USA... | reverse complement strand
GCGGGTGAACTCGAGGATCTCGCGCACGGCGCTGCGCAGCTCGATCCGCCGCAACGCGTCGAGCGCGGCGAACGGCTCGTCGAGCAGCAGCAATTGCGGATCGCGCACGAGCGCCCGCGCCAGCGCCCCCCGCTGCGCCATCCCGCCCGAGAGCTGCTTGGGCAAGCGTTTCGCCGCGTGCGCGAGCCCGACCAGCCCCAGCACGCCGTCCACCCGCGCGCGCTCCGCGTCGGTGCGGGCCGGGAACGCGACGTTGCGCGCGACGTCCAGCCACGGGAAGAGCCGTGGCTCTTGGAAGACGACGCCGACCTCACCGCTGGTCGCGATCGTGCCCGCGTCGGGCGCGTCGAGTCCCGCGATGCAGCGCAGCAGCGTCGACTTGCCGCAGCCGCTCGCGCCGAGGATGGCCACGCGCTCGCCGCGCGCGACATCGAGCTCGAGTCCGTCGAACACCAAGTGGTTGCCGTACGCCTTGCGCAGGCCGCGAATGCGCGCCGCCAGACTCATGCCGGCACCGTGTCCGTCCAGCCCACCAGCCGCCGCTCGAGCCAGCGCATCCCGCTCTCCGAGAGCTTGCCGCACGCCGCGAACAGCAGGATCGCGACCAAGATCTCGTCGGTGCGCGTGGTCTGCTGCCCGTCGGTCAGCAAGAACCCGATGCCGTTCGTCGCCGCCAGCAGCTCTGCCGCCACCAAGAACAGCCACGCTTGCGTGAGCCCGATGCGCGCACCGACCAAGAGCTGCGGCAGCGTCGCGGGCACCAGCACGCGCGCGATCAGGGCGGCGCGCGAGAGCCCCAAGCTGGTGCCGACCTCGACCAATTTCCGGTCGACGCCGCGAATGCCGGCAACGAGCGCGACGTAGATCGGAAAGAACGCGCCGATCGCGACCAGAGTGATCTTCGCCGACTCGCCGATGCCCAGCCACAGCAAGATCAACGGCACCCAGGCCAGCGAGGGAACCGCACGGATCGCCTGCAGCGTCGGATCCAGCGCGCGTTCGAACGTGCGCGAGCCGCCCACCACCGCGCCCAGCACGATCGCCGCCGCCAGCGCGATCGCGAACCCGGCTGCGACCCGCGCGACGCTGGCCGCCAAGTCGTGCCACAACGCGCCGGTCGCCGCGAGGTTTCCGAGCTCGGCGAGCACGTCGTGCGGCGAGGCGAACTGGTAGGACTTCACCCAGCCGCGCGCCGTCGCCAGCCACCAGCCGGCGAGCAACGCGAGCGGCAGCGCGAACCTAGCCACGGAGCGCCAACGTCGCCGGCGCCGCGTCGGCCAAGCTCGCCGCCGAAGCGTCCAGGTCCGCGTCGGGCCGCGCGAGCTTCTCCGAGCGCACGAAGCTGACCACTCCGCCGATCGCCGCGCGGAAGTCCCGGTCCGGGACGCCCGTGCCCGGGTAGCTCGTGCGCTCACGCAGCTGCAGCTCGGCGACCCTGCGGTCCAGGTGCGAGGCGTCGGCCAACAGAGCCGCCGTCTCGTCGACGTGCGCGGCCGCATATTGCCGAGCGCGCGCGTACTGCTGCAACACGATGCGCGTCAGATCGGGATGCTGCGCGAGGAAGTCCTCGCGCGCGTTGAGCGTGCCGTAGGTGTTGAACGCGACGTTGCGATAGAGCAGCCGCGATCCGGCCTCCAGCTGTGAGGCCGCCATGTGCGGGTCGAGGCCCGCCCAGGCGTCGACCTGGCCGCGTTCGAGCGCCACCCGCCCGTCGGGGTGCTGCAAATCGACGATGGTGACCTGGTCCTGCGTCAGGCCGACCGTCGCCAACGAACGCAGCAGGAAGAACCACGGGTCGGTCCCGCGCGTCGCGGCGATCTTCTTCCCTTTGAGATCGCGCAGCGAGCGCAGCGGGGAGTCCTTGGCCACCACCAGCGCGGTCCACTCCGGCCGCGAATAGAGGAAGACCGTGTGCAGCGGTGTGCCGTTGGCGCGCGCGAGGAAGGCGGCGCTGCCGGCCGTCGAGCCGAACGCGACGGTCCCGGCCTGCACGAACTGGTTGCCCTTGTTGGATCCGAGCGAGAGCACCCAGTCGACCGCGGTCCCGCGCTTGAGGAGCGCCTCTTCGAGCCAACCCTTGGACTTGAGCACCAGACTGGGCGGGTTGTAGTAGGCGTAGTCGACGCCGATGCGGTCCGGCTCCGCCGCGCGCACGGCGCGCGGGACGGCCGCGGCGAGCGCGACGCCGCCGGTTAGGCCGAGAAATCGAGAGCGAGGGAACGAGGTCACGGTGGACGCCTCCTGATGCGATGGGAAAGCGAGCGGAGCGAAAACGAAAGCCCCCGCCGGTCGGCGAGGGCTCTGTAGACGGTGGTCGCGCGGCGCGCGATCAGCTCATACGGACCCTGGCCGACCCCCGGGGGAGCAGCACATGGACATTGCGAGCCGACAGCTCATCGAACGCATGAGTGCGCCGACCATACCATGTGCCCGGCGCGGCGTCAAGTTGTTCGGTCGGAGGCCGGCCGGAGCGGCGCGGGACGTCGAAAAGACGAGGCTGCTCGTTAGCAGAATCGTCAAGGATGACCACGGCTCGGATCGGCGCGGCGGTGAGCGCCGCTCTGGTCATCCACCCGGGGTTGGCCCTGCGCGAGGCGACCGATTTCTGGGCGCGTGGCGCTTTCGAGCGCTGCCTGGAGGCCCTCGACGCTCTGGAGGCGAGCGGTGGCCTCGTGGCCGGGACGGCGACGGCAGCGGATGCACTCATCCTGCGCGCGCGCGCGCTCCTGCGCCTACGCAGGTATAGCGAGACGCTCGCGCGTTTGGACGCTGCAACGGTGACGACCATCGAGGACGCCGCTCGCGTACAGCTGCAACGCGCCGCGGCGCTTACACGCACCGGCGACGTCGAACGGGCGCTCGACATGCTGGCGGAACTTCGCCGGACGCCGGGCGCCCTGGACAACCCGCGCCTGGCTGCCGAGTGCGCCTACCGCGAGGCGGTCATGCATTGGGTGCTCGGTGCGGAGGACGCGAGCGTCCACGCCGCGCTGACGTGCGAAGCGTTCGACGATCCGCACTGGTCGGTCTCGAGCAGAGAAGTGCGCGCGTGGTGGCGACAGCGCCACGGCGACTATCCGGCTGCGCTGCGACTGCTTCGGGACGCGCTCGCCGCGTACGACCGCGGCCGCGAGCACGATCGCGACGACCATCACGAGCTGCTGCTGGTCGCTCACGTCGCGGCACTCGAACTGCACCTGCGCAGCGCCGGCGTTGCGGGCGCCTACGTCGCGCGGCGCGAGGCCGGCCTCGACTACACCGCATCGCTCGTATCCCGCAGGCTGGCCAGCACCGTGTGCGGCGTCGACGCCTGGCTCGCGGCGTTGAATGGCGACCGTCCGGCAGCGTTCCGACTGCTGCGACGAGCGGTCGACCTCAATCCCGAGCCCGAGCGGAGCATCTGGCCGATGGCCACGCGCGCGGTCGTGATGGACTTGCTCGACAACGGAGAAGCCGCCGCGGACGTTGCGGCGGAAGGGCTCTCGTACGCGCGGCGCATCGACTGGGCGCAAATGACCGAGGGACAGGCCTACGGGCCGCTCTTCCTGGCGGAGTTCTTCGCGCGGCGAAATCCGGCGGTCGCGCGTGAGCTCCTCGGGATGTACGAGCTGGCGGTCAAGACGATCGAACAGTACTCGACCAACGTCGACGATCGTCGCAATGCCGGCATGTACGCGTTCGTTTCCGGCCTCATCCGTCGCACCGAGGGCGATCACGCCGGCGCACACCGGGATCTGCTCGACGCGAGTCGACTCTTCGCCTCGGTCACCTTCCTGTGGCGTGAAGTGCACGCCCTCATCGAGCTCGACACCGTTCCGGTTCCCGATGGCGACGCCGCGGAACTGCTCGAACGCGCCGTGCAGGCAGTACGCTTTCACTTCCCGCGGTCGTTTCTCGCCGACTTGCTCGGCCCATGGCTGCGCGCATACGACGACCCCGTGACGGCCGCGTTCTCACCGATGCGTCGCCAAATCTTGCGGCGTCTGCTCGACGGCGTGAAACCGAAGGAGATCGCCGCGCTGCTGGGCCTGGCCATCGGTACGGTACGCAACCACATCGGCGAGATCCAGGCAGCCTTCGGGGTGCACTCGATGCAAGGGCTGCTCGTCGCCGCGCGCCTGCGCGGCCTCGGTCCGCCGCAGTCTTGGAACCGATGAACGCGGCGATCGCCGTCCATCCCGAGCGCGCCCTGCGCGCCGCGCGCGAGCTCTGGTCGCGCGCGGCGTTCGAGCATTGCTTGGAAACCCTCGACGCACTCGAGGCAAGCGGCGGCCTCACCGGCTCAGCCGCGGCTGACGTCCTCGTCCTGCGCGCGTTCGCGCTTTGGCGCACGCGAGCGTTCAGCGCGATGGTGGCCTGCCTCGACGTCGACCCCAGGGTGTTCGCAGATCCGCGGGACGCCGCGCGCGTACGGCTGATGCTCGCGGCCGGACTCACGCGCAGCGGTCAGCCGGATCGCGCGCTCGCCCTGCTCGCGGAGCTTCGCCGAACCCCCGGCGCGGTCGACACGCCGGATCTCGAAGCGCAGTGCGCCTATCACGAGGGGTACGCCTATTTCGTCGCCGGCGACGACGTGACGTGCGAGGAGCGCGCCTCGATCGCCCGGGCGTACGAGCATCCGACCTGGTCCATCCACGCGCGGTCGACCCTCGCCTCTCGCAGGCTGAGACGAGGCGAATACCATGAGGCACTCGCGCTCTTCCGCGAGACCGTGGCCGCCTACCAGCGCGGTGGGGATCGCGACGACGTGGCTGAAGCGCTGTACCACTCGAACATCACACAGCTCGAGCTGGTCTTGCGATCGGCAGAGGTCCGTGACACCAGACCGGTGCGGCGTCGGAGCGCGCTCGACTATACGGCCTCGAAGCGTATGCGCTTCCTGGGCCACATCACCTTCGGCATGGATGCGTGGCTCGCCGCGCTCGACGGTGACCGCGCCGAAGCATTGCGCCTGAGTCGGCGTGCCGTCGACTTGGCGGACTCGCCGGCCAGACTCGTCTGGGCGTTGGGCCAACGCGCGCTGCTCGCCGACGTCCTGGCCAATCGCGAGGCCGCTCTCGATTACGCGAATGAAGCCCTTCAGCTGTGCCGGCGGATCGATTGGGCGCGTCACGACGAGTTCGACGGTCACGCTCCGGTTCTGGTCGCCGAGACGCTCGCAACGCGCAACCCTGCGGCCGCGCGTGAGCTGCTGGGGATGGTCGAGATCGCGTTGCGAACGCTGGATCCGAATACGAACAATCGCGACGACGACCGGATCGCCGCGCACTTTGCGTTTATCGACGGCCTTGCGCGCCGGACGGACGGTGACCTCGCTGGTGCTCACCGCTCCTTCCTGGACGCCAGCAATCTCTTTGCCCGGATATCGAATCACTGGCGCGTCGCCCGAACGCTCGTCGAGCTCGATACGGTGCCGATGCCGGGTGGGGATGCCGCAGCGCATCTCGACCGCGCAGCCCGGTTGGTTCGAAGCGACTACCCGGCCTCGTTCCTCGCCGATCGTCTCGGACCGTGGCTGCGCGCGTACGACGATCCCATCGTCGCGGCGTTCTCGCCGATGCGTCGACACGTCTTGCGCCGCCTGCTCGACGGCGTCAGCCCGAAAGAAACGGCAGCGTTGCTCGGCCTGGCCATCGGGACGGTGCGCAATCATATCGGCGAGATCCAAGCAGCCTTTGGTGCCCACTCGATGCAAGAGCTCATCGTCGCCGCGCGACGCCGCGGCATCGGCCCGCCGAATCCCCCGTACGGCAGCCCTGGCGTACCGGTGGTATCGGTGAGCGCAGAACCTACATGGCCACGATCCGGGTGATCTAGAGCGTCGTCAAGAACGCGTCGACCGCGGCCAGGAAGCGGTCGGGCTGATCGAGCATCACGAAGTGTTTCGCGGGCGCGATCGAGACCACGGTCAGCTTGCGGGCGTGCGCGAAGAGCGCCTTGTACGCTGCGGCCTTCTCCGGCTCGGTATAGTGGACGGCGACCTGCGGGTTCGCCTCCGACGGATCGTAGGGTACGATCTCCTCGATCGGCGCGGTGATCGCGCCCAGGCGCGGGCGCAGGTCGACCTCGAGATCGGCCGCGATCCAGTCGGCAGCGGTCGTCGCGTCGCTTTGTGCGGCGAGTGCGGCCATCGCCGTCGCCAACGCCGGATCGGTCACGCCCTGCGCGCTCATGAACCCCGTCTCGTATTCGACCAGCTGTGCGGGTGTTTGCAGCCGTAACGTCGAGGCGCTGCGCCCGGCGGCCTCTTTGCGCTGCGCGGGCGTGAGGTCGTCGGTGTCGGGGAAGATCGGCAGCGCGTCGACCGCGACGACGCCGCGGACCCGCGTCGGATGCTGCTCCGCGAAGGCGAGCGCCAGCGTGCCGCCCAGGCTGTGCCCGATGAGCACGGCCTTCTCGACGTGTGCGCGATCGAGCACCGCGTTGAGGTCACGCACGAAGCCGGCAACGGAGGGCGTCCCCTGCGGCGGCTGACCCGCGAAACCGGCCGGCGTCACGGCGTACACCGTGTGCGTCGCGGCAAGGTGCGGGATCAGCCCGTACCACTCCCAGGTGCCGCAGGCAAGCTCCGGCAGCAGGACGATCGGCTCGCCGCCGGTCCCATACGTGTCGACGTGGAGCGTGCCGACTTGGAAGGACGACGCCGCGAGCGGCGCGGGCGGCAGCGTCGCCGCCATGCCGACGCACGGAGTCGCCACGAGCAATGTCGTCGTCAACACGACGACGTGAGCGAGCCGCATGCGAACCTCCTACGGCGAGAGCCGGATCAGCCGCCAGGCGGCGCCGTCGCGCTCGTAGACCAGGCGGTCGTGGACGCGGTTGGGCCGGCCTTGCCAGAACTCGAAGCGCTCGGGGACGACGCGATAGCCGCCCCAATACGGCGGCCGCGGTACCGCGTCGGGGAAGCGCGCTTCGGCGTCGGCCATCGCGCGTTCGAGATCGCTCGCGGCGGCGACGGGCGTGCTCTGATGTGACGCCCACGCGCTGAGCCGATGACCGCGCGGGCGGCTGGCGAAGTACGCGTCGCTCTCGGCGGGAGCGACGCGCTCGACGGTGCCCTCCACGCGCAGCTGGCGCTGCAGGATGCCCCACCAGAACAGCAGCGCGGCGCGCGGGTGCGCGGCGAGCGCCGCGCCTTTGCGGCTCTCGTAGTTGGTGTAGAACACGAAGCCGCGCTCGTCCCAGCCGCGCAGCAGCACGATGCGTGACGAGGGCCGGCCGTCGGGATCGACGGTCGCGACGCTCATGCCGTACGGCTCGTCGATCTCCGGGGTCTCCAGCGCTTGGGCGAACCACGCGCCGAACTGCGCGAACGGATCGGTCGCGACGTCCGCCTCGTCGAGGTGGCCGCGCTCGTAGTGCACGCGGCGGGCGCTGAAGTCGTCGCTCATGGAAATTTCCCCGCCACCATCCCGCCCCCCAGGCCGAGCACGAGCACGACGCCGCCCGCCAGCGCCAGCGGCAACGACGCGTCGACGCGCCGCCGCTCGCGCGTCGTCGACGAGGCCAGCGACGCCAGCCGGCTGCGCAGGCTGCCGGCGTCGGCGACGCGCGCGTACGCGCCGTTCGCGGCGGCGGCGATCTGCCGCAACGCGTCCTCGTCGATCGTCGCCTCTTCGTCCGTGCCCGGCACCAGCTGCCCGGAGTCGCTGGTACCGATCCCGATCGTGTCGATCTCGATCCCGGCGGCGCCGATCTGCGGCGCGACCGCGAGCGGGTCCGCGCCCAGGTTGTTCACGCCGTCGGTGATCAGCACGATCGCTCGTTTTCCGCTCGCCGGCAGCAGCCGCGCCGCGGTGATCAGCGCGTCGCCGATCGCGGTCCCGCCGTTGGGCGGCGGGATGCGCGCGACCGCGTCGCGCAGCGCGTCTTTGTCGTCGCTGAGCGCCTGCACGACCCCCGCCCCGCTCGAGAACGCGACGATCCCGATGCGGGTTCCGGCCGGCGCCTCGTCGATGAACGCGCGCACCGCCGCGTCCGCGGCTTCGGCCCGCGTCGGCGTGACGTCGGTCGAGCGCATCGAGCCCGAGACGTCGACGCACAGCACGACCGCGCCGCGCGCGGGCAGGTTGGCGACGATGTGCGGTCCGGCCAGCGCGCCGCCGAGCAGCACGATCCCCGCCGCGCACAGCAACGCCAGCACCAGGGCCGGGTCGATCCGGCGCGCCGTCGCCGACTCGAAGAACGCGAGGTCGCTGTAGGCGAGCGCGGCCGCGGCACCGCGGCGCGACGCGAGGTGGGCCAGCGCGAGGAAGGCCGCCGCCGCGAGCAGCCCGATCAACAGCCAGAGCGGATGCGCCAGCGTCACGGCGCGAGACCGAAGGCGCGATGGAGCGAGCCGCGGCCGTCGCCTTCGACCAGCGCGCCGACCCGCCAGCCGGCCGTGCGGAAACGCGTCTCCAATGCGCGCGCGCGCCGCTCGCTGGCGGCGCGGTAACGGGCACGCGTTCGCGTGCCGACGAACGCGCGACGCACGCGGCCGCTCTCGGCATCGCGCAAGCGGACGAAGCCGCGCAGCGGCAGATCGTCCTGCCAGGGGTCGCGCGCGAGCAGCACCGTGGCGTCGAACCGCAGCGCGGCGCGGCCCAGCAGCTCGTCGTCGGGCAGATCGAAGCCGTCGACGATCGCCAGCAACGAGGCGCCGCGCGGCAGCGCGCGCAGCGCGAGCGTCAGCGCGGGCGCGAAGCGGAACGGCGCCGCGGCGTGCACGAGCGGCGCGGCTCGCTTGTCGCGCACGACGCGCTCGTCGACGACGCGGGCGGCCCGGTCTTCGCCTTCCGCCGCGCCGAACCACGCGCGGACGGCGTCGTCGGCGGTGGCCGCCAAGGTGCTGCGCCGGCCGACGCGCATCGAGCCGGACTCGTCGACGATCGCCGCCAGCACGAGCGCGGTCTCTTCGAGGTACACGCGCGTCTGCAGCGCCCCCACCCGCGCGCTGGCGGCATGGTCGATGCGCCGAGGATCGTCGCCCTCGACGTACGCGCGCAGCTGCGAGAACACGAAGCCGTCGCCCGGACGCGACCCGCGGGTGGCGCCGCCGGGACGCGGGGTGGCGCGGGCGCCGCGCAGGATCGCCGCCCGCAGCGCGTTCACGGCGCCGGCACCGCGGCGATGATCCGCCGCACGACCGCTTCGGGATCCTCGCTGCGCAGCGCGATGCGGTCGTCGTACGAGAGCCGATGACGCAGTACGGACGGCGCGATGTCGCGCACGTCGTCGGGGGTGGCATACGGCCGTCCGACGAGATACGCGCGCGCCCGCGCCAGCGCGATCAGGGCCAGCGCCGCGCGCGGGGAGGCGCCGTGCACGACCAGCTCGGCGCCGCGGCTGGCACGCACGATCGCCACCGCGTAGTCGCGCACCTTGGCGTCCACGAAGACTTCGTGCGCCGCGCCTTGCCAGCGCCGGACGTCGTCGAGCGTGCAGACGTTGGCGACCAGCGGCGGCTCGCCGGCGCCGAAGCGGTCGACGATCGCGCGCTCCTCCTCGATCGCGGGATACGCGACCACCAGCTTGGCCAGAAACCGGTCGAGCTGCGCGCTCGGGAGCGGGTAGGTGCCTTCGGCGTCGTACGGGTTCATCGTCGCCAGGACGACGAACGGCGCCGGCAAGTCGTACGTCTGCGGCCCGATCGTCGCACGCCGCTCCTGCATCCCCTCGAGCAGCGCCGACTGCACCTTGGCCGGCGCGCGGTTGATCTCGTCGGCCAGCACGACGTTGGCGAACAGCGGTCCGAAGACGGTGGCGAACTCGCCCGTCTTCTGGTCGAAGATACGCGTTCCGGTGACGTCGGAGGGCAGCAGGTCCGGGGTGAACTGCACGCGCCGGAACACCCCGCCGACGGCGGCGGCCAGCGCGCGGCAGGCCAGCGTTTTGGCGACGCCGGGCGCACCTTCGAGCAAGACGTGACCGCCGGCGACGACGGCCAGCACCAGGCCTTCGCACACCTCGTCTTGGCCGACGATGGTGGCGTGCAAGGCCTCGAGCACCGCACGCGGCGTGCTCACGACAGCCACCGTTCCGTCGCGCCGATCAGCTCCGCCGACGCGACGTCGCGCAGCGCGGCCGGCCCGAACGCCGCCTGCTCGGCCGCGTTCAGCGCCGCGCGCAACGACGGATCGGTCGCAGCGGCGAGCGCGTCGCGCAGGGTCGCCCCGGCCGGCACGCCGGCCGCCGCGAACAGCGCCGCGCGCAGCTCCAGCAGCACGCCGTTCGCGGGCGAGGTCCGGTAACGCCGCAGGGCCGCGGCGACCTCGTCGCGCGGCGTGCGCACGGGTTCGGGGGGCGCCACGACCACCGGAGCGGCGGCGACGACGACCGCGCGGCGCCGCGCGCGCTCGATGCGCAGGACGGCGATCAGCGCGATCAGGGCGAGGATCATCCCGACCGCCCACTGGACCACGCGCAGCAGCAGCGGCCGCACACCGGCGTCGACGACGCTCGCGCCTAGAGCGGGACGCGCCGCGATCACCGTGACGCGCACCGCCCGGGAGGAGAACCGCGAGGGGCGACCGGTCCGCGCGTCAATCGCGTCCAGATACGCCGGCAGAAAGGCGAACGTGCCCGGCTGGACCGGTGCCAGCGTCAACGTTTCGACGACGTCCGTGCCGCCGCGCGCGTGCGAGACGGTGCGCTCGTCGCCCAATGGTTCCATGCGGCCCAGATCCGGAATCACCAGCTCGTCCAGATTCGACACGTTCTCACGCACGTGTACGTGGATCGCGATGTGGAAGACTTGTCCGACCGGCACGCGCGTGCGGTCGGCGACCATCGAGAGCGCGTCGACGTGCAGCGTACGGTACCGCTGGGCCCACGCCGGACTCACCGACGCCGTCAGCAGCGTCAGCAGCGCCGCGGCGCCCGCAATTACGGGACGCGGTCGAGCCATCGCGCGAACAGGCTCCGCGCGTCGAACGGGCCGGGCGACGCTTCGGGATGGAATTGCACCGCCTCGATCGGCAGCGTGCGATGGCGAAAGCCTTCGTTCGTGCCGTCGTTGAGGTTGACCATCGTCGGCTCGAGCTCGGGCGGCAGCGTCGCGCCGTCGACCGCGTAGCCGTGATTGTGCGCCGTGACCAGCACCTCGTCGCGGATGAGGTCCTTGACCGGCTGGTTCCCGCCGCGGTGCCCGTAGGGCAGCTTGTAGGTCTGGGCCCCCAACGCCAGCGCCAGCAGCTGGTGGCCCAGGCAGACGCCGAACACCGGCGTCTTCCCGACCAGCTCGCGCAGCGTGATCACCGTCTCGCCCAAGTCGCGCGGATCGCCCGGCCCCGGCGAGACGACGACCGCGTCCGGTGCGTGCGAAAGTATCTCGGCGCTGCCGGCACCGTACGGCAGCACGGTGACGCGCGCGTCGAGCGCGGTCAGATCGCGGATGATGTTCTTCTTCACGCCGCAATCGAGCAGCACGACGTGCTTGCGCCCGGCGCCGATCTCTTGACCCGGCGTGTAGGCGTCGACGACCGAGGCGACCAGCCCTTGCGTCGTGGCCGTCCGCGCGTATTCGGCCAGCGTCGCCTCGACGCTCGCGATCGCCTCGTCGCCGACCGCCAGCGCGGCGGCGATCGTGCCGTGCTCGCGCAGCGCGATCGTCAGCGCGCGGGTATCGATCCCGACGATCGTGCGGACGCCCTGCGCGTCCAGCCAACTGCCCAGATCGAAGCGCGCGGCGTGGTGCGAGGGATGCGCGGCGAGGTGCTTCACGACCGCGCCGGCGACGCACGCGTGCGGGTGCTGCGAGACGTCGCCGCTCACGCCGTAGTTGCCGATCAGCGGATAGGTGAACGTGAGGATCTGCCCCGCGTACGACGGGTCGGTCAGCGCCTCTTCGTACCCGGTCATGCCGGTGAAGAACACCGCCTCGCCGAGCGCCGTCCCGGTCGTGCTCAAGCCCTCGCCGTCGAAGCGGGTGCCGTCGGCCAACAACAGGGTCGCCTTCACGCGTGCGTCTCCACGAAGGTCTCGCGCGGTACGATTTGGCCGTGCTCGTAGACGACCGCACCCTGCACGACCGTCGCGAGCGCGCGGCGCGGGAGCGTCATCCCGTCGAACGGCGTGTTCTTCCCCTTCGAGCGGAACAGCCGCGCGTCGACCGTCCACGGACGCTCGGCGAAGACCGTCACGTCGCCCGGGCTGCCGACGTCGAGCGTGCCGCCCGGGACCCCGAGGATGCGGGCGGGATTGCTCGAGAGCATCGCGACGAAGCGCGCCAGCGGCAGCTCGCGCAAGGCCAGCGCGTACGCTCCGACGGCGATCTCCAGCCCGCTGAACCCGACCGGCGCCTGCGAGAGCAGCTGCGCCTTCTCGTCGGCGCCGTGCGGCGCGTGATCGGTCGCGAAGACGTCGATCGTGCCGTCGAGCACGGCGGCGCGCAGCGCGTCGCGGTCGTGCGCGGCGCGCAGCGGCGGGTTGACCTTCGAGTCCGCGCGGTAGTCGTCGAAGCGGTCGTCGAGGAACACCAGGTGGTGCGGCGTCACCTCGCAGGTCACGCGCACGCCGCGCGCGCGCGCCCAGCGGATCAGATCGAGCGAGGTCGCGGTCGAGACGTGCGCGATGTGCCAGCTCTTCTCCGTCTCGCCGGCGATCAGCAGGTCGCGCGCGACGATGACGTCTTCCGCCAGCGCCGGCGAGCCGTCCAACCCGAGGCGCGCCGAGGCCGCGCCTTCGTTCATCACCGCGTCGCCCTTGAGATCGGGGTCTTCGCAGTGCGAGATGAACACCTGGCCCAGGTCGCCGGCGTAGCGGGCGGCGTTGCGCAGCACGCGCGCGTCGCGCGGCGTCGAGCCGTCGTCGCTGAACGCGACACAGCCGGCCGCGGCCAGCAGGTGGTACGGCGCCAGCTCGTGGCCGGCGCGTCCGCGCGTGATCGCGCCGACCGGATAGACGTGCGCCAAGCCCGCCGCCTCGCCGCGCCGCACGACCTCCGAGACGATCGCCGCGCTGTCGAGCGCGGGCTCGGTGTTGGGCATGCAGGCGACGGCGGTGAAGCCGCCGGCCACCGCCGCCGCGGCCCCGGTCGCGATCGTCTCCTTGTGCGTCTGCCCCGGTTCGCGCAGGTGGACGTGCATGTCGATGAAGCCCGGTGCCACGATCGCGTTCGACGCGTCGACGACGCGCGCGTCGCCCGCCTCGAGGTGCTCGCCGATCCGCGCCACGAACCCGTTCTCGATCAGCACGTCGCGGTGCGCATCGATCCCCAACACCGGATCGATCAGGCGCCCGCCACGAATCAAGGTCGTGCTCATTTTAACGGCGCTCCGCCCCAGGCTCCGCGCCCCCCACGCTTCGCGTGGGGCCCCCGAACGCGGCCTCGCAACGAACCGTCATGCCGCGACCGGTGCCCCGTTGACGAGCGTATCGAGCACGGCCATGCGGACGAAGACGCCGTTGTGGACCTGGGCGACGTAGCGCGAGCGCGGGTCGGCCAGGACGTCGTCGGTCAGCTCGACGTCGCGGTTGTAGGGACCGGGGTGCAGGATGACCGCGTCGCTGCGCAGCGCGCGCAGCCGGCTGCGATTGAGCTGGAAGCGTTGCGTGTAGTCGTCGAGGGTCGGCAACAGGCCGCCGGCGATTCGCTCGCGCTGGATGCGCAGCATCATCACGGCGTCGACCTGCGGCAGGACGGCGTCGAAGTCGCGCTCGATCCGCACGCCGCCGCCGCCGAAGGAGTGCGGCAGCAGGGTGGTCGGGCCGACCAGGACGACGTCGATGCCGAGCGCGCGCATCCCGACGATGTTGGAGCGCGCGACGCGCGAGTGCAGGATGTCGCCGACGATCGCGACGCGCAAGCCGGCGAAACGGCCGAATTCCTGGCGCAGCGTCATCAGGTCGAGCAGCGCCTGGGTCGGGTGCGCGTGCGTGCCGTCGCCGGCGTTGATCACGTGGCCGTCGAACGCGTCGGCCAGCCGGCGCGCGAAGCCCGACTCGCCGTGGCGCACGACGATGACGCGCACGCCGATGCCGCGCAGCGTCAGCGCGGTGTCGGCGATCGTCTCGCCCTTGCCCAGGCTCGACGCGCCGGGCGCGAACGAGATGACGTCGGCGCCCACCCGCTGCTCGGCCAGCGTGAACGAGGTCGCGGTCCGGGTCGAGGCCTCGAAGAACAGGTTGAGGACCGGGACGCCGGCCAGCAGGTCGCGCGCGGGCGGCGCGTCGCGAAAGGCGACCGCGCGGTCCAAGACGGCGACGAGCTCCTGCGGCGTGAGGTCGTCGACGTCGAGCAGGCTACGAGGCGGCACGGTCGTCGACGGAGAGCGTCACCGCGTCGGCGGCCGCCTGTTGGGCGGCTAGGACGACGTCGATGTGCTCGCGCCGGCTGGTCGGTATCGCCTTCCCGACGTAGTCGGGCTGGATGGGCAGCTCGCGCAGGCCGCGGTCGATCAGGACCGCCAGCCGGATCGCGCGCGGGCGGCCGAGATCGGTGATCGCGTCCATCGCCGCCCGGACGGTGCGACCGGTATAGAGGACGTCGTCGACCAGCACCACCGTCTGGCCGGTGATCGCGCTGCGAATCTCCGACTCGGGCAGCTCGCGGGCCACGTCGTCGTCACGGTACAGGTTGACGTTCAAAAAGCCCAGCTGGGGAACCGTGCCGCGGATCTCACCCACCCGCGCCGCCAGCCGGCGCGCCAGCGCCTCGCCGCCGCGCCGGATCCCGATCAACAGCAGGCCGTCCTGGGCATCCTCGGGCTCGACGATCTGGTGGGCCATACGCGCGATCGCCCGCTCGATCTCGTCGGGCGACATGAGCACGCGTCGCCGGGCGGCGGTCTGCATCGCGCTGGGCTTCGGCGTGCGCGGGGGGTCAGCCTCGCAGGATCGCGCAGGCGGTGGTGCCGACCGCCAACAGCCGCCGTTCGCGGTCATAGAGCTTGCCTTCGGCGACCGCGGTCGAGCGGCCGACGTGCAGCGCGGTCGCCTCGCAGCGGACGGTTCCGGTGTCCTTGGTCATCCCGCGCACGAACCGTACCTGGACGTCGCTGGTCGTGTAGCCGATGCCGGCCGGCAGCATCGTATGGATCGAACAGCCGAGGGCCGAGTCCAGCAGCGTGAGCGCGAAGCCGCCGTGCACGCTGCCGATCGGGTTGTAGTGCTCCTCTCCCGGCTCGCCCTCGAACACGGCATAGCCGTCGGCGACCTCGACCAGCCGGAAGTTCATCAGCTGCGCGATCGGCGGCGGCGGCGTTTCGCCGGCGACCAGCCGGCGCAGCGCGTCCAGCCCCGCGCTGGTTCGCACCAGCTCGACCACTCCGGCCGGGTCGTCCCAGCGGACGATGCGTTCGCGCGTCGATTGCATGACGCAAGGGACCTATCGCCGTGCCGTCGATACCTCCTGCAAAGGGGGACGCACCGATGGCCCGACGCCGCAGCTTCGAGGACATGAACTGCTCGATCGCGCGCTCGCTCGACGTGATCGGCGAGTGGTGGACGCTGTTGATCGTGCGCGAGGCGTTTCGCGGCGTGCGCCGCTTCGACGTCTTCGCCGACCGGCTGGGGATCGCGTCCAACATCCTGACCGCGCGGCTGCGCCGCTTGGTCGAGCACGACGTCCTCGCCGAGCGCGTGTATCAGGAGCGTCCGCTGCGCGTCGAGTACCGGCTGACGCCCAAGGGGCGCGAGCTCTTCCCGGTGCTGCTGGCGCTCTTGCAGTGGGGTGACCGCTGGTACGCCCAGGACGGGCCTCCGGTCGCGCTCGAGCACATCCCCTGCGGCCACCGCACCCGGGCGGTCATGGTCTGCGACCACTGCGGCGAGCGCATCGACGCGCGCCAAACACGCGCGCTGCCGGGCCGCGGTGCCGCAGAGGACGCGCCCAGCCTGGTTCCGAGCGCCTAGGCCGCGCGCATCTGCGTGCCGTTCGACGTTCCGGTCGTCGTCGCCGGCAGCGTCGTCGGGCGCACGTCGTCGAGCCGCGTCACGGTCGGTTCGGGCAGCAGACCGGCACGCCGGCCGTAGGCCGCGATCGTCTCGCGCCGGTGGCCCGTCTCGTGCTCGATGCGGCGGAGCGTCTTCCCCTCGCGCAGCAGGGCCAGGATGCGGTCCCGCTGCGCGTCCGTCAGCGTGTTCATGAACGGCGCTTCGCCCGCGATGCGCTCGCATCCCCGCGCGCGGTGGCCGCTTTTGCGCGCCTGGCCGCTTTTGGCCGGTGCGGCGTATCCGAGCGCGTGGGCCGCGCGTATACTGCGCGCATGAGCTTGGTTCCGATCGTCGTCGAGCAAACCGCACGCGGTGAGCGCTCGTACGACATCTATTCGCGGCTGCTGCAAGAGCGCATCGTGTTCGTGACCGGTCCGATCGACGACGGGATGGCGAATCTGGTCATCGCGCAGCTGCTGTTTCTCGAACGCAGCGATCCCGACCGCGACATCGACGTGTACATCAACAGCCCGGGCGGGAGCGTCAGCGCCGCGCTCGCGATGTACGACACGATGCAGCTGATCAAGCCGGGGATCGCGACCATCTGCGCCGGCTTCGCCGCGTCGGCCGCGACCCTGCTGCTGACCGGCGGCGCGCCCGGCAAACGTATGGCGTTGCCCTACTCGAAGATCCTCATCCATCAGCCGTCGATCGGTCAGATCGGCGGCCAGGCGACCGACATCGAGATCCACGCCCGCGAGCTGGTCGCGACGCGGCTACAGATCGCCGAGCTGTACCACCGCACGACGCACAAGCCGGTCGACGAGATCCTGCGCGACCTCGAGCGCGACTTCTACATGAGTGCCGAGGAGGCCAAGACCTACGGCTTGATCGACACCGTGCTCAACGGCGACAACCGCAACGGTACGCTGCCGCCGGTCGAGACTTAAGCGCGGCCGCTACTTCATCGTCGGGAAGTGGAACTCGGCGCCGGCGCGGATGCCGGTCGGCCAGCGCATCGTCGTCGTCTTGAGGTGGGTGTAGAAGTGGACGCCTTCGTTGCCGTGGACGTAGGTGTCGCCGAACAGCGAACGCTTCCAGCCGCCGAAGCTGTGGAAGGCGACCGGGACGGGGATGGGGACGTTGATCCCGACCATGCCGGCTTTGACGTTGGTGTCGAAGTGCCGCGCGGTGTCGCCGTCGCGGGTGAAGATCGAGACGCCGTTACCGAACTCGTGCTCGTTGATCAGCGTCAGCGCCTCGTCGTAGGTCTTGGCGCGCACCAGCGAGAGCACCGGCCCGAAGATCTCTTCCTTGTAGACGCGCATGTCACGGGTGACGTTGTCCAGCAGCGTCGCCCCGAAGAAGAATCCGTCGGCGGGCAGGTCGGCGGTGCGGCCGTCGATCGCGACCGTCGCCCCTTCTTCACTCGCCAGGTCGACGAAGCCGCGCACGCGATCGCGGTGCACGCCGGTGACCAGCGGGCCCATCTCGACCCCGGGTTCGAGCCCGGGGCCGACCGCGAGCTTGGCGATCTTCTCGCGCAACCGCGCGACCAGCGCATCGGCCGTTTCCTCGCCGACGGCGACGGCGACGGAGATCGCCATGCAGCGCTCGCCGGCCGAGCCGTAGGCCGCGCCCATCAGCGCGTCGACGGCCTGATCGAGGTCGGCGTCGGGCATGACGACCAAGTGGTTCTTGGCGCCGCCCAACGCCTGGACGCGCTTGCCGGTCGCGGCGGCGCGCGTGTACACGTGCTGCGCGATCGGCGTCGAGCCGACGAAGCTGACCGCGTCGATCCCGGGGTGCTCGAGGATCGCGTTGACCGCGTCCTTGTCGCCGTTGACGACGTTGAACACGCCGGCCGGCAGTCCGCACTCGGCCAGCATCTTCGCCAGCTCGAGCGCGCACGAGGGGTCCTTCTCGCTGGGCTTCATGACGAACGTGTTGCCGCACGCGATCGCGACCGGGAACATCCACATCGGGACCATGGCCGGAAAGTTGAACGGCGAGATGCCCGCACATACGCCGAGCGGCTGCCGGACCGCCTTGACGTCGATGCCGCGGCCGACGTTCTCGCTGTACTCGCCTTTGAGGAGCGTTGGAATGCCGCACGCGAACTCGACGACCTCCAAGCCGCGGGTGACCTCGCCGCGCGCGTCGTCGAGCGTCTTGCCGTGCTCGCTGGTGATCAGGCGCGCGATCCGGTCCGACTCCGTGCGCAGCCGCTCGCGAAACGCGAACATGACCGCTGCCCGCCGCGGTGACGGCGTCTGCGACCACTCGTCGAACGCGGCGCGGGCGGCGGCGACGGCCGCGTCGACCTCGGCGCCGGTGGCGAACGCCACCCGCTTGGTGACCTCGCCGGTGGCCGGGTCGTAGACCTCACCGAACCGCCCCGAGGTGCCCGGCACCTCCGCGCCTGCGACGTAGTGGCCGAGCTCGCGCACCGCTATCTGCATGTCCGCCCGTTCGCCGCCCGGTCGAACGAACGCTCCAACCGGCCGCCCCGGCGGCTGTACCAAGGGACCAGGCGGCCGAGCCGGCCGCACGGAAGTGCGCGCCATGCTCGTCCGCGATGCGCTGGTGGCGTATGCGCACTTCCTGGCCATCTTCGCGCTGGCGTGCGTGCTGGTCGGTGAGGCGCTGCTGCTGCGCCGCACGCTGCCCGCCGGTACGTTCCGGCGACTGTTGGCGGTCGACCGATGGTACGGCATCATCGCGGGCCTGGTCATCGTCACCGGCCTCTTGCGCTTGTTCACCAGCCCCAAAGGCGTTGCGTTCTACAGCGGCAACGCGGTGTTCTGGGCCAAGATCTCGCTGTTCGTCATCGTCGGGCTGATCTCGATCGTCCCGACCGTCGCGTACCTGCGCTGGGAGAAGCGCACCGAGCCCGACGGCTCGCTCGCGCTCGAGGAAGCGGAGTACGAGCGCATCCGCGGCTTGGTCTACCTGCAGATCGGAATCTTCGTCTTCATCCCGCTCTGCGCCACCTTCATGGCGCGGGGGATCTAAGCCGAGACGGTCTCCAGCGCCGAGCGCACGCGCTCGAGGTCGCGCTTGTAGCCGTCGAGCTTCTCGCGCTCGGCGGCGACGACGTCCGGCGCGGCGCGTTCGACGAAGCCGGGGTTGGCGAGCTTCTTCTCCGAACGCGCGACCTCGCCTTCGAGCCGCTCGAGGTCCTTCGCGTAGCGCTCGCGCAGCTTCGCCGCGTCGGCGACGGCGCGAATGCTCGCGACCTGGTCGCGCAGCGAGCCCTGCGCGGCGCCGTCGTAGGCGCTGACCTCGCCGCGCACCAAGGTCGCGATCGCTTCGACCAACTGCGGCGCGCTCGCGAGCAATGCGGCCGGCGCTTCCAGCCGCATCGTCTCCTTGGGCTGGATGCCCCAGGCGGCGCGCGCGTTGCGCAGCTCCTCGACCTTCGCGATCGCCGCGCGGAAGGTGGCGGCGTCCTCGGGGAAGGTCGGGATCTCGGCTAGGTCCGGCCACGAGGTGGTCACGATCGTGGTGCCGTCGTGCGGCAGGTTGAGCCAGATCTCTTCGGTGATGAAGGGCGCGATCGGGTGCAGCGCGCGCACCAGCGCGTTGAGCACGTACGAGAGCACGGCCGCGCGCGTCGCCCGCTGCGCGGGCGCCTTGGTGACCTCGACGTACCAATCGCAGAACGTGTACCAGCCGAACTGCACGAGCGCGTCCGCGGCCACGCCGAACGCGAAGCCGTCGTAGGCCTGTTCGACGGTCGCGACGAGCTCGTGCAGCTCGGTGAGGATCCAGCGATCCGCGACCGTCAGCTGCGCCGCGGGCGGCAGCGTGTACGCCGTCGGCAACCCTTCCTCGAGCGCGACCGTATAGCGCAGCGCGTTCCAGAGCTTGGTGCCGAAGCGCTTGGCCTCGTCGCACACCCGCTCGTCGAAGCGCAGCTCCTGCGATTCGAGCCGCATCTGGCGCAGGATCCCCAAGCGCGTCCCGTCGGCGCCGTATTTCGGCACGAGGTCGGTCATCGGATCGATCGCGTTGCCGAGCGACTTGGACATCTTGCGACCGTGCATGTCGAACACCAGCGGCGTGACGAACACGGTCTTGAACGGGATGCCGCCGGCGAAGCGCATGCCGAGCATCACCATCCGCGTCACCCACAAGAAGATGATGTCTCGGCTGGTGATCATGACTTGATTGGGATACCAGTGCGCCAGCTCGGGCGTCTTGTCCGGCCAGCCCAGGATCGAGAACGGCCACAGGCCCGAGGAGAACCAGGTGTCGAGCGTATCGGGATCGCGGCGCAGCTCGGTCGTGCCGTGCTCGCGCTGCGCGATGGCGCGGGCCTCGGCCTCGTCGTGCGCGACCACGATGTCGTCGTTCGGCGTGTACCAGACCGGCAGCTGGTGCCCCCACCACACCTGGCGCGAGATGTTCCAGTCACGGATGTTTTCGAGACTGGCCGCGTAGGTGCGCCCGAAGCGCTCGGGAACGAAGGTGATGCGCCCGTCGCGATACGCCTCCAGAGCCGGCTTCGCCAGCTCGGCGACGGCGACGAACCACTGCAGCGAGAGCAGCGGCTCGATGATCGCGCCCGAGCGCGAGCTGGTCGGGACCGTCGTGTGGTACGGCTCCTCCTTCACCAGGGCGCCGGCCGCGCGCAGGGCGGCGACGATTCGCTTGCGTGCCTCGAACCGGTCGAGCCCGACGAACGCGGCCATGCGCGGCGCTTGCGCGTCGATCGGCGCGCGGCGCTCGGGCGTCTCGTCGTAGCGCCACAGCGGTGCCGCGATCGTGCCGTCGTAGTCGATGACGGTCGGCATCGGTAAGCCGTGGCGCTGGCCGATCTCGTAGTCGGTCGGGTCGTGGGCGGGCGTCACCTTGACGGCGCCGGTGCCGAAACCCGACTCGACGGCCGGATCGGCGATGACGGGAATCGCGCGCTCGATCAACGGCAGCACGACGTGCTTGCCGATCAGGCTCGCGTAGCGCGGATCGTCCGGATTGACCGCGACCGCGACGTCGGCCAGGAACGTCTCGGGCCGCGTCGTCGCGATGACCAGTCCGTCACCGCCGTCCTGCGCGCGGTAGCGGATGTGCCACAGGAACGTGTCGACGTCTTCGTTCTCGACCTCGGCGTCGGAGAGCGTGCCGCCGGCCTGCGGATCCCAGTTGACCAGGCGCGTGCCGCGATAGATCAGCCCGTCGCGATAGAGCGCGACGAACACCTCGACGACCGCGTTCGAGAGTCCCTCGTCCAGGGTGAAGCGTTCGCGCGCCCAATCGGGACCGAAACCCAGCCGCTGGAACTGCTCGTTGATCGCCCCGCCGTACTGCTCGCGCCACGCCCAGGCGCGGGCGAGATATTCCGCGCGGCCCAGGCCGTCGCGCGTGAGGCCTTCCTTCGCCAGCTCGCGAACCAACACGGCCTCGGTCGCGATCGCCGCGTGATCTTGGCCGGGAATCCAGTCGGCGTTGTCGCCCAGCATGCGATGGTAGCGCGTGAGCACGTCCATCGGCGTGTAGGTCGAGCCGTGACCGAGGTGCGCGCGGCCGGTGATGTTCGGCGGCGGCATCGAGATGATGAACGGCGGCCGCGCCGGGTCGGGCTCCTCGTGGAAGACCCCGGCCGCGAGCGAGCGCGCGTACAGGCGCGGCTCGACCTCGGCGGGATCGAAGGTCTTCGGGAGCTCGGGACGACCGTTCACAACCCGCCAATCTACGGGCCCGGCGGCCCCGACTCCCTCGGGCGCTACTGCTGCTTACGCGCCCGCTCGTCGGACTCGCCGCGCACCGTCCCGCCCGGCGCACCGTACGAAGACGGGATCGCGCCGCTGCGGGGCGGCGGGGCACTCTGGTTGCTCAGGTCGATCTCCTCGCGGACCGTCTCCGAGTTGACCTCGGTCAGATCCGGCTCGCTGCGCGCGCCGCTCGTCACGTCGGTCGTCGATTTGGTCACATCGTCCCGCGTCGTGTCCTCGCTTGCCATGACGTCCGGATTCTACCCGCCGAACGGCGGGCGCCATCCCGGCGGCCGCCCGCTAGACGTGCGCGGGCAGCTCGGCGAGGCTGGTCATGGTCACTTCGGGCGCCGGGGTGAGCAGCTCGGGGGGCGCGCCGGTGCGGTTGCACCAGAGTACGCGGAAGCCGAAGTGCGCGGCGCCCCACGCGTCCCACGGGTTCGAGGAGACGAACGCGATCTCGAGCGGCGCGCAGTCGAAGTGCGTCGTCGCGATGCCGTAAACCCGCGGATCCGGCTTGTACGCGCGCACGGTCTCGACGCTCAGCACGGCCGAGAACAGGCCGCCCAAGCCGGCGTTCGCGATCGCGCGCTGCGCCGACGCCTGCACGCCGTTCGTCAGCACCGCCAGCGGCACGTTGCGCGCCTGCAGCGCTTGCAGCGCGGGCAGCGCGTCGGCGTGCGCCGGCAACGAGCTCGCCGCCTCGAACAGCCGCGCCTTGCCGATCGCGTCGAGCCGCAGTCCCAGCTGCGCGCAGGTGTGCTCGAGCGCGAGACCGGTCAGCTCGTCGAAGTTGCGGTACGCATTGGCCAGCGAGCTGAGGAAGGCGTACTCCAGCTGCTTGCGCCGCCAGGTCGCGACGAACGCGGCCGGGTCGGCCGCGCCGGCGACGGCGGCCGCGTCTTGCAGGCCTTCGAGCCGCAAGACCGTTCCATAGAGATCGAAGACGACGGCACGGGTGGCCACTCAGGGTGTCCTTCCTGCGATGGTGCGTTCGAGATAGCGCAGTACGCGCGTGAGCGGGAAATCGTGCGCGACCAGCGGTCGCGTCAACACGCTGCGCAGGCCGACCAGCTTCGCGCCGAGCACGTCGGTGAAGAGCTGATCGCCGATGACGACGGTGTCGCGGCGCGGCGTGCCGAGCAGCCGCAACGCGCGCAAAAACGCGAACGGCAAGGGTTTGAGGGCGTTCGGCACCACCGGGATGCCGAGCCGCGCACCGACCGAGGCGACCCGCTCGGTGAAGTTGTTGGAAACCAGGACGAGCGAAAAACCGCGTCCCCGCGCGGCTGCGACCCACTCGGCGACGCCGGGCGCCAGCTCCGGCTGGTGATAGGCACAGACCGTGTTGTCGAGATCGACGACGATGCCGCGGATCCCCCAGGCGGCGAGCCGGTCGAGCGAGACCTCGGGCAGCGTGTCCGCGTGATGGTCCGCGCGAAGCCTCTCCACGCTATCCCCGATTCCGTCCACAGGGCCCTCACCCCGCTCGCCGGGCCTCCACAGCGCCCGGTCGGGTTGTCCACGGGAATATGATTCGTGTCCCCCATCATTCACAAGGGACTTCGGACGGTGTACAATATCTAGTACAGCCCGACGGGGACGGCCACCATATCTGGTGCCGAAGCCCGCCCAGGGGCAACTCGGCGGGGATTGACATTCTCGAACGCATGTTCGAGAATGGTCGTCCCTCCGCCACGCATCTCCCTCGTGAGGACGCAGCCGGCATGAAGTTCGCGCGCACCTATTCTCAACCCGGCGATCCCTACGCCGGCATCACCTTCGAGCCCCGGACCTCGCGCATCGCCAACCCGGATGGCAAGGTCGTCTTCGAGGCCAAGGACGTCCAGATTCCGAGCGCCTGGAGCCAGGTGGCGGCGGATATCCTGGCCCAGAAGTATTTCCGGCGGGCCGGGGTCCCGACGGCGACGGTGCGTGTGCCCGAAGAGGGGATCCCGGAGTGGCTCTGGCGCTCGGAGCCGGCCTCCGACGCGACCTTCATCGGCGAGACGGACGCCCGCCAGGTCTTCCACCGGCTGGCCGGCTGCTGGACCTATTGGGCCTTCAAGCACGGCTACTTCGACGACGAGTTCCAGGCGCGCGCCTACTATGACGAGATGTGCGCGATGCTGGCCCGCCAGATCGGCGCGCCCAACTCGCCGCAGTGGTTCAACACCGGCCTGCACTGGGCGTACGGCATCGCCGGCCCGGCGCAAGGCCACTGGTTCGTCGATCCCAAGACGCACGTGCTCGGCCAATCGACGAGCGCCTACGAGCACCCAGCCCCGCACGCTTGCTTTATCCAGAGTGTAAGCGACGATTTGGTCAACGAGGGCGGCATCATGGACCTGTGGGTTCGTGAGGCGCGCATCTTCAAATACGGCTCCGGCACGGGGTCGAATTTCTCGGCGATCCGCGGCGAAGGCGAACGGCTTTCCGGCGGCGGGACGTCGTCGGGTCTGATGTCGTTCCTCAAGGTCGGCGATCGCGCGGCAGGCGCGATCAAGTCCGGCGGTACGACGCGTCGCGCAGCGAAGATGGTCACGCTCGATCTCGATCATCCCGACATCGAGGAATTCATCAGCTGGAAGGTGACCGAGGAGCAGAAAGTCTCCGACCTGGTCGCCGGCTCGATCGTCTGCGAAAAGCACCTCAACGCGATCCTCGCCGCGGCGCACGACGAAACGTTGCCGGAATCGGCGCGACTCGACCCCGCGCTCAATCCCAAACTGCGCTCGGCGATTCGTAGCGCGCTCACGATGGGAATCCCGCAGGCGAACGTCCAGTACGCGCTCGACTTCGCGCGCCAAGGCTATCGCGAGCTGCAGATCGAGACCTATGACACCAATTGGGATTCAAAGGCCTACGGCACCGTCTCCGGTCAGAATTCGAACAACTCGGTTCGCATCTCGAACGAGTTCTTCGCCCGGCTCGACGCTGGGCAAACTTGGGACCTGACCTGGCGCAAGAACGCCGGCGTCGCAAAATCCGTGCCGGCCGAGGATCTCTGGGAGAAGATCGCCGTCGCGGCGTGGCAATGTGCCGATCCCGGCGTGCAGTACGACACGACCATCAACGAGTGGCACACCTGCATCGCCGACGGCAAGATCAACGCCAGCAATCCATGCGTTACCGGCGACACGATGGTTGCCACGGCCGATGGCCTGCACCGCATCGACGAGCTCGTCGGTAAGGCGGCGTTCGTCATCGGCTCCGACGGAAAGCCGCACTTCGTCAACCGCATCTTCCCGACCGGGACGAAGCCTGTCTACCGACTGCGCACGCGCTCGGGCTTCGAGCTGCGCCTTACGGCGGACCACAAGGTCCTGACCGAAGAGCGCGGTGACGTCGCAGCCAAAGATCTCATCGCGGGTGAGCGCGTCATGCTCAGCGGGTCCGGATTCGGCGGTCGGGCGATCGACACGACGCTGGCGGAGGCGATTGGCCTTTCCGTCGGCGATGGCTGCGTAACGAGCGATCCGAATGGCACGCGCTACCTCGCCGTGACGATGGCGCCTTCGGAAGCCGACGTCGTGGAAGGCGTAGCGGCCGCCATCAATGACCTCAAAGTCGGCGCCACCGACGGGCGCACGGCTCGTCGAGTCGCCGTGCGCACGCCACAGACGACTGCTCGCGTTCAAACGAACGCGTCGAGCGTCGTTTCGGCGTTCGAAGAATTCGCTGTGCTCGACAAAGGAAGCCACGAGAAGCGCTTCCGCTCAGCCTTCTTCGGGCTCGACCGTACGTCGACGGCTGCAATGTTGCGCGGACTCTTCACCGCAGACGGCTGCGTCGTCGATATAGGTGAGAAGACCCAGTACGTCTCGCTCGATTCGACCTCGCTGGCCCTCCTGCAGCAGGTGCAGTTGACGCTCCTGTCCTTCGGTGTAAAGGCAAAGCTCTATCGTGACCGCCGAGCCGGTACGGACGCGGCAATGCTGCCGGACGGCCGCGGGGGCACCGCGTCATACCCAGTTCGTGAGATGCACTCGCTTCGCATCACGCGCTCATCGCGCATCGCGTTCGAACAGCAGATCGGGTTCATCGCTGCTTCCGATAAGGCGCTCGCGCTTCGACGCCTCAACGCAAGTGTGACGACGTATCGGGATCACATGACGGATGAGGTCACATTCGTCCGGTATGAAGGCGAAGAGCCGGTCTATGATCTGACCGAGCCCGACACGTCTCACTTCATTGGCAATGGCGTCGTCGTTCACAACTGCTCCGAATACATGTTCCTCGATGACACGAGCTGTAATCTTGCAAGCCTCAATCTCGTGACGTTCCTCGACGATCGTGGGCAATTCGACGCCAAGAAGTTCGCCGAGGCGTGCCGCATTTGGACGTTCACGCTCGAAGTCAGCGTGCTGATGGCGCAGTTCCCCAGCCGCGAGATCGCGCGCCGCTCGTACGAGTACCGCACGCTCGGCCTGGGCTACGCCAATCTCGGCACGCTGCTCATGCGGCTGGGTTTGCCGTACGACTCGGAGGAAGGCTTCGGCTGGTGCGCGGCGATCAGCGCGCTGATGACGGGCGCCGCCTACAAAGCCTCGGCCGAGATGGCGCGCGAGCTGGGACCGTTTCCCTCCTACGAGCGCAACGCTGAGGACATGGGCCGCGTGCTGCGCAACCACCGCCAGGCGGCATACGCGGCGCGGGCCGAGGACTACGAAGGCCTGACCGTCGTTCCGGTCACGCATCAGCCCACGCTCTTCACGCAAGAGACGTGGCAGCTGGCACGCACGACCTGGGACAACGCGCTGGCGATCGGCGAGGTCGCCGGCTACCGCAACGCGCAGGTCACCTGCATCGCGCCGACCGGCACCATCGGCCTGGTGATGGATTGCGATACCACCGGGATCGAGCCCGACTTCGCGCTGGTCAAGTTCAAGAAGCTCGCCGGCGGCGGCTACTTCAAGATCGTCAACCAGTCGGTCGAGCCGGCCCTGCGCCGTCTCGGCTACAACAGCGAGCAGATCGCGGCCATCGAGACGTTCGCCAAGGGCACCAACACGCTCGAGGGCACGCCGCACATCAACCGCGCGACGCTCAAGGCGAAGGGCTTCGACGACGAGGCCCTGGCCAAGATCGAAGCCGGTCTACCCGGCGCGTTCGAGATCGGGTTCGCGTTCAACCAGCACGTGCTGGGCGAGCGGTTCTGCAAAGAGAAGCTCGGGATGACCGACGCGCAGCTGGCGGATTGGAACTATTCGATCCTGCGCGACGCGCTGGGCTTCACCCAAGCGCAGATCGAGGAAGCCTCCGACGTGATCTGCGGGCGGATGACGCTCGAAGGCGCGCCGTTCCTCAAGGACGAGCACCTGGCGGTCTTCGACTGCGCCACCCCGTGCGGGAAGCACGGCTCGCGCTACATCCGTCCGCTGGCGCACGTCGACATGATGGCGGCCGCGCAGCCGTTCATCTCCGGCGCGATCTCGAAGACGATCAACCTCCCGCAAACGGCGAGCGTGCAAGACGTCAAGGACGCCTACCGCTACTCCTGGGAGAAGATGGTCAAGGCGGTCGCGCTCTATCGCGACGGCTCGAAGCTCTCGCAGCCGCTGGCGGCCAGCTACGACGTCGGTGCCGGCGACGAGGAGGAGGCTCCGCAAGCCGCCTACGACACGCCGGTCCAGATCGCCGAGAAGATCGTGTACCGCTACATCGCCAAGCGCCGGCGCATGCCGGATCGCCGCGGCGGCTACACGCAGAAGGCGATCGTCGGCGGCCACAAAGTCTACTTGCGGACCGGTCAATACGACGACGGCACCCTCGGCGAGATCTTCATCGACATGCACAAGGAAGGCGCGGCCTTCCGCTCGCTGATGAACAACTTCGCGATCGCGGTCTCGCTGGGCTTGCAGCACGGCGTCCCGCTCGAGGAGTACGTCGACGCATTCACCTTCACGCGCTTCGAGCCCAACGGGCCCGTCATCGGTCACGAGAACATCAAGATGGCGACGTCGATCCTCGACTACATCTTCCGCGAGCTGGCGGTGAGCTATCTCGGCCGCTACGATCTCGCTCAGGTGCAGCCGTCGACGCAGATGGACGCGATGGGACCGGAGCCCGAGTACGTCGGCGAAGAGGAAGGCGAAGTCCACTACCTCGCGCCGACTGCCTCCACGCCGACCCGTACCGGACCGCCGCCCGCGTTGGTCAGCCGCGTGCCGGAGCCCGTCGGCGCCGTCTCGGCGGTCCGCACGACGACGAGTGGTCCCGCAAAGGGCCAGATCGTCGCCGAAAAGGCGCGCGAAGCGATTGCCAAGGGCTACAGCGGCGACGCGTGCACGCAGTGCGGCCAGTTCACCCTCGTCCGCAACGGCACGTGCCTCAAATGCGACAGCTGCGGCACCACGAGCGGGTGCTCGTAAAAAACGTGCGATAGTACCGCTCTACGCAACTCTGTACAGCCCAAGGATGATAACGGGCGCCGCATAAACGGCGCCCGTTATTGTGTCCGTCGCCGGCATTCACCATGGCCGATACCAACGTAAGCGAAGAAAAACCGTCGCAATCAGTGTCGCCGATCGCTTGTCTCGCTCTATGCTCTACGCGCTTCCCGCACGCACCCGCGCGGCGATGGCATCAGGCAAGGCCGACGTCGCCTCGGACAGCGCGCGTATCGACTGACGAATCTCCACGAGTTCCGGGTCGGCGAAGCGGGCGCCCTTCGCATCCAGCACGTCGAGCGCATCGGCGACGCCATGCGCGAGCGCGAGTAACGCATCGGATTCATCCGGCGCATAGACATCGCCGTCGCGCTTGGCTCCGCAGATGAGCGCGCCCACGAGCCGGCCGCGCGAAATCATCGGAAACGCCAACTCACCGCACAGCGCGGACCCGGCGATCCCGTGCAGAGCGACCGGCTTGTTCCATGCGGCCAAGGCGATGAGAACGGGGTCATTCTCGCTGACGTCGAGACCGTCGCCCTTGGCGGTCGAGACGTACCGCGCCGATCCGCTGCGAACGAAAATCTCGACAACGTCGGCGGCGGTGCGCTCGCGCACCGTCTCTAGCGCGCGTTCCAGCAGAATCCCAGCGTCGGTAATGTATGCCGACTCGTGTGCGAACCGACGCAGCGCCAATTCATCGTCGTGACGCTTGCGAAAGAGCACGGTGTCGACGACGCGATCGACGTACTTGTGGATCGAGCGCAGCGAAAACCCGAGCGCTAACGCAACGACCATGGCGACCACGGCGCTCGTCGTGTGGCTCGCGTTGACGAGCCATGCGCCGACGGCCCATTCCACCAGCACGAATGCGCCGACCACGATCGTCGAAATGATGGCGAAAACGACCGTGCGGTTGACGACGAATCCGAGATCGATGAGTCGCCGATTCAGCGCAACGTAGGTGAGCACGAGCGGCGTGACGACCGCGACGATGCTGTAGAACTCTCCCGTGACGAGCAGCGCCGAATACGACAGGAAGTGAAACGACAGCGTGCTCACCCCGCGAACGCCGTCCAAGACCGCAAGGGGGGCCAGCAGCCACACCGCGCGTTGGCGATCGACGCCCCGTCCGGCCGCGATCGCCATGGCGCTGCCCAGCAGTGCCATCAGGACGGCTGCCTCCATGGGGATGATCCAAAGCGGTCCAAGAAACAGCGTCGGATCGAACCATAGCGTGAGCGTGGCAATCAGCGGAGCGATCCCGCTGCTCAGATCGGGTGTGCCGTCGCCGGTAACGACGGCGACGGCGACCAGCGCGTAGCAGAGGGCGAGCGCACCGCGCCTGGCCGGCGAGAGGGGACGCGCGAATCGGCTTGCGAGCGCGGCCCACAGGGCGATCGACAACGGGAGAGCTTGACCTGCGATGCTGAGCGCGACGTAGGCCGAAGCCCACGGAAATCCGAAAAATAGCGGTCGTGCGCTAACGCCGATCCCCGTACATGCCAAGACAGCCGAGAGTAAGAGATTGCTGTCGACGTACGGTCGCCGCCAAGCGATCAACGCCGCAAAGAACAGCAGCCAGAGGCTGGCGACCTCCCAGATGGCCAAATTCCAAAACCGCGATAAGACGAGCGATTTCGGAACGATAACCACGTCCGAGCGTGCCGACCCGCGCTCTACCCGCAACGTCACCGGTCGATCGGCTTGCGGCTGCCCCATCAGCGAAAGGCGCTCGAGCAGCGAGGAGGCGCGCAGGTCGATGAGGTCGCCCTCGTGCAGCCCGCTGCGATCGGCCGGTCCGCCCGGATCGACGCCGCGAAGCGTCATATGGTATGGCGCCGCCGATCCATCGAAGTAGGCGCCCCAGACGCCGTATCGCGCCGGCAAGCCGCGCATCCCCGTCTGGTCCACCAAGGCCCCAACGGCGAGGAGTATCCCAACCGCGCAGAGCGTCAAAAGCATCGCGCGCCACGTCGCGGGTTTCACCGTTCGAGACGTTCTGCGAGAATCGCCGACGACGGACCCGCGCTAAAGGCTTCCCAAGGCATGCGCCCGGTTTCTTGCACGAAGGCAGGGACAACCTCTGAGCGAGCATGTAATACCCGTCCGGAGCGTTCGATGGCCCTCGATGTGCCGTCCGCGTAGCCGCCGAAAGCTGCTTCGATGCTTCCGGATCCCTTGATCACCCCACGGCTGCGGTGCGAGCGGTTCACCGACGAGCACGTCCCCGAGCTGGCGATCCTCGATACCGACGAGCGCGTGCAGGCGACGATCTTCGGGCACACGTTTGCGCTGGAAGAGACGCGCGCTCGGGTCGCGCGGCGCGTCGAGACGTGGAACGTCCATGGTTGCGGCGACTACGTGGTTCGGTTGCCCAGCGGCGAGTTCGTCGGGTGCGCCGGCGTGTTCCCGGCCGCGGCCGAACCCGGCGCCGTCAACGTCGGCTACGCGCTGCGGCCCGAGTACTGGGGACGCGGCTACGCGAGTGAACTCTGCGCCGCCGTCGCGCAGGCCGTCGCCGCCTCGCGGCCGACCGCGATCCGCGCGGTCGTGCTCGAGTCGAACCTCGCCTCGCGCCGCGTGCTCGAGAAGTCGGGCTTTCAGCTCGTCGGACCGAACCCGGACGATCCCGAGACGCTGCTGTACCGCTATCCGCTCTAGCGGTCCGTCAATCCGCCGCCGACGTTCGGAGGTGCGCGAGGAGGAACGTGTCGGCGTCGACGATCGGCGCGATCTGCGCGGCCAGCGTGCCGCCGCCGACGTGACCGGTTCCGCGCACGGCGTCCAGGAGGATCGGTGCGTCGCCGCCTTGCGCCCGTTGCAACGTCGCCGCGAACTTGTAGGCATGCGCAGGTGATACGCGCTCGTCGTTCTCCGAGGTCATCACGAGCGTCGCCGGGTAGCGCGTTCCTTGACGAATGGCGACGAGCGGCGCGTACCGGTAGAGCCACGCGAACTCGCGCGCGCTCTTGGTCGGCGAGCCGACCTCGGTCGTCCAGATCGCTTCGCTGCCGTACGTCTCGCCGCGCAGGACGTCGACCGGCCCGGCCGCCTCGACGACGGCCCCGAACAGGTCGGGATGCTGCACTTCGGTGACGCCGACCAGCAAGCCACCGCCGGAGTAGCCGTACAAGCCCAAAGTTTTCCGCGTGGCGTAGCCGCGCGCGACCAGGAGGCGCGCCGCCGCGGCGAGATCGTCGAAGGCGTGCTGCTTGTTGCCGAGCATCCCCGCGCGGTGCCAGGCCTGCCCGTACTCGCCGCCGCCGCGCACGCACGCGATGGCGAGCGTGCCGCCGGCGGCGATCCACGCTTCGTTCGGCGTCCACCACTCCGGCCGGTAGCTGTCGCCGAAACCGCCGTAGCCGGTCAGCATCGTCGGATGTGAGCCGTCGAGCCGCAGACCGCGCCGGTGCGCGACGAAGACGGGAACGCGCGTCCCGTCGGCGGAGCGTGCGAAGAGCTCCTCCGTGACGAACTGCGCGGCATCGAACACGGCGCGCTGCCGGCCGACCAAATGCGTGCGGCCGTCCCGGCTGTCGTACGCGAAGACGCTGGGCGGGGTCGTCGGGCTCGAGAAGTCGTAGTACGCGCTCGCGTGCGACGGGTCCGCGGCGACGTTCGCGACCGTTCCGATGCCGGGCGTCGGTAACGCGCGCAGCCGCGCGCCGTGACGGTCGAAGGCGATGATCTCGGAGCGCACGTCGTGCAGGTACCGTGCGAGGAACTGGTCGCCGGCGGCGCTAACGTCTTCCAGCGTTCGCGAGCTCTGGGGGATCACGTCCCACTGATGCGCGGGTTGGCGAAGATCGATCGCGACGAGCTTGCCGCGCGGTGCGCCCGCATTAGTGAAGAAATACGCGATCGGTCCGTCGCTCGTGACATATGAGTACACCGACGGGGACAGCTGCCGGATCGTGCGGATCGCACCACGCGGGTCGTGCGCGTCGCGCACGGCGACGAGATTCCCGCCGCCGCCGTCGATCGCCCCGAGGATCACATAGCGCCCGTCGTCGCTCTCCTGCGCGTAGGGGAGCCACGTCGGGCGCTGCGGCAACGCGTACACGACGCGGTCGTCGCGCTGATCGCCACCGAGCCGGTGGAAGCGCACGGTGTAGCCCCGGCCGATCGGCTCGCCGGGCGCCCGTGCCGCCTCGCTCGCGTAGCCGCCGTAATAGAACCCGCGACCATCCGTGCTCCACCCGATCGGGGCCCAATCGGGCGTTCCGACGACCAGATCCGCCAAGTCGCGTCCGGTCGCGAGCGAGCGGACGTGCCAGCGCACCAACCCCAGGCCGGCGCGCTTCGTCGCGTAGGCGACGTGCGTTCCGTCCGGCGCGAGCTTCCAGTCGGCCAGCGTGACGGCCGGATCCCAGCCGACGTTCGGATCGAGCACGACCCGATCGCCGTGCGCTCCGGTCGCGACGAGCACGGCTCGTCGCCCGCTGCCGTCGGTTCGCGCGACGACCGCGATCGGACCGCCCCGCTGCGGCAAGCTCCGGCTGGGCATCGAGAACAGGCGTCGTGTCGTCGCGCGGAGCGTGTCGCGCAGCGGTACGCTCGCGAGCGTCGCTTCGGTCAGCGCATCCTGCCGCGCGACCCAAGCACGCACGCGCGGGGCGTGCACTGCCTCGAGCCACCGATACGGGTCGGCGACCGTCGTTCCGAAGAAGGTCTCCCGCACGTCGTCTCTGGGCGTTGCCGGGTACGCGACACCCAGCGCCACCACCATCAGGACCAGTCCCGCGATCCGCATGGGCCGCACCTTCGCCGCCGCCAACGACCGCACCGCCGCGCAGCTTCGCTCGGGGTCGGCCAGGAACCGCCGTGTAACGACGTACGCGTCCGTCTCGTGATAAGCGACTTCATGGACGCCGCCGCCGTCGAACGAGAGAATCTGCGCGCACGCAGGAAGAACCCGTCGCGATGCCTCTTGCCGTTCACGGATCGCGCGCACGTTGAACGGATAGCCCGTCGGCAGCGGCGACCCGCCACGGCGCAGCGCGATCGAGCGAAGCCGAGCGCGCAGGGCCGTCACGGTCAGCTGCCGGCGCCCATCGCCCGTTTGACCGCATCGGTCGTCGCGCGCGCCGTCGGGCGCAGCTCGTCGGCGCAGCGCTGCAGGATCTCGCGCACGACGCTCGGGTCGCGCGAGAGGTCCTCGTAGCGCTCGCGGATCGGGCGCAGCGTCTCGACCAGCAGCTCGGCGATCTCTTTCTTGAGATCGCCGTAGCCGCGCGCGTTGGCGAAATGCGCTTCGGCCTGCGCCGGCGTCTGGCCGGTCGCGGCCATGTAGATGCCGAGCAGATTGCTCACCCCGGGCCGCTGCGGGTCGAGCTTGATGTCGCGCCCGCTGTCCGTCTGCGCCGACATCACCGTCTTGCGGATCTGATCGGGCGTGTCGAGCACGCGCACCGCATGGTACGAGCCCGGCGCGCTCTTGGACATCTTCTTGGTCGGGTCGTCGAGCCCCATGATGCGCGCGCCGGCCGCCGGGACGGTCGCCTCCGGCAGCACGAACGTCTCGCCGTAGGTCGCGTTGAAGCGCTGCGCGAGGTCGCGCGTCAGCTCGATGTGCTGCTTCTGGTCCTCGCCGACCGGGACGTGCGTCGTGCGGTAGAGCAGGATGTCCGATGCCATCAGCAGCGGGTAGATGAACAGGCCGACCCGCACCTCCCCCTTCTGCTGCTCGGACTTCTCCTTGAACTGCGTCATTCGGTTCAACTGTCCCATCGACCCGACGCACGAGAGGTACCAGGTCAGCTCGCCGTGCTCGCGCACGTCGCTCTGCACGTACAGGCGCGACTTCTGGGGGTCGATCCCGGCCGCCAGCAGGACCGTCGCCGTTTCGACGATCTGCGCGCGCAGCGCGGCCGGTTCTTGCGGGACCGTGAGCGCGTGCATGTCGACCAGGCAAAAGATGTTCTCGGCTTCGTCTTGACCCGCGACCCACTGCTTGATGGCACCGAAAAAGTTGCCGATGTGAATCGCACCCGTCGGTTGTATACCAGAAAAAATGACCTTCGAGCGCATATGAGCCAGCCGTTTCGCTGCGGCCACCGCGCATTCCGTTCGTTCTTTAACTTGCCATAAGCAGGAAGCGCGAGAACGCCCACCGCAACGCTCGGCGACCCCTGGTTGCAACGCGTACTGACGGGAGAGGCCCTTGCAACGACCGACGATGATTTGCGCGAGCGTCTTGCTCGTCGCCACGATCGCCGCGTGCTCCGGTGGCCGCGACGGCACGGTCCCCACCAACGAGCAGCACCTGACCGGCGGCTCGCGCACCGCGAGCGCCGTCGCGCAAGCCGCGACGAACGTCATGCAAGACCCCGGCTTCGAGTCCGACTCGTACACGTACTGGAAACAGGGCGGTACGGTGAGTGCCTCCATCCAGACCAGCGTCGTGCACAGCGGCTCCTACGCCGCGAAGATGGGTGACACGACGACCGAACCCAACGGCACGTCGGGTCTCTACCAGACCGTCACCGTGCCCGCCGGCGCGACGCTGACGTTCTGGATCGAAGAATCGACCAACGAGACCTCGACGAAGTACGCCGACCAGGAAGCCGACGTCCGCAACACGAGCGGCACGATCCTGAGCACCATCTACTCCGAAGCCAACACCACCAGCGGTTGGGTGCAGCGCTCGTACGACCTGAGCGCGTACGCCGGCCAGACGGTCGAGATCTACTTCGGCGTCAAAGGCGACCCCGACGGCAGCTACCACATCGTGCAGTACGTCGACGACGTCAGCCTCACCGGCACGTCGACGAGCGCACCGACCGCGACGCCCACCGCGGGCCCGACCGCGACCCCGACGCCGATACCGACGACGACCGCGACGCCGACCGCCACGCCCAAGCCGACGGCGACGCCGAAGCCCACCACCACGCCGACGCCGACGCCCACACCCAGCCCGACGCCGAGCTCGGGCTCCGGTCTGACCGTGGTGAGCCAGGCGACGGTCCTCTCGACGATTCAAGCCGGCAAGAAAGTCCAGTTGAGCACGTACACCCTCGAGCCGAGCAGCGGTCTGCTCAACGCGCTCGTGGCGGCGGCCAAGGCCGGCGCGAGCGTGACCGTCGATCTCCCGTCCGATTCGTACGCGCAGAGCATCGGTGTCTACAGCACCGACGAGCAGTCCGCGGCGACGCTCGAGGCGGCCGGCGGCAGCGTCGTTTGGGACGCGGGCACGCAGTCACCGAATCCCGAGCCGCTGCACGCCAAGCTCGCGATCGTCGATGGCGTCGGCTTCCTCGACGGCCGCAACTGGGACAGCGGCGACGTCATTCTGCGCGACACGAACGCGAACGACCTGACGACGATCGGCAACGCGCTGGCGCTGAATCCCGGTGACGGGACGCGCCTCGACACGATCAAGCAGGACTCGCTGTCGATGGAGACCGCTTACATCCAGGCGCACACCAGCGGAACGGTCGACTTCATGACCGAGTCGTTCGGGCCCGGCAACGTCGCGAGCGCGCTGCTGGCCGCCGCGCAGGGCGGCCAGAGCGTCCACGTCATCGTGCTCAAGAGCGACCTCGACTCGGGCGAGGAGACGGTCTTGAGCCAGCTGCAGAGCGCCGGCGCCGACGTCGAGCTCAATCCCGCCTCGGGCGCCGAAAAGATGACCCTGATCGGCTCGGGCACGGGCTGGTTCGGCTCGTCGAACGCGACCGCCGGCGCGGCGTATCAGATCGACTGGGGCATGGACGTCACCGACAGCGCCGTCCTCTCGACCCTCTCGAGCACGTTCCAGAGCGTGCTCGCGACCTGCACGCCGTATTCCGGCAGCTAGTGATCCACGTAGTGCGAGACTTCGTCGAGCGTGCCCACGCGCTCGACGGACTCGTACGCGTACTTGCGGTGCGCCGTCTCACCGTCGATGGTCACCTTAACGGTCACTTCGTGCGGGTGCACGTCGGTGACGGTGCCGACCACGTCGTCGGCCGGGATGCGAACGTGATCGCCGAGCTTGAGCTCGGCCCGCGGGCCCTGCTTCTTCATGCGCCGATCATAGCGCCCCGACGAGCGTCCGGCAAACCCACGCCGGACGCTCGCTTGGGCAAGCCTACTTCGCCTTGCCGAAGATGAACGAGTAGTCCGACGCGTATTCCGTCGGCTCACCCGATTTCGCGTGCATGAGTTTTCGCAGCAGGACCGGGTTGACCAGGTTGATGTGCACGCGCCCGCCCGGCCGGCCTTCGGAGACCGCGGCGCCGGTGTGGCAGCTTTGGCACGCCAAGACGTTCTGGAAGTAGGTCTCCATGGTCGCGTTCGCCACGATCCAGCGCGGCAGCGCCACGCCGTCGCTGAGCGGGATCGGTGCTCCCGGCGGGTTGACGAGCGTGCCTTGCGTCGGCCACTGCACGTCGACCAGCCGATAGTACCGGAACACCGAATTCACCGCGCCGGCAGTCGTCAGCGCTTCGTCGAACGTTGTGTTCTCGGCCTCGGCGAACGACGAACGTGGAACGACGCGCATCGTACGGGTCGGCACGTGATACCCTTGGCAGCCGGGAATCGGCGGCGCCGGACACGGTGAAGGCAGCTTGTTGACCGCGCAGAACGGGCCGGCGCAGTTCGGGTTGTAGTACGTCCACTGCGGCGTTGCCGTCGGCGTCGCGGGCGCCTCGGTCGAGGGAACCTCGGGGTACGGCGTCGCGTCCGGCACGTTGTCGACGTGCTCGAAGGTGGCCCACAAGAACTGCTGGGTGGTCGGCGACTTGTGAATGATGTGCAGCCCGACCAAACCGATCACGACGTTCTTGCGCTCCGTCCCGTCCGGGTAGAGCAGGTTCGCGCGCGAGATCAAGTACTTCCGGTACAGCGCGGGATCGTGCAGCTCGATCCATGCCGCCTTGAGCTCGATCGCGCCGATGTTTTGGCCGTACGTGACCGCGGCGCCGGTGCAGCTGTGATCGGTCCAGGGCTTGGCCGGATCGACCGACGCGCCGGCCGGCAGATTCAAGCCGTACTTGCTCTGCGCGCAGGTGCGCTGCTTGGCCGCCGAGGTGAGCCCGTTGCTGGTGATGTACTGCGCCTCGTCGTTGTCGATCCGCTCTTCGTAGAACGTCAGATCGCCGCCGCGCGTCGTCAGCCAGCCGAAGCTGCCGGCTTGCTGGAAGCCGCTGAAATGCACGTCGTCGCCGTCGCCCTTCGAAATCGCGGAGAGCGTCCGCAGCCCGTTCGAGCTCAACTTCACGTTTCGCAGGCCGGTCGGCGTCGCGAACAGGACGTCCGGATTGGTGTACGTCTCCCACACCGTCGCGTAGGTGTGCGCGCCGTCGACCGGTGCGCCGAAGGCGCTGCCCTTGACGGTGGGGTCGGGGATGCCGTGACCGGCGCTACGCCAGTTGAGGTAGGTGAACTCTTGATACGCGTTGCAGCTGGCCTCGAACTGGCCGTCCACCTTGCCACCGAGCTGCAAGGGGAGAATGACGGGCACGATGACGCCGGTGTACTTCTTGTCGCACGAGGACGGTTTGGAGCCCTCGCCGGGGCGGAAGCTCGCGCTCGGCGCGGCGGCTCCCACCGACGTCCCGAACTGCGAGCCGCTCACGATCAGCACGGTGATCGCGACGAATGCCAATGCGGCCGTTCGCACCTGTTGCATGCCCACCCCCTGAAGACGCAAACTGGCGGCACGGCTCGACAAAGCGAGCCGTGCGTTGCGGCCACGATATCACATCCCTCAGCCCTTGGCCAGTTCCGCCTCGATCGTCTCGATCAGCATCGGATCGTCGGGCGCGACGTCGGGCGCGAAGCGGGCCACGACCTCGCCGTTGCGGCCGACCACGAACTTCTCGAAGTTCCACATGACGTCGTCGGGCTTGCGTCCGGCTAAGAGTCCCTTCGATTCGAGCCGGGCGGCGAGCTGACCGTCGGGTTTGGTGCGCGCCTGCGGCTGCGCGCCGACCAGTTTGTCGTAGAGCGGGTGGCGGCCGTCTCCCTTGACGACGATCTTCTCGAACATCGGGAACGTCACCGAGAACTGCGTCTCGCAGAACTGCGCGATGTCCGCGTTCGAACCCGGCTCTTGCGCGGCGAACTCGTTGGCCGGAAAGCCCAGCACCGCGAAGCCGCGGTCGCCGTAGCGCTCGTAGAGGCTCTGCAGCCCCGCGTACTGCGGCGTGAGACCGCACTGCGAGGCGACGTTGACCACCAACAGGACGTCGCCGGCGAAATCGGCCAGGCGCGTCTCGGAACCGTCGATCCGCCGAAGCGGGATAGTTTGCAGCTCGCTCATGGGGTGCTCTTTCGCCGGGACGCGGCGGCCTCCTCACGCCGCATAGGTCGACCCGGCGCCGGGCACCCTCCGCCGTACATCCGCAAAGGGAGAACGCCGTGCACCCGAGCCGTTCGCGTTCCGGAGAACGCGGTTTCACGCTGATCGAGCTGATGGTCGTCGTCGCGATCATCGCCATCCTCGCCGGAATCTTGATCCCCAACTTCGTCAACGCGCGCGCACAGGCGCAGACGGCCGCCTGCGAGTCGAACCTGCGCTCGATCGCGACCTCGCTCGAGCTGTACTACACCGACAACCAGGTCTATCCGACCGCATCGGCCGCGAGCGTGCAGCCCTCGCTGCTCACCGCCAACGGCGTTCCGTACCTCGACAACACGCCCAAGGACCCGGCCGCGCAAACGGCGACCGCGACGTACTCGCTGACGACGACGCAAGCCTCGGGCGGAAGCCCCGCCGGCTACACGATCACCTGTCCGGGCGTGCACGTCGGTTCGACGCTGGCGAAGATTCCGCTTACCGGCGGCACCAGCGGTTCGGTCTGCGGCACGGGCTGCACGGCGACGAAGATCCTTTACGTCGCTGGCCAAGGGCTGCAGGTCTCGCCGTGAGCGACCTCGTCGTCAGCACCCTCCAGGCGGCCGCCTCGCAGCAGGGGCGCGCGCTGCCGCTGGCCTTCGCCGCCGGCGTCGTGACGAGCGCCGGGCCCTGCGTCGCCCCGCGCTACTTGGCGCTGGCGGCCGTCATGCAAACCGGCGCGCGGCCATGGGCGCTCGTCTGCGCGTACGTCGTCGGCTTGGTCGGTGCGATGGTGCTGCTCGGCCTCGCGGTCGACGCGTTGGCGTCCGTGCGCGGCGCCGCGAGCGTGACCGACGCGCTGCTCGCCGGCGCCTTGGCCGTCGCCGGCATCGTGGTGCTCGCGCGCGGCGGCGCGGCGCACGCCGCACGGCGGACGGCACCGGTCGGCCTCGGCGGCGTCGCGCTGCTCGGTGCGTCCGGTGCGCTGGTCGTCTCGCCGTGTTGCACGCCGGTGCTGGCCGCGATCGCGGGGTTGACGTTGGGCGGCGGCACGACCGCGAGCGCGACGGCGGTGCTGACCGCGTACGCGCTGGGGCACGCGCTGCCATTGGTGGGCGTGGGCGTGCTGGGGACGCGGCTCGCGCGCGGCTTCGCGCGAATGGCCGGCTCGCATGCGCCTGCGACCGTCGGCGGCACGCTGATGCTGGCCTTGGCCTCGTACTACGGAGTGCTGGCGTGAGCGCGCTCGCACGGCCTCGTCGCTTCGCGCTGGCCGCCGTCGCGCTGGCGTGCGCGGCCCTGCTCTTCCGCGGCGAGGTGGCGACGGCGCTGGTGACGCGCGGCGACGACGCGCTGCGCGGCGGTGACGTCGATCGCGCCGTGAACGCGTATGCGCGAGCGACGGCGATCGACGCACGCTCGGCCGTGGCGGCCGATCGGCTGGCCTTCTTCTTGCTCGTCCGCCGCGGACGCGGCGACGCCGCGCTCGCGCTCGCCGTGGCCGTGCGCGCGCTGCGCGCCGTGCCGAACGATCCGCTCTTGTTGGCCGATCGCGGCTTCGCCGCTCAGCGCCTCGGCCGCATACGCGAAGCGGAACGCGCCTTCGCGGCCGCCGCGCTCGGCGCGCGCGACCCGCGCTACGCGCAGCTGGCCGGCCGGATGGCGCAGCGCGCGCACGAGCCGACGGTGGCCCGGCACGACTTCGCCGTCGCGCTCGCCCTCGCGCCCGACTTCGCCCCCGCGCGCGCCGCGCTGCGCGAGCTGACGCGATGACCGCCGCGCCGGCCACGGCGATCGCAGGCACGCTGATCGCCGCCGCGATCGATCTGCGCACCGGGCTGATCCCCGACCCGATCTCCGGCACGACCGCGCTGGTCGCGCTTGCCGCGGCGGCCTTGAACGGCACCCTGCCGACGGCGCTCGCCGGCAGCGTGGCGGCGGGCGGCGCGCTGTGGCTCCTCCACGCCGCCACGGGCGGGCGCGGGCTGGGGTTGGGCGACGTCAAGCTAGGCGCGGCGATCGGCGCGGCGCTCGGGCCGGCGGCGGCGTTCGTCGCGCTGGGTGCGGCGTTCACGTTCGGCGCGCTGGCCGGCATCGCGTTGCTTCTCGCCCGCCGTGCGACGCGACGCTCCGCGCTGCCGTTCGCACCGTTCCTCGCGCTCGGCACGCTCGCCGGTGCCGTGCTGCAGCCGTGGGCAGCATGACCCGTTCGTTGCCGCTCGGCATCGACGTCGGCAGCGCGCGCACGTGCGTGGCGCTGGCCGAGCTCGATGCGGGCGGAACGCCGCGCTTGGTGGCGGCCGCATCGCGCACGACCGGCGACGATCCGTCGGCCGCGATCGCCGGCGCCCGGACGGAGCTCTCGACGCGCGAACGCCGCTGCGTGCTGGCGCTGCGCGCCCCCGACTCGCACGTGCGCGAGATCGCGTTGCCGCCGCTGCGCCGCCGCGAACGCGAGCGCGCCGCCGGCTTCGAAGCCGCGCGCTTCGCACCGCACGCCCTGCACGACGGCGTCCTTCGGTTCGTTCCGCTCACCCCGGGGCGGACGGTCGTCGCGGTCGCGCGTCGTTCGGCGGTCGAGCGCGCCGTCGAGATCGCGCGGGTCGCCGGGCTGCACGCCGTCGCGGTCGACGACGGCGCCCTCGCGCTTTTGCGCGCCTTTGCCGCCGACGCCGTCGTCGACGTCGGCCTGACCGCCTGCACCGTGATCGTGCGCGGCGAAGCGTTGCCCCTGACGCGGATCGTTCCGCTGGGCGGGCGCGCGCTGACCGACGCCATCGTCGCCGGCCTGGGCGTCGACGAAACGACCGCCGAGCTGCGCAAGCGCGGCGTCGGCATGGCCGGGGCCGGCGAGTCGGCGCGCGCGGCGTTGGTCGAGCAGATCGCGAGCGCGTTCGTCGAGCTGCGCGCCGCCGCGCCGCGGGAGCCGGCCGGCGCGGTGCTGACCGGAAACGGCGCGCGGCTGCAGGGTCTGGCGGCCGCGCTCGAGCGTGCCTTGGGCGTCCCGACGCGACTGGGCACCTTCGCACCCGACGCCTGCGTCACGCTGCCGGCCGACGTGGTGCGCGTCGCCGCGCCCGACTGGGGTCTGGCGTACGGCTTGGCGCTGTGGGAGCACGCGACATGACCCGCGTCAACTATCTGCGGCCGCGCCGGGACGTGTTCGCGGCGCTCGCGCGTCGGCTCGACCGACGAACGCGCGTCCCGCTCGCGTCGCTGGCCGCGGCCCTGCTCGCCGTCGCGGCGCTGTGCTTCGTCGACGATCTGCGCTTGCACGCCGCGCGCGCGGCCGGTGCACGGGCGGCCGCGCGGCTGGGCAGCGCGCACGCCGCGCTCGACGCGATGCGCGCCGCCGCGGCCGACGTCGACCGGCTGCGCGCGTTGTCGCGTCACGTCGACGAGCTGGCCACGTCCGGTACCCGCAGCGCGAGCCACGTCGCCCTCTTGGGCAACCGTCTCGCGCACGACGCCTGGCTGACCACCGTGCGCCTCGACGGGCCGGCGGTCGCGCTCGAGGGGCACGGGGCCGCGTTGCGCGACGTCGGCGACGCGTTGGCGTCGCTGCGTCGCGTGCCCGGTTATGGCGCGGCGCGGCTGGTCAGCGTGCGTCGCGACGCCGCACGCAACGAGTACCTCTACGCGGTCGCGCTGGAGGCGCCATGGTGACCGTTCGCACCGGCCCGTTGGAACGCGGCCTCGCGCTGGCCGCCTTGACGGTCGTGCTGCTCGCTACGTCCTCGTGCGCGGCGATCAACGCCGCATCGCCGAGCAGCTCGACGAGAACGCGCGTGCCGCCGCGCATGCCGACGCGTTGGCGCGGGAGCTGGTGCGCGCGCCGGCCGTCGACGGTGAGCGGCGTCGGCTCCAGGGCCGCCTGCGCGGGCTGGACCTCGGCACGGACGCGGCGCGCTCGCTGGCGCGCTTCCTGCGCGGCGCCGATGCGGTCGCGCGGCGCCACAACGCGCTCGTGCTCGCGGTCAGCGCCGACCAACCGCCGCGCGGCACGCGCCACCCGACGACGCCGCTCGCGCTCACGGTCGATCTGTCCGGTCGCTACGGCGATCTGCTGGGCGCCGTGGCGGATCTCTCGCGCATGGGCGTTCCGGCCGGCGTCGACGTCGTCGCGCTCACGCGCGCGCGTACCGCCGGCTCCGACCCGTCGCTGACCGCCTCGCTGCGCGTCGCGTTGCCACGCGTGACGCTACCGGCCGATGATCGCGCTCGGACCCCGTAGCCGCACGGCACTGGCCGCGAGCGGCGCCCTGTGCGTGGCCGGAGCGTTCGTCACCTCGCCGCTCGTCGCGCGCGGCGGCGTCGCCGGCGATCGGTTCGCGTCGGCGGCGTTCGCGCTGACGACGCCCGCGCCGCCCCGAGTCCTCGCGGTGCGGCCGAATCGCGACCCGTTCGCGGGTCCCGAGGGCACGCCGGCACCGGCGCCCAGCGCCGCGCTCGCGCTCGTCCCCTCGCTGTCCGCCGCCGTGCCCGTCCTGCCGCCGAATCCGGGCGCCGGCGGGGCGGCGCCGCCGGACGTCGCTCCGCCGCGGCTGGCCGCGATCGTCACCGGAGCGCGTCCGTTCGCGCTCGTCGACGACCCGCGCGGTCCACGGATCGTGACCGTCGGCGATCGGCTCGACGGCAGCAGCGTGGCGGCCATCGGCGCGACCGGCGTGCGGCTCGCCGACGGCCGTCGCTTCTCGCTGGACGCCGGCCTGGGCGGAGGCGACCGCCAATGAGACGTGCGCTCTGCGCGCTCGCGCTGCTCGCCCTGCTGACGCTCCCCGCGAGCGCACAGACGGAGCGGTTCACGATCGACGCGCGCGACGTGCAGCTGGCCGACGTCATCCGCCTGCTCGGCGCGCGCGCCAACCGCAACGTCGTCGCCGACGGTTCCGTCAAGCCGCAGCGCGTCACCGTGCGGCTCGCCGACGTCACCTTCGACGAAGCACTGGCCGCGCTCGCGGCCTCGTACGCGCTGCAGACGCACCGCGAAGGCACCGTCGTCATCGTCGGCGACGCGAGCTCGATGAGCCGGCGCTTTCCCGACGACGCGGGTCCCGGCGGCACCCGCACGCGCACCTTCGTCCTCGCGCACGCGCACCCCGAGGACGTGGCCGCGGCGCTGCAGGCGGCGCTGGCGCCGGGGACCGTCGTCGTGTCCGACAAGCGGACGGCCGCGGTGCTGGTGACCGGTGCGCCGGCGACGCTGGCCCGCGCGCGCGGCCTGGTCGACGCGCTTGACGCGCCGGCCGACGGGGCCGGCAGTCCCGCCGCCACCGAAGCCGTGCAGCTCCACAACCTGCGCGCCGGCGACGCCCTCAAGCTCCTCAAGGGCGCGACGCCCGACGGCGCGCTGTTCGCCGACGACCGCCAGAACGTCGTGGTCGTGAGCGGTAACCTCGAGCTGCGCGCGCGCGTGCGCGCCTTGCTGGCCGGGCTCGACGCGCCCGGTCGCCAGGTGATGTTCGAGGTCAAGGTCGCCGACGTCGAGCCGATCAACGACAACAGCAACGTCGGCGTCGAGTTCGGCGGCAGCGGCTTCGGCAGCGGGGCGCTCGGCACGATTCCGTACACGCTGACCAAGAGCGCGCTGGCCGTCAACGCGCAGATCGACACCCTGATCCAGCACGGCCGTGCCTCGATCCTCGCGCAGCCGAAGATCGCCACCTTGAACAACCACGAAGCCTCGCTGCTGGTCGGCGAGCAGTATCCCGTCGTCACCGTCAACCAACAGACCGGCTTTCCCAGCGTGCAGACGATCGACGTCGGCGTGCGCCTGCGCCTGACGCCGACGATCGGCGGCGACGGCACGATCACGGCCGAGCTGCATCCGGAGTTCTCGCAGATCATCGGCTTCAACGCCAGCTTCCCGATCATCGCGAACCGCAAGGTCGACGCGACGATCCGCGTTCGCGACGGCGAGACGATCGTGCTGGGCGGATTGTTCCAAGACGTCGACTCCGAGACGATCACCAAGTTCCCGCTGCTCGGCGACCTGCCGATCCTGGGCGCGTTCTTTCGCAACCGCCAATCCTCGCACACCAAGGACGAGGTCGTCTTCTTCATCATCCCGCACGTGCTCTGAGCGGGCCCGGCGCGTCAGACGAGCGCCGTTCCGATGGTCGTCTGGTTCGCGGGCTGCAGGTCGTCGCCGCGCCCGCTCAAGTACCGGTCGGCGACGTCGGCGGGCGAGAGAAAGCGCACCTCGCGATAGCCCAGCGCGCGCAGCATCGTGTCGAGCTCCTCGGGTGCCAGGCGCGTGCGCCACGGCTCGCCGACCGCCTCGGCGGCGGTTTCGATCGCATCTTCACCCGTGCGCGGGCCAGCGAAGCTGAACGCGATCTCGCTCTCGCGCGGCAGCGCGGCGACGGCGCGGAACACCGCCTCGATCGCGCTCGTCCCCAGGTACGGGATGACGCCCAGCCACGAGAAGAACGCCGGCCGCGTGACGTCGATCGCCGCCGGCAGCGCCGCCGCGAGCGGCGTGCGCTCGAAGTCGACGGCGTGGAACGTGACGTTGGGCGGGATCGCGATGCCGGCGCGGGAGAGTCGCGCACGTTTGTCGGCCTGGGTCGCCGGCTGATCGATCTCGACGATGTGCAGCGCCTGGGCCCACGCCGGTTGGCGAAACGCGAAGGTGTCGTAGCCGGCGCCCAGGATCACGGCTTGCCGGACGCCGCGCGCGACCGCTGCCGCCAACCGGTCTTCGGCGAAGCGGCTGCGCACGACGACGTGCGTGCGCAGTCGCGTGCGCTCCGGCGTGCGCCAGCGCTCGGAGTCGGTCCGCAGGGACGCCGCCCAGCGCGGATCCAACAGCCGCGCCGCGACCGGGTCGTCGAGCACCTTCGGCTCAGCGTCGAACAGCTGGTGCGCCGCGCGCAGCGCCGCGACCGAGAGCGCCGTCCGGCTCGGCGTACGCTCGTCCATCGCCGGTCGCCATTGGCGCGGCCGCGGGCAGGCTCCTCGGCAGCGTCAGGGTGAAGCGCGCGCCGCCCAGCGACGCCTCGCCGACGGAAACGCGTCCGCCCGCCCGCTCGACCATCAGCCGCACCAGCGCGAGCCCGATCCCGCTGCCGCCGGCGTGGGTCGTCCCGCGCTCGCCGAGCGCGAAGATCCGCTCGCGCTCGCCGGGCGGCACGCCCGGCCCATCGTCCTCGACGACGAGGCGGACCGTCCGCGCGCTCGCGTCGGCGCGCAGCTCGACCCGGCCGGCGGGCCGGCCGTGCGCGATCGCGTTCTCGACCAGGTTGCGCAGCAGCAACGTCAAGCGGTCCGCGTCGAGCGCGACGTGCAGCGCCGTCGGGGCGGGAAAGACGAGCGTCGTGCCGCGCCGCGACGCGGTCGTCTCGACGGCATCGCGCGTGGCGTCGAGCGCCGCATCGAGCGACCCGCCGGCTCGCGCCGGTGCGCCGCCGTGCAGATCGAGCAGCGAGATCTCGAACATCCCCTCGACCAGCCGGCTCATGCGCACCGTCTCGTGATAGGCAATCCGCACGAAGCGGCGACGCTGCTCGCCCTCGACCGCCTCGTCGAGCACGGTCTCCAGGTAGCCGCGAATCGCCGCCAGCGGCGTGCGCAGCTCGTGGCCCAGGGCGGAGAAGAATCCGAATCGCTCGCGCTCCTGCGCGCCCCGCGCCAAGGCGCGCTCGATCAGCGTCTCGAGCGGCGGCAAGGCTTGCCGTGGCTCGACGCTCGTCCAGCCGGCTTCGGCCCGTACGCGCAGCGCCGCTTCCATCGCGGCGGCGATGCGGGCCAACGCCGCGCGCGCATCGGACGGCGCGCCCGTCTCGCCCCGCATCGGTGCTGCGAGCGCGCAGACGAACACGTCGCTGCCGCGCTCGTGCGCGACCAGATCCTCCGCGCGCAGCACCCGCGCCACCGCCGTGCCGAACGCGGCGACCGCGCGCCGTTCGAGCAGCCGCGCCGCGCGCACGCCGCGGCGCCACGCCACGCGCTCGAGCTCCGGCAGCCGGATCGCGAGCACGGGGACGGCGTCAACCGCGTCGACCCGTTGCAGGCGGGCGAGGAACGCGGCGCCGCCGGCCAACGGCCAACGCCGCTCAGGCACGGCCGAACTTGTAGCCGAAGCCGTGCACGGTGTGCACCAACGGTCCGAGCGCCGCTCGTTCTTCGAGGACCAGCCGCAAGCGACGTACGTGGACGTCGACGGTGCGCTCGTCGCCGTCGTAGTCGTAGCCCCAAACGTGCTCGAGCAGCGCCGAGCGCGAGAGCGCGACGCCGGCGTTCGCCGCCAACTCGAGCAGCAGCGCGAACTCGCGCGGCTTGAGCCCGACGTCGGCGCCGTCGACGCGCGCTTCGCGCGCCGCCTCGTCGATCTCGAGCCGGTCGAACACGAACAGGCGCGCGTTCGTCGCTCGTGCCAGCCCAGCGCGACGCACGATGGCGCGCACCCGCGCGACGACCTCGCGCGGCGAAAACGGCTTGGTGACGTAGTCGTCCGCGCCGAGCTCGAGCCCCACGACGCGATCGACTTCGTCGCCGCGCGCGGTCAGCACCAAGATCGGCAGCGCGTGTCCTTCGCGGCGCAAGGCGCGCACGACGTCGAAGCCGTCGACCGCCGGCAAGCCGAGGTCGAGCACCAGCAGGTCGGCTCCGCCGCGCGCCAAGCGAAGCGCCGCCGGCCCGTCGGCGACCTCGTCGCACAGAAACCCCTCGCGCCGCAGATGGTGGGCGAGCAGCTCACGGATCGCGGCGTCGTCCTCGGCGACGACGATGCGGCTGAGCCCCATGCCCGCAGCGGTGCCCGGAACCCGGCCGGCCCAGTCGGAGGTTGAAGTGGAGGATGTGCGCTCGCTACACGCTCGCGGAGCCCGGTCCCATCCTCGACCGCTGGCCCAGCGCGGGCAAGCACGGTCGGCCGCAATGGCCGCCCCGCTTCAACGTCGCGCCGACCCAGGACGTCCCCGCCCTGCGCGGTGACCGCGAGCTGGTCACGCTGCGCTGGGGCTTGGTCCCGGCCTGGGCGTCCGACCCGACCGGCGCGCAGAAACGCATCAACGCGCGCGTGGAGACGGTGGCCCAGACGCCGCTCTACCGCTCCGCGTTCGAGCGGCGCCGGTGCGCGATCCTGGCCGACGGCTTCTACGAGTGGTCGGGCGCCAGGGGCCACCGCCAACCGCATCGGATCACGATCGACGACGGCGCGCCGTTCGCCTTCGCGGGGCTGTGGGAGCGCTGGCGGCGCGGCGATCAGAGCCTGGAGACCTGCACCATCGTCACTTGTCCGGCGAACGAGCGCATCGCGCCGTTGCACGATCGCATGCCGGCGATCATCGCCGACGACGACGCGCTCGACGCGTGGCTGCACGGCGAGGCGGCCGATGCGTTGGCCGTCGCCGCGCCGTTCGATTCCGCGCGGCTGCGCGTGGTCGCCGTCGGCCCGGCGGTCAACCGGGCGACGTTCGAGGATCCCTCGTGCATCGAGCCGGCGACCCCGTCGCCGGCTCTGCGTCTGTTCGACTGAGCCGAGCGCTCAGATCGGGTTCGTGCAGAACGCCGGTTCCGTGGCGAGCGGCGACGCGGTCGAGGCGCTGTAGCCGCTCGGGGTGACCGAGACGGTTCCCGGGGCCGGTCCGGCCGGCGAGCCCCACCAGTCGGAGTTGGCGGAGACGTCGTAGCTGGTCGCCTCCAGGCCGTAGATCGAGCCGTTGAGGATGCAGTTGTTCCCGCCGCTGCCGAGGCTGCCGCCGCCCAAGTCGACCGCCGAGGTCGTGGTCCCACCCGTCGGCTGATTGTCGAAGCCCAGCAGCACGCCGTTGGTCGAGGTCATGAACAGCGTGTTGGCGGCCTTGATCTGCAGCGTCTGCAGCGGCGTCACCGTGTTCATCCACACGCCGTAGTACTTGGTGTTGATGATCGCGCTGTTCTCGAGGTCCAGCGAGAACAGGGCCGGCGAACCCGCGCCCTGCGCGGTCGGATGATTGTTGGTGACTTCGATCCCGTTGTTGCCGCAGTTCTGCAGCACCGTGTTGTCGAGCTTGAGGATCGTCTGGTTGCCGGCGCCCACCGAGGCGACGCCGAGGCACTCGCCGGTGTTGTCGGGCGTCGTCGCGGTGCCGGCCGGATCGGCGTACGACGGCAGCCCGCCGCTGATCGTCGTGCCTTGCACGGTCACGTTGTCGAGCGTGAGGGTCGTCTGCGAGCCGGTGCCGCGATTGTACTCTTCGAGCATGTCGCCCGGATCGTTGATGAAGGTGCTGTTCGAGATCGTGACGTTGCCGACTTCGTTGGTGCCGTCGCCCACGATGAACTCCATTCCATTGGTCGACGCGCCGCCGATGCCGGTGTTGTAGTAGTTGTACGCGATCGTCTCGTTGAGCTGGCCCGAGCCGCCTTCGTTGACGAAGACGCTGTCCGCGTTGGCGCCCGAGCTGCCGTTGTTCTCTTCGGTGTTGCCGAAGAGGCTGATCGTGAGCGCGCCGTTGACGTTGGCCTGGGCGCCGATGCCCTCGATCGTCCGCACCGCGCTGCACTGCGGCATCGCCGAGACGAAGTTCCCGTTCACCTGTGCCGTCTCGATCGCCGTGCCCATCGAGCGCAGGTCGATGCCGTCGCTGCAGGACCCGTTGTGCACGTAGTTGCCGTCGATCGCGACCGCGGCGGTACCGCTGCTCTCGTCGACCATGATCGCGGCCCAGCCGGCGTTCAGCGACGCGTGCGTCGCCGCGCCTGCGGTGTAGGACTCGAGATAGAACGGGAGCACCACGAACCCGACCGTCTGCGAGGTGTTCGTGCCGGAGACGTCGTTGCCCTGAACGCACACGCCGGTGACGTTGCTTCCGTAAATGCCGCCGCGCGACGCGCCGGCCACCACCACGTTGTAGACCGAGGTGTAGTTCGCCAGCTCGACGGCGTCGCCGTTGTTGGCGGTCGTCGTGTTGGTGATCTCGGGCAGCGACGAGGCGCCGCTCGAACCGACCAAGGGTAAGCTTCCCGTCATCGCCGGCGCGCCTTGCGCGAGCACGGCCGGTCCCGCGCCGACGAGCTGCTGACCCGACTGCAGCACGATCCCGCCGTTGAGCGGCGCCGTGCCGGCCGGTGAAGCCAGAATCGCGATCGTGTCGCCGGGATGCGACGCAGCCTGAACGGCCGCGAGACTATTGAACGGTGATACGAGCGTACCGTTTCCGCTCGTGGTCGCGGCCGCGCTGACGTACCACGTCTTCGCGCCGTAGGTCGTTTGCGGCGTGTAGCACATATCAGCCGCCGGCATGTGCGGCGCGCGCGGTGCGGGCGCGGAACCGCTCGAGCTGCACCCGCTCAGCAGCGTGGCGGACAAAGCGGCGACGAGCGCGGCCGACGCGAGACTTTTCATGAGCCTGGCTCCCATTGCGCGAAAAGTACGTTGTGCACACCCTCGTCTGTAACGATAGCCGTTGACAAGAGGAGGAAACAGTCCGCACAGGCGCTCAATTCGTTGCATGAGGCGTAACGATCACCGGCAGCACGATACGGAGCACCGGCTGGGCTTGCGCGAACTCGAGGTCTTCTTCGCCTTCGCGCAGACCGAGCACATGGGTCGCGCGGCCGAAGCGCTCGGCGTGAGCATCCCGTCGATTCAACGAACGGTTCGCGCGCTCGAGCTGGAACTCGGGATCCCGCTGGTCGTGCGCGACGGCCGGCGCCTGCGGTTGCTGCCGGCCGGTCAGGTTCTCGCCGAGCACGCGACGCAGATTCTGCGCTCGAGAACGGACGCGGTGCGCGCGGCGCTCGCCGCTTCCTCCGGCACGCGCCAGACGCTGCGCCTCGGCCACACCTCGTCGCTCGGCTTCGTGGTCGTGCCGCGCTACGTCGAAAAGCTGCTGCGGCGCGCGCCGCGCACGCACGTCCAGCTGCACCAAGGCTCGACGAAGGAGCTGATCGCCGCGCTCCTCGCGGGCGAGCTCGACGCCGCGCTCGTTTCCGGAACGCCCGACGAGCCGGAGCTGCACGTCGTGCCGCTCTTTCACGAGCCGATCTTGCTCGCGCTGCCGATCGACGATCCGCTCGCGCAGAGCGCCCGGATCGACATCGCCGCGTTTCGCGATCGCAACTTCATCACGCTCGGCGAGAACTCGATCAATCAAGCGGCCGTCATCCGCCTCTGCGGGCGAGCCGGCTTTCGGCCACGCATCGCCCTCGAAGCCGACGATTTCTGCACGATCGAGGGAGCCGTCGCGGCCGGGCTCGGCGTCGCGCTGGTGCCGCGCAGCGCGATCCAGCGCCCGCATCCGCTCGTCGCGCACCTCCCGATCGCGATGGCGATCCCGCTCATCCGCGCCGTCGCCCTGGCTTATCCGCGCGAGGCGACGCGCAACGACGCGCTCGGCGCGCTGTTGGCCGTCGCCGCCCCGCGCGCACGTCGTTCAGTCCGGGCTCGTCAGGTGCTCGCGGCCGGATCCCCCGCCTCGTCGCCGGCGAACAGCACGTCGTAACGCAGCGTCCCCTCGTCGGTGACGCGGACGCCCGCGGTCGGGACGTGCGGACGGTACGTGCCGTCGTGCATGAGGTGCTCGACCTGCGTGCCGTGCAGCAACTGCGCCGCGTCGGCGATCAGCCGCCGGTGACAACGCCACCACAGCGACTCCGAGCACATGATCGCCGTCCGCGACGCCGCCGCCTGCGCCAGCAGCTCGTCGAGTGCGAGCTGAAACGGCGGCTTCTCCATCGCGTCGGCGTAGGCGCGAAAGGCGGGATGCCGCAACGCGACGTTGCTGCTGTTGGGATCCGGCTTGCGGAACCCGCCCAAGCGCGGCTCCCAGCGATAGGCGACGCCGGTCAGCGCGGGGACCCACCGCTCGAGCTCCTCGCGCCAGACGTGCGGATGGCGCCGGCTCTTCGGAACGGTGCGCACGTCGACGAGCGCGTCCAGCTCGGCCTCGCGCAGCAGCGCCGCCAGCTCGTCCTGACCGGCGGTTCCGTGCCCGAGGGTGATGAGCCGAATCGGCTCGCTGCCGGCCATCGCGCCGGCGCGTCAGCGGTCCGCCGACGGCACCGCGTCGACGAGCAGAAACCCCGGCCGCGTGCGCAACCGCGCCGCCAGCTGTGGGTTGCGCGCGGCGGCGTCGGCGGTCGGCCGAATCTCCTCGAGGCGGCGGATGCGAAAGCCGGCGCCGTGCAGATCGTCGGTGATCCGCTGCAGCGGGCGATGGTAGAACTGCACCGGCACCGGCTGCGCGCCGAAGTCGGTCCACTGCTCGCGCACCAGCGTCACGCCGAAATAATCGTCGACTTGGTCGGCGGTGAGCAGCGGATGGTGCGTCGTCAGGACGAGCCAGCCCGGGCGGCGCAAAACCCGCGCGAACTCACGCAGGACCGGCGCCCAATCGCGCACGTAGTGCAGGGTGAGCGAGGAAACGACCAGGTCGAACGAACGGTCGCCGAACGGCAAGCGCTGCTCGAGGTCGGCGCGCACGAGCTGCGCCGCCGCGCCCAGCCGTGCGCGCGCGAGGTCGATCATCGCGGCGCTCGCGTCGAGCGCGACGACGTGCGCGCCGTGCTCGACCAGCCAGGCCGCGTTCTCACCGGCCGCGCAGCCGGCGTCGAGCACCGCGAGCTCCTCGACGTCGCCGAGTGCCGCGCGCAGCGCGGGCCGCTCGTAGGCGGCGTTGCAGACGTTGCCGGTCGTGACGCGGGCGTACGCCGCAGCCAAGGCCGGATCGTCGTAGAGCGGGTTCTTCAGTTTACACCGAAGGCCGGGCCGTCGACGAGATACTGCTGCGCCTGCGCGATGTCGTCGTCGTCCCAGTCGAGCACGACCTCGGCGCGCGCGCCCTCTCCGCGCGAGACGAGCAGCGCGGCGGCGACGACTCGCCCGACGTCGGGGTCCGACGAGCGCAGCGCGTATCCGATCGCGAGATCGTCCAAGCTGCGGATCGCGGCATGATACGCCTCGGCGAGCCGTTCGGGGATCTCGGGCGCGTCCTCGCGCGTCAAGCGCACGATCTCGATCCACGCGGGGAGGTGCAGGAAGTCCAGCGGGACGTCGTGTGCGTCGTCGGCGACGATCGAGGAGCCGATCGTCACCAGATGCGGCAAAGCCGCATACGAAGCGGGGTAGATGTCACCCTGATGCGCCAGCCCCGACCAGAGATGGAACCACGTGTTGCCCTCGACCGCTTCGCTCGGTTCGAACGGCGACTGTGCCAGCGCGCGCAGACGCGATGCGACCGGGAGTCCGGAACCGTAGGCGTCCGGGTAGTGGTCCCAGGCCGGGTCCGAGAGGGGCAGCATCGTCGCGGGGCTCACCGTTCGTCCTTCTGCAGCACGGCGATCCCCTCGACCACGACGTCGCCGCGCTGGTTGACGACCTGCGTGCGCGCGCGAAAGCGGCGGCGCTCGGGGATCAGCTCGACGACCTCGGCGCTGGCGGTCAGCGTGTCGCCGAGGAACACGGGTTTGCGGAAATGCAGCGTCTGCTCGACGTAGATGCCGCCGGGCTTTTGCAGCAGCAGCCCGTTGACGGTCGAGAGCAGGCTCGCCGAGAGCATGCCGTGCGCCGCGCGCTGACCGAAGCGCGTCCCGCGCGCGTACTCGGCATCGACGTGCAACGGATATTGATCGCCGCTCACGCCCGCGAACAGCAAGACGTCCGCCTCCGTGATCGTCTTCGCGAACTCGGCGCGATCCCGACCGCGAACGCTTCGTAGGCTTTGGTGCCGTAGCCGGTCATCGCGCCCGCGCGTCCGGGTCGAGACCGATCGCGGCGATGCCGGCCCGTGCGCACTGCGCGTCCTGCTCGCTGGTCCCGCTGCTCACGCCGACCCCGCCGATCACGCTGCCCTCGGCGACGATCGGCAGGCCGCCGGCGATCCCGGTGACGCGGTCGGCGGCCAGCGCCAACCGAATCTGCACCAGTTGGTCGCCGCCCCCTTCCTCACCCGAGGGGCGCTTGCGGGTGGCGGCCGACATCGCCTTGGTCTGCGCGATCGAGATCGAGCCGATGCGGGCGCCGTCCGAGCGCCCGAAGGCCAGCAAATGTCCGCCCGCGTCGACCACCGCGACGCACTGCGCAACGCCGATCGCATCGGCCTCGGCCAGCGCGGCCGCCAGGATGGTCCTTGCCCCGGCCGCGCTCAGGAACGGGGCGGTGCCGACGTACGTTGTTCGCGAAGAGTCCGACACGATGAGGCCGCCTTTGTGATCCCCGCCGACGTCGCCTTCCGCCTGGCGTGCAACGCTGCCGCCGCCGCCTACGCGCAAGCACCGCCCTACCTCGCGTACCGCACGACGGTGACCGTCGACGTGCCGTCCCTGAACCGCCACGAGTCGATCGCGCGCGCCGTCGAGACGCGCACCGCCGACGACTTTGCGTCCCTGCAGGACCTTCCCCGCGGCCAGCATCAGTACGGGCACAGCTTCCCGATGCCGCCGACCTTCGACGCGCTCTCGTACTTCAATTTCGTCTACAGCGCCCTGCACCGTAACGCGCTGGCGTACGTCCAACAGGTCGAACCCATCACGTTCAAGGAGCCCGCGCACGCCGACGTGATCGTCACGGCGCTGCGCTACTACCACGCCGACTACGCCCCCGACTCGAACGACAAAATCGCCCACATCGTGATGGACCCGCTCCCCTCCCTCACGACGGGCAACAACTCGACCTTCTACCTGCACGACGTCTACGTCGACACGGCGACGAACCTGCCGACGAGCGTGACCTACACCGGCCCGACCCAACAGATGACGGTCGACTACACCACCGTCGACGGCCACTGGCTCGTCCGCCACGCCGTCTACAACGCCACCTTCTACGCCGTGCTCCACCTCGGCCGCATCAGCGCCCACGCCGAAGCCACCAACGAAGACTTCACCTTCCCCACCACCCCAACCGACCCCAAACTCGCCGCCCCACCCCAACCCACCCCCACGCCAAAGCGCTAGCACCACCGCGCGCCCCCACCGCGCCCAGCCCCGCCCCGGACAATCCCACCCCCTAACCACAACGGCCCATTGCAAGCCCCCTCGGGGAATCCCGCCCCACCGCAACGCCCCCGGGCTTGCACGCCCGGGGGGCCCCACGCCCCTAGGGCGTGGGGGGCGCGCAGCCAGGGGCGGAGCGCCTTTCAACCCCCGATCCGCCAGAAGAAAAAGACGAGCTAACAGCTCGTCTTTTTCTTTATGGCGGAGAGGGAGAGATTCGAACTCTCGAGACGCTATCAACGTCTGCCCGCTTTCGAGGCGGGTGCCTTCAACCACTCGACCACCTCTCCGTGGTCACCGCCGCCGGGCGAAGAACTCGCGCAGCTGGGCGGCAGTCTCGTCCGCGAGCACCCCGTCGATGACCTCGACGCGATGGTTCACGGCGGCCGAACCGAGTATATCGATGACGGACCCCGCCGCCCCTCCCTTCGGATCGCGACAACCGTAAATCAACCGTTCGATTCGCGCGCCGGCCAAGGCGCCCGCACACATCGGGCACGGCTCTTTGGTGACGTAGAGCGAACCGCCGATCCGCCAGCGGCCGAGCGCCTGCGCCGCCGCCCGGATGACCAGCAGCTCCGCGTGCGCGGTCGGATCCGGTCGCAGCTCCTTCTCGTTGCGGGCCTCGAAGACGCGGTCGTCGACGACCAGCACGGCGCCGATCGGCACGTCGCCGGCCGCGGCGGCCTGGTCGGCAAGCGCCATCGCGCGCCGCAGGTACGCCTCGTCCGACGCGCTCGCGGCGGCGAGGGAAATTCGCTCCCGGCCCGGCTCGAACGGGCAACCTTCGCCTTCGGAGGGCGACACTCTATCCAATTGAGCTACGGGAGCAGCGTTCGGCTCGCTTTGCTCGCCGAACGGGTCGGCATGACCCGCGTTCGACGCGGGTCAGCCTTCCTACGGCGCGGCGCGGTCGCGGAGCGAGCGCGCTAGCGATTGCCTTCGGTGGCGGTGGGGCCGGTGGGGCCTTGGGTCGGAATGTGCTTGAACAGGTCGAGCTTGTGTTCGACCAGCCCGCGGTAGAACTTGCGAACGCAGTCCGGGTGACCGAAGAAATAGGTCCGGGCGTACGCCAGATCATCCCCCGAACTGTCCGGCACATAATGGCTGATCTCGATCTCTTCCATTTGCGCCCGGTCAACCGGGTGCGGGCAGAAATCGCAGGGGATCGTCGACATGGTGTACTGTACCTCAGGAACGAGCAGGACGTGTCTGGGTAACGCGCCCTGGCTCGGGTTCAAGACCCGTCCGTTCGTAACGCGGTTTCGGGCCCCGGCCGCGACGCGCCTCCGCCCCCGCGTCGGAGCGACAAACGCAACGCCCGCCGCGGACTCGCATCCGGGCGGGCGTCGACACACTGACTCGGGTAGGATTCGAACCTACGACCTAGGGCTTATGAGTCCCCCGCTCTACCGCTGAGCTACCGAGCCGCGCAGGGCTCCGACGTCTCGAACGTGCGCCGATTAGGCAGAACCCGCCGGGACCCTGCCGGGCTGCACCCGCCGGTTTTCGTCTCAAACCGCAGCAGGACGCACACGCCATCCGCCGCCAAGTGCTCGGTCGGCCTGGCACTCTTCAGCCAGATCGTCTTTCGCGCGCAGGCGCCGTCCGAGGGGAATCCATGGTCGCACGGATGGTCGGGACCATCGCTCTGATCGCGCTGGCGCTGTTCGGCATGAGCGGCACGCCCGTCGCCGCCGACGACGCGGCCGCGCTGCTCGCCAAGCACCGCGCGTACGTCGGCTGGCAAGACGGCGACGGCAGCATCACCTCGCTGCGCGAGAGCGGCACGGAGACGCGCGGTGACACCGTCGTCGCCCGCCTCACGCACTTCCGGCGCGGCATCGCCTATCGCAACGTGTACGAGCGGCGGCAGCAAGTCTTCCAGAACGGCTTCACCGGACGCGTGCTCTGGACGTCCAACGAGAACGGGTTCACGGTGCAGAGCGTCGGCGAGCCGGCTCGCTACGCCGCGACCGACGCGAGCTTGTTCGGCGAAGGGCTGGGCGACGCGCCGGCGACCGTGTTGCGCGCCGAGACGCTCGACGGGACGGCGGTCACGTGGGTTCACCTCGCACCGGCGGTCGGCGTCCCCGTCGACGTCGCGATCGATCCGTCGACGGGCGCGTTCAAACACGTCGTGCTCGATCCGGGCGGCGACTACGAGACGGCGCTCGACATTCTCGGCTACACCGACGTCGGCGGGGGGAAGCGCGTGATCAGCAGTTGGCGCTATCGCGGCACGCGCCCGATCTACGCCTACACGTCGGTCACCGCGAATGCGCCCGTCAGCGACGCCGAGCTGCACCCACCCGCGCCGCGTGCGACCTGGTCGTTCGATCCCGCGATGGGAACGGTGCCGGTCGAGCTCACCGAGGAGCGGATCACCGTCGACGCCGTCGTGAACGGCGTCAAAGGGCACTTCTTCCTCGACACCGGTGCGAGCTCGATCGTCCTCACCGACACCTTCGCGCGGCGCGCGAACGCGCACCGCATCACGGAGTCGCGCATCGTGGGCATCGGCGGCGGCGTGGCCAGCAACGTCTACCAGCTCGACACGATCGCGTTCGGAAACAGTACCTTGCGCAACGTCGCCGCGTACACGGGCATCGACGAGGAGGCCGACGCGTGGCGCGGCTTCGATGGCGTGATCGGCTTCGACCTCTTCGCGGGAGCGATCGTCGACCTGAACCTCGATCAGCAGACGCTGCGCATCCTCGACCCGACCCGTTTCGAGCCCGACAAGAGCGTTGGGTTCGTCGTGCCCGTCGATCTGACCAGCGGTCAGCCGCGAGTACCGATGCGGGCGGGCGGCCGTGTCCCGGTACTGGCCACGCTCGACAGCGGCAGCCCCGCGCTGGTGCTCTTCAGCACGGAGCTGCAGAGCCGCGACCACGTCGCGTTCATCGTCGACCCGACCTCGCTCATGCAAGAAGCGTACATCGTCGGCGTCAACGGGCGTGAGCTCGACAAATGCGGGAAGCTCCAAAGCCTGCAGCTCGGGCCCATCGTCTATCAACCGGTGCCGGCCTGTGCGTCACCGTCGATGGGGCACAGCGACGTGCTGGTCGGGCTCGAGTTCTTGCGCGCGTTCAACATCACGTTCGACTACCCCGACGGCTATCTCGTGCTGCGCAAGCGCTAGTACGAAAAACGGCCCGCGCGATCTGTTCGTGCGGGCCGTTTCGTTCGAATACGCGGTCGGAGGGACTCGAACCCCCAACCTACAAGTTCGTAGCCTGTTGCTCTATCCAATTGAGCTACGACCGCGTGCGTCGCCTGCGCGGCGACCCGAACGAATACGCGGCGGAGATGACGGTTCCTGCCGCGTCGACTTCGGAGAGAGAGGGATTCGAACCCTCGATACGATGTTACTCGTATAACGGTTTAGCAAACCGCCGCCTTCAGCCGCTCGGCCATCTCTCCGCGCCGGGTCCCCAGGTTCGGACGCCCAGGGCCCCCTCCCTTTCGTCGGCCGGGCCGGTCGCTGGCGTTAACCCGGTTCTTCGGCTCCGCCCGACTCCTCGGCCAAGACGAAGAAGTCGTCGAGGATCTCCTGCGCCAGCTCCTCGTCGTCCAACAGCTCCCCGAACTTGTCGGTGACGATGAACTCGTCGCCGGCCTCGTTGTAGCAGACCGCGTAGGCGTTGTTCTCCTCGTCCTCGACCAGGCCGACGACCTCGAAGTGGAGCTCGTTGCCGTCGTCGGTGTGGAGCTCGAGCACGTCCTTGAGGTCGAGCGCTCGCTTCTCGCCGTCGCCGTTTGCGCCGGGGCTGCCGTTGGTATCGATGGCGTTCTCCTTACTTGAGGTAGCGGGCGACGTTCGCCTGGTGCTCGGCGTACGTGCGCGCGAACGCGTGGCGACCGTCCCCTTTCGCGACGTAGTACAGATAGTCCGTCGTCGCGGGTGCGAACGCGGCATCGAGGCTGGGCTTGCCCGGATTGGCGATCGGCGTCGGGGGCAGGCCCACGTGCCGGTAGGTGTTGTACGGCGAGTCGACGTGCAGATCGCGCGCGGTGATGACGTCGTGATGGGTCGGAAACGCGTACTCGAGCGAGGCGTCGATCTCGAGCGGCATCTTGCGCCGCAAGCGGTTGTAGATGACCGATGCGATCAACGGCCGCTCGTCGTCGACCTTGCCTTCGCGCTCGACCAGCGAGGCAACCGTCACCGCCTGCGGGACGGTGACGTGCAGCGCGCGCGCGCGCGCGGCGGCGTGGGGCGGCAGCTCCTGGAAGAACTGTCCGACCAGCACGTCGGCGATCGCCTCGGGTGAGTCGTCGACCGGCAAGAGATAGGTACTCGGAAAGAGATAGCCCTCGAGGTCGGGCGCCCGCGTGCCGTCGACGGTCAGCGGCTCGTGCAAGAACACGCGCTCGAAGTCGTCGGCCGGCTTCAACCCGCGCGCGGCGAGCGTCGTGGCGATCTCGCGCGCGGTGAAGCCCTCGGGAATCGTGACCCAGACCGCATACTGCTCGCCGCGCACCAGCCGTTCGAGCACTTCGTCGCTGGACTGGTGCGCCGGAAAGCGGTACTCGCCGGCCTGGACGTCGGCCTCGACCGACCGCAAGCGCGCCAGCAGCCGGAACGCGAGCGGGTGTGCGAGGACGCGATGCGTGTCGAGCAGCGTGACGACCTGGCCGAACGTCGACCCGCGCGGCACGACGACGTCGGTCTGGACGGCCGGCAGCGCACGATCCCCGTAGACGGCGTGCTGGAACCACAGCGAGGCCGCCAACACGATCGTCCCCGCGCTGACCAGCACCGCGAGCGCGACGCCGATGAGGGCGGCGCGGGCGCGGTTCACCGACGTCTGCGGGCTAGCCATGTCTCCAAGATGCCGACGGCGGCGAGTTGGTCGACGACCTGCTTGCGCTTCGCGCGCGACACGTCGGCGCCGATCAGCGCCTTCTGCGCGGCGGCCGTCGTCAGCCGCTCGTCGATCCGTTCGATCGCGCCGTCCCACGCCCGGGCCAGGTGCGCGACGAACGCGTCGATCTTCTCGCTGGCCAGCGCGCGTTCACCGGCCATCGTCAGCGGATCGCCGACCACGATGGTGCGCGCGCCGCGCTCGCGGGCGATCGCGACGATCTTGGCGACGTCGTCGCGCACATTGGTGCGTTCGAGCGTCGCGTGCGGAAAGGCGAAGCTGCCTTCGCCGACGGCGACGCCGATGCGTTTGCTGCCGACGTCGAGCCCGATCACCGTTTCGGTCATGACGAGAGCTCGTGCACGAGCGCGCGCGCCTTCGGCCGGCGCCCGAGGTGCCACGAGATCAGGTCGTCGGCCGCACGCGCGACCTTCGGCGTCGCCAACAGCGCCGCGCCGGCACCGCGCTCGGCGCCCAGCGCGCGGAAGTTGGCGACGTCGCCGGCGTCGAGCGCGTGCGCGTCGCCGCGCGCGCCGTAGCAATCCGGGCAGCCCAGACCGCCGGCGTCGAGATCGAGCCAGGCCCCGGCGTCGAGCGCGTTGCCGCAGCGCACGCACGCGTCGTCGGCCGGCGCCAATCCCAGCGCGTGCAGCAGCCGCAGCTGGAAACGCGGCAGCAGCACCGCCGGCGCGTCGCTGACGGCCATCGCCGCGGTGACGCCGCCGACCAGCGTGTAAATCTCCGGCAGCGCGAGATCGGGCTCGCAGAACAGATCGACCGTCTCGGCGACCAGCGAGGCCGCGGCGAAGGTGTCCGGGCGCACCAGTCCCTCCCAGTGGCTGCGCAGCTCGCGCACTTCGACCACGACGTCGAGCGAGCGTCCCTTGTGCAGCGAGATGCGCACCTCGGCCAGGAGCTCGAGCCGCCCGCCGACGGAGCTGCGCGGCCGGCGCGCGCCCTTGGCGACGGCGTCGACCTTGCCGCGCTCGCGCGTCAGCAGCGTGTAGACGCGATCCGCCTCACCGATCGGACGCGCGCGCAGCACGATCGCGTCGGTGACGGAGCTGCGGGCGGTCAGCGCCGCGCCTCGTCCAGTTGGGCCGGACCGAACGCGCCGGGCAGCAGCGCGTCGACCGAGGTCGTGACGAGCCGGCCCGCGTCCTCGTAGTAGACCGGCATGCGCGGGCCGAATTCGTTGAGGACCTGACGGCACGCGCCGCACGGCGTCGTCGTCACGCCCGGCGGACCGGCGACCGCGCACGCGACGAAGCGCTTCACGCCGGACGCGACGGCGTGGAAGATCGCCGTGCGCTCCGCGCACATCGAGAGGCCGTACGAGGCGTTCTCGACGTTGGCGCCGGTCCATACGCGACCGTCCTCGTCGAGCAGCGCGGCGCCGACGGCGAACTGCGAGTACGGCGAATAGCTGCCGGCGCGCGCGCTCTGCGCCGCGGCCAGCAAGGTGGCGGGATCACTCACGGACGGTGGCGTGTTCGGCCTCCGGCGTGCCGTCGGCCTGGTCGGTCAGGACGCGCACGCTGATGATGCGCCGTCCGCGGGTACGGTCGACCCGCAGCCGCACCCCGTCGACCGCGTCGATCTCCTCGCCCTCACGCGGGAGGCGGCCGAACAGGCCGACCGTGTAGCCGCCGATCGTCTCGAACTCTTCGTGCGGGAGCGCGATCCCGAGCGCGGCGTTGACGTCCTCGATGTTCGTGCCGGCCTCGACCGCGGTCTCGCCGGGGCCGATCTCGCGGATCGGCTCTTCTTCGCCTTCGTCGTGCTCGTCGCGGATCTCGCCGACGATCTCCTCGAGCAAGTCCTCCATCGTGACCAGCCCCGCGGTGCCGCCGTACTCGTCGAGCACGATGGCCAGCGAGAACTTGCCGCGCTGCATCTCGCGCAGCAGCTCGGAGATGCGCTTGTTCTCCGGCACGTGGACGACCGGACGCATGAGCGCGCGCACGCTGTTGGTCGCGATCGTACCGTTGGCCAGCGCGATCAACAGCTCGCGGTCGTGAACGACGCCGACGACGTTGTCGATCGTCTCCTCGTAGACCGGCAGCTTCGAGTACCCTTCGGCGATGACCAGATCGAGCGCGCGGCGCGGCGAGCTGGTGACCGCGACGGTCACCATGTCGGTGCGCGGCGTCATCACCTCGCGCACGATCGTGTCGCCGAACTCGATGACCGAATGGATCAGCTCCCGTTCGCCTTCCTCGAGCACGTTCTGCTCGACGCCGACGTTGACGAGCGTCTTGATGTCCTCTTCGGTGACGTACGGGCCGACGTGCGGCTTGCCGCCGAACAGCCGTACCAACCCGTCGGTGATCCACAGCAGCGTCGCGGTCAGCGGCGAGAGGACGCGCGTGACCAGACCCAGCGCGGGCGCCAGGCGCAGCGCGGTGCGGTCACCGGCGCCCACCGCCACCGTCTTGGGGAGGATCTCGCCCAGGATCAAGATCAGGATGGTCATGGTCACCGTCGACCAGATCGCCGCGTGCGGGATCCGCGCCGCGATGAACAGCGCGGTCGCCAGCGAATCGGCCGCCAGCAGCACGAAGGTACTGCCGATCAGCACCGAGGTCAGCGTTCGGTTACGGTTCTCGACCAGGTGCTCCAGCCGGCGCGCGCCGCCGACGCCCTTCTCGGCGAGCGCGCGGGCGCGGATGCGGTTGGTCGAGACGATGGCCGCCTCGGAGGCTGCGAAAAAGGCCGCCGCTGCGACCAAGAGGACGAGGCCCACGATCGCGGGCCATTGCGGCGTCATCGGCGCGAGGGGCCGCGGCCGCTACTGCCCGCAGGGGAAGGGTCGGTATTCAAGCGGGGCCCATTATAACACACCGCCTCCACCGGTCACGGTCGCAGGATGCTCCATGCCCCGATCAGCAGACCGGCGGCCGCCGCCGCCAGGGCGGCGACCAGGACGGCCGCGGCAGCACAGTCCTTGGCCAGCTTGGCCAACGGGTGGTCCTGGGGCGAGACCAAGTCGACGACGGCCTCGAGAGCGGTGTTGAGCAGCTCGGCGCCCAGCACCAGGCCGACCGCCAGCGCGACGACCGCCCAACCCAGCAACGGCAGCCGGATGACGACCCCGCCGACGACGACCACCGCGACGATCCCGGCGTGGATGCGGACGTTGCGCTGGCCGCGCCACGCCGCCGCCAGCCCCTCGAGCGCGTAGCCGAAGGCGGCCGCCAGGCCGTGGTCGCGGTCATCCGAGGTCGGCGAGCGTGAGATCGCGGCTCCCCTTCCAGTGCGCGCGATAGGCGGCGCGCGCTCCGGGGTCGTCCTTCCCCTGCGCCGTGCGCGCCTCCGCCAAGCCCCACTCCAAGTGCGGATCGTCCGGGAAGCGCATCAGCTCGGCCGCGAACACCGCCTCGGCCTGGGCAGGCTGGTGGTCGGCCAACAGCGCGGCCCCGTAGCCTTCGCCGACCGGGGTCGCCCAATAGGTCTTCGGATCGCCGGGGTCGTCGTTCTTGGTCGCCACGTAGGCCTTCGCGTAGGCCGCGACCCGCGCGGCGAGGTCGCCGGCGTGCTGCGCCAGGGCCGCGTCGATCAGCTCTTGCGCGACCGCGTCGTCCGCGAGCCGAGCGCGAAAGCGCTGCGCCTGGGCCCGCTCGCCCAGACGCGCGGCCGCGATGCCGCGCGGCAGCAGCGCTTCGGCCGGTGCCTCGCGTTCCGCCGTGGCGTCGTCGTGCAGCCGAATCGCGAGCCTGGTCTGCATCGCGGCGTCCTCGTGCCGCGCGAACGCCAGCGCGTCGGCGTCGCGGCCGACCGTCGTCAACCCGTACAGGACGAAGTCGACGTCGTGGTCGTGATAGTTGCGCATGTACGCTTGGCCCGGCCCGTCACCTTGCGAGAACCAGGCCTGATCGTTGGCCACGGCGCGCTCGTTGTCGTCGACCAGCTGCGCGTAGTTGCCGACCCGGTCCCAGATGTGGCCGGGCATGTGGATCAGGTGCGAGGTGCCGGGCGGATACGCGTACGAACCGAGCGCGATCGCGTCGGGAATCGCCTCGCGCGCACGGTGCGTCTCTTCGAGCAGGTGGATGCGCAGGTGGTGGGCGCCCAGATTGGTCGGCTCGAGCTCGAGCGCGTCGTCGAGATCAGCCAGCATGGCCCGCGCCTTCTCGGTCGGTGCGCCGTGCACGGAGAGCGTGTCCTCGGCGTTCCAGCGCGCGTACGCCGCGACCGTCAGCACGTTCGCGTCGTCGCGGTGCGTGCGCGTCCACGCGTCGAGCGCGTCGGCATAGCGCGCGAAGCGCTGCTCCTTGCTGCCGTGCCCGTAGCGCAGCGCGATCGCGTCGATCAGCATCTTCTCGACCGGGCTGGCGTGCGCGAGGTGGCGGCGCCCGGCCGCCACGGCCTCCGCACCGCGCAGATCGCCCTCGCTGCTCTGCGGCGCGTTGATGTCGATCGTGTCGGCTTCGGCTTCGCCCCAGTACGCCAGCGCGAGGTGCGGATCGAGCGCGATCGCCTTGCCGAACGCGACGCGCGCCTCGCCGACGTCGAACGCGTACAGCATCAGCACGCCGCGATCGAGCAGCGCTTGCACCGCGACCGAGGCGCCCTCGACGGGCCAGTGTGCGTGCGCCTCCTGCGCGGTCGCCGGCTGTGGCGCGATCGTCGGCGCACCGACCGGCGTTGGCGCAGCGGGCGCCGGCGTCGCCGCGGGCGGCACCGGGGCGGGCGGCGCGGCGGTCGGCAGCGGCGTCGGCGCGACGCCGAGCAACGCCAGCGCCAGCGCGGCGACGAGCGAACGGATCATCGAAGCGTCGATTCGAGGTAGGGCCACGGCATCCCGATCGCCGCGGCGAGCCGCCGCTCCTCCGCCTCCATCACCGCTCGCTCGCCGGGTTCCATGTGGTCGTGGCCGGCCAAGTGCAGCACGGCGTGGATCAGCAGCCGCTCGACTTCGCGCGCGAGCGGCGCGTCGTAGTCGGCCGCTTGCCGGGCGGCGGTGTCGACGCTGACGACGACGTCGCCCAGCATGCGCTCCGCGCCGTCTTCGTCGTCCGCGCGCAGGGCGCGCGTGCGCCCGCTGCGGTCGAACGCCTCCGGCGGGTGCAGCGGGAAGCTCAGCACGTCGGTCGACGCGTCCTTGCCGCGATGCTCGCGGTTGAGCTCGCGCATCGCCGCGTCTCGCACGAACGTCAGCGAAACGCTGGAATCGGCCTCGCCGATCTCGGCCAGCAGCCGTTCGAGGACGCGCGCGGCGGCACGCGCGTCCAGGCCGCTGCCGCGCGTCTGGTTGTCGAGATAGATCACTCGCCGCGTTCGCGCGAGAGCTGCGCGTACGCCGCGACGATGCGTCCGACCAGCGGGTGCCGCACGACGTCGGTTTCGTCGAGCCGGACGATCCCGACGTCCTCCATGCCCGCGAAGATGCGCTCGACGTCGAGCAGCCCGCTGCGCTGGCCGCGCGGCAGGTCGATCTGCGTATCGTCGCCGTTGACGACCATCTTCGAGTTCTGCCCCAGGCGCGTGAGGAACATCTTGAGCTGCTCGGCGGTGGCGTTCTGCGCTTCGTCGAGGATGACGAACGCGTCGGCGAGCGTGCGCCCGCGCATGTACGCGATCGGTGCGACCTCGATCGTGCCGCGCTCGAGATACTTTTGCGTCGTCGCGTCGTCGAGCAGCTCGGAGAGTGCATCGTAGAGCGGCCGCAGGTACGGGTCGACCTTCTCCTTGAGATCGCCCGGCAAGAACCCGAGCTTCTCGCCGGCTTCGACCGCCGGCCGGCTGAGCACGATGCGCGAAACCTCACGGTTGCGCAGCGCGCGCACCGCCATGACGATCGCCAAGAACGTCTTGCCCGTCCCGGCCGGGCCGATCGCGAACGTCAGCGTGTCGGCGCCGATGGCCGCGGCCAGCGCGCGTTGGCCGGCCGTCTTGGGGCGAATCTCCCGGCCGCGCGCAGTCGTGACCAGCGTCGGCGGAATCGCGCCGTCGCCGTTCCCGGCCGCCGCCGCGCTCGAGCGCACCGCGAGCGCGACGTCGTCGGGGGTCACCTGCGAGCCGGCGCGCGCGGCGGCCAACATGGCGCCCAGCACGCCTTCGGCGCGCCGGACGGCCGCCCGGTCACCGCTGAGGTGAACGCGGTCGCCGTCGAGCCGCAGCACGACCGGGACGAGCGCTTCGAGCGCGTTGAGGTTTTGGTCGCGGAACCCGCAGAAGCGGATCGGATCAGACAGCCCGCCGAGGTCGAACGTCGCCTCGCTGGTGATCGACGGCATCTCCCGTTTTCAACGCGCCGGCTGGCCGGAAGGTGTCACCGCAGCGCCAACGGCGGCCCCAGGACCTCGGCCAGGACCACCGCGGTCCGAATCCGGTCGGGTTGGCTCAGCGCGGTCGCCAGGGCGCCGGACGGGCCGGCGGGGCCGACCTGCACGGGGACGAGGACCGCCCGGACGGGCGGCCCCGGCGGCGCCGCGGCACCCCGCAGCGACGGCGGCACCGTGGTCGGGCGCGGCGGCGCCCCGACGGCCGGCGGCGCGACGGCGGCCGGTCGCGGCGCACTCGGCGGCGCCGCGCCGGCGCGCTGGCGGCCCGCCCGCCCGATCGCGCGGAAGACCGAGCCGCCGATCGCGAAGACCAGGATGGCGAACGGCGCGATTTGCGCGAGGTCGTGCAGGTTCACAGCGTGGTCGTCGGACCGGCAGGCGGCGGCTGCTGGCTGGGGTCGGCCCCGCCCAGGCTCTGCCCGATCGATCCGCGCATCTCGGTGTCGGCCTTGACGTTGTTGAGCTTGTAGTAGTCCATCACGCCCAGGTGGCCCGAACGAAACGCTTCGGCGATCGCTTCGGGGATCTGCGCTTCGGCCTCGACGACCTTCGCGCGCATGCGCTGCGTCTCGGCCTTCTGCTCCTGCTCGGCGGCCATCGCGGCGTATTGCCGTTCCGAGGCCTTCGCCTGCGCGATGCGACGATCGGCTTCGGCTTGCGAGGTCTGCAGGTCCGCGCCGATGTTCTTCCCGACGTCGACGTCGGCGATGTCGATCGAGACGATCTCGAACGCGGTGCCGGCGTCCAGTCCCTTCGAGAGCACCGCCTTCGAGATACGGTCGGGGTACTCGAGAACTTCCTTGTGATCGACCGCGGCGCCGACCGCGCTGACGACGCCCTCGCCGACGCGCGCGACGATCGTCGGCTCGCCGGCGCCGCCGACGTACCGGTCGAGGTTCGAGCGCACCGTGATGCGGGCTTTGACGTTGAGCTGGATGCCGTTTTGCGCGACGCCTTGGAAGATCGGCGTCTCGATGACCTTCGGGTTGACCGACGTCTGGAGCGCCTCGAGCACGTCGCGGCCGGCCAAGTCTATTGCGGCCGCGCGCTGCCATTCCAGCGGAATCTGCGCGCGCTGCGCCGCGATCATCGCCAGCGTCACCTTCTCGACGTTGCCGCCGGCCAGCACGTGCGATTGCAGCTGGTCGACGGTGAGGTTCAGCCCCGCCTTGCGCGCCCGCACCAAGTTCGCGACGATCAGCCCCGCCGGCACGCCGATCACCCGCATCCGAATCAGCGACCCGATCGAGAGCGGCACCCCGGCGGCGATCGTGCGAATCCACAGCGCCAGCGGGAAGTAGTACAGGAACAGCACGATCCCGGCGAAGATCGCGACGATGATGACGACCGAGAAGACCGCGACCATGGAGACTCCGTTCTAAACGGCTTTGACGAAAATCCGTGCGCCCTCGACGCGGGTGACTTGGACGGGCGTGCCGGCCGGGACGAAGTCGCCGTCGGTCAAGACGTCGACGCGGGTCTGGTCGAAGGTCGCGACGCCGGCGGGGCGCAGGAACGAGTTGGCGACGCCGGTCTTGCCCAGCAAGGCACGGTGATCCTCGCTCGCGACGTAGTCCGGGCCTTGCAGCGCGCCGAACGTCAGCCGCTTCACGAACGCGTTCTCCGGCAGCACGCGCTGCAAGAGGACGAAGGCCACCACGCTCAAGACGACCGCGACGGCCAGCGCCTGCACCGCTCCGAAGAAGAACGGCAACCCGAAGGCGAGCAAGATCGCCGCGACGAGCGCGAGCGCGCCCGCCGACCCCGCCAAGCCGTGGCCCGGCAAGACGTGCAGCTCGAAGAGGATCAGCAGGATGCCGACCAGCGCCAACCCCAGCACCAGCGAGTTCGAGAACCCGGCGTAGACGTGCGTGCCGAAAAACAGCGCCAACGCGGCGACGCCCACCGCTCCGGCGATCCCGTGCAGCGTCTGCAGCTCGACGAGCAGCCCCAGGAAACCGATCGCGAGCAGGATGCCGCTGACGTCGGGGTTGGTGGCGATGCGCGCGACCTCTTCACCGAACGAATAGTGCGCGTCGACCCGCGGCGCGCCGGCGAGCCCGAAGCGCGTCAGGGCGCTGGCGAGCGTCGGCAGCGTCGCCTCCGAGTAGCCTGCGCCGCGCGCCTCGTCGGCCGTCAACGTCAAGATCGCATCGGGCTGCTTGTACATCGGTTCGGCGACCTGCGCGTCGACCATCGCCGCCGCGAGCTTGGGATCGCGGTGCCAGCGCGCCGCGGTCGACTCGAACTCGGCGCGCAGCGCCGAGACGGTCTTGACCGTCTTGGGGATCGGCTGCGCCGCGCCGATCGACGAGCCCGGCGCCATCGTGATGCGCGAAGCCGACAAGGTGATCAATGCGCCGGCCGACCAGGCGCGTTCGACGTACGCGTCGACCGGCACCCGGCTCGACAGGAGCGCGTCGCGTATCTCGGTCGCCGCGGCGACCAGACCGCCGAAGGTGTTCACGTCGAGCACGATCGCGCTGGCGCCCTCGTCCTGGGCCTGCGCGACGGCGCGCTGCACCAGATGCGCCATCCCCTCGTCGATCGTCCCCTCGACGGGGACGACCACGACCTCACCCCGCGGCGCGGCCAAGGCGGCCGGCACCCAAGCGGCCAGCGCTCCGGCGAGCAGGCAGGTCAGGGCGAACAACCGCCGCAGTAGCACGCTCGCTTCTACCGCCGCGCCCGCGCCGAGTTACGCGGAGGCCAGCTCCTCGCCGGCGATCCGGCGCACCTCGTTGCCGTCCGCGACGCCCTTGAGCTGCGGCATGACGACCTTCATCAGCGCGCCCTGGTTGCGAGCGTCGGCCGGCAAATCGGCGAGCGCCGCGCGCACGACCGCCCGAATCTCGTCGGCCGACTTCTGCGCCGGCAGGTACTGCGCCAAGATGTCGCGCTCGCGCGTCTCCTTCTCGACCAGCTCGGTGCGGCCGCCTTTGGCGAACTGGTCGATCGAGTCGTTGCGCTGCTTGACGAGCTTCTGCACCACGCCCAACTGATCGTCCGCGGAGAGCTCCGCGCCGGCTTCGATCCGGCGGTAGTTGAACGCCGAGAGGACGCTGCGCAGCGTGTCCAGGCGCAGCTGATCGCGCGCCTTCATCGCCTCCTTCAGGTCGGCGGTGATCCGGTCTTTGATGCTCACAGGGAAAGGTACGGGCCCAGGCGCGTACGCACCTGGGCCCGCCTCGCTTGCGCCCGTGACGGGCGGTCAGTTCCCGGTGTGGAGCTTGACCGAGAGCCGGATGATCCGCGGCAGCGCCGGGATCGCGGTCGGAACGAAGCTGGTCTGGATCTCCTGACCCGCGGCGTTGACCGACCCGGCGACGAGCGGCGTACCGACGTTCGGCATCGCCAGGTACGTCAGGTAGTTGTTGGTGTTGAGCAGGTTCTCGACGCTGAGCTGGATCGTCGCGGTCTTGGTGATCGGCCGCGACGCGGAGAAGTCGACCAGCGCGAAGGGCGGCTGGAAGTACGCGTTGTTCTTCCCTTCGTAGTCGACGCCGATATGGAAGTACGTCTTGTCGAGGAATCGGTAGTTGATGTCGGCGTAGCCTTTGAGGTACGGGACGCACGTCTCGATGCCGGGCGCCGCGACGCCGTTGCCGCAGACCTGCACGCCGTTGACCGGGAAGCTGGCCACGCCTTCGGAGTAGATCGACGCAGGGACGCCGTTGAGGACCGAGCGCTCCGCGGCCGCGGAAATGCTGTAGCCCAAGCCGACGGTCGGCGCGTGCGTGTACTTCAGCGTCACCAGCTGCAAGTCCAGGCGCGCGACGTTGATCGGCGAGAAGATGCCTTCGCAGCACTCGCCGTTGTAGAGAATGTTGGTGGTCGACTGCTCGAAGACGTTGTGCACGACCGATTGCTGAATGTCCAGGCTGAGCAGCGAGCGGTTCGGCAGCCGTTTGTCGACGCCGAAGTCGTAGCCCGTGCTGACCTCCGGCTCGAGGTTGGGGTTCTTCTCGGTGAGCGTGCCGCCGACTTCGTACGGCGGGCCCAGCGACGCGGCCGGCTGCTCGTAGGTCGCTAGACCGCTGAGCTGGCCGATGAACGGGAACGTCGTCGAGGTTCCCCACGAGCCGCGGTACGAGATGTCGCCGGCGGGCCGGAACGTCAACGCGACGTGGGGATCGAAACGCGTGATCGTGCGGTCGAGGCCGACCAGCGTCGCGTCGGTGGTCGAGAACGGTTGGACGCCGATGACCGTGTAGCGCGTGTCGTAGAGCCCGACATCCAGGCCCAGGTTGCGCACGAAGTTCAAGTTGCCCGTCAGCGAGAGCGTCGAATAGCGGTCCGACGAGAACGGGACCGAGACGCCGGCCGGGTTGTTGATGTATGCGTACGTGCTCTGGCCGTGGAAGTCGTAGGTCAAGTTGAGCAGGCTGTCGCCGAACGGGTGAAGGTACGAGAACGTCGTGCCGTAGAGCTTGTCGATCTCGTACGTCGAGTATTCGCTGCCGTAGCATGCCGTCTGGCCGTTGACGACCGTCGTCCCGCCGGCGGGGTTCGTCGTGCTGCCGTATGCGTTGCCGCAGGCCGTCAGGAAGCCGGCGCTCGCGCCGCCGCCGGGCGTCGAGTACATGATCGGGTACTGCGTCTCGCCGAGCCCGTTGATGATCTCCGGCGCTAGGTTCCCTATGTACGGGCGGACCAGCAGCGTGTCGTTGCTCCCGATCTGCGTGCGCAGCTCGGCGTCGAACAGCGTCTGGTTGTTCCACACGTCCGAGCCCGGGTACCATGCCAGCGCGTTGATCGTCTGACCGAAGTACTGCGAGAAGTTGGGGTTGCTGCAGACCGCGCCGATGCACGGCTGGATCGTCGTCGGACCGAGGTCGGTTCCCCAGACGGTGCCCTGCGGATGATAGCCGGCCCATGCGCCGATGAAGCCCACCTCGAACGAGGTCGCCGGCGAGAAGTTGTATTTGAGCTTGAGCAACTCGCCCTTCTGGTAGAACGAGCCGCTGGCGTCGCCGCAGAACTGGATGGTGCCGGTGTTGCCGGACATGTTGTCGCCGGCGCCCCCGTTGGCGGGCGTCACGTCGCACTGCTGGGTGTGGAAGTACGGCCCGTTGTATCCGTCGACGCCGACGCCGACGACGTATTGCAGCTTGTCGAACGAACCGCTGGCGAGCAGGTGCGTGAACAGCGCGCCGTAGTTGTCGATGCCTTGTTCGAGCGAGGCCGTCGTCTTCTGCGTGAAGCCGGTCGTCAGCAAGTTCGCCGTGCCGCCCACCGCGAGGTTCGCGAAGGGGGTGGTGTTGCCGGGACCGGACTGCACTTCGACGCCGCCGAGGAGCCACGACGGGAAATATTGGCTGCCGAACACGCCGTACTGACCGAGCGCCAGCGGGTGGCCGTCGATCAGCACCTGCGTCTCGTAGGGCTGCACGCCGCCGACGATGATCGTCGTGTCGGGCTGGCTGCCCATGTGCTGAATCGTCACGTCGGGCGATTGCTGCAGCGCGTCGTTGATCTGCGGGTTGCCCAGATTCTCGAACTGCTGCGCCGAGACGAACTCTTGCTGCGCCGCCGTCGTGTTGAGCGCGATCCCGCTGCCGCGACTGATGGTCGAGGTCGACCCGATGGTGCGCAGCGATTGCAGTGATACCTGACCCAGGCTCACCGTGAGCGCGGCGTTCGGGCCCGGCGCGAGCGGCAGACTGTCGGTCGACGAGGGGACATAGCCCGGCTTGCTGACGTCGATCCGGTAGAGTCCCGGCGGAACCGTTAGCGAGAACGAACCCGTCGCGTCGGTTTCCGTCGACGCGGTCGCCGGGCCGCTCAGGCGGACCGTGACGCCCGGAATCGGGTCCCCGCCCGAGGAGCGGACGGTCCCGGTGAGCGTCGCGGTCGTGGGCTGCGCGAGCGCCGTCTGCGTTACCAGACCGACGGCAATGGCGCACGCCGCGACAAAAGCGAGGCAGCGGTGTAGCACGAAGATTCTCCCGGAAATAGCGAGCCCGACACCGAGGTGGACCCTCGACGCCTATGTTAAGAAATCGATAATGGTGCGGAAACGTACCGAATGCCTGCTACGGGGTCAACGCGTGTCCCGTGCCACCGGCGGTCAATTCGTCGAAAGGAGTCCCCGCACCGGAAACGCCGCGTTCCGCTGAATCCAATTCTGTGACGAATACCGCGCTGCGCCGTCGACGACGTGCAGGGTGTAGGCGTGGCGCGAGACCGACGAGCGGTTGGGCGCGCTGTAGTGCGGCAACAGGCCGTGGAAGACGACCAGCGTCCCCGCCTCGACCTCGACCGGCTCGGCCTCGTCCTGCGTGGGCCACGGCGTCTGGTCGAGCTGCAGCATCCGGCTGCCGTTCGCGTCGACGACGAACTGCTCGCGCAGCGGGGTGTGGTGGCCGCCGCGCTGGACCCACAAGCAGCCGTTGCCGCGATCGGCGCGTTCCAGCGCGAACCACAGCGTCGTCACCGTGATCGGCTCGCTGGCGAAGTACGTCGCGTCTTGGTGCCAGCGCACTTCGCCGCCGATGTGCGGCTGCTTGAAGATGTACATCGACTGATAGACCTGCGGCTGCGTGACGCCCAGCTCGCGCACCAGCGCGTCGAGCCGCGGCCCGTGCGAGAACGCCGCGAAGACCGGATCGAGGTCGTGCATCGCGTGCCCGATCTTGTTGATCGAGAGCGACTTGGGCTGGCGCAGCTCGCCGTCCGCGCCGAACGCTTCTTCTTCGAAGAAGCAGCGCACGGTCGTCCCCGAGGTCAGGAAGTACTCGTCCTGTTTGGTCTTGCTCTCGTCGCGCGTGGTGAAGATCGCGCGCGTCCCGGCCGCGTCGAAGCCTTCGACGATCTCCTCGGCCCGCGCGCGCAGCGCCGCGACCTCGCCGGGCGACTTGAAGTTCGGGATGACCAGGAAGCCGTCGGCTTCGAACCGGTCACGCAAAACAGAAGAGCGGGCCTGCATGACCCGCTCTTCGCTATCGTGCCCGCGAACTCTCGCCGGCGCTGCGGATCGGGCGAAGCCCGAACGCGTGAGCTTCGGCCCAAGGCCGAAGCCACTCAGCTGCGGCGCTTGCGCGCGGCGGCACTCTTCTTCTTGCGGCGGACGCTCGGCTTCTCGTAGTGCTCGTGCTTCCGCGCCTCGGCAAGGACGCCGGCCTTCTGGGTCGCCTTCTTGAAGCGACGCAGAGCGCTCTCGATCGTCTCGCCCGGTGCGACTCGAATCTCCATACTACGTGAACACCTCCTTCCGCCCGGCACATGCCGGTTCGTGGCCCGTCTAGCGGGCCCGACGACGAAGAATACCACGGCGGGCGGTCCGGCGTCCACCGCTTCAGCCGGGCGGCCACCCCAGTGGGCGCCCCGCCAGGACGTGCGCGTGCAGGTGAAAGACCGACTGTCCCGCGTCCGGCCCCTCGTTGATCACGACCCGGTAACCGCCGGGGCCGAGCCGCCGGCCGATCTCGGAGGCGGTGTAGAGCAAACGAGCGGCCGTGCCGTCAGCCGCCGCTCCGGTGAAGGCGCTCAGGTGCTCGGCGTGGTCGGTCGGGACCACTAGGACGTGAACCGGCGCTTGCGGGTTCACGTCGTGGAACGCGACGACGTGCTCGTCGCGGTACTCCTCGCGCGCCGGGATCTCTTTGCGCACGATCTTGCAGAACAGGCAGTTCTCGGCGGTCGGCATGGTCCTCGGTGCTACTTGGTGTTGGTGTGGACGGTGAAGGTCCAGGTGCGGCTGCTGACGTTGCCGGCATTGTCGGCGACGGAGACCTTCACGTTGACGGTCCCGTTGAGTGCGACGCTCGGGCTGTAGATGATGAACTGGTCGGTACGGGTCGACGAGGGCGTCACGTCGAGGCCGTTGATCTCGATGCGCGCGCTCGACGGGTTGATGCCGACGTCCGTCGGCGAACGGTACGTCGCGTAGATCGATGGATGGTCGTTGTTGACCGTTTGGCCGAACGTCGGCGCGATGTCGATGATCTGCGGCGGCGTCCCCGTCACCGACACCAGCGTCGCCGCCTCGGCGCGCGGCGCCGCCACCCCGTCGACCGTCAGATGGCCGTACACCGAGGTACGACCGAAGTTCGCACCGGGCGGCAGCGTGTACGTCGTCGTGTAGAGCCCGGGCGAGGTCTCGGGGAGCGCGATCCCGGTCAAGTACGAGCCGACGTCGAACGTCGCCCTGCCGCCGGGCGTGCCGTGCATCGTCACGCCGAAGCTCTCGCCGGCGCGCAGCGGCCCGGGGGCGTCGACGTCGAACGAGGCGATCTGCGCGGCTCCGGCCGGCCCCGGCGTCGAGGGGATCGCGCGCGCGACCAAGATCTCGCGCTTCTCCTGCGTGTCGGGGTTCAACCGGACCGTCACGCTGTCGCCGACCTTGAGCGCCGCCAGCGTCGCCGGCTGCCCGTTGAGGGTGATCACCGTCGAGGTATCGGGGGTGACGACGTACCCGCTCTGCAGCACGAACGCGCTGGGCGAGACGGCGGCGATCACGCCCTGCCGCGAGGCGTACCGCACCACGACTTGCGCGACGCGGCCGTCCTTGCGCACGATGACGCTGGCGGCGTCGCCGACGTGCACGTCGGCCAGCGTGCCCGGCATCGCGGTGCGCGCCGAGACGTCCTGGATCGCGATCTGCGCGTCGGAGGTGACCGCGATCGTGCGTTCGCTCGGGCCGCGCGTGAGCGTGATCGACTCCGGCGCGGAGTTCAAGTCGACGGCGCTGACGGTACCGACCACCTGCGTCGAACCGCCCGCGACGTGCTGCTCGAGTCCCGGCGTGCGGCCGACGATCGACGAGACGACCTCGACCCGCTCGGCTTTGGGATCGTAGGACACCTGCGCGCCCAGCGAGTCGGCGACGAACCGCAGCGGGACGTAGGTCGTGCCGTCGATCTCGAGTGCCGGCGAATCCATCGTGATCGTCTGCGCGTCGATGCTCGCGACGCGCGATCCGCTGCGCAGCGTGATGCGCTTTCCCGGTGCCGAGGCGATCAGCGTGCGTCCGTCGCGCGAGACGGTGATGCCGAGCGCGCCGTAGATGCGCACCACCGGAACGAGCAGCCGGCCGTTGACGATGCGCGGGGCGGGATCGGTCGAGAGATCCTCACCGTTGACCGCGATCGCGATCACGCGAACGGGGACTTCTTCGTTCTTCGGCGGCGGCGCGGGCGCGGCGAAGGCGGCAACCGGCCCGCTTGCCAAGACGGCGGCGAGCAGGCCGGCGACCGGAACCGTGCAAACGCGCATGGCCCGGTGTTCGCGCGACCCGCGGCGCCGTCCCTGGGTCAGAACCGCCGCTCGAAGCGCGCGAAGGCGACTTCTTCGCGCCACTCGAGCCGCGCTTTCTCGCTCGAAGCCAGCAGCGCGCGGCAACGGGGCGCCGGCGGGACGTCGAGCAGCGGCGTGCCCGCGCACGCGGGGTTCATCGCGGTGAACCGCTCCGGCGCCGCCCACAGATCCGTGCCGGGGACGAAGGCGTGTTCGAGGCTGTCGCGCACGAGCGTCTTGAGCGTGCGGTAGTCGAGTCCGTAGCCCTTGACGGCCCGCTCGAAGCTCTGGGTGAGATCGGAGCGGATCACGCCTTCGTCGTCGGTCGCGAGCGCGACCGGAACGTGCGCGTGCAGGTAGATGAGGATCACGTCCGAGCCCGGCCGGCCGGGCTTGACCAGCTCGTGGCTGTAGAGCGGATCCTCGACCAGGATGTGCCGGCGCGCCATCTCGGCGAGCAGCCGGCGCGGATTGCGTTCGTGCAGCACGTCCAGCCCGTGACCGATCCGCTCGGCATGACCGATCTCGATCGAGTCGCGGATGTGCGAGGGATCGAGCATCGACTCCGGCGGCACCAGCCCCGGGACGAGCTCGCCGGCGTGCATCGAGAGGTGCACCTGCGGATAGAGCGCGTGCAGGTACGCGAACATCCGCAGCTGTGGTTCGAAGTCGCTCATCGCGCGCGCGTCGTCCTGCGACTGCACCGGGTTGAGCGCGACGACGCGCGGGTCGACGGCGGCGAGCTCGAACCCCGCCAGCATCTGCGCGAACACGTCGCGCCGCGGCATCGCCCGCAGGACCTGGTTCTGGTAGCGCAGGGTCACGCCGCAGCCCGGATCGGGATGCGCGGTGCCGCAGCGCAGCACCGCGCGCATCGTTCGTTCGGCGTCGTCGAGGTGGCGCCGCGCGTCGGCGACGACGTGCGCCATCCCGGCCGCGTCGAGCCGCGCGCGCATGGTCGGCAGGTCGTCGGTCCACGCGACGCTGCGGCCCAGCGCGTCGGCCTCGCCCTGATCGGGCGTGAGCATCGTCTCGAGGTAGATGACGTGCTGGATCGCGGCGCGATGCACCACCTCGGCCAGCATCTCACCCCAGTGGCCGTTCGTCACGCGGTCGAATTTGTAGAACGTATCGAAGAAATGGCCTAGGATGCTCGGGTCGCTCGGACTGGGCACGTAGTTGCGCACCGAGAGCGCGTCGATGACGCGGATGCGAAAGTCGTAGTCGGTCAGCGCGCGCGAGGCGGGCGAGAGGCCCGTGGCCGGATCGCACGGCGGCGCGACGATCGCGTAGCCGGCATCGAAGCAGTCGCCGTCGTGGACCGCGTAGCGGATGTAGCTTTCGGCATACACGGCGCCGGTCAGATGGTGGTGCAGGTCGCCGCCCTTGGGCATCTGGGCGATGAACGTCTCGAAGCGCGTCGGGTCCGGGTCCTTCGCGGCGGCGGTGAAGTAGGCCGCGGCGCGGTCCGTCGGCGAGAGCGGGGGACTCGCGGCCAGGCCGAGCGCCACCAGCGCGGCCAACGCGAACGCTCGGATCGTCGTCACCGTCACGCGAACTCCCGATACACGGCTGCCGTCTCGCATGCGAATCGATCCCAGGTGAACGCTCGCAAGACCTGTGCGCCGGCGGCGGCACGCGCGCGCGCAGCCTCGGGATCGCGCGCGAGCGCGGTCAGTCGGGCCGTCAGCGCGGCGACGTCGCCCGCGGCGAACCGCTGCGCGTAGGGCGCGACCGGGGCGGGGACGGCGGCCGTCGACGCGACGACCGGCGTGCCGAGCACCGCCGCCTCGAGCATCGGGATCCCGAAGCCTTCGCCGAGCGAGGGCTGCACGTAGGCCAGCGCGCCGCGGTAGCGCTGTGCCAGCGTCCCCTCGTCGAGATCGCCGACGAACGCGATCCCTCCCCGCGCGCGATGGAAGCGTGCGCGCACGGTGGGCTCGTCCGGCCCGGTCAGCACGAGATCGAGCGCGACGTCGTCGGGCAGCGCCGCCCAGGCGGCGTAGAGCGTCGCCAGATCCTTGTGCGGCCGGTGGTTGCCGGCGTAGAAGAGATACGGCCGGGCCGCCGGCCACGGGGGCGCGGCGAGGATGGCCGGGTCGTAGCCGAGCGGGACGACGCGAATGCGCTCGCGCGCGACGCCCAGCAGCCGGACGCAGTCGTCGGCGACGCGCGGGTCGCTCACCAACAGGCGTGCGGCGCCGCGATACATCGGAATGGCGACGGTGCGCCAATACAGCGCGGTCGCCGCCGAGAAGAGCGCCGGAAAGCGCAGGTGCAAGAGATCGTGGACCATCGCGACGTACGGCCGCGGGAGGAACGGCGCCGCTTCCAAATACGGCAGGTGCGCCAGCCGCGCGTGCGCGGCGCGCAAGGCGAACGGCAGCGCGGCCGGCGGTGCGCCGACCGGGACCAGCGTGACGTCGGGCGCGACGGCGGGGATGCGTTCGAGGAGCGCGCGCGCGTACGCGCGCATCCCGGCCGACGTGCGTGGCGTCGCGCGCGTCGCGACCGCGACGCGGATCATCGCAGCAGCTCGCGATACAGGGCGGCCGTCGCTTCGACCGTGCGCGTCCAGGTCAGGTGCGCGGTGCGCGCGCGCGCCGCGGACGCCTGCGCCCGTGCCGCCGACGAGGCGAGGGTGCGCCGCAGCAGGGCCGTCAACGCGTCGACGTCGCCGGCCGGGAACGTCGCGACCTCACCGGCCAGCACCCGCGGGACCGCGGCGTCGGCGGCGATCACCGGCGTACCGACCCGCAACGCCTCGAGCAGCGGCAACCCGAAGCCCTCACGCAGCGCCGGGTGCACGTAGGCGGCCGCGCCGCGATGGTGTGCCCACAATGCGCCGGCGTCGAGCTCGCCGGCGAACACCAGCTCGCCGGGTCCGTGCGCGAGCGCCCGCAGGGCCGCGTTCTCGGGACCGGTGACGACGAGGTCGACCGCGAACGCGGGCGGCAGCGCGCTCCACGCGCGCACCAGCGTCGGCAAGTCCTTGTGCGGGCGCTGATTGCCGGCGTAGAACACGTACCGCCGCGCGCGCAGCGCCGGTCCCGGCAGCGGCTCGGGCTCGTCGACGCCGAGCGGGATGACGCGCACGCGCGCCGCGTCGACGCCGGTGTAGCGCACCAGCGGGCCGACGGTCCGCTCGTCGTCGACGATGACGGCGCGCGCGCCGCGCAGCACCGGCGCGACCAGGTGCCGCCAGTACGGGCCGACTTTCTTCTTGCCGTACTGCGGGAACTCGAGGTCGATCACGTCGTGGACGGTGACCAGGTACGGCACCGGAATCCAACGCGGAACGAACGGCGCGGGAAAGTGGGCCAGCCGCGGCCGCAGCCGTGCCAGCGCGAGCGGGAGCCCGACTTGCTCGGCCAGGTCGAAGTTGTCGCCGCGCCCCACGAACGCGGTGCGCAGGTCGGGCGCGACGCGCGGCAGCAGCCCGCGCAGCGCACGCACGTAGGCGAGCACGCCGACCGAGAGATGCGAGGTCTCCCGGGTATCGAGTGCGACGTCCGCGCGCGCGGTCACGCCGCGCGACGCAGCGCCTTGGCGCGCACGACGACGCGATAGCGCGCGCTCTGCCAAGCGACGAATGCCCCCCGCCAGCCGTCGCGCCAGCCCCCCTCGCGCAGGAGCAGCCACAGGAACCGCAGCGGGAACGTCACCAGCGCGCGCAGGTACGCCCCGCGCGAGGGCGTCAGCGCGCCGGCTTCGAGGCTGGTGTAGCGGTCGAACTTCGCGCGATACGAGTCGAGCGTCGGGTACGAGTCGTGCACGATCGTGCCGGGCAGGTCCCCGATCGAACCGTCGACGACCCAGCGCTCGTGCACGTCGCCGCCGCTCTCGTGCGGCACCAGCCGCGCGCGGTCGGTGCGAAACAGGCGCACCAGCCGTTCGTTCGACCAGCCCGCGGCGCGGATCGGCGCGCCGCACAGCAGCGTCACCCGTTGCAGCCGATAGCCGGCCACGTGCGTACCGTCGGCGGCCAGGATCGCGTCGCGCAGCGTCGCGTCGAGCCGCTCATCGGCGTCGAGCATCAGCGTCCAGGGCGTCATGACGCGGCCCAGCGCGTACCGGCGCGCCTCGACGAAGCCCGACCACGGCCGCCGCTCGACGTACGCGCCGCACGCGCCGGCCAACTGCACCGTCTGGTCCGACGAGCCCGCGTCGAGCACGAAGACGCGCACGCCCGCGGGCAACGCGTCCAGGGTTCCCGGCAGCCGCGCCGCCTCGTCCTGCGTGAGCAGAACGACGGTCAGGTCGGCGGGGTTCAGCGGCGCACGAGCGCGCCGTTCGCGCTCGCGCGCTCCCTCGCGTGGACGAGCGCGGCGCCGATCCACTCGCGGTACAGCGGCGAGGGGCGGTTGGGCCGGCTCTTGTACTCGGGATGCGCTTGGGTGCCCACGAACCACGGGTGCACGTTCGGCGGCAGCTCGACCAGCTCGACCAGCGAGGTCCGCCCGAGCGGATGGTGTCCGCTGAACGTCATCCCGTGCTCCTCGAAGAGCGCCTTGTACTTGTTGTTGAACTCGTACCGGTGGCGGTGGCGCTCGCTGATCTGCGTCGCGTCGTAGGCCTGCGCCGCCAGCGAACCCGGCTCGAGCTCGCAGGCGTAGGCGCCCAGCCGCATCGTGCCGCCCTTGAGATCGAGGTTGCGCTGCTCGGGGATGAAGTCGATGACCGGATCGGGCGTCGTCTCCTCGACCTCGGTCGTCATCGCTTCCGACAAACCGCAGACGTTGCGCGCGAACTCGACGCATGCCAGCTGCATCCCGAAGCAGATCCCCAAGAACGGGATCTTCTGCTCGCGCACGCGCTGGATCGCCAGCAGCTTGCCCTTGACGCCGCGCGCACCGAAGCCCGGCGCGACCAGCACGCCGTCGACGTCGTCGAGCGCGCCCAGACCTTCGGACTCGATCCGCTCGGAATCGACCCGCACGACGTCGACCACCGCGTCGTGATAGATGCCGGCGTGCGCGATCGCCTCGGAGATCGAGATGTAGGCGTCCTTGAGCTCGACGTATTTGCCGACCAGCGCGACGCGCACGCGGCTGGCCGGGTTCTGGATGCGCTCGACGATCGCGCTCCACGACTCGAGCTCCGGGGGCTTGGTCTGCAGGCGTAGCTTGCGGATCGCGATGTCAGCCAGGCCTTCGGCCTCGAGGTTGAGCGGGACCTGATAGATCGTCGAGGCGTCGCCGTTCTGGACCACGCTCTCGGGCTGCACGTCGCAGAACAGCGCGATCTTTTCCTTGAGGTCCATCCCGACCGGCGCCGACGAGCCCGTCCGCAACACGATCGCGTCGGGCGTGATCCCGATCGCGCGCAGCTCGCGCACCGAGTGCTGCGTCGGCTTGGTCTTGAGCTCGTCGGCGGCGCCCAGGTGCGGCAGCAGCGTGAGGTGGACGAACATGACGTTCTCCTCGCCCACCATCTGCTTGACCTGACGGATCGCTTCGAGGAACGGCAGCGACTCGATGTCGCCGACGGTACCGCCGACCTCGACGATGCAGACTTCCGCGCCGCTGCGCTCGGCGACGCGGGTGACGTGCGCCTTGATCTCGTTGGTGATGTGCGGGATCACCTGCACGGTCGCGCCGAGATAGTCGCCGCGCCGCTCTTTTTCGATCACCGACTTGTAGATCTGCCCGGTCGTGACGTTGTTGTCGCGCGTGAGCGCCTCGTCGATGAAGCGCTCGTAATGACCGAGGTCGAGATCGGTCTCGGCACCGTCTTCGGTGACGAAGACCTCCCCGTGCTGATACGGGTTCATGGTGCCGGCGTCGACGTTGATGTACGGGTCGAGCTTCTGGATCGACACCGAGACGCCGCGGCTCTTCAAGAGCCTCCCCAATGAGGCGGCGGTTATCCCTTTCCCGAGCGAACTGACCACCCCGCCGGTAAAGAAGATAAATTTCGCCATGGGGGATGCTGCGCTTCGCCGAGTCCGCTCCTGGGACCCGCCGCGGCCGGCCGATCCGTCAGACGCTCGGTTGCTTTAGTCGTCCATTCGGAGGGTTACGGAACGACGGCGACGACGAAGCGGTCGAGATCGGCGTAGTCGCGGATCGTTTCGACGCCGGCGGTCGGCAGCCACTCGCGCACGAGCGTTTCGAGCGTGCTCGCGTTCGCGGGGCCGGCTTCGAGGATGGCGATGCCCCGCGGCGCGATCAGGTGCGGCAAATCCGGCAATAGGCGGCGGTAGAGATCGAGTCCGTCGCCGCCACCGTCGCGCGCGAGCAGCGGCTCGAACGACACCGGATCGGGCGGCGGCGCACACGCGGCCGATGGGACGTACGGCAGGTTCGCGACCAGCGCGTCGAACGGTGCGAACGGCAACAACGGCGCGGCGAGGTCGCCACGCACGAACGTGACGTGCTGAAACACGTTGTTGCGCGCGGCGTTGCGGCGCGCGACGTCGAGTGCGTCCGCCGAGACGTCGCTCGCGTACACGCTCAGGTCCGGCAGCTCGGCCGCCAGCGTGACGGCGATCGCGCCGCTGCCGGTGCCGATGTCCGCGGCCTTCCCGCCTTCACGGCCGATCGCACGCACGTGCCGAACGGCCCACTCGACCGCCAGCTCCGTTTCCGGGCGCGGGACGAGCACGCGTCGGTCGACGCCGAACATGCGGCCGTGGAAGCCCGCCTCGCCGGTCACGTACGCCAGCGGTTCGCCGGCCGCACGACGTTCGACCACCGCCGCGAACCGCTCGGCGACGTCGGGGTCGAGCTCGCGGTCGCGGTGCGCGATCATCTCCTGCCGGGTGACGCCGCCGGCGAACGCCAGCAGGAACGCCGCGTCGAGCCGCCCCGTCCCGCCGACGGGCTCCAAGCGCACCGCGGCGTCGCGCAGCGCTTCGCCGATCGTCATCGCGTCAATCGCGGACGACGACGACGGCTTTGCCGACCAGCTTGCGGTCCATCAGCGCTTCGACGGCAGCCGGGGCGTTGGCCAGTGTGTATCGTTCGTGCACGCGCGGGCGCAGCGTGCCGTTGCGTCGCAGACCGAACATCGCTGCGAAGTTCTCGCGGTTCGCGGCTGGGTTCTTCGCACTCCAGGGGCCCCAGTAGACGCCCAGCGCCTCGCTCTCGCGCAGCAGCAACCGGTTCGCCGGGATCGCCGGGATGCGGCCGCTGGTGAAGCCGACGATCAGTGCGCGCGCGTTCCAGTCGAGCGTGCGCACCAGCGCGTCGAACTGATCGCCGCCGACGTTGTCGAACAGGACGTCGAGCGCGCCGATGGTCGTCTTCACGCGCTCGGCGAGATCTTCGCCGTCGACCAGCACGTGCGCGGCGCCGGCGTCGCGCGCGGCGCCGAGCTTGGCCTCGGAACCGACGATCCCGAGCACCTTCGCGCCCAGCGCCTGACCGATGTCGACGGCCGCCGTGCCGACGCCCCCGCCGGCGCCGGTGACCGCGAGCCGGTCGCCCGCGCGCAGACGGCCACGATCGACCAGCCCGTGATAGGCGGTGCCGTAGGTCATGATCATCCCGGCCGCGGTGACGAAGTCGAGATCGTCGGGCAGCTTCACGCTGCGCGCGGCCAGCGCGGTCGTCGCCTCGGCGAACGCGCCCGCGCTCGGGAGCGCGCCGACCCGGTCGCCGACGGCGAAGTCGGTGACCCCCTCACCGAGCGCGTTCACCACGCCGGCGACTTCGACGCCGAGCGTGAACGGCAGCGGCGGCTTGTCCTGATACTTGCCTTGCGCGAGCAACGCGTCGGGAAAGTTCACGCCCGCGGCATACACCTCGAGCGCGATCTCGCCGGGCTTGGGCGCCGGGGCGGGAACCTCGGCCAGCACCAGCTCGCGCGGATGGCCGAGCGTGTGCACTTGAATCGCGCGCATGTCAGGCGGGCGCTCCGACCAGCATCGTCAGCCACTCGGCGACCAGCGCGGGCCGCTCGGCGCCCTCGACCTGGACTTCGACGTTCTGCTTGAGCTGCAGCTGTCCGTCGCCGCGCGGCTCGATCGAGGCGACCGTGAAGACGCCCCGGACGCGCGATCCGACCGGCACCGGCGCGACCAGCCGCAAGCGGTCGAAACCGTAGTTCAAGCCCACCATGCCGGCCGGAAGATCGAGCGGACCGGCGTCCGCCGCCAACTGCACCAGCAGCGAGGTCGTGTAGAAACCGTGCGCGATGGTGCGGCCGAAGGGACTATGCTGCGCGCACCAGACGGGATCGAGGTGGAGCGGATTGCGGTCGCCGGTCAGCTCGCCGAACGCGGTGACCGCGCCTTGCTCGACGGTGAACCAGGGCGAGGTGCGGCTCGTGCCGACCAGGGTCGCGAGGTCGGCGGCCATCAGTGCTCGTCCGCCAACGCGACGTGCGCGCCGAGCGCGCCGGCCAGATCGAACATCGCCTGGTTCGTCATCTTGTGATATAGCTCGTCGGTCTGCTTGCCGTACTTCGCTTCGATCGCGTCCATGTCGGCGTCGTGAATCCCGTGCGTGACCAGGCGATCGAGCATGTAGCCGGTCCAGAACGTGCCGTCGTTGTCGCCGTCGTGCACGAGCCGTGCCGCCAGCGCCGTACCGGAGAGCGTCGTCGGCGGTAAGGCCACCCCGGCGGCGGTCGCACGCTGCAGCGCCTCGGGGATCAGAAAGTTCCACACCGTCACCCACGTGACGACCGCGTCGCTGCCGTACTGCTTCGAGAGCTTCGCAACTTCGGCGTCGTAGAGTTTGTCACCGGCGATGGCGCGCAGGGCGACCCGCACGTCGAAGGCATTCGGCCCGCCGCCCGCCTTGACGAAGGCCGCGGTGGCCTCGAGATCCGGCGCGCCGTAGTAGGCGTCGCCGCCGTAACGGTTGTCCATCTCCATCGTCGGCGAGGGGCCCGGGGCGGGCTGCGCCGCGGCGGCCAGGGTGCCGGCGCACGCCAAGGCGGCGCCCAGGGCGAACGTGACGAGAATCCTCACGCCACGGAGGGTTCGCCGGCCAGCAGCCGAGCCTTCTCGTCCTTTTGGAGCTCGACGACCAGCTTGTCCATGTCGCCGTCGAGGATCGCCTTGATGTTCTGGAAGTTCTGGTTGATGCGGTGGTCGGTGATGCGGTCCTGCGGGTAGTTGTAGGTGCGGATCTTCTCGCTGCGGTCCCCGGTGCCGACCTGGCTGCGCCGCAGCGCGCCCTCGGCTTCCTCGCGCTCGCGCCGCTGGCGCTCGGCCAGCTGCGCGCGCAGCATCCCCATCGCGCGCTCGCGGTTCTGCAGCTGCGAGCGCTCCTCGCTGCACGAGACGACGATCCCCGTCGGTTTGTGCGTGATGCGGATTGCCGACTCGGTCTTGTTGACGTGCTGTCCGCCCGCGCCGGACGCCTTGAAGGTGTCGATCTCCAGGTCGCTCGGGCGAATCTCGATCGCGCCGTCGTCTTCGACTTCCGGCAGCACGGCGACCGTCGCGGTCGAGGTGTGGATGCGGCCGGCCGCCTCGGTGGCGGGGACGCGCTGCACACGGTGCACGCCGGACTCGTACTTGAACCAGCGATACGGCTCGCCGCCTTTGACCGCGATGACGACTTCTTTGTAGCCGCCGGCCTCGTTCTCGCTCTCGCTCAGCAGCTCGACTCGCATCCGCTTCGATTCGGCAAAGCGCGTGTACATGCGCAGCAAGTCGCCGGCGAAAATGCCGGCCTCGTCGCCGCCGGCGCCGGCGCGAATCTCGATGAAGACGTCCTTGTCGTCGTTGGGATCGCGCGGCAGCAGCAGCTCCTGCAGCTGCTCCTCGAGCGCGCGGCGTCGCTCGCGCAGCTCGCCGGCCTCTTCTTCCGCCAGCGCGGCCAGCTCCGGGTCGCTCTTGTCGGCACGCAGCGCGTCGTTCTCGGCGATCGTGCGCAGCAGCGCCTCCAGCTCGCGAAACACGACGACGGTCGGCTCGATCGCGGCACGCTCCTTGGTCAGCGCCGTGAAGCGTGCCTGATCGAAGCCGCCGCTCGTGTCGGCGAGCGCGGCGTCGATTTCGGCGAAGCGTTTCGAGAGCGTCTCGAGGCGATCGGTGTGCTGCATATGGATGGTCGGGGAAGAAAAGAAGCGAGCCGCACTGCGGCTCGCTTCCGGAGACGAACGGGCGCCGTTAAACGGACGCGGGAACGGTTTCCTGGTCGGCCTTCTTGCGCGTCTTGCGAGCGGCGGCTTCGGCCTTCTTCTTGTCGGCCATCGCCACGCGCTGATTGAACTTGTCGACGCGGCCCGCGGTGTCGAGGAACTTCTGCTGCCCGGTGTAGAGCGGGTGGCATTGCGAGCACACTTCGACCGCAATCGTCGGCACGGTCGAACCGGTGGTGAACGAGGCACCGCAAGCGCACGTTACCTTGGCTTCCGGATACCATTTGGGGTGGCCCTGGGTCTTCACAGCCCCCCTATCTTATCACCGGGCGCAAGAGGGCCCCGGGAATTGCTTCCCAGGGCCCGCCTGCCTGCTTGGTCCGGTGGGTGGCGCTAGACGCCGACCACCGTTTGGATGAGGTGGCGAGCGAACGGCACCCCGATACCGGTTACCAGGTCGTAGCCGACGCCGGCCGTGTACTGTACCGTCGGCGTGGGATACGGGGTCGCCCCGCTGCACGTTCCGTTGACTTCGCAACCCGGCATGGTGTTGGTCCCGAAGGTCACGTCGTAGAACGAGAACGGGTACTCCGTCGCGTTGTTGTAGATGCCGTAGAAGTACGGCGCCGCGTTGCCCAGGCGATAGGGCTTGGCCCCGGTCGCCTTCGCGCACGACGGCGCCTGCGAGCAGGCCTGGAGCACGAGTGCCCACATGGCCGCCGCTTCCGGCGCCGCGACGCTGGTGCCGCCGTACGTCGACACCGTTGCGCCGGTGAAGTCCGTGTTGGCCAGCACGCCGACGCCGCTGTACGGATCGCCTTCCAGCGAGATGTCGGGTTGCGAGCGGCCCGAGGTCGGCACGTTGGTGCCGGTCTGCCACGGCGGCACCGGGGTGACGGTGGACGTTCCGCCGCCGCTCGCACCGCCGGAGTTGGTCTGCGTACCCCAGGCCGTGATCGGCCCGGTGTACTGTCCGGCGTTGTTGAGCGGGACGAAGACGCCGCCGACCGAGGTCACGCTGACGTCGCCCGACGGATACGAGACGCACGGCGTGTTCTCGAGCGAGAGCGAGTACGGCGCGCAGCCGACTTCGCCTTGATCGCCGGAGGAGACGAACACCGCGATGCCTTCCGCCGCCAGCGCCGCGAACTCCGAGGGGCCGAACCCGACGGGGTCGTACGCGCCGCCGACGTTCTGGTTGTAGAACCCGTTGAGCATCTCGGGACCGCCGTAGCTCAGCGAGAGCACGTCGGCCGTGTTGTCCGCGATTGCCTGCTGGATCTCGTCGTCGGACTCCGCCAGACCCTGATAGTCGTAGCCCAGGCCGGTGCTCGGGTCGGGCGAGCAATCCGCCGCGCCGTCGCCGCATTCGACCGGCACGTACGCCAAGTAGAACAGGATGTTGGCGTTGTACGCGAGCGAGGCTTGCTCGGTGTCGATCTGCGCCTCGTAGTCCTCGGGATTGCAGGTCGCCGTCGGCGACTCCGACGGATCCGTATACGGGCTGCTGGCCTGATTGCACGGCGCGGTTACCGGCGGCGGCGTCGCCGTCGGCGAGCCCGCGTAGCCCCAGCCCAAGCTGTTCAGCGCGTTCTGCGAGAGCACGGGAACCTCGGTCAGCGTGCCGGAGCCGCCGGCGACGCCGCCGCCCGGGAACCCGTACGTCGAGTGGAAGACCTTGAAGTCGTTGTATCCGAACGTCGCGTCGATCGGTCCGGTGCCGATGATCCCGATCGAGATGCCGGTGCCGGTGTAGCCGGCCGCGTACGCGCTGGTGTAGTCGAAGGCGCGCGCGATCTGCTGCGGCGTGTTGCCGCCGGTCGAGTTCATCTGCGGGCCGCCGCTGGCGCCCTGGACGAACTGCCGGTGCTTGGCCTGCAGATCGATGACCGCGTCCGCGATGTCCGTTACGGGGAGCGCCTTGGTGAACGTGATGTTGCCGGTCGGCGCGATCAACGTGTGTCCTTCGGAGCTCTTGTAGAACGAGAACGTCGTTCCGAGCGCTTGCGCGAACTGTGCCGGCGTGCCGGCGACCGTGAGCGCCAAGCGCTGCGGGAAGCCGCCGACCTTGAGGCCGTACGACCCGAAGTAGTTCGCGACGGTGACGTAGTCGCTCTTCGACGCCCCGAACATGTCGCCGATTTGGCTGGCCGTCAGGAACTGACGGTACGTGCCGCTGCCCGGCTTGTTCGCGGCGGCCGCGTAGGCGATCAGCCCTGCGGCGTTGCGCTGGTTGACGACGACGTGCATGACCAGGCCGCCGATGTTCATCGCGGAGCCCGTCAGCTTGGCGGTCGAGGTGAACTTCGCGCTCGGTTTGAGCGTGCGCGTCAGGGCCGCCGAGGGCGTCGACGGACCGACGTTGTTCGAGCCGGTGGAGGGCACCGCGTGCGCGCCGCCGCCGCCGCCGGAGCAGGCCGCGAGGCCGCCGACGAGCGCGAGCGCCACCAGACGCCGCGTGATTGCAAGGGAGCGCATCACTTGACAGAACCTCCGCGGTGGCTCATCGCCGCCAGGCGGCGTTTGAGCGCCTGATGAGCGAGGTGCTCGACGTGCGAGAGCGCCAGCGCGCGCGGCAGCACGACGCCGCCCTGCAGCGCCGCCGTCGCACGTTCGGTGCTCAGGCTCTGCGCGTTCGTCGCCTTCAACGAAAGCGTCTCGGTGATCGCGATCACCTCAGCCGGCACCGTCGCGGAACCGGACGGGAAGAGCCGTGGGGAACCGCCTTCCGAGCTGCTGTAGTCGTAGAACGTTTCGATGGTGTCGCTGGCGACCGTGCAGACCGTGCCCGGTCCGGCGATGTCGTACGCCGAGGTCGTCTTCGTCTCGAGCGTCCCGAACACGGCGTCGGCCGTCGTAACCGTCTGCGTGACCTTGTTGGCCGTGCCGGTGTACGAGGTGGCGCAGGTCGGGTCCAGCGTCGCGCCGGTCGTGATCGTGTCGGTCTCCATCGACGGCTGGGTTTGCGTGGCGGGGATCCAGTCCGGCACCGTCGTCGACGACGTCGCGCCCGACACGCCGTTGTAGTACGTGTAGGTGATGTTACCGCCGGTCGGCGCCCCGAACGTGAAGAGGCGGCCACCCGCGAGTGAGTTCAGCGCGAGCGTCCCGGTGAAGGCAGCCGCGGCGGGCGAACTCAGTGGTCCGGTCTCGATGGCGACGTTGTCGACCCAGCTTCCGCCATCAGAGAGCGCGCCGTTGCACTGCGTGTACGAGCCGTCCGCGAGTTGCTCGCGGTCGATGCTGACGGTCCCGCCCGCGCTCGGGCAGTCGACGCCCGCCGCCGCGGTCGCCGACGAGATGCCGGGATCCGACTCGGTGTACGAGAGGGTCGCATCGTTGTTGAACGTTCCGGTCGCTTCCGGGATCACGTCGATCAGCCCGTTGTTCGCACCGTACACGGTCGTGTAGGTGACGCCGTCGGAGTCGGACGCCACGACCTTGGACTCGCGCAGTTGCGTCGAACCGCCCGACTGCGTGTAGGCCACGGTCGCGGCCGTCGTCGTCGTCGTCGTCGCCAACGTGCCGGTGTCCGTCTCGGTGGACGTGAACGTCGTGTTCGAGCTGGTGCCCGTGGCGGTGACGTTCGCAACCGCGGTCGACGCCATCGTCATGGTGACGGGCGAAGAGCTGATGAGATTGTTGGTGTCGGTCTCCGAGAGCGCGCCCGTGTAGCTCGCGTTCAGACCGCTCGCGTTGGGACGATCGCTCCCCGGTGTCGAGACCGGGTTGGGATTGGGTGCTGACGTCGAGCTGCCGCCGCAACCGGCTAAGAGCAACGCGACGCCGACGCACAAGAGGACGCGCTGGATATGCAAACGCCGCACCTCGTAGGCAAACGAATAGTGGAAAGGACGTCGGGACGCCCATACGGACACCCGGCGAGTAGGCGATACATACCCGCCGTCCGCGCGGATGCCTTCCCCTGCAACGACCGAAGTCGGACGTTTAGCGATTGTGATGGCAGAAGGAAGCAAGCGGACGGACCGCGTCGGCATGATCGACGGTCCCGGCTGCGAACAGAGAGCCGTTCGCCCCCGTTACGTCTCCATGTCGATGAAGAGGTCCCGTTGAACGTTCGTCAGCTCGTGCTCGTCGGGCTCGCCGCCCTTGCCCTTGGCGCCGGCGCCGCAGTCCAGGTCGGACAGGCCGCCGCCCAAAGCGCACCCCCGACGCCGCCCCCGCCGAACAATCAGGCGACCCCGGGCGTCCTGTTAGGCACACCGGTGCCGGCCTATTCGGCACCGCCCGTCGCGCTGCCGTCGCCCTCGCCCAGCGCCGCCCCCGAACGCGGTCGCGGCCGCCGCGGCAGGCCTGCCGCCTCCCCCGAGGCGAGCCCCAGCGAGACGCCCGAACCACCGCAGTTCTCGACGCTCGACGGGGTGTGGGAGATGGCGATCCAGCCGCTCAACGGCGCCCGCACGACCTACTCGCACCTCTACATCACCCAAAAAGGTGACCAGTTGAGCGGCACGTGGGTACGCGGCGAAAAGAAGGGCAAGGAAACCTCGACGTTCACCGGCAGCTTCGACGGCCGCCTGTTCAAGCTGAGCGGCACCGACGCCCACGCGACGTTCACCCTCTCGGGCTACGTGGAGAACTTCTCCGACATGGTCGGCCTACTGACCGCCGTGCCGCCCGGAAGCACGGCGACACCGGCGCCCGGCGTCCCGTTCACGGCGGGCCACCGCAAAGCGTCACGGGACAAGGGAGTCATCTGAGGCGGTGAGCGACCGGGCGTTCGGGTTCCGCACGCGCGCGCTGCACGCCGGGACACCACCGGACGCGGAGACGGGGGCGCGCGCGCTCCCGTTGCATCTCTCGACCAGCTTCGTCTTCGACTCGACCGAGCACGCGGCCGAGCTGTTCGCGCTGCGCACCTACGGCAACATCTACACCCGCATCTCGAACCCGACCGTCGCGGCGTTCGAAGAGAAGCTCGCCAACCTCGAGAGCGGCCTGGGCGCCGTGGCGGCCGCCAGCGGCCTGGGCGCGCAGCTGATCGCGGTGCTGGCGCTGGCGCAGGAAGGCGATCATCTCGTCGCTTCGACGAACCTGTACGGCGGCACGATCACGCAGTTCTCGGTGACGCTCAAGCGGATGGGCATCACGACGACGTTCGTGCCCGGCGGCACCGTCGCGGGCGTGCGGGACGCCATTCGTCCCAACACGCGGGCGGTCTTCACCGAGACCATCGGTAACCCGACCGGCAACGTCGCCGATCTGACCGCACTGGCCGAGGTCGCGCACGCGGCCGGCGTCCCGCTTCTGGTCGACAACACGTTCGCCTCACCGTACCTGTGCCGCCCGATCGAGTGGGGCGCCGACGTCGTCATCCACTCGGCGACGAAGTTCATCGGCGGCCACGGCACCGTCATCGGCGGCGCGCTGGTCGAATCGGGCCGGTTCCCGTGGGGCGCGGGCCGCCATCCGCTGCTCTCCGAGCCGAGCCCCGGCTATCACGGCATCAACTTCGCCGAGACGTTCGGCGAGTACGCCTACCTGATGCGCGCGCGCGCCGAGGTGCTGCGCGACGTCGGCGCGTCGATCTCACCGATGAACGCGTGGCTGCTCGTGCAAGGCTTGGAGACGTTGGCGGTCCGGATGCCGCAGCACGTCGCCAACGCGCGCGCGATCGCGACCTTCCTCGCGCAGCGCGACGAGGTCGCGTGGGTGTCGTATGCCGGCCTGCCCGACAGCCCCGAACGGGTGCTGGCGGCGAAGTACCTTCCGCTGGGCGCCGGTGCCGTGTTCACCTTCGGGTTGCGCGGCGGCCGCGACGCCGGCCGCGCGTTCATCGAAGCGCTCGAGCTGTGGAGCCATCTCGCCAACGTCGGCGACGCCAAGAGTCTGGTGATCCACCCGGCATCGACGACGCACCAGCAGCTCACCGACGAGGAGATGCGCGCGGCCGGCATCGGGCCCGACACGGTGCGCCTCTCGGTTGGGCTCGAAGACGTGGAAGACCTGATCTGGGATCTCGAGCGCGGGCTCGCCGCCGCGGCCAAGGTCGCGCGGGTGGAAGCATGATCCTCGAGACCGCCGGCGAGCGGCGCGCGCTGCTCGACCGTTCGCACACCGTCGCGATGGTCGGCGCTTCGCCCAAGGCCGACCGCCCCTCGTACTTCGTCTTCTCCTACTTGCGCACCAAAGGCAAGTTCGACATCGCGCCGATCAACCCGACGACGCCCGCCATCGACGGCGTGCGCTCGTACCCGACGCTGGCCGCGTACGCCGCCGAGCACGGCGCGCCCGACATCGTCGACGTCTTCCGCCGCCCCGAGGAAGCGCCGCACGTCGTGCGCGACGCGATCGCGGTGGGCGCGAAAGCGATCTGGTTCCAGTACGGGGTCGTCAACGACGAAGCGATCCGGCTGGCCGACCAGGCGGGACTCGACGTCGTCGTCGACCGCTGCATCAAAGTCGAGTCGGCGCGCTTCGACGGCGGCCTCGCGTTGGGCGGCCTGAACACCGGGCTGCTGACGGCCAAACGCCGCAGCCGCTGACGTGAGCGACGCCGCCTCGCTCGACGCCCGCATCCTGGCGGCGATCGACGCGTACGCGCTCGACGACGCGGCGTTCCTCGCGCTGGCGCGCGATCTGTTCGCATTTCAGGTCGCGCACGACGCACCGTATGCGGCGTACGCGCGCAGCCTGGGCTTCGACGCGGACCGGTTGCCGGATCGGGTCGAAGACATCCCCGCCGTTCCGTCCGCGGCCTTCAAGGAAGCGCGGCTGGCGACGTTTCCGCCGGAGCGGACCGCGCTGTGGTTCGAGACCAGCGGCACGACGCAAGGCCGCGGCGGCCGCCACGAGTTCGACACGCCGCGGCTGTACGAGGCGGCCCTGTTGGCGTCGTTCGACCGCCTGTTGCTGGGCGACGGCGCGCGACTGCGCTACCTGCAGCTGGTCCCCGATCCGCGCGAACGGCCGCACAGCTCGCTGGGCTACATGATGCGGGTGGTCGCGCGGGAGCGCGGCGACGGCGAGGAGGGCTGGTACTTGCACGACGACGCGCTCGACGTCGAGCGCTTCGTGCACGACGCGCGCGCGGTGAGCGACGCCGGCAGCCCGGTCTGCGTCGCGACGACGGCCTTCGCGCTGGTCGCGCTGCTCGACGAGCTCGACGGGCGCGGCATCGCGCTGCGGCTGCCGCCCGGCTCGCGCGTCATGGAGACGGGCGGCTTCAAGGGCCGCACCCGGGTCGTCGAGCGCGCCTGGCTGTACGAACAGGCCGCGGCGCGGCTGGGCGTCCCGATCGGCTCGATCGTCGCCGAGTACGGGATGACCGAGCTGTCCTCGCAGTACTATGACGCGCCGCGCACGCGCGGGCGGATCGAGCCGCGGGTCAAGACGCCGCCGCCGTGGCTGCGACCGATCGTCGTCGACGGCGAGGGCCGGCCGGTCCCGGCCGGCGTCGTCGGCGCCCTGCGCCACGTCGACCTGGCCAACCGCGGCTCCGTGATCGCGATCGAGACCGAAGATCTGGGCGCGATCGTCGAGGACGGGATCGTCCTGATCGGACGCGAGCAGGGCGCCGAGCTGCGCGGCTGCTCGCTCGACGCCGAGACGCTGCTGGCTCGCCGGGGCTGACGGCGCGACGGACGGCTGCCGGGCTTCCGACAAACGTCCGTCGAATGGTATACCAGACCGCGCGTCTCGCCTGGAGGGCTTTCTGCTTGAGCACCGTCTACCGGACCTTGATCCTCGGAGCGTCGTATGGGTCGCTCCTCGCGACGAAGCTGCTGTTGGCGGGACACGACGCCACGCTGGTCTGCCTCCCCAACGAGGTCGAGGCGATCAACGCCCGCGGCATCCGCGTGCGCATGCCGATCAAGGGGCGCGACGGGCTGCTCGAGGTCGACTCGCGCACGCTGCCGGGGACGCTGCGAGCGGCCGGGCCGTCCGAGGTCGACCCGGCGGACTTCGACCTGGTCGCGCTGGCGATGCAAGAGCCGCAGTACCGCTCGGCGGGGGTGCGTGAGCTGCTCGACCGGGTCGCGACCACGCGCGTGCCCTGCATGTCGATCATGAACATGCCGCCGCTGCCGTACCTGGCGCGCATTCCGGGGCTCGACACGAGCCTGCTGCACGACTGCTACACCGACGCGGCCGTCTGGAGCAGCTTCGATCCGGCCACGATGACCTTGTGCAGCCCCGATCCGCAGGCATTCCGTCCGCCCGACGAAGAGATCAACGTCCTCCAGGTCACGCTGCCGACCAACTTCAAGGCGGCGCGCTTCGACGACGACGGGCACACCGCGATGCTGCGCACGCTCCAGGCCGACATCGAAGCCAGCCGCTTCGCGAGCGACGTCGAGCTGCCGGTCAAGCTGAAAGTGCACGACTCGGTGTTCGTGCCGCTGGCGAAGTGGGCGATGCTGATCACCGGCAACTACCGCTGCGTGACGGCGTCGGGTCCGCGCGCGATCCGCGAAGCGGTCTGGGACGATCCCGATCAGTCGCGGGCCGTCTACGATTGGGTCCGCTCGCTCTGTGTCGATCTGGGCGCCGTCCCCGAAGACCTGGTGCCGTTCGAGAAGTACGCCTCGGCCGCGCAAGGGCTCACCCGTCCGTCGTCGGCGGCGCGCGCGCTGTTCGCCGGCGCGCCCAACATCGAACGCGTCGACAAGCTCGTGCAGGGCATCGCCGCGCAGCGTGGGATGCGCAACGCCGTCCTCGACGAGACCGTCGAGCTGGTCGACCTGCAGCTCGCCGTCAATCGCGCACAGACCGCCGTGGCCTGAGCGCCGGATGGCGAAACGCCGCGGCGTCGCCGCACCCGACACCAGCTGCGTTCCCGTTCCGCAACGCGACGGCGGCTTCGCCGTCGAGCTGCGGTTTCGCCTCGATCCGGGTGCTCCGCCCGATCGCGTCGACGCGCTGCAACGGGCGCTGCGCCTGCGGCCCGAGTCGATCACGGTGCAATTCGCGTACGAGCCGCGGGCGCGCGGCCTGCGCATCAGCGGGCTCGAGGTCGGCGAGGTTTTCACCTACGCGACCCGCGTCGCCGACGCGATTCGCGAGATCGGGGACCTCGTGCGCGACGAACCGCCGCCCGCGCGCACGCCCGCGCGTTCGGTCGAAGACCGCGCCCGCCCCGCGGTGACGATCGAGACGACCGAACAGCGGTGGGCGTATGAGCCCCCCGGCTCGTTCTTGGTCGAGCCGCCTCCGCCGACACGGGTCGAGCGAGCCCGCGCGTCGGCGCGCGCGCTGGTGGCGCGCATGACCGGGCGTAAACCGCGCGCCGACGACGCCGGCTAACCAGCCGATGTCCGACGGGGCGCTGCGCGCGCTGCCGGCCGCGCGCGTCGTCGGGTTCGTGGCCGACGCGGCCGAACGCTGGGCCGACGCGGACTTCGCGCCGCGCGTGCGCGCGACGCGCGCGATCGTCGACCGGCTCGGCTACAGCGAGCCGGTCGTCGACTACGCGCTCGACCGCCTCTTCTTCGGCATCACCCGCGCATCGCTCGAAGCGACGATCGTCGCCGAGCTCGGCAGCCTCGCCGCGCTCGACGGTCCGGTCGCACGCCACGGCACACCGTCCGGCTGGGCACGCGGCGTCGATCGCGCGGTGATCGTCAGCAGCGACACCACGATCGGCGTCGCGCTCGTCCCGGCGGTCTTCGCGCTCTGCGCGAAGTGCGACCTGGTCGTGAAGGACCGCAGCGACGCGCTCGTGGCCGCGTTCTTCGCCTCGCTCGCCGAAGAGCATCCGGCGTTCGCGCACGCGGCGCTCGCGCGCAGCTGGTCCGGGGGCGAGGATCCCGGCGAAGACGCGCTGTTCGCGAGAGCCGACGTCGTCGTCGCGTTCGGCCGTGACCAGACGCTGCGCGCGATTCGCGCGCGCTCCGGCGTCCAGACGCGCTTCGTTCCGTTCGGCCACCGGATCAGCGTGGGCCGGCTGCACGCCGCCGAGGTCGCCGCTGCCGATGAGGCACTGCTCGCGGGGATCGCGCGCGATGCGCTGCTGTACGACGGCGAAGGCTGTCTTTCGCTGCACGCCCTGTTCGTCGAGGCGGACGACGTCGAGCTCACGGAGTTCGCGGTCCGGCTCGCCGCCGCGTGCGAGCGCGTCGCCGTCGAGTTTCCCGCCGGGCGTATCGACGCCGCGCGCGGCGCGCGCGCCGCCGCCTACCGGCAGCTGGCGGCATTCCGCGCCGCGAGCGGTCGCGGCGCCGTGCTGCGCGCCGCCGACGCGACCATCGTCGCCGAGGCCCCGCTCGACGATCCGCTACCGCTGGTCGCGCGTACGCTGCCGATCTACCGCGGCGACGACGCGACCCTGGCGGCCTACGTCGCCGCGCAGCGGCTTCCCGTCCAGGCACTCGGCGTCGCGCACGTCGACGACGCCGCGATCGCGCTCGCCGCGCGGCTGGGCGCCGTGCGCGCCGCCGCGCTGGGCACGATGCAAGACCCGCCGCTCGCCGGCCGCCACGGCGGCGAACAGCGCATCGCCCCGTTCGTCCGCTGGATCGACGCTCGCTAGCCTTGCGGCCCCAGGATGATGTTATACTCATATCACGATGACACCGAAGCGAGTTGAACTGCACGTCAGCGAGGAGACGGCCGAGCAATTGAAGCTGCGCGCCACCTTCGAGCGTCGCTCCGTGAACGAGATCGTCGACGATGCCATCCAAGAGTATGCGGAGGCGCATCCGATCTCGCGGGAGCGCATGGTCGAGATGGCGCGTGCGATTGCCGAAGAGGATGCTTCGCTGCTTCAGACGCTCGCTGACGCTTAGTGAATTACTTCACCGAGGACGACCTTATCGCGTTTTACGAGGCTACCATCGGGCCCGCAGTCCTTCGTTATCGCGATGGCTTAGCATCCGCCGTTGGTCGACCGGGCCAAAGCGTTTTTGGCGAGGATGCTTACCCAACGCTCGCCTTGAAGGCGGCGGCGCTCATGCAGTCGCTTGCGCAAAATCAGCCGTTCGTCGACGGGAACAAGCGGATCGCTTGGATTTGTGGAAAGCTCATGCTTCAGCTCAACCGACTGACGATTCGCGCTACGGACGAAGAGGCGCTCGATCCGTTCGCGAATCGGATTGCTCGTGGCATGAGCGTGGAAGAGCTTGGTGCATGGATCGAGCATCATGCTTCGCCCTACGAGCCGTCGTAGCATCTGACCTCATGGCGCCGTATCATTTACCCGCCGACGAGTTGGAATCGGTCGTCACGGCGATTCCGGGGCCGCGCTCGCGTGCGCTCGCGGAACGGCTCGCGCGCTACGAAGCGCCGGGCGTCACCTATCTGGGCGACGACTATCCGGTGTTCTGGGAGTCGGCCCGCGGTGCGCTCGTCGTCGACGTCGACGGGAACCGCTATCTCGACCTGACCTCGGCGTTCGGCGTCGCGGCGACCGGTCACACCAATCCCGCTGTCGTGGCCGCGATCGAGGCGCAGGCGCGCATGCTGATCCACGGGATGGGCGACGTGCATCCGACCGAGGTGCGTACCCGGCTGCTCGAACGGCTGGCCGCCATCGCTCCCGGCGACCTGACGAAGTCGTTCCTCTCGACGGCCGGCGCCGAAGCGGTCGAGTTCGCGCTCAAGACGGCGCTGCTCGCGACCGGCAAGTCGCGTTTTCTCGCCTATCACGGCGCCTATCACGGGCTGACGCTCGGCGCGCTCGAAGTCATCGGCATCGACAAGTTCCGCGCGCCGTTCGCGCCGCTGGTCGCCGAGCGCGCGACGTTCCTGCCGTACCCCGGTGCCGAGACGACCGCCGACGCCGCGCTCGACGCCGTCCGGGTGGCGCTCACGCGGGATCCGGACATCGGCGCCATCGTGCTGGAACCGATCCAAGGGCGCGGCGGCGTCATCGTTCCGCCGGACGGCTTCTTGCGCGGGCTGCGCGCGCTGTGCGACGAACGCGGAGTTTTACTGGTGCTCGACGAGATCTACACCGGCCTGGGCCGGACCGGCACCTGGTTCGCTTGCGAGCACGACGGCATCGTCCCCGATCTGCTCTGCTTGGGCAAAGCGCTGGCCGGCGGTGTGCCGCTCTCGGCGACGATCGGTACGCCGCGGGTCGTCGACAGTTGGCCGCGCAGCGCCGGCGAAGCGCTGCACACCTCGACCTTCTTGGGCAACCCGCTGGCGTGCGCGGCCGCGCTCGCGAATCTCGACGAGCTCGAACGGCAGGACGCGCTGGGGTTGGTGCGCACGCGCGAACCCGTCTTGGCGGAGCGGCTGCACGCGTTGCGTGCGCTGCCCGGCGTGCGCGACGTGCGCGGCCGCGGCTTTCTCTGGGCCGTCGAGTTCGGCACGGCGGCGCGCGCGAACCGTATCGTCGTGCGCGGGTTGGCGCGCGGCCTGGTCCTGCTCCAATCGGGGCCGACCGGCACGTCGATCACCCTCGCGCCGCCGCTCACCATCGCCGACGAGCAACTCACCCGTGCCCTCGACCTGTTCGAGCACACGGTGCGTGAGGAAGGAACACGATGAGCAAGCTCAAGGTCGGGATCGTCGGCAGCGGCTTCGGCGGCGCGGTGCACGCGCCGGCGTATGCGTTGCATCCGCGGTTCGAGGTGGTGGCGATCGCCTCGCCCACCAGTGCCGAGCGGGTCGCGCGCGAGCGCAAGATTCCGCACGCCTTTCCCTCGGTCGAGGCGATGCTGGCCGGGGTCGAGCTGGACGTCGTTTCGGTCGCCTCACCGCCGTTCGACCATCACCGCTCGGTCGTGGCCGCGCTGGGCGCCGGCAAGCACGTCCTGTGCGAGAAGCCGTTCGCGCTGACGGTGGCGGAGGCCGAAGAGATGACGGCGCTCGCGGTCGGCACCGGCGTCGCGAACGTGATGGCGTTCGAGTTCCGTTACCTGCCGCAGGTGCGCGCACTGGCCGAGCTGATCCAAAACGGGCACTTGGGCGCGCTGCGCGAGATCGAGGTCGCGCGGCTCGGCGGCGATCTGCTCGAACGGGTCACCACGCGCGAGCGCGGCTGGTGGTTCGACCGCTCCAAGGGCGGCGGCGTCGCCAACGCCTACATGCCGCACTTCTTCGACTTGGCCAACCACCTGGGCGGACGCGCGGCGCGCGCGACGCACGGCTTGCTGCGCACCGCGAACGCGCTGCGCACCGACAAGGACGGCCGTTTCGAGAGCACGGTCGCCGACGGCGCCTTCGCCTTCGTCGACTACGGGGACGGTCTGGTCGGACGCGTCAGCGCCGACTCGACGACGGTCGTCGAGTCGGTCACCATCGCGGTGCACGGCGAGGTCCGCAGCGCGATCGCCAGCGGGACGTCGCTCGGCGACCTGACGCTGTTCACGATCGCCGACGACGAGGAAGACGAGCTCGAGGTCGCGGCGCTCACCTACGCCAAGCACGGCGTCGTCCACCCGAACATCCCGGCGTTCCTCGAATTGCTGGACGGTTTCGCGCGTCGCATCGACCTGGGCGCGAGCGACGCGCCGACCTTCGCCGACGGCCTCGCGACCCAGCGGCAGCTCGACGCGATCGGCTACGGCACGACCGGCTGACGCCGGCCGTGCCGCGCCCCGCGCGCTACGGTAGGTTGGGGTCGCTCAACGCCGTCGCCATCGCGCGGTAGACGTTGAGACGGCCGCAGCCCTGGTTCGGATCGTTGAGGTTGTCGGCGGTGGAACAGAGCAGCTGCTTCATCTTCGCGGTCGACTGGTAGGAGCTGTTGACCGACAAGATCAGGGCAGCGGCACCGGCGATGTGTGGGGTCGCCATCGAGGTGCCCTCGATCTCGACCTGACAGTCGGTGGCACCGCTGCTGCCGGGATAGTCCGGTCCGCAATAGCCGGCGAAGTTCTCGTCGAACGGCGTGCTGGTCCAGATGTTGGCGATCCAGTGCAGATCGTCGGCGTCGTTATCGTCGCTGGCGTCACCGCCCGGCGCCACGATTCCCCACGACGAAGCACTGCCGAACGAGTCGGTTCCTGACGGACCGTAGTCGGTGTAATCGGTCACGTACTCGATCGGCGAGCTGCTGCTGCCGCCGGTGTGGCCGGTGCCGTTGAGCTGGCCGTCGTCGAGCGCGGTCGCGCCGGCGGCGATGACGCCGGTGTCGCACGCCGGTGTTTCGACGGGCGGTCCGTAGCCGTTACCGGCCGCCGCGACGACGACCACGTTGGCGGCGATCGCGTTCTCGACCGCTTGACCCTCGGCTTCGTCGTCGTCGCCGCCGTCGCCGTTCTGCGGCGTACCGCACACGCCGCCGCCCAAGCTCATGCTGATCACGTTGGCGCCGTTGTCGACGGCGTCGGTAATCGCCGAGGCGATGTCGGCCGGCTCCGCCCCGCACTGCGGGTCGGTCGTGGTGTCGCTGGTGCAGTTGTCGTTCGGCGTCGGGAAGACACGGTAGCCCATGAGCGACACGTTGCCGCCGTCGCCGAGATATCCCAGCGAGTTGTTCATGTCGGCAGCCGCGATGCCGGCGACGTCCGTGCCGTGGCCCATCGGATCGGTCTCGAAGCTCGAGCTCGATTGCGACGTACCGGCCGCGTTGGTGATGAAGCAGTGCTGGTAGACGAGCTTCGAGCTCAGCTCCGGATGCGTCGGGTCTTCGCCGGTATCGATGATCGCGATCTTGACGGCGGACAACCCGAGCGCGTTCGCGTTGGTGATCCCGCTGCCGTTGCCGGGCTGCGAGTACCCGAAGGCGTGCTCGAGGCCGACCGCGTGCATGTCCCATTGTCCGGGAATGGACGCCGTCTCGGCATACGGCAGCTGCTCGTAGGTGGACGTGCTGCCGGTCTGCGCCGCGGTGAAGCCGTCGAAGTACGGGTCTCGAGGCCAGTACGGCTGGCTCACGGTCGCGGCTCGGCGGCGCACGCCGCTCTGCGCGACGCTCAGGACGCCCGGCTCGGCACGCAGCAGCGCTGCGGCGGCGGCCACGCTCTGGCCGGCCGGAACGCCGACGACGCGCGTGACCCGGCCGGTGTGCGAGAAGGTCAGCGAGCGCATCAGGCGCACGCCCGCCGCGGACTCACGCTGCGCGACCGCCGCCGCGTTGCGCGAGAGCGTCGCCGCGTCGTAGGTGACCTCGAGGACGTTCGGCGAGGCACCCAGCGCCGGTTGGCGTCCGTGCAACGCGCGACGCACCGGCCGCGTCGACGACGCGACCGCGACCGCGTTGGCCGACTGATCGTCGGTCGGGCAGATGAACGCCTGCGGGTTGTCGGTCGGGCTCGGCGAGGGCTGCGGCGAGCTCGAGAGGCCGTACAGCAACAGCACGTAGGTCTTGCCCGCCAGCACTTGCTGCGTGTCGCCCGAGACCGAGGCGAAGCTGACCGTCGTGCCGCTCAGCGTCCCCGGTCCGAGGATCGTGTTCCAGCCGGCGCTCGGCGTCGTCGGGTCGTAGAACGCGATGTACAAGTACGGTTCGCTTTGCGCGACCGAGGCGGGAATGGTCAGCGAAAAAGCCGGCGACGCGGTGAAGCTGAGCGTCGTCGACGGTGTGAAGGCCAGGTAGACCAGCGGATCGATCCCGCTCACGCCGATGTTCTGCGCGCGCCGGTGCACGCTCTGGACGGTCGGCGTCCCGTTGGGCTGCTGGGTCGTGAAGGTGGCGCTGAGCGTCGTCGTGACAGACGTCGGCGGCATCGTGATCGTGCCGCTGTAGCCGGCGGCCAGCGGCCCGAGCGTCGTCGGCTCCGACGCGGTACTGCTGACCGGGATCGACAGGCTCTGGCTGTTCGTCGGCGTCGGCGTCGGCGTCGGATTGGTCGGCGGCCCGACGTGCCCGCCGCCCCCTCCGCCGCCACAGGCGGCGAGGCTGACTGACGCCGCCGCAACGAACGCGGCGAGCCGGACGAGGACGCGATGCTTCACGAGGGTGCCTTCCGTGGACAGGGTTGGGCCCTGGCTTCCACCCGCCCGCCAGCCGTCCTCGCGGCCGGGCGGAAGCCTCACGGAATCCTTAGGTCCTTAGATGCGGACCTTCGCGCTCGCCGCCGGCGGGCTCGGATCGCCCACCGCGATTGCCATCGCGCGGTAGACGTTGAGGCGACCGCACCCCTGGTTCGGATCGCCGATGTTGTCGGCGGTCTGGCAGAGGAGCTGACGCATCGCCGCCGGCGACTGGTATGGCGAGCTCAGCCCGCCGGTCGCGGAGAGGATCAGTGCCGCTGCGCCGGCGACGTGCGGGGTCGCCATCGACGTACCGGCGATCTCGGTCCGGCAATCGGGGTTCGTCGCCGACGCCTCGTTCGGGTAGTCGTTGGTGCAGGCACCCTCATAGGTCGTGTCGCTCGACGAGGACATGAACGGCGTCGAGGTCCAGATGTTCTCGATCCAGTGCAGGTCGTCGTTGTCCAGATCGCTCGACGGGTCGCCGCCCGGCGCGACGATCCCCCACGACGAGGGGCTCTGGTAGGTATCGCCGGTTCCGTAGTCCGTGTAACTGGCCACGTACTCGACCGGCGAGGTCGACGTGCCGCCCGAATGGCCGCTGCCGTTGGCCTGGCCGTCGTCCAGTGAGGTCGCGCCGACCGCGATCACGCCGCTATCGCAGCCCGGTGCTTCGACCGGCGGCCCGCTACTGTTGCCGGCCGCGGCCACGACGACGATGTTCGCGGCGATCGCGTTGGCGACGGCCGCCCCTTCGGTCGGATCGTCGTCACCGTTGGGCGCATCGCCGCTGTCGCCGCACTCATCGCCGCCCAAGCTCATGCTGATGACGTTGACATGCTGCGCGACCGCGTCGTTGATCGCCGAGGCGATGTCGGTCGTGCTGCTGCCGCACTGCGGATCGTTCTCCGCCTCGCTCGGATCGTTCTCGCAAGCATCGTCCGGCGTCGGGAACACGCGATACGCGTAGATCGAAACGTTGCCGCCCGCCCCCGCGAAGCCGAGACCGTTGTTCATATCGGCGGCCGCGATGCCGCTGACGTCCGTCCCGTGGCCGTCCGGATCGGTCTCGTAGTTCGAGGTCGACTGCGCGTTGTTCGGGTTCGAGATGAAGCACTTCTGGTAGGCGATCTTGCCGCCGCCCAGCTCCGGGTGCGTCGGATCCTCGCCCGTGTCGATGATCGCGATCTTCACCGACGACGAGCCGAGCGCGTTCGCGTTCGTGATGCCGCTGCCGTTGCCCGACTGCGAGTACCCGAAGGCGTACTCGGAGCCGATGGCGTGCATGTCCCACTGACCGGGAACGTCGGCCGACTCGGCGTAGGGCTCGACCTCGTACGTCGAAGGCTGATCGGTGTAGCCCAGCGACGGGTCGACCGACGCGTTCTGCGCGGCCGTGAAGCCGTCGAAGTACGGATCGTTGGGCCAGTATGGCGTCGTGACCGCGTCCGCGTGACGGCGGCCCGCGCTGCGCTGCACGGCCAGAACGCCGGGCTGGTTCTTGAGCGAGGCCTCGACCGAAGCCAACTGCGTCGCCGGGACCGAAAGAACGTGCATCACCTGGCCCAGGTGCGAGAAGGTCAACGAGTTGACCAGCTTCGCGCCGCTCGCCGTCTCGCGCTGCGCGATCGACGCGCTGCTGCGCTGCGCCGTCGAGCTGGCGTACGTCACGACCAATTGCGTCGTCGACGCCGGCGCATTGCGCTGACCGCGTGAACGCACTGCCATGTGCGTGACCTCGCCGCGCGCATGCGCTCCGGCACCGCGCGCGACCGACGAGGTCGAGTCACTGGTGGGGCACGTGAAGTCCGCCTGGTCGAAGCTGCCGCTCGGCGTCGCGGTCGGCGTCGGCGTCGGCGTCGCGCTGGTGGGCGGCGTCGTCTTGCCGCCGCCACCGCCGGAGCAGCCGCCGAGCAACGCGGCAGCCAAGAAGGACGCTAAAAGCGTACGAGCAGTTCGAGACAACGTCGGACCTCCGGAGGATCGGTCCAACGACGGACCGGGCTTTCCCTCATGTACGTATCGGCCGGATGTTAATCCCGGCTGAGAACATGAAGGCCGGCTGAGAATTTACTCAGCCGGCACGGTGGCCGAGCGCGACGTTCGTGGGCGGCGAGCCGTCGGCTGCGTCCGCGAGCCGCCGCCAGAGCAATCCGAGCGCGGCGATGGTTGCACGCTCGCGAATGTCCGAACGCGTCCCCGGGAAGGTCACCCGTCGCGTCTCGACCGACCCGTCCGGCAGCGCGAGCGCGAACCACACCAAACCGACCGGCTTCTCGGCCGTCCCACCGTCGGGACCGGCGATTCCGGTCGTCGCGAGCGCGACGTCGACGCCGAGCCGCGCGCGCGCACCGCGAGCCATTGCAGCCGCCGTCTCCTCGCTGACCGCGCCGACGCTTGCGAGCGTCGTGACCGGGACGTCGAGCAGCGCGGTCTTCACGTCGTTCGCGTACGCGACGATTCCGCCGCGAAACGCGGCCGACGCGCCCGCCACGGTGACGATCGCGTCGGCGACCGCGCCGCCCGTGCACGACTCCGCCGTGCCGAGCGTCCAACCGCGCGCGACGAGCTTGGCGACGATCGCGCCGGGCAGCGTGACGTCGTCCTCGCCGTACGAGAAGCTCCCGACGCGCGCGCGCAGCTCGGCCAGCACCGGCGCGATCATCGCGTCGGCCTCGGCGCGGCCGGCGGCCTTCGCCATCACCTTGACGTCGACGCGAAAACCGTGCGCCAGCATCGCGATCTTCGGGTTCTCGAGCGTGCGGAACAGGTCTTCGACCTTGCGGTCCAGGTCCGACTCGCCGATGCCGACCGTGTGCAACGTGCGCGTGTAGATCGCCTCGCGCAATCCGTACCGCTCGACCAGCCAGGGAATCAGCTTCTCCGCCAGCATCGGCCGCATCTCGCGCGGCACGCCCGGCATGCACGCGACGAACTTCCCGTCGGCGCGCAGCGCCGCGAAGCCCGGCGCCGTGCCGTGCGGGTTGTCGAACACGATGCTCCCTTCGGGCAGATACGCTTGGCGGCGATTGTTCTCGGCCATGGTGCGGCCGAAGCGCTCGAAGATCCGCTCGATCGCGCGCAGCGAGGGTTCGTGCAGCACCAGCGGCCGGCCGACGACGCGCGCCACCGCTTCTTTGGTGAGGTCGTCGACGGTTGGGCCCAAACCGCCGGTCGTGATCGCGCCGTCGGCGCGGTCGAGCACGCCGCGCAGCATCGCCTCCAAGCGCTCCGCGTTGTCACCGACGGAATGCTTGGCGTAGACGTCGACGCCGTGATCGGCGAGCGCGCTCGCCACCTGTGCGCTGTTGGTATCGATCAGGTGCCCGAGCAAAATCTCGGTCCCGATCGTCACGATCTCCGCGGACGCCACGTGCCCTCCTTCGCTACGCGCCCGCCTCACGGCCGGCGGCGCGTTCGTCGTCCTCGAACCAGGCGGGGTACGTCACCGTGGCGTCGAGCGCGAAACCGTCGGCGGCCAGGATCATCGCGGCGCGCCGGGCGAGGGCGTCATCCGCCAGCTCGCGCCGGTTCTGCCGCTTCTTCGCCGCGATCGCCTCGACGAAGCGGACGAACTTCGCGTCGAGCACGCGCTCGAGCGCGGCTTTGAGGATCTTGCCGACGCGCGGCGCGACGCCGCCGGTCGAGATGCCGATCTTCACCGGCCCGGCGCGCACGATCGCCTGCATCGCGACGAAGCCGTAGCGCGGCTGATCGATCGTGCACAGCAGAAACCGGTGCGCGTCGGCCAGCGCGCGCAAGCGCGCCGAGAGCGCCGCGTCCTGCGGCGTGGAGATGACGAAGAACGCGTCGCTGACGTCCTCGTCGCGCAGCGAGGCGGGGTCGGTGATCCAGCGCACGACCGCGCCGACGTCTTCCAGCGCGGCGACTTTTTCGCTCGCCTCGCGGTCGTCGCTGGGCCCGATCACCACGCACGGTCGGCCGACCAGATTGAGGCTGACCGAATAGAACCCGCGCGGCGGGAGGGGATCGTCCGCGTCGGCCGGCGAGTGCGCGAGCTCGGACATCAGAAGTCGACCGGCCGCAGGTAGAACTCGTTGATCGCCGTCGACGAAACGAGCGCCGTCGTCGGCAGGTGACGCTTCCAGTGCGTCGCGTCGACCCGCCGGCGCACCAGCCGGACCTCCTCGAGCGTCAAGCCGCGGGCGACGATCGCTTCGTCCTTGAAGCCCAGCAAGATCATGTTGAGGATGCGGTCGGCCTTGGCGTAGGTGATGCCCAGGTCGCCTTCGTCGGTCTGGTTCGCCTCGAGATCGGCGCTGGGCGCCTTGTCGACGACCTCGCGCGGGACGCCCAGGTGGCGCGCCAGCGCCCAGACCTGCGTCTTGAACAGGTCGCCGATCGGATTGACCGGCGGCGTGTCGTCGGCGTGCCAGGTGAAGTAGCCCATTAGCCGCTCCGTCTTGTTCCCGGTGCCGACCGGGAGCGCGCCGCGCCGGGCCGACTGATCGAACAGCGCCAGCATCCGCATGCGCGCCATGACGTTGCCCTTGCGTCGCGCGTCGGCATCGGGCGCGAAGCGCAAGTAGCCGTCGACGGCCTCGCTGATCTCGATCGTCTCGCCGTGGATGCCGATCGCGTCGATCACGCGCTGCGCGTCGCTCAGCGAGTCGGCGCTCGAGGTGCGGTACGGCATGCGGATCGCGTAGACGTTGTCCGAGCCGAGCGCGCGGGCGCACAGGAACGCGACCAGCGCGCTGTCGATCCCGCCCGAGAGCGCGACGACCGCGCGCGAGACGCCGCGGCGCTCGACGATCTCGTCGCGCAGGAACGCCACCAGCCAGTCCGCGGTCAGCGCCGGATCGATCTCGAGCGAAGGCTCTTCGGGACGCGCTTCGATGACGGGAAACATCATACGCGTTCCTCGAGCCGCCGCACGACCGGGATCGCTTCGTCGAGCCACAGGTCCGGCAGCACGGCCGAGAGATCGCCCAGCAGCGGCAGCGTCGCGCGCGCCAGATCGACCTCGTCGGGGTCGAGCACGATCCGCACGATCTGCGCGCCCAGCGAGGGCGAAGCCGCGATCAGCTCCCCGCGCGGCGAGAACGCGCAGCTGCCGCCCGACATCCCCTTCCCGCCTTCGAAGCCGGTCAGTCCCGCATACAAGACGTAGACGCCGTGCTCGGCGGCCATCGACGAGAGGATCGCTTTCCAGCGCGCGTTGCTCTCCAGCTCGCCGGCCGGACCGCCCAGACCGCGCCCGGGCGAAGCGCTCGGGACGATCAGCACGCGCGCGCCCTTGAGCGCGGCGACCGTCGCCGTCAACGAGTGCCAAGCATCCTCGCAGATCAAGACCGCCGCCGTCCCGAAGACGCTCTCGTACGTCCCCAGGTGCCGGCCGCGCGTGAGGAAGCGTTCCTCGTCGAAGACGCCGTAGGTCGGCAAGAACATCTTGCGGTGGACGTGCACGACGCGCGCGCCGTCCGGTTCGCCGCAGCGCACCACCAGCGCGGCGTTGTGGAACGTCCCGCGCGCGTTCTCGTAGAAGCCGATCACGACTTCGACCGGCACGCGCGCGCCGCGCGCACGCCACAGCGCGTCGATCCGCTCCGCCAGCGCGTCCACGTCGAACGCCAGCTCGTAGACCGCGCCTTCGAGAAAATACCCGGTCAGCGCCGCTTCGGGGAAGACGATCAGCCGCGGCGGATCGTCGGCCAGCTGCGCGAACACGTCGCCGACCGTCGCCAGGTTCGCCTCGACGTCGCCCTTGCGAGGCTTGAACTGAACCAGCGCCGCCGAGATCACGGGACTACTGCGCCACGGCCAGCGATGGGACGGCGGCGAGCCGCTCGGCGATCTCTTCGGCGGGGTAGGTCAGGATCTCGACCAGCGTCGGGTGCAAGTGCGGGATCTGCGCGTACTGCCGCACCGTCGCGCCGAACGCCATCGCGACGATCAGCGGTTCGATCAGATCCGAGGCTTCCGGCCCGAGGATCGCGGCACCGAGGATCTTGCCGTCGCCGGGCGCGGCCAGCATCTTGACGAAACCGCGGGTGCGGCCGAGCGCGACCGCCTTGCCGTGCTCGGCGAACGGGTAGCTGGCCGACAGATACGGCGTTCCCGCGCGCTCCAGCTCGCGCTCGGTCGCGCCGACCACCGCGACCTGCGGGTCGGTGAAGATCGTGTGCGTGCGGGTCAGGCTGTAGTCCGCCCGTTCGCGCGCACCGGTCGCGGCGTTGCGCCCCGCGATCTCGCCTTGCTGGATCGCGACGTGCACCAGCGGATACAGTCCGGTCACGTCGCCGACCGCGAAGATGTCGGGGTTCGACGTGCGCAGCGTCTCGTCGACGTCGATCCCGCTGATCTCGTGGTAGGTGACGCCGGCCGCCTCCAGGTTGAGCCCCAGAACGTTCGGCACCCGGCCCAGCGCCATGAAGATCTCGTGCGCCGCGACTTCGTGGTCGGCGCCGTCTCGCTTGTACTGCACGACCTTGAGCCCGTCGCGCACGCTGACGCGGTCCATCACCGCGCCCGTTTCGATGCGAATGCCTTCCTCGCGCAGATACTCCGTCAGCCCGTCGCCGATGTCGTCGTCCTCGGCGCTGAGCAGGTGCTTGCCGCGCAGCACGATCGTGACCGGCACGCCGGCGCGGTGAAAGAACTGCCCCAGCTCGGCGCCGACGTAGCCGCCGCCCAGCACGATGATCGATTTTGGCGGTTCCACCAGATCGAGCGCCGCGTCGCTGTCGATGAAGCCGGCCTCGGCCAGGCCCGGCAGCGCGGCCGGCGCGGTGAGGCTGCCGGTGGCGATCACGAAGCGCGGCGCGTACAGCGTCTCGCCGCCGACGACCAGGGTGGTGGGCGACTCGAAGCGCGCCGGCCCGCTGAAGGTCGGGAACGTCTCGATCCCGGCGATGCGGTAGTCGGCCCAGCCTTGGACCAGCTCGCGCTTGCGGGCTTGCAGTGCGGCGTAGTCGAGCGCCGGCTCGCCCACCTGGATCGCCAGCGCATCGGAACCGCGGATCTGGTGCAGCAGGTCACCGGTCGCGATGAGGGTCTTCGAGGGCATGCAGCCGCGCAGGATGCACAGACCGCCCAGCGGGCCGCGATCGACCAGCGCGACGTTGGCGCCCAGGTCGCGCGCGGTACGAGCGGCCGCGAAGCCGCCGCTGCCGGCGCCGATGACGATGAGATCGAAACGATGTGGAATGGTGCTGACTCCCTCGGATAGCGACCCCATTTTTCGGCCTGGGGTGGCGAACCATGCAGGCGACCACGACGGGCGGCGGTAAACGAGGCCGACCGTGGATGTAGCCCTCGCCGGGAAGCCGGTCGGATCGAAGCCCGCTGCGCTGTTCGCGGCGGTCGGGCGCCCCGCCGTCGCGGCGGTCGGGATCGCCGGGCTGAGCGTCGGCTTCTTCGCCTGGTACGCGGTCGCGCTGCGCTCGCCGCACCACGCCCTGTTCCTCGACGTGACCTTGCTGCTGGCGCTGGTGGCGGGGATCGTCGCGACCTACGCCGCCTGGCTCGCCTACGGGCGCTACTTCGCGCGCCGCGCGTCGGTCGACGAGATCACCGCGCTCCAGTACGACGCCATCACGTGGGCACCGCTGGTGCTGCTGTGGGGGATGCTGCTCCCTCCGCTCGGGGGCATGGGCACCGAAGTCTGGGCGGCCGTCGCCCTCGGCGCCTTCGCGCTGGCCAAGATCGTCGTCGCGGCGCGCTGCAACGCGACCGTGCGCGACGTCGCGATCACGTTCGTCGTCACCCGCGTGCCGTTGATCATCATCGCCGAGTTGGCGGCGGTCGTCATCGGTCAGCGCCCGGGCGTCCACTACGCCGCATCGACCGATCCGCTGCTGGCCGTGTGGGGCCGCTGGGACGCCGAGCATTACATCGGTATCGCGCAGAACGGCTACTCGGGGACGGAGCCGGCGTTCTTCCCGCTCTACCCCGCGCTGATCGCGCTGGGGGCGACGCTGGTCGGCTCGCACCTGGTCGCCGGGCTGATCGTCTCGAACGCGGCCAGCTTTCTCTCGTTGCTCTACCTCTACAAGCTGGTCGAGCACGAGTACAACCGCCAGGTGGCGCACCGCGCGACCTTCTACATCGCCATCTTCCCGACGGCGATCTTCTTCTCGGCCGTCTACAGCGAGTCGCTGTTCCTGTTCCTGACGGTGGCGACGTTCTACTACCTGCGCGAGCGGCGCTGGCTGGTCGCCGGCGTGTTCGGGTTCTTCGCCGCCATGACGCGGTCCGAGGGGGTCCTGCTCGCCGCGCCGATGCTCATCGAATGGATCGTCGCGATCCGCGAGGGCGGCCGCGAGTACCTGCGCTACTGGTGGAGCGACGTCGTGCAGCCGCTGATCGGGATAGCGCTGGTGCCGCTGGGGCTGGGCGCGTACATGTTCTACCTGTGGGTGCTCAACGGCGACCCGCTGCGCTTCTCGCACGTCCAGGCGCACTGGGACCGCCACCTGGCGCCGCCGTGGGTCGCCTTCCAGCACGCGATCCACCTCATCCGCCACTCGCACGTGCAGCAGACCGTCGCCGATCAGGTGCTCGAGCTGGCCTTCACGCTGCTGATGCTCACGGTGCTGGCGGTCGGCTTCCGCCGGCTGCGGCTCTCGTACATCGTCTACATGGCGCTCTCGGTGCTCATCCCGCTCTCGACCGCGAGCCTGATGAGCATGCCGCGCTTCGCGCTCGTCCTGTTCCCGATGTTCGCATTGTTCGGCCTGTGGGGCGCGCGCCCGGCCGTCAACAACGCCTACGTCGCCTTCTCGCTGCCGCTGCTGGGATTGTTCACCGTGCTGTTCGCCGACTGGTACTGGGTCGCGTGACGGGAGAGACGTCTTTGATCGACCGCTTCGCGCTCCACCGCCGCCGCGGCGTGCGCCAGTTCGTCAAGTTCGGCATCGTCGGCGCGTCCGGATTCGTGGTGAACCTGGTGCTGTTCACGCTGCTGCAGCGCGTGGTGCCGAACCACGCCGCGGCGGGGCCCTACTACACGATCTACTCGATCTCGTTCTTGGCCGGCGGCGTCTCGAACTGGCTCCTCAACCGCGTCTGGACGTTCCGCTCCTCGAGCCATCCGGGCAAGGAAGGCCTGCAGTTCATGACCGTCTCGGTGCTGGCGCTGCTGGTCGGCTTGGCCGTGTCCGCGGTGGTCGCGCCGTACTTGGGCCACGGCCACAAGACGTGGTTCGTCGCGACCTGCGCGGGCATCGTCGTGAACTTCTTCGTCAACAAGTACTGGACGTTCCGGTCCGCGTGAGCCCCGCGCGCCTATTTTGGGGCGCGACGCTGCTGGTCGCGCTCATCGGCCTCGTGCTGCGCCTCAAAGGCATCCACGATCCGATCTTCGATCATCCCGGCTGGCGGCAAGGCGACACCGCCGCGATCGCGCGCAACTTCGCGCAGCTGCAGTACAACCCGCTCTTCCCGCAGACCGACTACGACGGGCCGCCCCCGAACTACGTCGAGCTCGAGCTGCAGATCGTGCCGTTCCTGGCCGCCACGCTCTACAAGCTGTTCGGCGTGCACGAGATCTTCGGCCGGCTGATCTCGCTGTGCTTCGGCGTCGGCACGATCATCATTCTCGCCGCCTTCGGTCGCTGGCTGTTTCGCAGCGCGCTCGCGGGCGTTGCGGCGGCCGCGCTGTTCGCGATTCTGCCGGGGGCGTGGTACTACAGCCGGACGTTCATGCCCGACACGACGATGGTCTTCTTCCTCACCGCGGCGCTGTACGCGGGCGGACGATGGATCGTCGACGACGACGCGCGTTCGTGGCGCGGCTGGTGGCCGGCCGCGCTGCTGCTGGCGGTGGCGTTCCTCGCCAAGCCCGTCGCGGTGCTGGGGGCGATACCGCTCGCGGCCGCCGCTCTCGCGCACCTGGGCTGGCGCCGCACGCTGACGAGCGTGCAGCTGTGGGCACTGGCGGCGGTGGCGTTCGTGCCGCTGGGCATCTACGATCACATCGTCGCCTCGCACGCGGAGTGGCATTGGGCCAGCGGCATCACCAAGCTGCACGTCATCCCCTCGCTGGTCGGCGCGCTGACCTCGCCGGCGGCGTTCGCCGCGAAGGCGCTGGCGTTCGGCCACGCGCTGCGCATGCTGGCGACGACGATGCTCGGGCCGGTCGGCATCGTGCTGGCGATCCTAGGCTTCTGCGTCCCGCTGCGCTCGCGCAGCGACGCGCTGCTGTGGGGCTGGCTCGCCGGCGGGCTGCTCTATGCGTACGTCGTCGTCACCGTCGAGCGGGTCGACTACTACCTGTATCCGCTGCTGCCGCTGGGTGCGCTGACGGCGGGCCGCTTCGCGGCATTCGTGGCCGAGCGCTGGGGTGACGAGTCGCAGCGGCGCGCGACGCTGGCGGGGCTGGGCGCGATCGTATGGCTGTGCGCGCTCGTGGGCGGCTATCACCAGATCGCGCCGTACTGGCAGTGGAGCAAAGCCAACTACGGGCGTGCCAAACAGCTCGATGCGACCCTCGCGCCCGGCGCGCTGATCGTGATGGGGCACTACGACCCCTCGATCCTATACACGATCGACCGCAAGGGCTGGGAGGAAGACCCGCACCTGTGGACGCCGTTCGACGAGCAGAGCGCGATCCGCAAAGGCGCGCGCTACTTCGTCGCCGTCGAGAACGCGCGCTTGAAGGAGACGAACCTCGAGCTGTACTGCTGGCTGAGCCGCTTCCCCGTGCTCGACCCGGCGGCGGCCTGGCCGGTCTACGAGACCGATCCCGCGAAGGTGCTCCCCGGCGCGGAAGAACGCTGGCGCGCGTTCCGCCGCCGCGAAGCGGCCGGAACCTACGCTAACTGGAGGCAGGTATGGAAGTCGGCACCCGACCCGTGCCGGTAACGGTCGGCGACCTCGATCGCGAGGTCGCTACGGTGCGGGAGCATGCCGAGCGCTGGGCGCGCCTGGGGATCGCCGGGAAGATCCGTCATCTGCGGGCGATGCGCATGCGCACGATCGAGCAGGCCGCGACGTGGGCCGAGCTGGGCGCGCGCGCCAAGGGCGTCGCCGGCAGCCCGCTGGCAGGCGAGGAATGGTTCTCCGGTCCCTACGCGCTGCTGGCGATGATCGACGCGCTCGGCGCGACGCTCGGTGACCTCGCGCGCTTCGGTGCGCCGCACGTTCCGCACGCGCCGCGCGTCCGCGCCGACGGACAGGTCGTGGTCGACGTCTTCCCGGTCTCGACGGCGGACAAGCTGCTGCTCAGCGGCATACGCGCCGAGACGTGGATGGAGCCGGGCGTCCCGCAAGAGACGGTGCTCACCGAGTACGCCGCCTCGTTCTACCGGCGCGAGCGGCCCGCGGGGCGGGTGACCCTGGTGCTCGGCGCCGGCAACATCGCCAGCATTCCGCCGCTCGACGTGCTGACGGTCCTGTACGCGCACGGGAGCAGCGCGATCCTCAAGCTCAACCCGGTCAACGCGTATCTGCAGCCGGTGTTCGAGCGCATCTTCGCCTCGCTGATCGAGGAAGACGTCCTGCGCATCGTCGGCGGCGGCGCCGACGTCGGCGCGTACTTGTGCTCGCACCCGGCCGTTGACGCGATCCACTTGACCGGCGGCGAGCGCACGCACGACGCGATCGTCTTCGGCACCGGTCCGGACGGCGCGCAGCGCAAACGCGAGGGCCGGCCGCTGCTCGACAAGCCGGTCAGCAGCGAGCTGGGCAACGTCACGCCGGTCGTCGTCGTGCCGGGGCCGTGGAGCGCGCCCGACCTGGCCTTTCAAGCCGCGCACGTCGCGACGATGAAGCTGCACAACGCCGGTGCCAACTGCATCGCCGCGCAAGTACTGGTCGTGCCGGCCGAATGGTCGCAGACGCCGCGCTTCGTGACGGCCGTCGACGACGCGCTGCGCGCCGCGCCGGCGCGGCCGACCTACTATCCCGGCGTCTCGCGCACCGAGCGCGCCTTCCTCACCGGCCTCGACGCCGCCGGCGATCCGCTGTTCCGGGAGGAGCTGTTCGCGCCGGTCCTGGGTCAGACCGCACTGCCCGGCGCCGATCCGGAGACGTTCCTGCGCAACGCGGTCGCGTTCTGCAACGAGCAGGCGCGCGGTACGCTCGGCGTGAGCATCCTGATCCACCCGCGCACGATCACCGCGCTCGGTCCCGCCTTCGACGACGCGGTGGCCGCGCTGCGCTACGGCTGCGTCGCGATCAACACCTGGCCCGGCGTCGGCTTCTTGCTGCCGACCGCGACCTGGGGCGCCTATCCCGGCAACACGCTGGCCGACGTCGGGAGCGGGATCGGCGTCGTCCACAACGCGTTCCTCTTCGACCGCCCGCAGAAGACCGTCGTGCGCGCGCCGTTCGCGCCGTTCCCGCGTTCGCTGGGCGACGGCGAGCCGACGCTGCTGCCGACGCCGCCGTGGTTCGTCACCCACCGCCGTGCCGACTCGGTCGCGCGCAAGATGTTCGCCTATACCGCGAAGCCGTCGCTCCCACGCATGGCCGCCACCGCGCTCGCCGCCATGCGGGCCTAGCGCGAGGCCGCTAAGCGTTCGGTCGAATAACTATCCTAGCCAACAAGACTCACGTAGGGGGTCTAGGCGTGGCTAAGCCTCTTGCGCCGATGCGTTCGACGATCGTCGGCGAGGTCAGCGGCGATTTCTGCCTCTAACTCAGCGTGGTTGAGTTCTCGACTGTCAGGGACCGCCTCATCGAGTATCTTGACCATTTGAGGTTTGAGCGTCTCTAGAAAGGCTCGACGTTCCGCCTCGCGCTGCGCCAAAGTCTTCATGCCCATAGAATCGTTTTTTGGCGTCAAGCGGGCGCAGCGTACGAAGTACGTTGCGGATGGGTCTGATCTAGGTCTGTTCACGATGGTCTGTTAGGGTTCCATATTCGGGACCCTTATGGTACCATATTTGGGACGCTTATGCCACCGTTTCATAGGCCCTGGACTCAGTGGCCGCGCAATTAGCCCCGAAGGCCGCTGGGACCGGCCGGTTTGCCAAATGCGACCCGGAGTGGCTTCGCATGTCTCTGGGAGCCCGAGAGTTCCGGGTCCTGCTTGCCCTCTCCCTTCATGCGGACTGGCGTCCAGCCGGCTTCGGCCGTTGCTACCCTAAGCGTGACACTATTGCTCTGGCGACGAACCTCCAGGTATCGCATGTAAGCGAGGCGGTCAGCGCCCTCTCGGAGGTTGGGCTTATAACCGTTGTGAGACTCGGCCGCAAGAATGTTTATTACGTTCGGCAGATAGGCTCAAGCGAGCCCATGCCGCCATCGGATGCCGAGCCCTTTTTTACCTACCTGCGTGGTCTTGGGATTCGGTTGATCGTTGCACCCGATGGCCAGTTGCACTACGCGACGGGCAGTCATCGGTTCGAGAACTTGCCCGGCTTAGCTCGGGCTATCTTCAACGATTACGCAAGCGGCCTGATTCCTCGCAAGTTCAACGCGGCGATATCCCTACTCTCTCCCGAGCAACCCTGATGACCGAGATTGCGCGCGCCGTGATCGATACAGGCATCTGGATTGATATCTATCTTCAGAACTACATCACGCCGCCACCTAAGCAGCCGTACTGCGACATACTAGATGCCTTCTTTGATGCAGAGTTTGTCCCAGTATACAGTCAAGCATCCTTCGATGAGCTTCTGCGGATGCTGACGACGAGCCGACGCGTCGCGCGCGCACATAATCTGAATCCAGCGAGTGCCGGGGCCTTTGTTGGACTCATCTTCGCTAAGGCCGGCGAAGAGGTAGTGATCCCAGGAACGCTCGCAGTCAGTACCGATCGTGATGACAATCCAATCATCGAGACAGCCTACGTCGGTCGCGTTGACTACCTCGTCGCAGACGATGCTCATTTTCACGAACCTGCTGTGCTAGCTCTGATGAAGTCTCTTGGGACCGAAGTGCTCTACTCGAAGCAGTTTCGCCGAGAGCTTCGCCGCCGACGCGAGGCCTCAGAACGTGCAGACGCGCGGGATGTCGCCAATGCAAGTTCCGACACGGGTGAATAAGCGACGTTCCACATACACCCACCATTCACGACTCGTTTTTAATTCATGCCCGGAAAGTTCGGCCTGCCCCATCCGAGAGTTCTACGGCAACGGCAACAAGCTGGCCGGTGGTGCGAGGGTTGCGGCACCCTGTTCGGGGACACCGGATTCGACCAGCTGACGGTATTGGGCCAGGCGGGCGCGCAGGCGCGCGAGGTCCTCGGCCAGGACGTCGCTCTGGCGCAGCGCCGTGCCGAGGTCGGCGGTGTCGTACGTGTAGTCGAAGCGGCGCAGCGCGTTGATGATCTGCTGGTTCTGCGCTTCGAGCGCGACGTAGCCGCGGCGCAGGCTCGACCCGGTGTACGCGTACGAGGGGTAGTTCGAGACGACGATGTCGCGCTTGAGCTCGGCCTGCTCGATCTCGTTGCGCACGTCCTTGATGCGGTCGTCATCCGGCGAGTAGTGCGCCGCGATCGCGAGCGCGTCGATCGCATCCTCGAAGTGCGAGAGCGAATAGTACTTCTGGGCCAAGCGCAGCTGGACGTCGGTCAGCCCGGCGCGCGCATGTTCGTCGGTCGGGTCGATCTTGAGCGCCAGCTGGTACGCGATCGAGGCGTCGGGATAGTTCTTGTGCGCCATCGCCAGGTCGCCTTGGTGGTCGCGCGTGCTGACGATCCATTGCGCGACGCCGGCGCCGCAGCCGGTGGTCGTCAGCGACAGCCCGAGGCCGGCCAGGGCGAGCACGAGGACTCGAAGGATGCGCTTCTCCATCTGCTTTCCGTCAGAGCTTTCCGTGTGGCCAATAGTGAGCGACGATGGCGATGTAGTGGGCGGCCGGAACCAGGATCAGCTGCGCCAGCAGCGTGCCGATGAAGGCGGTGACGATCAGCCAGAAGATCATCGCCGCCACGTCGCGCGGCTGCCGCTCGTCGCGCACCGTTTGATCGACGATCAGCGCCGTGGTCGGGTCGATGAACAGCGCGAAGGCGATCGTGCCGATCCCGTTGACCAGACCCGAGAGCCCGGTCGCCGTGGTACGCGAGCCCAGGTCGATGACGCTGGCGTAGAACGCCGCCACCACGCCGACCGCGTAGACCGCGTAGAGCAGCGTGTTGAAGATCAGCAGCTTGCGCGGCACGGCCGAGATCGGGAAGTCGGCCAGCGAGAACTTCGGCGGCCGCAAATGCCGCAACAGCCAGAACGCGACCTTGGGATCGAGGACGCGCGCGAGCGCGTGCGGGACCGAGCCGCGCCGTTCGAACGAGGCGATCCCGCGGATGAAGCCGGCCAGGAACATCGGCACCATCACCGCCCCGATCACGATGCCGACCGAGCCGGCCGCGACGATGATCCGCATCTGCAAGTCGTAGATCGCCAGCGCCTGCGGCGGCACGGCGGTGAGATGGTGGCGCAGCGCCGAGTTCGCCGCTCCGTCCGCCAGCGCGCCCAACGAGGGCGTCATGAACAAAGCGGCGAGGCGGCTGGCGGTGACGAGCAGGCTGAAGAGCGAGATCGCGGTCGCGATGCGGCGGGTGGTGACGCCGGCGTACCGCGCCGCGTAGGCGCCCATCGCCACCGACTGCGGGACCAGGTTCGCGGCGCTGGCGAGAACGACGTTGCCGTTGAGCAGCGCGCTCACGCGGCTTGCGCGCCGCGCAAGCGCACGCCGCGCACCTCCGCCGGGCCCAACACGCACAGGCCGCGCGTGGCCGGACCGAGCAACAGCCGCGCCAGCTCGTCGACCTCGGCCGAGGTCACGGCGTCGAAGCGCTGCTCGACCTCCTCGGCCGAGATCTGGCGACCGTGCACGAGGTGGTTGCGCGCCAGCCGTGACATGCGGTTGTAGGTGCTCTCCAGCGCCAGCGTCAGGTTGCCCTTGAGGTGCTCGCGCGCGCGCTCGACCTCGTCCTCGCGCACGCCCTCGTGCAGCAGCCGGTCGAGCTCGTCGACGACGACGTCGACGCACTCCTGGACGCGCTCGGGCGCGCAGCCGGCGCTCACGCCGAACAGCCCCGCGTCGCGGTAGCCTTGCTGAAAGGTGCTGATCTCGTAGGCCAACGCGCGCTCTTCGCGCACGCTCTGGAACAGCCGGCTCGACATCCCGCCGCCGAGCACGGTGTCGAGCAGCGAGAGCGCGTAGCGCCGCTCGTCGCGCAGCGAGAGCCCCGGCGTACCGAGCATGACGTACGCCTGTTCGGTCTCGTCGACGGTGACGTCGAGCGCCGGGGTGAAGCGCGGTCGCTCGGGCACCGGCGGCTGCGCCGGCCCCGCGAAGCCGGCGAAGGCCTCGGCGACCAGCGCGACGACGGCGTCGTGCTCCAGGTTGCCGGCGGCGGTGACGAACATCGTCGCCGGCGCGTAGCGGCTGGCGCGCCAGTCGAGCAGGTGCTCTCGCTCGAGCGCGCCGACGGTCTCGGCGAAGCCGATCGTCGGATCGCCCAGGTTCGCGCCGCGCCACAGCGTCCGGGTGAAGCGGTCGTGCAACACCTCGGAGGGCGCGTCGTCGTACATCCGGATCTCTTCGAGCACCACCTGACGCTCGCGCCGCACGTCTTCCGCGGCGAACAGCGCGCGCTGCAGCATGTCGGCCAGCACGTCCAGCGCCAGCGGCAGATGCCGGTCGACGACGTGAGCGTAGAAGCAGGTCGTCTCCTTGTCGGTCATCGCGTTGAGCTCGCCGCCGACCGCGTCCATCTGCTCGGCGATGTCGCGCGCCGTACGGCGCGGCGTTCCTTTGAAGACCATGTGCTCGAGCAGGTGCGAGACACCGCGCCGCTCGGCCGGCTCGGTCGCCGAGCCGACATCGCACCAGATGCCGATCGTCGCCGAGCGCACGTGCGGCATCGCTTCGGTCAGCACGGGCAGACCGCTCGGGAGGGTGGAAATCCGGATCATCCGTCGGTCCCCTTCGACAGCGACGCCCGGAAGGCCGGGTCCCAAAAGACGCCCTGCCCGGAGCGCAGCCGCGCCGCGACGGTGGCCCGCCCGGCGCGGGGGACGGTGATCGAGAAGACGTTGGCCGAGGTCGGCTGCGCGTAGTCGCCGCTGACGACCTCGCCGCGATGAGCCGTCAAGGGGACGGTCGCCCAACAGTCGATCTCGTCGGCGCTCGGCTCGGCGGCATAGGCGCCGGCCAGCAGCGCGCTCACCTCGGCGTCCCAGCTCGCCAGGTCCAAGCGCCGGTGGAACTTGACGCCGCTGAGGATCAGCCCGCAGTCCAGGTGCGGCCCGACCCGCTCGCAGCGTACTTCGAGCAGCTGCGCCGCCGGCGGACGAACCAGCAAGGCCGCGGCGATGCGGCGCGCCGCGCCCAGGTCGGTTCCCTTCGCGCGGGCCAGCACGCGCGGATCGTCGACCGCACGCGCCGCGCACGGCACGAGCGCCAGCAGCAGCGCTACCGCAAGCGCGGCGGAGCGCAGCGCAGCGAGCACCGCGACGGGTTCGCCGAAGGCGAAGCCACTAATACGATTGGGCGAAATAGGCCTGGTACCGGGCCGGCTCACCGCACGGAACGCACGTGGGCGCGCGCGCGGGCTCGCGCAGGTTGCGGGTGGTCGCGCCGGTGGCCTCCTTCACTGCCGCCTCGCAGGCCGGATCGCCGCACCACGGGACGTCGATCATCCCGGCGCGCTCGCGCAAGAGCCGGAAGAACTCGTCGCGGTCGAGCGTCGCGATCGTGTGATCCTGCAAGAACGTCTTGGCCTGCGCGAACAGGTTGTGCTGGATCTGCTCGAGCACGGTCGGGATGAAAGCGACGACCTGGTCGAGCGGAACCTGCTGCTTCTGCCCGTCTTCCTTGACCGCTTTGTCGCGGCGCACGAGGGTGACGACCCCCGCGTCGAGATCGCGATTGCCGAGCTCCAGGCGGATCGGTACGCCGCGCATGTCCCACTCGTTGAACTTGTACCCCGGCGACTGCCCCGGCCGATCGTCGAGCTTCACCCGCAAGCCCGCGTCCTTGCAGCGCCCGAACAGCTCGCGCGCGGCCGCGTCGAGCGCGGTCGTGTCGCCGCGCGGGATCGGCACGATGACGACTTCGGTCGGCGCCATCTTCGGCGGGATGCGCAGGCCGCGATCGTCGCCGTGCGTCATGATGAGCGCGCCGAGCATGCGCCACGACATCCCCCACGAGGTCGTCCAGCAGAACTGCTCGGTTTGGTCTTCGGCGCTGTACGTGATGTCGTACGCGCGCGCGAAGTTCTGTCCCAGCTCGTGCGAGGTCGCCGACTGGAGCGCGCGCCCGTCGGGCATCAGCGCCTCGATCGAGAACGTGTGGTTCGCGCCGGCGAAGCGTTCCGCCGCCGACTTCTCACCCTTGTAGACGGGGACGGCGCAAACGTCTTCGGCCACCTCACGGTACACCTCGAGCATGCGCGCCACTTCTTCCGCCGCTTCTTGCTCGCTGGCATGCGCGGTGTGGCCCTCCTGCCACAGGAACTCGGCGGTGCGCAAGAACGGGCGCGTGCGCTTCTCCCAGCGCATGACGTTGGCCCACTGGTTGATCAGCACCGGCAGGTCGCGGTACGACTGGATCCACTCCGCGTACATCACGCCGATGATGACTTCCGAGGTCGGCCGGATGGCGAGCCGCTCGGTCAGCTTCTCGTTGCCGCCTTCGGTGACCCAAGCGACTTCGGGCGCGAAGCCCTCGACGTGTTCCGCCTCGCGCACGAGCAAATGCTCGGGGATCAGCAGCGGGAAGTACGCGTTCTCGTGGCCCGTCTCTTTGAAGCGGCGATCGAGCTCGGCTTGCAGCCGCTCCCACAAGCCGTAGCCGTACGGTCGCAGGACCAGGCATCCGCGCACCGGCGCTTGGGAGACCAGCTCGGCACGGTAACAGGTGGCCTGATACCACTCGGAGAGATCGTCGGCTTTGGGCGGGATGCGTTCCATGACCAAACGCCCCGGGTTCGCGCAGGTCGGCGACCGTCCTCTCCGAAGCTCGCGGGGCGATGCCGAAGCTCACCCGGATCTACACCCGCACCGGCGACGACGGCACGACCGGCCTGGTCGGCGGACAGCGCGTCAAGAAGAGCGCGCCGCGCATCGAAGCCTACGGCACCATCGACGAGCTCTCGTCGGCGATCGGCCTCGCGCGCACGGCGCTGGCGGACGTGCGCCGCACGCGCCCGGTGCAGGACCTGGCGCGCGCGCACGCCGTGGCCGAGGAGCTTGACGGCTGGCTGGCCTGGACGCAGGACGCCCTCTTCAACCTCGGCAGCGACCTGGCGACGCTCCCGGCCGACCGCTGGGAAGGGATGCCGCTGATCGTCTCGTCCGACGCGCAGGCGCTCGAACGCGCCATCGATCGCGCCCAAACGGACCTCGAGCCCCTCGATACGTTCATCCTGCCCGGCGGCTCGTTGCCGGGCGCGTTCCTGCACCTGGCGCGCACCGTCTGCCGCCGCGCGGAGCGGCTGCTGGTGATGCTGCGCGAGGACGAGACGGTCTCGTCAGACGCGGTGCGCTACGTCAATCGCCTCTCGGACGCGCTGTTCGTGTGGTCGCGCTGGATCAACCACGCGCTCGACCAACCCGAGCACCGCTGGAATCCGAACACCGCGCCGCCGGGCTGACGAACCCGCGCGGTCAGCCGCGCAGCACGCGCGCCGCACGCAGCAGCGCCAGCGCCGTCACGGTGTCGTCGAGACGACCGTCGGCGCAGGCAGCGAGCGCATCGTCGAACGGCATGCGCACGATGGCGATCTGTTCAACCGCTTCCGGCGGCAGCGGCGCCGCCGTGAGCTCGCGCGCGAGAAACAGCGCGACGGGATCCTGCACGAGCGAGGGAATCTCGTAGGCCTCGCCGAGGACGTCCCAGCGCGCGGCGACGACGCCCGCCTCTTCGCGCACCTCGCGCACCGCACACGCCTGCGCGTCCTCGCCGGGGTGGCGGCCGCCTTTGATCACCTCGAGCACCTCGCGGTCGAGTGCGAAGCGCGCCTGTCGCGCCAGCAGCACGTCGGTGCCGTCGAGCACCACCACCGCGCACGCCGGCGGCGTGATGATGAGCCCGTGCTCGCCCGGCACGCCGGTCGGATGGACGATCGCGTGCGCTTCGAAGCGCACCCACGGATTTTCGTAGACCACGCGGTGCGCGGTGCGCCGGTAGCCGGTCGAATGGTTCACGACCGGCGTCTTCTTCGCGGTGCCATGTTCTTCGTTGTCGGCTCGAGCCGCGCGCTTGGCAACATTGCGCACGCTCGCTTATGCTCGGCTCGCGCGCACGAGGAGAACGTACGCTGGCGTACCGAAGGTCGGCGTAATCTCAGTATTCATGGCATGCACGCGGGTATGCAGACTTCCGACGAGACCGTGCACAACGACTTTCAAGTACTCTCCTTTCGCGGCGACCTCGACATCTCGCGCTACCCCGAGTTCCGAGCGGCCTTCACGGACGTCGGGCACGCGGCGCCGGTTCTCGTCGATCTCACCGAGGCGACGAGCGTCGACTCCACCTTCCTTTCCGAGCTGCTGCTGTTCAAGCGGCGCCGCCACGGATCGGTCGCGATCGTGATCGCGCCGGCCGGATCGGTTCCGCGCATCTTCGCGCTCGCCAACATCGGCGAGCGAGTCGGCGTGTTTCGCACGCGCGAAGAAGCGATCGACTTCCTGTTCGAGCGCTCCCCCGACGTGACGTAGCGGCGCTACGCGGCGATCGCGTCGGCCAGCTCGTCCAGCACCAGACAGATTCGGCGCGCGATCAACAGCTGCGCGAGCGCCAACGGGTGCGAGATGCGCTCGCGCGCGCCGTCGCTGAACCGGCCGACGCCGTCGACGTCCAAGCCGGCATGGCGCCACCCGAGATGGCCGACGATCTCGGCGCGGACGGCCCGCGCCGTCTCGTCGTCGATGTCGCCGTCGAGCTCGATGACGGTGGTCGGATAGGATCCTTCACCCTCGCTGGTCTGCCGCAGATGCGTCGAACGGCTGGCGAAGTGCGCGTAGTCGAGCGGACGAAAGCGCGGGCCCTTGACGATCTGCGCGTCGAGCCGCGCGTTGTCGACCTCGGGCGCGCAGCGCGAGAAGCGCACGCGCAGGTCCGCGTGCGCTTGCTGCGGACTGATGTGGGCGTCGATGTCCGCTTGGCGGCGGGCGATCTCGGCGCGCACGCCCGGTTCGGTGTAGCCGCGCTGCGCGAGGTCACGTTGGATCTTCCACGCGATCTTGAGCTCGAGCTGCGGATCGAGCCAGACCGAGACGTCGAACAACGAACGCAGGGTGCGCGTGTAGAGCGGGAAGAGTCCGTGCACGATCACGATCGGTTTGGCCTCCAACCGCTCGCGCGCCCCGAAGGTCCCGTCGCGATGGTCGTAGACCGGTTTCTCGATCGTCTGCCCGTGGGCGATCCGCCACAGATCTTCTTCCATCGTCGCGAAGTCGTTGGCGCGCGGGTTGAGCGCGGTCAAGCCGACGGCCGCCCGCTGGGCGCGATCGAGGCTGTGGTAGTCGTCCAAGCAGACCTCGGCGATCCGCTCGGGGCCGAAGATCGCGTGCAAGCCCGCGCAGAGCGTCGTCTTGCCGGTGCCGGAATCGCCGCCGACGGCGACCATGATCGGTCGGTGCATCACGAGCCTAGCCTACCGGCCGGCGCCGTGCTCGTCTCGCCGGCCACCCCGAACTGCGCGAAACGGCCCGCGACCTGCGCGGAATCCGCCGCGGACCTAGGCGTACTCCTCGAGGCCGGCCGGCTCGACGACGGCTTCGATCTGCTCGGGGTTCGACTTCCAGAACCCGTAGCTGAAAAAGAACACCAGCCCGACGACCAGCGCCAGCACGAACCAGATCCAGGTCGTGCGCGAGAGCCCGAAGATCGCCAGGAACAGCGAGAACACGATTCCCAGGATCGGGAAGAGCGGGACGAACGGGACGCGGAACGCGCGCGGAATGTCGGGCTTGCGCGCGCGCAAGTAGAGCACGCCCGCGCACACGACCGTGAACGCGATCAGCGTGCCGATGTTGACCAGGTTGAGCAGCTCGTTGAGCGGGACGATCAGCGCCAGGATCGCGACCGCGATCCCGGTCAGCGCGGTCGTCGCGACCGGCGTCTTGAAGCGCGGGCTGACGTGCGCGACCGCCGGCGGCAGCATCTTGTCACGCGCCATCACGTAGAAGATGCGCGACTGTCCCAGCAGCGAGGCCAAGGCGACGCTGGTCGTGCCGGCGAGCACGCCGATCGTGATCACCCAGGTCAGGATCGGGAGGTGCAGCGGCGCCAGCGCGTAGACCAGCGGGTCCTTGGCGGGGACGTGCGTCCACGGCACCGCGCCGACCAGCACGATCGCGGTCGCGCAGTAGATCACCGTCCCGATCGCGAGCGCGCCGATCACGCCCAGCGGCACGTCGACTTGCGGGTTCTTGCATTCCTCGGCCGTCGTCGTCGCGGTGTCGAAGCCGATGTAGCTGAAGAACACGAACGCGGCGATCGGGATGATGCCGTACGGCTGTGAAGACTCGACCGCCCCGCCGAACGGCACCAGCGCGCCCCAACCCTTGGGGTTGAATTGGGCGAGGTTGGCGCCGTGGAACAGGAAGAAGCCGGCGATGATGAAGACGATCAGCGCGGAGATCTTCAGCACGACGAAGACGTTGTTCGCGCTGGCGGACTCGCGAATCCCGATCGCCAGCAGCGCGCTGAGCGCGAGCACGAACGCCGCGCCGACCACGTCGCACTGCGAGTGGGCCAGGTCGTAGCTGCCGGGCAGCCACCACGGCCCGTTGATGACCAAGTTCGACTGCTGCGCCCAGGTCGGCAGCACCATGCCGATCCCCTTGCCCAGGTCCTGCACCGCGGCCGAGAACTGCTGCGCGACCGGCGCCGCGCTGATGCCGTACTCGAAGATCAGCGCGAAACCGATGATCCAGGCGAACAGCTTGCCCATCGTGGCGTACGCGTAGGTGTAGGCGCTGCCGGCCACCGGGACCATCGCACCGAGCTCCGCGTAGCACAGCGCGGCGAAGAACGAGGTCAGTCCGGCGATCAGATACGAGATGATCACCGAGGGGCCGGCGCCCTTGACGCCGGTCCCGATGGTGGTGAAGATGCCGCCGCCGATCATCGTGCCGAGCCCGATCGAGACCAGGTCCTTGGCCGTCAGCGCGCGCCGGAGCGTCTTGCTCTTGCTCTGCTCGCGCAGCTTCTCGACGGAACTGGTAGCAAACAGGCGGGAGGCAAACGACATTCCGGGGTGGCTTCGCAGGGGGCGCCCGTCCCCCTCCGGCTCAGGCTGCGAGTGGGAACGCGAGCGTCCGCGGGTCCTCGAGCTTCGCGCTGTACGCGCCGCACGCGGCAGCATTGGCGCAGTAGGCGCGGTGCAGCAGCAGCCGGCGCGCGTCGGCGACGCGCTCCTCGCGCCCGCGCCACGTCTCGAGCGCGGCGGTGCGCAGCGCGGCACCGTACGAGAACGTGAGCGGCCAGGGGCGCCGCCGCGGCATCGCGCGATTGAGCGCGCACAGCCGCTGCGCCGCCAGCGCCGGCGGTTGTCCGTCGATCAGAAACGCGATCCCCGCCACCGCGACCGGGACCGTCGCTCCGAGCACGCGCAGCGTCTCCGCCACGACCTCGGTGACGTCGTCGTTGGCCGGGGCGGACCGTCCGGCGGCCACCATGGTCGGTGCCAGCAGCAGCCCGTCGAACGCGACGCGTGCCGCGGCCAGCTCCGCAATCGTGCGGCGCAGGACGCGCTCGGCCGACGCCGCCGCGACGGTGACGTCGTGATCGCCCTCGTCGCGCAGCTCGAGCTCCAGCACCGGGACGAGCCCGTTCTCTTGCGCCAGCGCGGCGCAGCGCGCCAAGGCGTGCGCGTTGGCCGCGACGGCCTCGTCGGACGGTTCGGCGCGAAACACGGCGCGCCAGGTTCCGAAGCCCGCGCCGAGCAGCGCGTACTCGGTCAGCCGGCGGCGCAGCCCGTCGAGCCCTTCGGTGACCGGCTCGCCGAGCGTCCCCGGCAACGGCGCGGCGCCGGCGTCGAGCGCGACGCCCGGCACGATCCCCCGCGCGCGCAGCGCCGCGACGACGCTGCCACGCGCGCCGGTGCTGCGGATCGACTCGTCCGAGAGGATCGCGCCGCCGGCGAAGCGCTCCCAGCCGGGCGCCTCGAGGGCGACCTCACGCCAGGCGCGCCGCACCTCCGCCGTGTCGGGCAGCTCGAGTGCCGCGAAACGGCGGCTGCGCGCCGGTTCGTCCAGCGCGACCACGCCGCGCCCGCCCGCGACCAGCGCGGCGGCCAACGCCGCGACGCGATCGGCCCTCATGCCGCCGCTCCCGCCCGCGCGCCCAGCGCGCGAGCGCGGTCCGCGACGAAGCGCACCGCGTCGCGCGCGCCGACCACGGTGCCGTCGCGCGCGACGATCCACACGCCGCCGTCGTACCGCACCCGCAGGTCGGCCAGGCGCGCTTCCGGGGCGACGCCCTCACCCTCGAGCCAGACGGTCAGATCGAAGGCGGCGCGGAGCGTCCGCGAGACGACGCTCCCCGAGCCGCGCACCACGCGCGCGTGGACGCCGCGCAGCTCGGCACCCAGGTCGGCGGCGAACGCGTGGATCTGCTCGGAGACGTCGCCGGCGACGGCGATCAAGATCGGTCGTGTAGGCACGCCACCACGCTACCGTCGCCGGGCAGCCCCGTCTCGCCGCGGTGCGCGAAACGGCCGAATCGCGGCGCGAAATGCGCACCGCCGGCCCCGGGCTCGCTCGATCACCTCCCCGACCAAAGCGCAGAAACCGTGTTCGAGCGCACGCCGGGCGTCAAACTAAGGTCAAGTCGGGCCAAGATGGTAGTCAGGTGGAGGGTTGTTTGCCGATATCTCGTGTAGCATGGGAGCAGTGCAGCTCTTCGATCAGCTCTTCGGCAAGCGCGACTCGCTCTGGTTCGAAAACGGGGCTGCCGGCGCACGCCAAGGGAAGTTCCAAGCCATGGCCATCAGCGGCGGCCGTTCGGTCACCGTCATGGGCATGGCCCTGGCCCGCGAAGGGCTGGCGTTCGTCTCGCCGGTGCTCTTGGGCGAGCCCGAGCTGCAGATGACCTTGGCCGTCCGGGCCCGCCGGATCGCCACCCGCGTCCGCGTCGACCGGACCGAACCGATGAAGTCGCCCGACCGCATCGTGCACCGCTACTTCTGCAGCTTCATGGCGATCGCGGCCGACGATTGGGATGCGGTGGTCCGCTACGTCGAGAACAAGCCGGAACCGAAGACCGTCGAGTTCGCTCCGACCATCGACGACGATTTCCGCTCGCTGCCGATGTCGGTCCAGAACGACATCGTGCGCTACCTGGTGCGCCAAGGACGACTGCAGCCGCCGGGTCAGGGCCAAGCGCCGCTGATCCGCGTCGAGACCAGCGCCCCGCGCGACCTCGGCAACGGCCGCGTCGCGCGCGACGTGCTGATCCACAGCCGCATCACCAAGCACCAAGAGACGCACTCGTTCGACACGCGGTTCCGCGTCTTCTCGACCAACCAAGTCCAAGCGCTCGACTGACGATCCCTAGAGGCCGAGTGCCCTTCTGACCGCCGGGAGGTATCCGCGCGAGACGGGGACCTCGCTGCGCTGCTTGTCGTCGACGCGCAGCAGGTACGTGCCGCCGAAATAGGGCTCCACCTCGGTCACCCGCTCGGGGTTGACCAGGTAGGCGCGATGCACGCGCAGGAACCCGGCCGGCTCGAGCCGCCCGGCCGCGTCGGCCAGCGCGCCTTTCCAGCGCAGCTCGCCGTCGAACAAGCGCGCGGTCACGACGTGACCGTTGGCCTGCACGTAGCGGATCTCGGCGATCTTCACGAGGCGCGTGCGCTCGCCGTCCTCGAGCGCGACGCGCGAGAGCGGCTTGCCCGCGTCGCGCGCCACCGCGCCGCGCGAGGCGCGCAGCCGCTCGATGGTGCGCGCCAAACGTTCCTGCGAGACCGGCTTGACGACGTAGTCGGCCGCCGCCAACTCGAACGCGTCGACCGCGTGCGTATCGTGCGCGGTGACGAACACGACCTGCGGCGCGGCCGGCATCGCGTTGATGACCTTCGTCGCCTCCAAGCCGCTGAGCCCCGGCAAGTTGATGTCCAGGAAGACGACGTCGTACGGCTGGGCGGCCAACGCCGCCAGCGCTTCGACGGCGTCGCCGGCCTCGGCGATCTCGACGTCGTCGGCGACCGTGCCGAGCACGTAGACCAGCTCGCTGCGCACCAGCGGTTCGTCGTCGACGATCAGCGCGCGCATCAGCGCGCCGCTGCCGGCATCGACGCGGGCACGTAGAAGCGCACCGTCGTCCCCGCGCCCGGCCGGCTCGTCACCCGCAGCCCGCTGGCCGGACCGAACAGCTTGGTCAGGCGCTGGTTGACGTTGTCCATCCCGATGCCGTTGCCGCTCGGAACCGCCGTGCCGGGCGAGAAGCCGACGCCGTCGTCGCTGACGGTGATCTCCGTCCCCTCGCCTGCCGGACGCGCCCCGATGCGCACCGTGCCGCGGCCGCCCTTGGGCGCCAGGCCGTGTCCGATCGCGTTCTCGACCAGCGGCTGCACCGAGAGCACCGGTACGGGCGCGACGCGCGCGCGCGGATCGACCTCGAACGCGACGTGCAGTCCGGCGAAGCGCGCGTGCTCGAAGCGCAGGTACTGCTCGACGTGCTCGAGCTCCTCGTCGAGCGAGACGAACTCGCTGTGCGGCGCGAGCGAGTCGCGGAAGTACTCGGCGAAGTCGACCACGAGGTCGTGCGCGCGAACGGGATCGGTGCGGGTCAACGACGCGATCGTCGTCAGCGTGTTGAACAAGAAATGCGGCGAGACGCGCGCGCGCAGCGCGTCGAGCTCGGCCTTGGTGACCAGCGCCTCGCGCGCGTCGAGCTCCGCCGCTTCGAGCGAGACCGAGAACACGCGCGCCAAACCGATCGCGACCCGTTCGTCGTCGGCCTCGATCGGCGTGCCGGCGCGGTACAGCTTGAGCGCGCCGACGACGGTCCCGCGCACGACGAACGGCGCGATCGTCACCGACGTGAGCGGACAGGTCGCCTCCGGACACCCGATCTCCTCGCGCGCCCGTGCGGTGATGACCTCGCCGGTTGAAAGCGCGCGGTGGGTCAAGCCCGTCAACGAAGGGCCACCGACCAGATGATGGTCCTCGCCGCGTCCGACGTACGCCAACACGTGCTCGACGTCGACGACGGCGCACGCGTCCAGGCTCAAGTTCTCGTAGAGCAAGCGCGCGGTGAACCCGGCGGACTCCGGGCCCAGGCCGCCGCGCAGGTGCGGGATCGCTTCGACCACCAGGTCCAGGACGTTATGGCTCATGAGGCGCAGTAGCGCCGGATGCGCCGCTCGATCGACGTCCTCCTCGCACCGCCCTGGCCCCCGGAGAACCTGCGCGGTACGCAGACGGTCGTGTTCGACGTGCTGCGCGCGACCTCGACGATCGCCGCCGCGCTGGCCAACGGCGCGTCCGGGGTCATCCCGGTCGTCGAGCCCGACGAGGCCGTCGCGCTCGGCGCGCGGCTGGGCCGCGATCGCGTGCTGCTGTGCGGCGAACGCAACGTGACCCGCTTGGCGGGCTTCGACCTGGGCAACTCGCCGGCGGCGATGACGCCCGACGTCGTCACCGGCAAGACGATCGTGATGACGACGACCAACGGCACGCGCGCGATCCGCGCCGCCGCGAACGCGCAGGCCGCGTCGGTTCGAACCTGTGCGCTGCTCAACCGCACCGCCGTCGCGGACGCGCTCGCCGTCGACGACGGCCCGATCGCGATCGTCTGCTCGGGCGAGAAGGGTGCGTTCGCGTTCGAAGACGCCATCGGCGCCGGCGCGCTGGTCGACGCGCTGCTCTCGCTGATCGACGAACCGGAGCTGCACGACGGAGCGCGAGCCGCGGCGTTGCTGTACCGTTCGGTCGCGAGCCGTTTGGCCGACGCGATCGCCAGTTCCGACCATGCGCAAGAGATCGCCGCCAAGGGCTTCGCCGCCGACTTGACGCGCTGCGCGGCGCTCGACCGTCTCGCCGTGGTGCCGACGCTGCGCGAGGGCGTGCTGACGGCCGGCTGACGCCGGCTTCTCATCGAATTCTCTCGTGCGCACGCAGGCGCCGCACGGGGCGGCGCGGGAGTAGTCGCGATCGTGCTGCCCATCGTGTTGGCGCTCGCCGTCTCGAGCGCGGCGCCGTTGTCGGCGTTCGCCGCCTCAGACCCGGTCTACGCGACGGTCACCATCGGCGGAATGACGAGCAGCGGACGCGCGGGCTCGGCAGAGTTCGGTGCCGGCGAGATCGTCGCGCGGCGCGCCGACGGGACGCTGCTGGTGCTGACCGCGAAGCACGTCGTCGCCGACCTGGCGGCGCCGCGCGTGTACTTACGCGACGACGTGCCGACCGGCAGTTGGGTGCAGCGCTTCTTCTCACCGCGGACCGGACGCGCCGCGGCGATCGTCGCCGTCGCGCGCGCGCAGGATCTCGCCTTGCTCGCGGTGCGCCCGCTGCCTGGCGACCGGTACGCGATCGCGCGCTTCGGCGACGATCAACCGGCGGGCGGCACCGTGATCGGCGATCCGTACGGCGCCGCCTGGACGACCTCGACCTTCGCGCTGCTGGACGCGCCGCCCGGCGAGCTGCTCGTGCGCTGCGCGCGCTGCGGCCCGGGCGATTCCGGCGGCGGCGTCTTCGACGCCGACGGACGGCTGGCGGGGATCCTCATCCAGCGACAGACGCGCATCGTCGACGGCCGTTCCGACGCGACCGGCGTCTTCAAGGCGATCGCATTGGCGCCGGTGCGGCGTTTCGTCGCCGGCGTCGCGCCGCGACGGATCCCGGCACGCGCGCTCGCGAACGCCGGCGGCGTCGCGAACAGCGCGGCCTGGGCGCGCTTTCGCGCCGCTCGCGGCGGTCCGGAGCGCTCAATCCGCCGGCGCGTCCTCCAGCAGCCCCGCTTTCGCGAGGTTGGTGAGCAGCGTCTGCACGTCGTCCCACGCGTAGGCCGCACCGTTGTCGCTCCACTGCGCGGCGTCGGCGGCGCGGAACTCGCGCGCGGCCAGGACGCGGCGCACGAAGTGCACCGCCGGCCCGACCAGCTCCAGCTCGCGGTTCGTCCCGATCAAGAGGCACAGCGTCCGGCCGCCGTCGGCCAGCGTCGCGGTGAGGTTCCCGTCGGAGCGCACGCGCAGGCGCTGCTCCGGCTGCACCGGCGTCGTCACGTGCGCCTGCGCCAGCGGCATCGCGGCGGCGACGGTGCCGTTTTGCACGAACGACTGCCACAGCCGCACGACCGCGGCCGCGTCGCCGCTGAGCGATTGCAACACCTCGGCCGCGCGCGCCAGCTGCGCCGAGATCGCGGCGACGCCGTCGGCGTCGACCTCGCCCGGCGTCGCGCCGGGCAGCACCGGCGCGGGTCCGCGCCAACCCGCTTCGGGCAACAACGCCGCGTCGAGCAGCTTGCCGACCAGCTGCGTGTACGAAACCGGCGTGAACGAAAGGTTGAGCGCCAGTGAGCCGCCGCTGCCGCCGCACGCTTCGTGCCACACGCCGGCCGGCAAGATCAGCAGATCGCCCGGCTCCATCAGCACTTCGGTGACGTCGTCCTCGTCGAACGGCGTCAGTCGCTCCCACGGCTGCGCGCTGACCGATGGGTCGGCGTATTGCGGCGTGCCGTCGGCGCGGATGCTTCCGTTGGCGCGCGGCCACGTCAACGCGGGGTGATTCGAGAAGCGCCAGGTCTTGGTGCCTTCGATCTGCAGCGTGCTCGCGATGCGCCCGTCGAAGTGCCAGTTGTATCCCGAGCCCTCGGGCGAAAGATAGGCGTTGAACGAGACCTTGCCCGGAAACCCGAGCTGACGCTTGATCGCGGCGACGAACGGCGCGAGTTCGGTGACGCGGGTCTCGATCTGCGAGACGCACAGCGTCGCACCGGCGTCGAACAGCGGCACCGCTTGGTCGAGGCCGGCGCGAAACGCGCTCGAGCGCAGCTCGCCGGCGGCGCGCGGCGCGCCCGACGTGCCCGCCTCGGTCTTCTGGTCGAAGCTGGCGCGCAAATAGTCGGGTGCGACCGGGCCCGGCGCGAGCGCGCGACCGAAGGCCTCGCGGTCGAAGAAACCGGCATACTTGCCGGGAAAGCCCTTCACGTAGAGCGGCTTGCGCGCAAAGTACTCGCGCACGAACGTCTCGGGCGTGACCGGCGCCAGCCAGGCCCGCAGCTCCTCGCCGCTTTTCGCGGCCACCAGTGGGGTGGGGGAAACGCTCGTCGTCATCGCGGTGCGCTCACCGTTCGGCGCGACGAGCGCCCCTGCCCCTGCCCTAGGCCGTGAGCAGGGCCGCCGGCGTGATCGGCAGCACGCGCACGCGCACGCCGGTCGCATGGTAGACGGCGTTGGCCGTCGCCGCCGCGCTGCCGACGTTGCCGATCTCGCCGATCCCCTTGATGCCCAGCGGGTTGACCTGCGGGTCGGCTTCGTCGACCAACACGATCTCGACGCTGCCGATGTCGGCGTTGACCGGGACCAGGTAGTTCTCGAGCGTCGCGTTCATGATCCGGCCGCTGCGCAGGTCCTCCTGCGAACCCTCGTGGAGCGCCATCGAGACGCCCCAGACCGTGCCGCCCAGGAACTGGCTGGTCGCGGTGCGCGCGTTGACGATGCGGCCGGCGGCGAACGCGCTGACGACGCGCGCCACCTTGACCATCCCGAAGTCCGGGTCGACGTGCACCTCGACGAAGTGCGCGCCGAACGCGTGCGCCGCGTACGGCTTGGGCGTCGAGCGATCGGCGACGGTCTTCGCCGTCCCCGTGATCGACGTTCGGCCGGCGCGCTGCAAGATCGCCGGATACGTCTCGCTGCGGCCGGCGTCGTGCGCGAGCGCGACGCGGCCGTCGGCGAAGACCAAGTCGTCGTAGCTCGCGCCGTGCAGCGGCCCGTCGGCGCCCGAGACCAGCGCGGCGAGCTTGCGGCGCAGGTCTTCGCCCGCCGCGGCGACGGCGTTGGCGACGCTGGCCGTCAGCTGCGAGCCGCCGGCCACCGGCGCGTCCGGCAGCTCGGTGTCGCCCAGCACGAACCGCGCCCGGCTCACCGGCACGCCGGCCGACTCGGCCGCGATCTGCGTGAACGCGGTGTACGCGCCGGTGCCGATCTCCACGCCGGCGCTCGAACCGACCACGCTGCCGTCGGCGTTGAGGGTGACGTTCGCGGCCGCGGTCGACCGGTTCGACGGATACGTCGCGGTGCCCATGCCCATCCCGACCAGCAGCCCGTCCGGCGTGCGCATCGAGCGCGGCGCCGCCGTGCGACGCGACCAGCCGAACCGCTCGGCGCCCTGCAGATAGCACTGGCGCAGCGACTTCGAAGACCACGGTTTGCCGCTGTCCGGATCCGACTCGGCGTAGTTGCGCAGCCGCAGCTGCACCGGATCGACGCCGGTCGCGTAGGCCAGCTCGTCCATCGCCGACTCGAGCGCGAACGACCCGCTCGACTCGCCCGGCGCGCGCATGTAGGTCGGCGTGACCACGTCGTAGCGCACGCCACGGTGGGTGGTGACCTGATTGGGGACCGCGTACAGCATGCGCGTGATGACCGCGCAGTTCTCGATGAAGTCGTCGTAGCGCGAGACCGACGTGCGCACGTCGTGCGCCAGCGCGACCAGCGTGCCGTCGTGCCGCGCGCCGATGCGAATGCGCTGCTCGGTGTGCGGCCGGTTGCCGAAGCCGCCGAACATCTCGGGCCGCGTGAGCACGATCTTGACCGGGCGCCGCACGATCTTGGCCACCATCGCGGCCAGCAGCGTGTGCGGGTTCGTACCGCCCTTCGACCCGAACGCGCCGCCGACGAAGCGGGTGATGACGCGCACGTCGGCCGGCGCGATGCCGAGCACCTTCGCGATCGAGTCGCGCCGCGCATCGGGCCCCTGCGAGGCGTCGTAGACGGTCAGTCGCTCGCCGTTCCAGACGGCCTGCGTCGCATGCGGCTCCATCGGGTTGTGGAACTCGCGCGGCGTCACGTAGTGCAGGTCGAGCTGCACCGGCGCGCCCGCGAACGCGGCGGCGAAATCGCCACGGCTGGTGTCGGGCGGGTTGCGGTTGGCGCTCTTGGGCGTGAACTCGTCGGCGCCGCGGCCGTCGATCGTCGTCGTCGGCGGCTGTTCGACGTAGTGGACGCGCAGGCGCGAAGCGGCGTCGGTCGCGCGTTCGAACGTGTCGGCGACGACCAGCGCCACCGGTTGACGGTCGTACCACACGCGGTCGTCCTGCAGCAGCTTGAGCTTGCGATCCCCCGCGTCGGCGTTGACCTTGGGCGCGTTCTTGAAGGTGAGGATCTCGAGGACGCCCGGTACCGCGCGCGCTTCGCGCTCGTCGATCGCGACGATCCGGCCCAGCGTGATCGCGCTGGGGACGATGACGCCGTAGACGACGCCCGGCAGCGGCTCCTCGTACGAGTAGCGCGCCGCGCCGGTGACCTTGGCGACGCCGTCGACGCGCGGGACGCCCGGCCCGATCACGCCGCACCCCCGACCAGCGCCAGCGCGCGCACCATCGCGTTGCGCGCCAGCGTCGTCTTGAAGGCGTTGAGCCGCTGCGGTTTGGCGGCCGCCAACTCCGCCTGGGCGGCGGCCAGGTACGTCGCTCGGCTCGCCGGCTTGCCGATCAGCGCCGCCTCCGCCGCATGGGCCCGCCAGGGCTTCGCGGCCACGCCGCCGAGCGCGAGCCGCGCGGCGCGGATGACGCCGTGGCGCACGTCCAGCCCGGCCGCCACCGAGACGAGCGCGAAGGCGAACGAGTTGCGATCGCGCACCTTGAGGTACGCGCTGTTGCGCGTCAGCGCGGTGGGCACGAAGCTGATCGCTTCGATCAGCTCGTCGCGGCCGAGGATCGTGTCGCGCTCAGGGTCCTCGCCCGGCAGCCGGTGGAAGCCGTCGAACGAGAGGGTGCGCCGGCCGTGCGGGCCCAGCAGATGGATCGTCGCGTCGGCCGTCAGCAGCGCGACGGCCAGGTCCGAGGGATGGACGCAGATGCAGCGCGGGCTGGCCCCGAAGATCGCCATCTGCCGGTCGTCGCCGCCGATGGCGGTACAGCCCTCACCGTTGCGGCGCTTGTTGCACGCTTGGGTCACGTCGCGGAAGTACACGCAGCGCGTGCGCTGCATGACGTTGCCGCCGATGGTGGCCATGTTGCGGACCTGCGGCGAGGCGCTCAGCGCCAGCGCCCGCGCGATCGCCGGCGCCGCGGCGCGCACGTGCTCATCGTCGGCGACGTCGTTCATCTTGGCCAACGCGCCGATCCGCAGCGTCCCGTCGGATCGGGTCTCGATCTGCGCCAGCGGCAGCGCGCCGATGTCGATCAGCGTCGCCGGCGTCGCGCAGCCGATCTTCATCAGGTCGATCAGCGTCGTGCCGCCGGCCAAGAACGCGGCGTGCGGCTGCGTCGCGAGAGCGCGCTGCGCCTCGTCGGCGCCGGTGACGCGCACGTAGGCGAACGGCCGCATCAGCCGGCACCGCCGGCCGCGCGCACCGCCGCGACGATGTGCGGGTAGGCCCCGCAGCGGCAGATGTTGCCGCTCATCTGCTCGCGCACGCTGTCCGCGTCGAGCGGCCGTTTCTCGTTGAGCAGGCCGACCGCCGAGCAGATCTGTCCGGGCGTGCAGTAGCCGCACTGGAACGCGTCCTGGTCGATGAACGCCTGCTGCACCGGGTGCAGCGTGCCCTCGTGCGCCAAACCCTCGATCGTGGTGACGGCTTTGCCTTCGACCGCGATCGCCAGCGTCAAGCAGCTGTTGACGCGGCGGCCGTCGACCAGCACCGTGCAGGCGCCGCACTGGCCTTGATCGCAGCCCTTCTTCGTCCCGGTCAACCCGAGCCGTTCGCGCAACGCGTCGAGCAGCGTCACTCGCGGCTCGATGGTCAGCGCACGCCGCTGGCCGTTGACCGTGAGCGCGACCGCGACCGGGCGCGGGCCGCGCGGCGCGACGGTGACGGCGACGATTTGACGCGCAACGAGCAGCTGCGGTCGCAGCCCGATGCCGAACGCGACGGCCGGCAGCGCGGAAGCGACCAGAAACCGGCGGCGCGAGAGCTTGCCTGACGGCACGAGCGATCCTCCCTGACAGATCGCTGCTGGTATACCCCGCGCGGCGGGGCCTCGACGCTAAGGAGCCGTCGGCCGGCGCAGCTCGACGTTCCCGCGCGGCGGGAACGTGAGCGCATTTTTCCCCGGGATCCCGACCGAGGTGTAGGTGTCGCCGGTGCGCACCCCGACCGCGAACGCCGGCCGCACGTCCGGCCCCTCGTCGGCCCATCGCCGGGTGGGCCCGAAGCAGATCTCGACCCGATCGCCGGTGCGCACGTTCTTCAAGAACCCCTTGCCGTTGTCGTCGCCCCAGACCTCGAAGGCCGTGCCGTCGGCGAGCGTGACCTCGCCGACCTGATAGTGCGCCGGTCCGGTCGGCTGTCGAATCGCGGCCACCGGCCCCGCATCGCAGATCACGGCGTCATTCTAGCGACGAATCGTGTGGAGCGCGTTACGGTTCGTCGTCGGAGGCGCCGGCGACGAAGACGCCCGGCGAGCGGACGACTACGCGATCGCGGCGCGCGTCGAAGCGCACCGTCGAACCGAAGGCCGTCGCGATCGTCGCGCTGGCGACCATCGTGCGGCCGCGGACCGTGAACGGCGCGTGCGCCAAAACGATGCGGTGCCCGTTGAGGTTGGCGCGATCGGTCCCGGCACGCATCACGAGCACGTCGGTGCCCTTGCGCACCGTGATCGCGCCGCTGTGCGTATCGAAGCTCATCTGGGCGCCCGAGGCTTCGGCGACCGCGCGCAACGGCAAGAAGGCGCGGCCGTCCGCGGTGGTGACCGGCGAGACGTCCGAGGCGATCCGCTGCCCGTCGACGCTGACCGAGGCCGGGGTCGACAAGGCGACCGCCAGTGACGCGACCAGGGCGGTCACGGCGGTGGCGATCACTAGGCGGAGGCTAGGCAGTAGCTGGCTCACGATCGACCTCGTGGAGAAAGTCCGGGTATTGTTCCCGAATTACCTTCTCTATTTCTTCACGAAGCTTGGCCAGCAGTTCGACTTCTGGATAGGTGCCGACCAGCTCGCCTTTGCGGTAGATCGCTCCCTTGCCCTTGCCCCCGGCGATCCCGACGTCGGCCATCTTCGACTCGCCGGGGCCGTTGACGACGCAGCCCATGACCGCGACCTTGACCGGCGCAGTGTACTCCTTGGCGATCGCCTCGACCATCCGGGCCAGGTTGACGACTTCGATCTCGGCCCGGCCGCACGAGGGGCAGGCGGTGATCTCAAAGCCCTTCTCGCGGATCTGGAGCGCCTTGAGGATGCCCCAGGCCACCGGGACCTCTTCGACCGGGTCGGCCGCCAGCGAGACGCGCAGCGTGTCGCCGATCCCCTCGAACAGCAGCACCCCCAGGCCGATCGACGAGCGGATCGTCCCGTCGAACGGGAGCCCGGCCTCGGTCACGCCGAGGTGCAGCGGGTAGTGGGACCCGCGCGCGTCCAGCTCCTTGGCCAGCAGGCGGTACGCGTAGATCGTGTTGACGGCGTCATGGGCCTTGACCGAGATGATGACGTCGGTGTGGCCCAGGTCCTCGAGGATGTCGACGTGGCGCAGCGCCGAGGCGACCAGTGCCTCGGGCGTGTGGCCCATCGTCTCCTCGAGATCGCGCGCCAGCGAGCCCATGTTCACGCCGATGCGGATCGGGGTCTTGGTCGCGAGCGCGGCCTTGACGACTTCGACCGTCTTCTCGCGGCTGGTGATGTTGCCGGGGTTGAGGCGCAGCTTGGCCACGCCCGCGTCGAGCGCCGCCAGCGCCATCTTGTGGTCGAAGTGCACGTCGGCGACGATCGGGACCGGCGAGCGCGCGACGATGTGCGGCAGCCCGGCGGCGTCCTTGGGGTCCTGACAGGTGACCCGCACGACCTCGCAGCCGGCCATCGCCAGCGCGTAGACCTGCTCGAGCGTCTTCTCGTAATCGGCCGTGTCGGTGGTCGTCATCGACTGCACGACGACCGGGTGGTCGCCGCCGATCCAGACCTTCTTGGCGTCCTTCGACCAGCTCGACTTGTTCTCGAGCAGAATCGGCTTCGTCTTACGCCGCAAACGGATCACTTTAACGGCGCTCCGCCCCAGGCTCCGCGCCCCCCACGCCATGCGTGGGGCCCCCGAACCGCCCTCGCCGCGACGTGTCGAAGCGGGGACGATTCTTCTGCGCTCGGTCCATCACGGTAATCTCTACGAGAAACACGGGCTGTTCGACCTTCCCTGGCGTTAGAACGCCGTTTGGCCCGCCAGGGCCGAGGCGATGTCGTGGAACGAGACCAGCAGCATCAGCACGATCAGGACCGCGATGCCGCCGAAGTGCACCAGCGCCTCCTTCTCGGGGTCGACCGGTTTGCCGCGCAGCATCTCTACCACGATGAACGCACCGCGACCGCCGTCGAGTGCCGGGATCGGCAACAAGTTGAAGATGCCCAGCGAGGTCGAGATCATCGCCGCGATCGCGACGAAGAAGAACGGGCCGAACTCCTGTGCCTGACTGGCCGCGCGCGCCATCCCGATCGGGCCTTGCACTTGGCCGATGACCGACGCGGGGTGGACGATCAGACCGCCCAGCGCGCCGAGCGTCGCCGACCACACGAAGGCGAACTCGCGCCAGCTGTAGCTGAGCGCCTCGGCGATGCCGACCCGCTGCGTGGTGGGCAGCGGCGTGAAGCCCAGGTGCCCGTTCTTCGGATCCGCCGCCATGCCGACCGGCGTGAGCGTGAGCGCGTGGTCGACGCCGTTGCGCTGATAGACGACGCGCAGTGGCTTGCCGAGCGCGCCGTGGATCGTTCGCACCAGCACGGTTCCGTCGGTCATCGGCTTGCCGTCGATCGAGACGATCTTGTCGCCGGCTTGCAGGCCGGCGTTGGCGGCCGGCAGGTGCGGGACCAGCTCGTAGATCGTCGTCGTCGGCGCTTCGGCCGGAATCCCGAACGCGAGCGCGCCGCCGAACAGCAGCACCAGCGCGACGATGAAGTTGGCGATCGGCCCGGCCAGCACGATCCCCAGGCGCGTCAACGGCGTCTTGGCCTGGAAGTTGTCGGGATCGTGCTTGACGCCGGTGCGGAACTCGCGCTGCTGCTCGGCCTCGTTGGTCTTGCCGTCCTCGCCCTTCATCTGGCAGTAGCCGCCGATGGGGAGCAGGTTGAAGCGGTAGTTGGTCCCACTGCGCGGCGAGGTCCACTTGGCCAGCGTCGGCCCCATCCCGACCGCGAAGTCGGTGACCTTCACGCCGGAACGGCGGGCGACCAAGAAGTGGCCGTATTCGTGGAGCACCACGAGCACAGAGAGCATCAGCAGGTAGACGACCAGGCGTTCGAGGGTCATGAGCTCCGTACGGTTCCGGCCGCCCGCGCGTCCACGAACGCTCGCGCCGCTTCGCGAGCCGAGCGGTCTGCGACGCGCACCGCTGCCAGACTCAAGTCTTCATAGTCGACCCGTTCGAGCGCGGTTTCGATGCACGGGGCGATCTCACCGAAGCGTAACGTCCCCGCGACGAACGCGGCGACCGCCACCTCGTTGGCGGCCGAGACGACCGCCGGCGCGGTCCCGCCGCGGCGCAGCGCCTCGTAGGCCAGTCCCAGGCACGGGAACCGTTCGAGGTCGGGCCGTTCGAAGGCCAGCGTCGTGGCCGGCATCCCGCGCTCGCCGCCCAGCGCCGCCAGCGCGTCCGCGAAGGGACGGTCGGCGAGCCGGTCCGGATAGGCCAGGGCGTAGCCGATCGGTAGCCGCATGTCCGGCGCGGCCAGCTGGCCCAGCACGTTGCCGTCGGTGAAGACGACGAAGCCGTGGGCGACCGAGGTGCGGTGCACCAGGACCTGGACGCGCTCGCCGGGGACTCCGAACAGCTGCGAGGCTTCGATGACTTCGAGCCCCTTGTTCATCATCGTCGCGGAGTCGATGGTGTTCTTGACACCCATCTGCCAGGTCGGGTGGGCCAGCGCGTCGGCCACCGTCGCGTCGGCCATCTCCGCGCGGCTGCGCGTCCAGAACGGGCCGCCGGAGGCGGTCAGCACGATCGCGGCGACCCGCTCGGGCCGCGCGCCCTGCAGGCACTGGAAGATCGCCGAGTGCTCGCTGTCCACCGGCAGCAGCTTGGCCCCGCTGCGCGCCGCGTGCTCGACCAGCAAATGGCCGGCGGCGACGATCAGCTCCTTGTTGGCCAGCGCGACGTCGGTGCCCCGATCGACCGCCGCGAAGACGGCTTCGAAGGCGACCGCGCCGTCGGTGGCGGCCAGCACGACGTCGGCGCCGGTGCGCGTCGCGACCGCCATCAACCCGTCCGGCCCGTCGCCCGCGGTGGTGGCGATCCGCGGGCCATGCCGGGCAGCCTGCTGCGCCAGCAGCTCGGCGTTGCGCCCCGCCGCCAGCCCGACCACCTCGAAGCGCTCGGGGTGCCGTTCGATCACGTCCAGCGCCTGCCGCCCGATGCTCCCCGTCGAGCCGAGAATGGCGACGCGCTTGCGCGAGCCGGTCATGAATTGTCCCAACGGTACTGCGAGATCACGCCGATGAGATACAACGCGAAGTAGAACGCGATCCCGCCGAACAGGTAGGAATCGAAGCGGTCCAGGACGCCGCCGTGGCCGGCGATCAGCGAGCCCGCGTCCTTGACCTTGGCGTCGCGCTTGAGGGCGCTCTCGACCAGGTCGCCGGCTTGCGCCGCGATCGAGGTGATCGCCGCGACAATCATCCCCTGCCACCAGGAGACGTGCACCCACGGCACGAGCACGATCGCCGCACCCGCCGCCAGCGCCGCGACGAAGCCGCCCAGCGCGCCCTCGACGGTCTTCTTCGGCGAGAGGCGGGTGAGTTGGTGACGGCCGATCGCGCTGCCGACCAGCATCGCGAAGATGTCGGTGAAGGCGATGATCACGATGATCCACGACGTCCACACGATCCCGTCGTGCAGCGCGCGAATGGCGATGAAGTACGTGATCAGCTTGCCGACGTAGAGCACGCCGAGCAGCGTGAACGCGCTGCGCGCGAGGTAGCCGGAGTCGGCGGTGAAGGTCGCGACGCCGAGCGCGACGACGATCGTCGCGCCGAGCAGAATCCCCTCGTAACGATGAATGAGCCCGAAGTGCGTCAGCACGACGTACGCCCACGTCGCGGCCATCGCGACCGGCAGCTCGAGCTGCGCGCCCTTGCGGGCGGACAACCCGGCGAACTCGTACAGACAACCGGTCGCGATCAGCAGCACCAGCACGGTGAACGCCGGCGACCAGGCGACGCACGCGAAGCCGACGGCCGCGAGCAGCAGCCCGATCAGGATGCGCCGCGCGCCGATCCCGCCCGAACGGCGCGGTTCGTTGGCTGTGGTCGCGGCCGGCGCGGTCGTGGTCGTGGTCGTCACGATGCGGCCCGCCGGCGCTGGAACTCGGCGATCGCCTCGGCGAAGCGGTCGCGGTCGAAGTCGGGCCAGTACGTCTCGCGCAGGACCAGCTCCGCGTGCGCGACTTGGTAGAGCAAGAAGTTCGAGAGCCGCGACTCGCCGCCGGGCCGGATAACCAAGTCGGGGTCCGGCATCCCGGCGGTGGTCAGATAGCTCGCCAGCGTCTCTTCTTCGATCCCCTCGGGCGCCAGCCGGCCGGCGCGCACGTCGTCCATCATCCGGCGCACCGCGTCGCGCAGCTCGCTGCGCGCGCTGTAGTTGACCGCCAGGTTGAGCACCAGCCCGGTGTTGCCGGCCGTCGCCGCGGCCAGCTTCTCGAGCGCGTCACGCGAGGCGCGGGGGAACTGCTCCCAGCGGCCGATCAAATTGACCCGCACGCCGTTACGCGAGAGCTCCGCCAGCTCCGTTTGCGCGAAGTACACGCTCAGGTCGAGCAGCAATGAGATCTCGGTCGCCTCGCGCTTCCAGTTCTCGGTCGAAAAGCCGTACACGGTCAGCATCGGGATGCCCCAGTCGCTGGCCGCGCGCGTGACCTCGCGCAACGCGATGATGCCGCGCCGGTGGCCCTCGATGACGGGAAGCCGGCGGCGGCGCGCCCAGCGGCGGTTGCCGTCCATGATGATCGCGACGTGCGCTGGGAGCCGGCTGGGGTCGAGGGTCACGCCGCGCGGCGGCCGCAAGAGCGCGGGCATCAGAGACGTTCGTACCCGTCGTAGCCGACCGCGAGCTCGAAGGCGCCGTCGTGCGCCCCCGTCAGCGGGCGTACCCGCAGCAGACGGAGCACCCCCAGGCCCAGCGCCGGATACGGCGGGGCCACGACCCGGAGGCGAAGGGGGTGATCTCCGAGCGCAGCGCGAGCCTGCGTCCACGGGAGCATCGTGAGTGATTCGAGGTTCATGGGGTCATTTCATCGGCGGATCGGCCGCGGCCGAACGGCGACGGCGGATCGGCCGCAGGCCGAACGCGACGGCGGATCGGCCGCAGGCCGAACGCGACGGCTTCCGACGCAGTCGGAAGCCACTATACTTCCATGATCTCTTTTTCTTTGCCGGTGACCAGCTCGTCGATCTGTTTGGTGAACTTGTCGGTCAGCTTCTGGACCTGGTCCTGACCGCGTTTGATCTGATCGTCGGTGATCGTTCCGTCCTTGGCCAGCGCCTTGACGTCGTCGATCGCCTTGTGGCGCACGTTGCGCACCGCGACCTTGTGCTCTTCGGCCTTCTTTTTGACCAGCTTGACCAGCTCTTTGCGGCGGTCTTCGGTCAGCGGCGGAAACGAGAGGCGGATCGAGGCGCCGTCGACGTTCGGGTTGAGGCCCAAGTCGCTGGTCTCGATCGCCTTGCGGATCGCCCCGATGGTGCTCTTGTCGAACGCGGTCACCAGCAGCGAACGCCCGTCGGGCGAGTTGATGCTGGCCACCTGTTTGAGCGGCACGGCCGAACCGTAGGCTTCGACCTGCAAGCGGTCCAGCAGCGCGGGCGCGGCACGACCGGTGCGGATCGAGGCGAAATCGGCGCGCGTCGCCTCGAGCGCCTTGTTCATCTTCGCTTCCGTGTCGCGGTAGACGTCGTCAAGCATGCGTCACTCCTTCGGCGGCGGCGCGCCCGACACTCCGTCCGACGGTCGTCCCGATCGCCTCGCCCATCACGACGCGGCGGATGTTGCCGGGCACGTTCATGTCGAACACGATGATCGGCAGCGCGTTGTCCATACACAGCGTCAGCGCGGTCGAGTCCATGACTTCCAGACCCAGCTCGAGCACGCGCAGGTAATCGAGCTGGACGAAGCGCGTCGCCGAGGGGTCCTTGAACGGATCGGCGCTGTAGACGCCGTCGACCTTGGTGGCCTTGAGGATCGCGCTCGCCCCGACTTCGACCGCGCGCAGCGCGGCGGTCGTGTCGGTGGTGAAGTACGGGTTGCCGGTGCCGGCCGCGAAGATGACGACGCGGCCCTTCTCCAAGTGCCGCAGCGCGCGGCGGCGGATGTACGGCTCGGCGATCGCGTTCATCGCGATCGCGGTCTGCACGCGGCTGGGGACGCCGATCCGCTCGAGCGCGTCTTGCAGCGCCAGCGCGTTGATGACCGTCGCCAGCATCCCCATGTAGTCGGCGGTGGCGCGATCCATCCCGGCGGCTTCGTGCATCTTGCCGCGCCAGATATTGCCGCCGCCGACGACGACCGCGACCGAGACGCCTTCGGCGTGCACGGCCGCGACTTCGCGCGCCATGGCGACCGTCGTGTCGACGTCGACGGAGTTGCCGCTCCCGGCGAACGCCTCGCCCGACAGTTTCAGCAGGACGCGATCGTACGCCGGGCGTTGCAGATGCTAGTCCTCGCCCAGCCCGAACTTGGCGTAGCGGCGCACGGCGATCTTCTCGCCGAGCACGCCGCTGACCGACTTGACCAGCTCGCCGATGGTCTGCGCGTCGTCCTTCACGAACGGCTGCTCGAGCAGCGTGTGGTCCTCGTACCACTTGTTGAGCTTGCCTTCGAGGATCTTTTCGACCACGTTCGCCGGCTTGCCGGGCGGCACGGTCTTCTCGAGCTCGAGCTTGACTTCGGCCAGCACGTCGGAGGGCACCGAGTCCCGATCCAGGTAGGCCGGCGACATCGCCGCGATGTGCATCGCAACGTCGCGCACGAGCTCCTTGAAGCGCTCGTTGCGGGCGACGAAGTCGGTCTCGCAGTTGATCTCGACCAGCACGCCGATCTTCCCGCCGGAGTGGATGTACGAGCCCACCAGACCCTCGTTGGCGGTGCGCTCGGCGGCCTTCTTCTCGGCCTTCGACTGTCCGAGCTCGCCCAGGCGGGCCTTGGCCTTGTCCTGATCGCCCTCGGCCCACAGCAGGGCGTTGCGGACGTCGGACATCCCGGCGCCCGTCTCCTCGCGCAGGCGCTTGATCTCGTCGGCGGTCGGCTTGTATGCGGTATTCACGTGTTTCTCTTCGGCAGCTTGCGGTGGTCGGTGGTCGTCAGACGCCGGCCTCGACGGGCTCGGGCGCCGCTTCTTCGGCGTACTGCTGGTCGTACTCGGCGGCGTCGTAGGAAGACTCGGTCTCGGTCTTGCCTTCGATGATCGCGTTGGCGAGCGTCGAGACCATCAGGCGAACGCTGCGGATCGCGTCGTCGTTGCCCGGCACCGCGTAGTCGATCTCGTCGGGATCGCAGTTGGTGTCGATGACGGCGATGATCGGGATGTGCAGCTTACGCGCCTCGGCGACGGCGATGCGCTCCTTCTTCGGGTCGACGATGAAGATCGCGTCCGGCAGACGGTGCATGTCCTTGATGCCGCCCAGGAACTTCTCGAGCTTCTCAAGCTCGTCGGTCAGCCGCGCGACTTCTTTCTTGGGGAGCAGATCGAAGGTGCCTTGCTGGCGCATCCCCTCGAGCTCGCGCAGGCGCGAGATGCGCTTCTGAATCGTCGCGAAGTTGGTGAGCGTGCCGCCCAGCCAGCGCTGGTTGACGAAGAAGGTGCCGGCGCGCTCCGCCTCTTCCTTGACCACGTCCTGGGCCTGCTTCTTGGTGCCGACGAAGAGAATGACGCGACCTTCGCGCGAGAGCTGCTTGACCGCGTCGTAGACGTGGTTGAGCATCGTCAGCGTCTTGCCGAGGTCGATGATGTAGATACCGTTCCGCTCTTGGAAGATGTACGGCTTCATCTTCGGATTCCAGCGGCGGGTCTGGTGTCCGAAGTGGACGCCCGCCTCCAGAAGAGCGCGCATGGTAACGCCTGAGGCCATGATGGGATAGGGTCCTTTCTGAGCCCGCGTCGACCGTCCGTGGTCCCGTGGTGGGCGCATGCACCCCGGCCGCTCCGGGCCGGTGAAATGGTCGCCGCGAGCCGAGGGCCCGGGGCGCAACCGCTCGAGTATAGCACGAAGGCGCCCCCGGGCCCAATGGGTCCGAGGCCGCTCGGCAGGACGCTCGCTTGCTTTTGTCCGGGAGGGGGCGGCTAGTAGGTGCCGACCATCGTGAAGAGCTCACCGCCCGAGCCCTGGAGTTGGAACTCGCAGCTCAAGGCACCGCCGGCGTTCGCGTCGCCGAGGGCGTCGATGTCCCACTGCGCGGCCTGGTACGGCGGATTCACGCCGGGGGTGAAGTACTCGATCGGCATGTAGGCCGGCCCGGTACCATACCCGTTGTCCGCTGTGCCGGGCAGGTAGCAGGTATTGCCGAGGATCGTGAACGTGCCGTTGCTCTCGTCCGCGTTGATCGTGCCGAGCGGGGCGATCTGAGCGGTCACGTCGAGGTTGACGCTCTGGGTCACGGGGCTGCCGGCGACGACGTTCCAGGTCTGGCCGAGCATCGTGACGTTCAGCGGTCCCGGCGGAGCCGGCGTCGGCGAGGGGCTGGCTGTCGGCGTGGGGGCCGGAATGGGCGTGCCGGGTGCGGTCGGCTGATAGAGCGCCGCCACCTGCGCGGCGGTGAGGGCGCTGGCGAAAATCGCGTAACCGCCGATCTCGCCCGCCAGGCCCGCGCCGCCGGCCGAATACGACACGCGGCCGCTGATCGAGGCGTCGCTGGCGTACATGATGTCGTTGCTGCCGCCGCAGGGTTCGAGTTCGCTCAACGTCTGCACGCCGTCGACGTAGAGATACATTTGGCACCCGGCGGCGCCGGTGTAGTGCACGGTCTCGGCGATGAAGTGCGCGTTTCCGTCCGCGAACGTCGTGGCCGTGGAGGTCCAATTGTTGGTGGGGTAGAGCCCGATGAACGGCTGCGTCCCCGCGGTGGAACCGTTCTTCCACACGCCGATGTAGTAGTCGTTGATCTCACCGAACTCCGCGATCTGCGCGCCATTGGGCTTCGCCCAGAGCGCCACCGAGAAATCACTGGCCCACGCGCCGCTGCTTTGTTTCGCAAGCGGCATGGTCGGCAGCGCGACGCGTGGTGCGGCCGGACTGGGGAGCGCCGCGAAGCTCTCGAACGAATCGCTCAAACCCGGCACGATGCTGGTCTGACCGAGCAGGTAGTTCGTTCCGCTCTTGCCCTTGTAGGTGCCGTTGCGACCGTTGCCGGACGAGTCATAGGCGATGGTTCCGGTCGTCTCGTCGAGACGATAGTACGCATACGGCTGCAAGAACTGCACCGCGGCGTCGTAGCCGATGCCGGCCGGCGGAGTCGGTGCCGGCGTGGGCGTCGGCGTCGGCGTCGGCGGCCCGGCGCCGTACAAGCCTGCGATCTGCGAGGCCGTCAGTGCGCTCGCGAAGATCGCGACCCCGCCGATCTCACCCGCGAGCGGGTCGTAACCGGCTTGATAGGAGACGCGACCGCTGACACCGGCGTTCGAATTCGCATATCGGATCACGCCGGTTCCGCAGCTCGTCTCTTGCGTGCTGCCGGCGAGCGCGCCGTCGACGTAGAGCTGGTCCAAGCAGCCCGAGCCGCCGTTGTGCACGGTCATCGCGACGAAGTGGATGCCGCCGTCGGAGAACGTCGCCGAGGGCGCGGTGACGGTCGCGCTCGGATAGTCTTGCATCACCGGGGTCGTGCCCGACTCGCCCAGCCAGAAGTCGTTGACCTCGACGAATGACGCGGTCTGCGCCGTTGCGCCCGGAAGAACCCATGCGGCGACGGTGAAGTCGCTCTCCCACGTCCCGCCCGACATGCCCAGCGGCATCCACGCCAGCGCGATGCGCGGAGCGCTCAGCGCGCTCGACGTGGTCTTCACCGACCACGGCAATCCCGGCGCCACCGGGTTCTCTGCCAGCAGGTAGTTCGTACCGGCCGTGCCTTCATAGGTTCCGTTGAGGTTGTTGCCGGACGCGTCGTACGCGACCGTCCCGCTCGTCTCGTCGAGCCGGTAGTACGCATACGGTCCAAGCGCGAGTACCGCTGCGTCGTACGTGCTGCCGGGGACGGCCGAGGCGATCGCCGCTGCGTGTCGACGCGCATCGTCGGGCACGGCTTTGCCGGCCCCCGTGTGGCCGCCGGGGGAACACGCCGCAGCCAGGGCAAAAAGACCGAGGGTACCGGCCAACCACGACGCGCGCACCCGTGCTGACGGCTTCATAACGATACCGCCTTCGGCCCCGGCAAGGCTGGCCTTTGCCGAAAGCGACGTTTCCAGGTCCGTCCTAGCAATATTGGTAATCAAAGCCGCAACGTGCAGCTCGATATCCCGGCGCAGCTCGCAGCCGCGCGTGCCTGCGCCGAAAACGGACGACGCGCCGACGCCATCGCCGCCTATGCGCGCCTCCTGCGCGATGCACCGGGGACGCTCGACGCGATGCTGCCGCTGGCCGGGTTGTTCGTCGCCGAGCGGAACCTGGCGTTTGCGCGCTCGGTGCTCCTCGAGGCCGCTTCGCTCCACTCCGAGCGCGCCGACGTGTGGGCGCTGCTCGCCAACGTCCTGGTCGACCTCGACGAACCGGCGGCCGCGCGAACTGCCTACGAGCGCGCGCTGCAGGTCGATCCCGACCTGACGGTCGCGCACCTTGGCCTCGCGGTGCTTGGTGAGCGTGCCGGCGACGCGGAGGCGGCACGCCCCCATTGGCAGCGCGGCTATGCGCGCGGCGTCACCGCGGGCCCGAACTGGCATGCCCCGGGCGTGACGCGCATCCTGTTGGTCAGCTCGGCGGTCGGCGGCAACGTCCCGCTGCTGCCGATCCTCGACGATCGGCGCTTCGTGCGCGCCGAGATCTTCGCCGAGGGCTACACGCCTGCGATTCCGCTGCCGCACGACGCGCTGATCGTCAACGCGATCGGCGACGCCGAGCGGAGCGGGCGCGCGCTGGACGCCGCGGACCGCATCATCGCCGATCTGGCCGGCCACGTCGTGAACGCGCCCGGCCGCGTGCGCGCCACGACCCGCGTCGCCAACGCCGCGCGGCTGGCCACGATCGACGGAGTCGTCGCTCCGCGCGTGCGCGCGTTCGCGCACCAGCAGCTCACGGGCCCCGGCGGCGCCGAGCTGCTCGCAGCCGCGGGCTTCGCGTTCCCGTTGCTGTTGCGTGCGCCCGGCTTCCACACCGGGATGTACTTCGTGCAGGTCGAGAACGCCGACGCACTGGCCGGCGCGGCCGCGCAACTGCCGGGGCCCACGCTGCTGGCGATGGAGTTCGTCGACACCGCGGCAGCCGACGGTACCTACCGCAAGTACCGCGTGCTCGGGATCGACGGCGCGCTCTACCCGCTGCACCTGGCCGTTTCACGCAGCTGGAAGGTCCACTACTTCAGCGCGGCCATGGGCGAGAGCGAGCACTATCGCGAGGAAGAACGCGCGTTCCTCGACGCGCCGCGCGCGGCGATTGGTGCCGGCGCGTACGCCGCGCTCGAACGCGTCGTCGACGCGCTTGGGCTGGATTACGGCGGCGTCGACTTCGGCCTCGACGCCACCGGCCGCCTCGTGGTCTTCGAAGCCAACGCGACGATGCTCATCGCGCCGATCGACGCCGACCCGCGCTTCGCGTACCGGCGTCACGCCTTCGCCGCCGCGACCGAGGCGGCACGGGCCATGCTCGTGGCACGCCGACCCGCCTAGAACTCGTAGCCGAACATCTCGATCTCGCGGGCGAATTCCCGCGCCACCAGCTCGCGTGTGTGCGGCGTGTAGTACTCGCGATAGTTGGCCCGGGGCAGCCGGTTGAGATGGGGCAACGCGATCTCGCGGCCGATCCGCCGCCCGATCTCGGCCATGTCGGCGTCGACGGTCTCGACCCGTCCCACGAAGTCGACGATCAGCTCGCCGCGCTTGTCGGTGATGAACGGCAGGTACCCCGGCTCACTCGCGAAGTACGGCCGAGCCCGAACGTAGTTCGAGAAGTCGACGTTGGTGCTGATGAACGCGATGTCCGCAGCCGTCTTCGCCGTCTCGGGATACTGCTTGAAGATCTCGTGGAAGTACACGTACGTCGAGACGACCAGGTCCCACGGATTGCGCACGAAGGCGAACTTGAAGTAGTTCGACCAGACCTCGGCCGGAACCATCTGACGCAGGATGCGCGCCGGCAGGTGCTGCTCCATGAAATGCGAGATCTGGTTGAGCGCAAAGAATCCGCGCATGTCGCGGAACATCTCGACGCCGTTCGGGCTCTCGAAGAAGCGCGGCCACGCGTTCTGGTTGAGGAACTCCCACGCGGCGTCTTCGGTGTGCAGAGCCTGCAGCATCGAGCTGCCCGCGGTCTTCGGGATGTGAATGAAGATGAACTGGTAGCCGTGCGAGACCGGCATCAGAAGCGGTACCCGAAGCGTTCGATCTCCGGGGCGAAGTCGGCAGCGACGATCGCGCGGGTCTCGTCGGTGTAGTACTCGCGGTACTGCGCGTGCTCGGAGCGGTTGCGGTGCTCGAGCGGGATGTTCAGGCCGACTCGGCGGCAGATCTCGGCGAGGTCCGCCTCGATGTTCTCCACCTTGCCGACGAAGTCGACCAGCAAGTTGCCGCCCTGGTCGGTGACGTGCGGGAGCAGGCCGATGCTGTTCGCCATGAATTTCCGCGCCCGCACGAAATTCGTGAAGTCGACCGACGCCATGATGTACGCAACGTCGATCGCTTCCATCGCGACGCGCGGATCCTCGCTGAAGGTCTTCTTGAGAAAGAAATAGCTCGAGACGACGAAGTCCCATGGGTTGCGCACGAAGGTGAACTTGAAGTAGCTCGACCAGACCTCGGCCGGAACCATCTCGCGCAGCACGCGTGCCGGATAGTGCTGCTCAGGAAACAACGCCATCGGGTTGAGCGGATAAAAGACCCGAAGTTGCCGGAACAGCTCGGCGCCGCGCGGGTGCGCGAACAGCCGCGGCCAAGCGTTGCGCGCCATGAAATCCAGATTCGGCCGGACGGTCAAGAGCGACTCGACGATCGAGCTCCCCGCGGTCTTCGGGATGTGGATGAAGATGAACCGGTCGTCGTGCGAGATGGGCACCGTGATCTACTTTCCGATCGCGAGCGGCAGGGCCGCCTGGAAGGCCTTGAAGTAACCGGGCAGCTCTGCCAGCGGATCGCGCAGCGCGCGCGGGAAGGTCGCTTGCACCAAACCGGCGTCGATGGCGGTGACGACGATCTCGGGCGAGGCGTCGGCCACGACGACGCTGACCGGTGCGATGCGGGTGAGGACGCCCAGCAGCTCGCCGTGCGCGAGATTGCGGCCTGCCGCGAGGTTGAGGATGCGCGGGCCGCCGGTCAGCGCGAGATCGACCGTCCATGCGGCCACGTCCCGCACGTCGATGTAATCCTTCGACGAGGTCAGCGCACTGCGTACGCGCACGATGCCCTCGCTCGCGGCCTGCCGCAGGATATCGCTGAGGAACAGCTCGCTGCGCACCGACGGGCCGGCCACGTTCGAGAGGCGCGCGACGAACGCCCGCGGCGAGACCGCCAGGACCGCGCACTCGCCGGCGACCTTGGAACTCACGTAGGGATCGCTCCCGCCCGGGAGCACGCGGACACGCGCGTCTTCCCGGGTCGCGTCGGCCCCGTCGTAGACGCGCGTCGAGCTGAGGTAGACGAAGGAACGATGCGGCACCGCGGCCCAGCGCACGGCGTCGCCGACGTGGCGGCGGAACGCGAGCTGCGGATCGCGTGCGGCGCCCGACGCCACGCCGCCGGCGTAGACGATCGCGGCGTCGGCGTCGCCGGCGGCTTCGTCGTCGGTACGCCGCTCGAGTACCGCGAGCCCACGCGCGCGCGCTTCCGCGACGATCGCGCCGCCGACGAAGCCGCGCGCTCCGACGACGATGACGTGCGTGCTCACCGCAGGCGGCGCAGGTACCCGCCGGGGGCGTCGCTCAGGACGAGCCGATCGTCGACGTCGCGTGCCACGGCGAACTCGGGGTGCTTCGGCAGCCAGTCCGCCAGCGCCGTGCCGGGATTGCGCTCGGGCCCCCACGGGCGGTTCAGCGCGAGGTCTGCGGGCAGATCGGCGACCGAGGTACCGTAGACGATCAGGTAGCTGCCCGGCGTCACGAAGGGCGCGTAGAGGTCCAGCTCCTCGGCGACGTGCTCGTGCGTATGGTGCGAGTCGAGGATCACCAGCGTGCGGGCGGAGTCTCGCGCACGCGCCGCGACCTGCGCGACGATCGCCGGATCGGTCGACGAACCGTCGAGGATCGTGATTCCGGCGGCGAGGGGGTGAGCGTTCAGCCGCGCGCGGTTCGCATCGCGCATCGCGAGCTCGACGCCGACGACCTGCGGCTCGATCCCGGCCAGCCGCAGGATCGACGCGTACAGCACGAGCGCGCCGCCGAAGGCGACGCCGGTCTCGACCACCAGTGTCGGCTTCACTTCCCAGAGGATCTCGACCAGCGCGAGCACGTCTTGCGGCCACTGGATGATCGGGATGCCGAGCCATTCGAAGTTGCGGTGGTAACCGTACTCGAACCCTTTCGCCATCAAGGTGTGGCGGGCGTCGCCGACCGCTCGATCCTCGCGCATGGCGCGCAGCAGGTCGGGGTTGCGGGGATCGTTCGGCGAGCGGGGCGGTGTCACGGGTATTGCGATCCTCTCATCGTCGTCTCGAGCACGGGGGCATGCTGCAACCACGGTTTCATGGCCAGCCCGGCAAGTTGCACGGTCCCGTCCAAGACACGCGTCGGTTCGCGCAGCGACGGTACGCATGCGGCGAGGGCGGCGAGATAGGCCGCGCGTGCCGGCGCGAGCCGGCCGTCCTCGCCGGCCGCGCGCTGGTGGACCAGGCCGACGGACGCCGCGAGATGCGGCAAACGGCCGGCTTCGATCTGATCGTACACGGCCGGCCGCCAGTGCCGCTCCGCCGTGCGGGCATGCGTGAAGGCAGCCCGCGTCTGGGGAGCGATGCGCGCCAAAAAGTCCCAGCCTTCGTCGATCGCCAAGCCAGCGGCAAAGGGCCCGTACCGGTCGACCAAGCTGCGCCGGTGCGCGACCGCCACCAGCGGCACGCACGGCGCGACCGCGAGCGCCGCGCCCCACGTCTCGGTCGGATACTGCCACGCCACGCTCGCGAGCGGCACGAGCCGGCCCGAGAAGTGGCTCTCGCGCGCTTCGACGAGCAGGCTCACGTCTGCGAGCGCGACGTCGGCTCCCGCGACGATCGGAGTGACGAGCGTGGCCAAATGGGTGGGCGCGAACCGATCGTCATCGTCGAGATAGGCCACCACGGTGCCGGCCGCCAAACGAAGCGCGGCGTTGCGCGCGCTCGCCGGTCCGCCCCCACCCATCGCTCGCACGAAGCGCAAGCGCGGTTCGCCGACATACCGCGCGAAGACCGCGCTCAAGTCGGCGTCGCCGTCGTTGACGACGACGGCTTCCCAGTGCGCGTACGTCTGCGCTCGCACCGACTCGAGCGCCGTCAGCAGCTCTCCGATTCGTTTGCCCGCGGTCGGGATTACGACCGACACCAGCGGCTCGGTCGGAAACGGCCGCGCATCGGATGCTTGCAGCAGTGCGCCGATCTGCGCGATGGCCGGACCGCAATCGCGCGCGGTGGCGGCACGATGCTCGGGAGCGACGTTCCGCAGGTAACCCCGCAGCATCGCCGTGATGGCGAACTCCCGCTCGCGCACCAGGTCGGGGTGCGCCGCGATCACGCGCTCGTAGATCCGTGCGAAGTCGCGCACCAGGTCGCCGGACCGCATGAAATGCTCGCCGGACGGATTCGTCCCGTGGAACCGAATGCACACCAACGCACGGTTGAGAAACGCGACCTTCTTGCCCATCGCGATGAGCCGCAGCTGCAGGTCAAAGTCCGCGGCGACGTTCACGGATTCGTCGAAGCCGCCCGTCTCGTCCAGGAACGAACGCCGCAGCAGCATCGTCGGAAGCCACATCGAGCTGCTGCTGGCGAGCAGGTCGGCGAACTCGTTACGGCCCGGGCCGTACTCCTCGACCTCGATGACGCCGAGCAGCTCGTTGACTCGAATCGGCCGCCCCTCGGCATCCACCTCGACCGCTCGCGCGTAGGTGAGGTCGGCGCCGGGGTACCGGTGCACCAGGTCCTCGAGCGCGTCGAGGTGCCCGGGTAGCAGAAAATCGTCAGCCGAAAGGAAGACGACGTACTCCCCGCCGCTGTGGCGCCAGCCGATGTTGTGATTCGCGTTGCGCCCGACGTTCTCGGCGTTGAAGATCAGCCGGACGCGCGGATCGCTCGCGTACCGCTCCATGACCGCGCGTGAGCCGTCGGTCGACGCATTGTCGACCACGACGAGCTCCAGGGCCGGGTACTCCTGGGATAAGACGCTCTCGATCGCCTGGCCCAAGAAACGCTCGTAGTTGTACGATGTGATGACGACGCTGATCGTCGGTCGCACACGCACGGTATCGGCGCTCATGCCGGCGGCTTCAAGAGCAGCGCCTGCCCGGTCGGCATCGAGAGAATCACGCATCCCTTCTCGCGCGCGAACGCGTCGAGCGCGGCGCGCTGCGCCTCGTGTCCCGGAACGTACGCGTAGTCGTCGAACACGACCGGAGCGCCCGGCACGAGCTTGTCCCAGAAGTACTCGATCGCCGCTCGTTCCGGCACGACGGCGTTCATGTCGATCATCAGGTAGGCGACCTTCTCCGAGCGAACCTGCGTCAGCGTCTCGGGAACACGTCCCTTCACGAGCACGACGTTCGGGTAGGCCGCGAAATTGCGACGCACCAGCTCGTACGTGTCGCCGTAGTACGCGTCGTAGTACTCTTCCAGGCCAGCGGCCCGCTCGGCGTCGGTGAGCTGCTCGGCCGGAAACCCCGCGAACGTGTCGAGCAGGTAGAAGCGGCGATCCGAAAGCCGCTCGAAGCCGACGTACGAGCAGACTGCCCGGGATACCATCCCGGTGTCGACGCCGCACTCCACGAAGTCGCCTTCGAGCCGGCTAGCCAGTGTCGCGGCCCAGCACGGCAGGTAGATGCGCCACTCCACGTGCAGGTTCGCGCCGAAGCGGTGGCCGCTCGAAACGGCCGCTTCGTACGCCCGCACGAAGCGCGGATCGTGCATCCACTCGACCGAATGGCGCGTCGCCATCCCGTCGGTGTTGTAGCTCAACGGCCCACGCACCAGCGTGCGGCCGTCCGCCAACGGAAAGCTCAGCGTGATGTCGAGGCGGTCGAGGCTCATGCCGGGGTCCTTTCGTCCTGGCCGCGGACGCCGACCGGGACGGCGCGGTTGCCGGCGACGATCGTGAAGGGCGGGACTTCGCCGCGCACGACCGAGCCGGCCGCGACGACCGCACCGCGGCGCAGGATCGTACCGTCGAGCAGTACCGAGCCGGCACCCACCCAGACGTCGTCCTCGATCGTGATGCCGCCCCGGCTGGGGCGAAACCCTTGCAGCCGCACCGGAACCTCGCGGTCGCCGTATTCGTGATCGGTCGGCGCCAGCACGCAGTTCGCCGCAAGCAGCACGTCCCGCCCCATCGTGATCCCGTTGCCGGAGTAGAGCACGCAGCCGCTGTTGACGTAGCACCAGTCGCCGATGATGACGTCGCCGAGGCCGCCCGAGAAGACGACCTTGACGAACGCATCGATCATGACGTGCTCGCCGATGACCAGGCGCGACCCCTTCACGCTGTCCTCGAGATCGCACAGGGGCGAGATGCGCGCCGTGGCGGCGATGCTATGCACGCAAGAACTCCGCGAGGCTCGGCGCGGCGGCGTCGCGCGGCGAAACGATCGGATCGGCCAGCGGCCAGGCGATGCCGAGCGCGGGATCCGACCAGCGGATCGAGCGGGCCGCCTGCGGGGCATACCGGCTGCTCATCGCGTACAGCACGTCGGTCTCATCCTCCAGCGTTTGATAGCCGTGCGCGCAACCGGCCGGCACGAACACGGCGTCGCCGCGCAGCGCGTCGAGCACGACCGCGACACCCTGCAAGTACGTCGGCGATCCCGGCCGCAGATCGACGAACGCGTCGAAGATCGCGCCGGCGACGCAGCGCACGAACTTCGCCTCGGCGTGCGGTTCGACTTGCAGGTGCATTCCGCGCAACGTCCCGCGACGCGTGCTGCGCGCCAGCGACTGCTGGACGAAGTCGACCGCGATGCCGGCACCCGCGAGCTCGTCGGCGCACCACGTGCGGGCGAAGAAGCCGCGCTCGTCCGCGACCGGCTCGAGACGGGCCAGGAACGCCCCCGTGACGGCGAGCGGCTCGAAGATCACCGCGGCACCAGCGCGCCGAGCTGTTCGAGCGTCAGCGCGGTCAGGTCGTCGCGGCCGCCGCCGGCGGCGCGATACCACGCCGCCGTCGCCGCGGCCGCCGCGGCGACGTCGTAGCGCTGCCGCCAGCCGAGCTCGCGCTCGGCCAGCGCCGGGTCGAGCGCCAGCGTCGGCGCTTCTTCTTTCCCGTCGGCGCGGGGCACGATCTCGATTCCGACGCCACCGCCGAGGCCGTCGATGAGCGCGCGGGCCAAGTCGGCCACGCTGCGACGATCGCCGGGCGGCGGTCCGAAGTTGTACGCACCCGACGCGACACCCGTTCCGTCCAGCAGACGCTCCGCGATCAGCACGTAGCCCGACAAGGCGTCGGCGACGTGCTGCCAGGGGCGCACGGCGGTCGGATTCCGCAGCACGACCGGCTCGCCGCGCTCCCAGGCGCGCACGATGTCGGGGACGATCCGGTCCGCGCTGCGGTCGCCGCCGCCGATCACGTTGCCGGCCCGCGCCGCGACGACCGGCACGCCGAACGCCGCCCGGTACGATGCGGTCACGAGCTCGGCGCACGCCTTGCTGGCGGAATAGGCGTCGATCCCGCCCAGCGGATCGTCTTCGCGAAACGCGCGCCCGGCGCCGTCGTTGCGATACACCTTGTCGGTGGTGACCATTACCACGGCGCCCACGCCGGCCCGGCGCGCCGCTTCGAGCACGTTCAGCGAGCCGACGACGTTCGTCGTGTACGTTCCGAGCGGATCGTCGTACGAGGCACGCACGATCGGCTGCGCGGCGAGATGGAACACGATCTCGGGCCGTGCCGCCGCGAACGCGGCGGCAACCGTGGCGGGGTCGCGCACGTCGCCGATGCGCGAGTCGACGCGGCGGCCGATCGCGAGCTGTTCGAACACCGACGGATCGGTTGCCACCGGCAACGCCAGTCCGGTCACCCGCGCGCCGTGCTCGTGCAGCCAGAGCGCGAGCCAGCCGCCCTTGAATCCGGTGTGGCCGGTCAGCAGCACGCGCCGGCCGCGCCACAACGCGGTCCGGCTCACCAGGTCCGCCACGGAGCCTCGCCGCTCGCCCAGTGCTCTTCGAGGATCGTCTTGTCGCGCACGGTGTCGAGCGGGTGCCAGAAGCCTTCGTGCCGGTATGCGGCCAACCGCCCTTCGGCCGCGAGCCGCTCGAGCGGCTCGCGCTCGAAGTGCGTCTCGTCGCCGGCGATCACGTCGAACACCTCGGGCTCGAGCACGAAGAAGCCGCCGTTGATCCAGCCGCCGTCACCGTCGGGTTTCTCGCGGAAGCGCTCGACCAGCGACCCGTGGATCTCGATCGCGCCGAACCGGCCCGGCGGCTTGACCGCCGTCAACGTCGCCGATGCCCCGGCCGCCCGGTGGTGCGCGAGCAGCGCACCCAGGTCGACGTCCGACACGCCGTCACCGTAGGTCGCGTAGAACGTCTCACCGGCCACGTAGTCGCGAACGCGCTTGAGCCGTCCGCCCGTCATCGTCGTATCGCCGGTATCGACCAGCGTCACCCGCCACGGCTCCGAGGCGGTGCGATGGACGGTCACGTCGCTGTTCGAGAGGTCGACGGTGACGTCCGAGTTGTGCGCGTAGAAGTTGAGGAAGTACTCCTTGATCGCGAACCCCTTGTAGCCCAGGCACAGCACGAACTCGGTCACGCCTTGCTGCGCGAACCCTTTCATGATGTGCCACAGAATGGGCCGACCGCCGATCTCGACCATCGGCTTGGGACGCACGGTGGTCTCCTCGCTGATGCGCGTACCCAGCCCGCCCGCCAAGATGATCGCTTTCATAGCCCTTTCACGCGGCCTCGACGACGGTGCGGAGCAGCCGCAACCGCGCGAGGTCGTCCACTTCTCCGGGCACCAGACCGTGCTCGCGCAGGATCACGGTGCACAGCACGTTGTTTTCGAACGCGACCGTGCGCGCGAGCGTTCCGAGCACGTCGCGTTCCACCGCCACGCCGAGCGCGGCACGGCGCACCGCGGCGGCGACGCCGCGCAGCATATCCGTATGCGGTCGGGTCGGCGTCGTCGTTCCCGGGTCGAACTGCGCGATATAGGTCGCGGGGTCCTTACCGCCGCTGCGCTCACGAAAGATGAACAGCGGTTCGGGGACGCGCACGACGTCGCCGGCCAGCAGCCACTCCGCCGTCTTGACGACGTCGGCGCCGAACGCTTTGCCGAACGGGCCGCACGCCACCAGCTTCTCGCGCCGCGCGACGCCGTACGTCGCGTACCAGCCGAAGGTCGCGAGGTGGACGTGCATCCGCTGCTCGGACGTCAAGCCGACCATGTCCGGCTGCGCGATGATGCGCTTGGGCACGCCGCGCTCGTCGACGGCGCAGACGTCGGCCGCGGCGATGACGGCGTTCGGGTGCGCCAAGAGCGCCGCGCGCGTGCGTTCGAGGAACGTCGGCGCGCACAGGTCGTCGGCCGCGAACCACGTGAACAGCGGCGTGCGCGCCTGGGCCAGGACGTACTGGAAATTCTCGATCGCGCCGCGGTTGTGCGGCTGGCGCACGACGTGCACGCGCGGGTCGCGGCGGGCGTACTCGGCGAGGATCTCCGGCGTCTGGTCGGTCGAGGCGTTGTCGCTGACCAGGATCTCGAACGCCTCGTACGTCTGCGCCAAGAGCGCGTCGAGCGTCTCGCGCAGCGTGCCCGCCGCGTCGTAGACCGGGATGCCGACCGTCACGTCCGGCATCACGCCGACACCAGCCCCATCGCGCGTTCGCCGATCAGTCCGTGCACGGCCCGCGCGTCCAGCGGCCCCGCGCGCCGCGCCAAGCGCGCGCGCAAGCGCTCCGCCCCGAGCTCCGCTTCGAGCGGCTCGGCCAGTACGCGGCGCAGGCGCTCGGGCAGTTCGTCCGGCTCCGCGATCTCGGCCTCGAGGCGATCGGCGATTGCCCAACCGCGCGCCGCGCGCGGCGTGCACAGCAGCGGCAGACCCGCCCCGACGTAATCGGCGATCGCGTACGAGATACCGCTCGGCGCGGCGGACGGATGGACGGCCAGGTCGGCGATCGCGAACACGGTCGCGAGCGTGGCGGCGTCGTTGCCGGCGAACTGCACGTTGCCGGGCAGCTCCGCGCCGAGCGCGGTGCGCGCCGCCGGCGCCGCGGCCCCGACGACGACGAACAAGACGTGCGGCGTCTGCGCCGCGATTCGGCCGAGCGGCGCCAGCGCCGACGCGTCGCCCGGCGTGGCGAGCACGCACACCGCGACGGTCCGGCCCGCTAACGTCGAACCGGCCTTCGCGGCCTCGCGCTGCGCCCGGGAGGCATACGGCGGCGCGCCCGCCAGGCCGGGCGGCACCACGGTCACGCGGGCGGGATCGAGATCGTAGAGCGCGACCAGCAGCTGCGCATCCTCCTCGCACGCGCACAGCACCGCGGCGGCGTCGCGCGCGCACGCGCGCTCCGACTCGGCCACCCGCTGCAGCGACGCCGCCGGCGCGGCCGTCGCGAGCGCGGCGAGATACGCCACCTGCGGCGCGTCGTAGACCAACGGGCCAGGCCAGGTCGCGCGCAGCGCGCGATGGGCGAACGGGCCGACGCTGACCGCGAGCACCGCACCGAGCGAGGCGTGCGCCAGCGCGTCGGTGAACGCCGGGTTGAGCCACGGCACATCCGACCCCGCCGCACCGCGCGCCGTTTCGACGCTCGTCGGCGGCACCCGTCGCACCAGGACGTCGGACACCACGAGCTCGTCGGCCTCTTGGACCGCGTCGGTGCGGCTGCACACGACGACGTCGAGCGCGTCCTGCCGTGCCCCGTAGCGTGCGATCGCGCGCCCGGAGTCGGCGCCGGCCGCCACCACGACGCGGGGCACGGCCGCGCGCGAGCCTGGACCGGCGACGGCCACCAGCTCGCGCAGACAGCCGGCGAGGGCGCCGACGATCGGCCCGCGCCCGTGCACGCTCGCGAGCGCGCGCTGCGATGCGTGCACGCGCGCTTCGAGCTCGGCGTCCGGCGCCGCCAGGACGCGCTCGATCGCGGCCGGCCAGCCGTCGGGCGCCGCGACCTCGACGCTCGCGCGCAGCGCGCCGAGCGTATCGAGCACGGCCGGCGCGACCACCACGGCTGCGCCGCCGGCGACCGCGTCGAGCACGGTTCCGGTCTCTCCGGCCAGCGGGCAGAGCGCGACGTCGACGGTCGAGAGCATCCAACGGTAGCTCTCCTCGTCGTCGCCGTCGACCAGCGTGACGCCGGCCGGAACGCCCCTGCCGGCCAACGAGCGCGCCGCCTCACCGCCGACGATGAGCTGCACCGCGGGGAGTGCAGCGGCCGCGAACGCGAGCCGTTCGGCTGCCGCCCCGACGTCGGCGCCGGCGTCGGCGTCGGCGTAGAACAGCGCGACGGGTCCGCGGGCGTAGGACTGTCGCTTCAGCCGGCGCGGGGCGCGCTCGACGCTGCGAAATCCCGCCGGGTCGACCAGTATCGGAACGACCACGATCGCGTCGCGCGCGACCACACCGTGCGCCGCGAGCACATCCGCCTCGTCCGCCGACGCGGCGAGCACGAGCCCGGCGCGCCGCACGCCGCGCAGCTCGAGCGCGTGCAGCGCTCGCCCGTAGGTCGTTCGATCGCTCGACGATGCGCCCGCCGCATCGTAGACGAACGGACCGTCCCACGACGCCGCGACCGACTCGACGAGCGCGGGGCCGTTGACGATCGCGACGTCGGCGGCGCGGAGCGCGTCGCGCAGCACCGCACCGAAGCGCGGCGTCAGGCTCAGCGCGTCGACGGCGACCAGCTCCTCGCACGGGCGGCCGAGTTCCGCCGCGACCCGCGCGTCGGTGGCGGCGTGCTCGTCGCTGCGCGCGACCACGACCTGTCGAACGCCGTGCGCGAGGCGGGTCCAGCGCGTCCCGGTGCCGCTCGCGCCCAGCGCGACGACGGTGACGTCGATCCCCTGCTCCGCTAACGCGACGCACAGCGAGGCCATGCGGCGGCCGGAGCCCCCACGCAGCGGACCAACCGCTCGGGTCGTTACCACGACCACCCGCAGCGCCATATCCCTTGAGTGATCGGCAAAAGGGCACATCGCCCCTACAGCGGGTTCGCCCGACCGGCGAGCCAATAGGGCAGGCGCATGAACCGGCTCGACCTGCGCTTTCGGCTGCGCGACGGACCGCCGCGGTTGCGCACGCTGGCGGCGGCGCGGTTGCGTTCGCTCGGTCTTTCGCCTGCCGAGGCGGCCGCGGACGAGCCCGAGGTGCTCGCGACCATCGACCCGCGCGCGATCCTCGACGTCGACGACCTGCGCGCGGCGGCGGCCGCGGCGGTGGCCGGCCGCCGCACGATCGAGCACGCGGCGTACGACGTCGATCGGTCGGCACACGGCATCGCGGTCACGCTCGCACCGCGCGCGAGCGAGGGCGTCGTCCACGACGGTGTTCCGCTGGGTGTCTGGATGCCGGGACCCGATCCGTTGCAGCTTCCCGCGGGCCCCGCGCAAGCGACGATCTACGGCATCTTCGACGAAGCGACCGGATACGCGGCGGTGGGGCGCAATCTGGTCTTCGGGTTGGCCGCGCACGGGATGGCCGTCGCGGCAAAAGCGGTCTGGTGGCCCGAGGCGCGCAACGCCGGTCTGCCGCCGGGCGAACACGCGATGCTCGCGCACGCGGCCGCGCTTCCGGCCGACCGAGCCGGACCATCGGTGCTGCTGCGTCCCGCCGGCGATGCGAGCGGCAGCCCGTCGTTCAGCGAGTTCGCCGCCACCCGGCTGAGCGGGCTGACCTGCGCGTACACGATGTTCGAGTGCGACGACGTGCCGGGGCTGTGGGTGCGCACCCTGCGCGAGCTCGATCAGGTCTGGGTGCCGAGCACGTTCAACCTCGAGACGTTCGCGCAGGCCGGCGTCCCGGCGGAAAAGCTGCGCCTGATCCCGATCGGCATCGACACGCCGCTGTTCGCACCCGACGGTCCGCAGCTCGAGCTGCCGAACCGGCGTCGCACCGCGTTCCTCTCGGTCTTCGATTGGAACGAACGCAAGGGGCCCGACGTCCTGCTGCGCGCGTGGGCGCGCGCGTTCGGTCCCGACGACGACGTCGTGCTGTATCTGCGCACCGGGCGCAGCACCGTCGGCGCGCACGGCGGTCCGCTCGACGAGGTTCGCGGTCTGGGCCTGGACCCGGCGCGCATGGCGCCGGTCGAGATCATCACCGCGCCGTTGCCCGTCGACGCGTACGCGGCGCTGTTTCGCAGCGTCGATGCGTTCGTGCTCACCTCGCGGGGCGAGGCGTTCTGCATCCCGTTGCTCGAAGCGATGGCCAGCGGCTTGCCGGCGATCGGGACCGGCTACGGCGGCAGCGCCGACTTCCTCGACGAGGATACCGGCTATCCGATTCCGGCGCGGCTCGTCCCGGTCGCGCGCAGCCTGGCCGACCGTATCCCGTACTACGCCGGTCAGCGCTGGTCCGATCCATCGGTCGATGCGACCGCGCAGGCGATGCGCCGCATCGTCGACGATCCGCACGACGCGCAGGCCCGCGCGGCGGCCGGCTTCGCGCGCGCGCACGCCGCGTTCGATCGGCGCGCCACCGCCCGCTTCGCGCAGCGCGCGCTGCGCGAAGCGCCGCCGGCACGGACGGTGCGCACGGCCGGGCGGACGCTGCTCGCCGGTCCGGCTCTGGCCGACGCAAGCGCCGGGCGGGCAACGCGCGGGCTGTTCGCGGCGCTCGAAGCGACCGGCGCGATGCCCCGTCTGCTGACCGTGGGCGCACCGGGCGTCGAGCTGGACCCGGTGCAGGCGCGCCACCTGCGCCGCGGCGCGCGGTTGGCGCCGCATCCGAACGAGGCGCTCATCACCGTCGATCACGTGCGGCCGGGCGCGCGCGCCGTCTTCGTGAGCAGCGTGCCCGACGACGTGCGCGCGCTGGCCGGCGCGGAGCGGATCTGGACCGACGATCCGGCGGTGGCGCGCGCGCTGCACGCCGCCGGGATCCCACCGGCGCGCATCACGCACGTGCGGCTGCCCGTCGACGTGACCGCCTGGACGCCCGATGCGCACGGCGCGATCCCGCCGCAGCGGACGGTCTACGTCGCGCCGGAGCCCGATCGCATCGCGGCGCTGAGCGCGTTCGCCCGGCTCGTGCAGCCCGACGAGGACGTCGTCCTGTTCCTCGCTCCCGCCGCGGACCGGCCGCTCGTGCCCGCGCTGTTGGACGCCGAGCTGGACCGGGCGATGCGCGACGCCGGCGTCGCGCGCTGGAATCCGCGCGTCATGGCGCTGCCCTCGCCGCCTCACGCGCGCGAGAGCGTCGCGGCGCTGGCCGGCGCGACGCTCGCCATCGCCGCCGATCCGGCCTGGCGGGACCATGAGCTCGCCCGCGCGTGCGGCGTCCCCGTCCTCGGACTCGACGAGCTCGAGCGTGCGCGGCTGTTGCTCGCCGACGCCGGCGCGCGCGATCTCGCCGGCATCCAGACGCGGCGCGCCGCCGTCGCGCAGGCGCGCTCGGACGCCGCCGCGCTGCGGGCCGCCTTCGACGCGATCGCGCTGCTTGCGCCGGTCGAGCGCGCGGTACGCCCGATCCGCATCGCGGCCGTCTTCTCGCCGGAGGTCGCGGAGCCGGCGCGCGTGATGGCCGAGCTTTGCGCCCGGGCGATGCACGAGATCGTCGGCGTCGAGGGCGACTTGCGCGGGATCGACTACGTCGTGCGCGTCGAGCGCGCGGTCGAGACGGTCGACGGGTGGGACGAAGCACTGATCAACGCGTTGGAAGCACACGGCGTCAACGTCGCCGAGAGCTTCGATTGGGACGCGATCGCACCGAACTTCCCGGACACGAGCTTCGAGCAGCTACGCGAGAGCGCCTTGCTGGCGCGCAACTGCGAGGCCGGCGCCAGAGTGGCGCGGGCGTCGGGCGCGCTGCAGCTCGTGCGCGCGGTCGACGCGACCGCGGTCGGACCCGCCTGGCGCGCCGTGGCCGGCGCCGTTCGTCCGCTGGCCGCTCAGCGCGGCGGTTTGATCAGGAACGCCTGACCCGTCGGCATCGAAAAGATATCGACGCCGCGGCTCGCCGCGAACTCGCCGAGCACGTGACGCTGCTCGACGTGCTCGGCGAAGGCGAAATCGTCGAGCACCACCGGCGCACCGGGAACGAGCTTGTCCCAAAAGAACTCCAGCGCCGCGCGCTCCGGCACCGCCGCGTTCATGTCGATCAACAGGCAAGCCACCTTCGTCGCGGGCACGTCGGCGAGCGATTCGGGGATGCGCCCCTTGATCAGCTTGACGTTCGGGTAGTCGCGCATGTGTTCGCGCACCAGTTCGTACGTGTCGCCGTAGAGGTGCGTATAGCCGCCCAATCCCAGCGCGCGCTCCTTCTCCGTGAGCTGTTCGACGGGATACCCGGCGTAGGTGTCGAGCAGGTAGAGCGTGCGATCGGGGAAGCGCTCGAAGCCGACGTAGGAACAGATCGCGCGGGCGAACATTCCGGTGTCGACGCCGCACTCGACGAAATCACCTTCGAGCTTGATGCCCACGGCGGCCGCCCAGCACGGTAAGTAGACGCGCCACTCGATGTGCAGATCCGCGCCGAACCGGTGCCCGCTGCTCATCGCGAGCTGATAGGCCTTCGCGAACCGCTCTTCGCGCATCCAGTCGACGGCGTGCGTGGTGAACAGCCCGTCGGCGCTGTAGGTCAACGGGCCTTTGACCAGCGTGCGGCCGTCCGGCAGCGGAAAGTTGACCGTCAGGTTGAGCTTCTCGTCGTTCATCGCTTCCTCAGCGGGGGATGGCGGCGGCCAGCCGCGTGCGTTCGGCGGCAACCGCGGCGCCGCGCTCCCACGTCCACGCGGTTCGCGCGCGTCGCGCGGCCGCCGCGCCGAGCGCCGGCAGACGCCACCGCTCTTCGACCACCAGACGCATCACCCGGCTGAGCAAGGTGACGTCGACCTCGAGGGTCCATGGCGGTTCCACCGTCGCCGGCATGTCGCTCATCTCGATCGGCGTGCGCTTGGCGGGCAACAGTACGCCCACGCTGCCGTCGACGAAGTCGTCCGTCGCGCCGCCGGCGCTGACCAGCGGCGGCGTTCCGCAGGCCATCGCCTCGAGCGCCGTCAGCCCGAAGCCTTCGCCACGGTACGGCAGCACCAAGACGTCGGCGGTACGGTAGAGCGCCGCGAGCGAAACGTCGTCGAAGACGTCGTCGCTGTAGATGATCTCGGGCAAGTCGGCGCGCCCCAGCAGCGGCTCGATCGACGGCTTCATCGTCTGATCCTTGTAGACGGAAGAGCCGCCGACGTCCTTGACGATCAAGCTCACGTCGTCGCCGGGGCCGAACGCGTTCAAGAACGCGTTGATCGCGAGGTCCGCGCCTTTGCGCCAGATCGCGCCGCCGACGTAGAGGAAACGGAACGATCCGCGCGTGGGCAGCGCGGCGAGCGGGCCGTCGGGGCGGAACACCGCGGGATCGACGCCGAGCGGAACCGTGATCAATCGCTCCGGCGCGAAGCCGGCACGCTCGTACATCCCGCGCACGAAGCTGCCATAGCACCAGATCTCGTCGGCGCCCCGCAAGCCGTCGATCCACGCGCTGGGCAGCTCGCCCAACTCGTACGGCTGGACGTGCGCGTAACGCCCGTACTCGGGCCGCGCGAACTCGGGCGGCCAGCGGTGACGCACCGTCAGGTCGGGCGGCCGGTCGAGCGCGATACCGGTCAGCGCGACGAGCCGTTCGACCTCGGGCGTCGCGCGCTGCAGGTAACTGCCGAGCAGCGGCGCCGACAGCGCCAGGTCCACCTCGCCGCGGCGGAGGAGCGCCAGCACCAGTTCCCGGTTGACCCGCGCCAGCGAGATCTCGGAGAAGACCTCGCCGTCCAGGACCAGCAGCGGGCGTGCCAAGGCGCCGGGTCAGCCGGCCGCGACGGCTAAGCCGCGGCCCGCCAGCGCGCAGGCGAACTCGGCCAAGCCGCGCGTCGTCGCGGTGCGCTCGGTCAGTTCGCCGAGGAGCTGCGCGATCGCGGTACGGTGCCGCCGCCGCTCCTCCTCACGCGCGGCATCGACCGGATACGCGGCATGGATCGCGTCCATCGACGCCAGCAGCGCCGCACGGCGGTCGCCGACGCGCTGCGCGACCAAGCCGATGCGCGCGCTGACCGACAGCGTCGCCGCGCGCGTCGGGGCGACGCGCGTCCCGCGCGTGAGGCGCAAGGCGAAGTCCCAATCGTCGAACAACGGCGCACCCGGATTGAAGCGGCCGACGCGATCGAACAGACCTCGGTAGACGACCAGCGCGTCGAGCGGGACGCTATGCGCGATCTCGAGTGCCGCGAGGTCTTCTTCCCCGCCGCCGAAGGGCGCGATCACACCCAAGTCGTGCCAGACGATGCCGTCGCCGTCCGCCTGTTCGAAGACGAGGCGGGAGGTCGCGAGCACGGCTTGCGTCCGCTCGCGCGCGATCGTCTCGACCGCGCTCGCGAGGTGCTCGGGGGCGAACCGGTTGCCCGGCTCGAGGAAGGTGACGTACTCGCCGCGCGCCATGCGCAGGCCGAGGTTGCGGGCCGCGCCCGCCGGCTGCGTGGACTCGAAACGAATGTGGGACGTGCGCTCCCAGACCGGGTGCGCCCGCAGCAGGCCTTCCAGCGGGACGAACCCGTGGTCGACGACGACGAGCTCCCAGGCGGGCCACGTCTGCGCGACCAGCGTATCGAGCGATCGCGTCACCAGCGCCGGCGGCGCGCTCGTCTCCATGACGACGGTGATGGTCGACTCGTGCACGCGCGCCGGCTCGTAGACGACGGCGCGCGACAACAACCGCTCCTGCAAGTCGCGCACGCGAGCCTGCTGCTCCTCGTCCAGCCGCGTCGTGCCGCCGTTGCGGTCGGCGTTGTCGCGCAGCAGGGTCGCGAACAGTTGCGCGACGCCGATCTCGCGACCGCGCATGCGCCGCACGAACTCCGGGTGGTCCATGTAGCGCTCGACGAACGCGGCGAAGTCCAAGATGTTCGTCCCCGGACCGTGATACGCGGCGCCCGAGTGTTGGTCGTCGTGCAAACGCACGGCGACGCTCGGCTCCGCGACGTACGCGAAACGCCGCCCGGCGAGCGCCAGCCGGATGACGATGTCCCAGTCGGAGGCGATCACCGTGCTGCCGGACGTGCTGGCGAAAGCGTAGCCGCGAAGCGCCTCGCGGCGCACCAGCATGCACGGCATGCAGACCGGACAGGTGGTGGTGAAGTTCTCGACCAGCTCGTCGCGCGCGTCCGTGTAGCTGACGGGGAACTGGCCCGCCATGTTGCGCACTCGGAAGACCAGGCCGTCCGCCCGCGCGAAATAGGCGTTGCCGTACACGACGTCGAGGGTGGGGTTGGCGAGGAAGCGCGTCATCAGACGCTCGACGTGCGTCGGGTAGAGCACGTCGTCGGAGGAGAGCCACATGACGAACTCGCCGCGAGCCAGCTCCAGCACGCGGTCGAAATTCGGTCCGATGCCGAGGTTGCGCTCGTTGCGCGACAGCCGCACGCGCGGTTCCTGGCCGAACCGCTCGTTGAGCAGCTCCCAAGCGCCGTCGGTCGAGCAGTTGTCGCTCACCACGACCTCGACGTTCGGGTAGGTCTGACCCAGCGCGCTGGCGACGGCTTGCTCGACGTACTGCGCGTAGTTGTAGTTCGGGATCAGGATGCTGACCAGTGGGAGGTCCACCACAGTGATATCGGCCACTGGCCAGGGCCTCCTTACGGACACGCTTGGTCGCCGGCCCTCCCACGGCGGCCGCGAATGTCCGGTCGTGCGGGGCGTCGAAGCCAGCTTCCCGGATGACGCCTTATTTCCGGCACTTCGGGTTGGAGCGCGATCCGTTCCTCGACACGGCGGACCCGCACTTCTACCGGACGACGCCCGCGCTCGCCCGAGCCCGGACGCGGTTGATCGGCGGGGTGCTCGAATCGCGCGGGCTGCAGGTCGTCGTCGGCGATCCCGGGACCGGCAAGACCAGCCTGATGGCGCAGGTCGAACGCGAGCTGCTGGGCCGGGACGAGGTGCGGCTGGCGAAGATCCTGGACCCGTCCTTCGCGAGCGAGACCGAGTTCTTGCTCGGCGTCGCGCGCGCGTTCGGCTTGGCCCTCCCACCACGTTCGCCGGCCGCGCTGAAGAACGCGCTCAAGAACTATCTCTACGACGCGGCGGTGCTCGACGGGCTGACGTTGGCGCTGCTGATCGACGAGGCGCAGAACGCCAGTGATGAGATATTCGAAGTCATCCGTCTCTTGCTGAACTACGACGTGCCGCAGCGCAAGCTGCTCAACGTCGTGCTGTTCGGCCAAAGCGAACTGCGCGCGCGGGTCGAGAGCCGCCGCAACCTCGCCGATCGCGTCGACGGCTGGATCTCGCTCGATCCGCTCGATGCCAGCGAGTCGCGCGCGCTGTTGGCCTATCGACTCTCACGTGCGGGCGCTGGCGATCTGACCGCCTTGTTCGACGAGGACGCGGTCGAGGCGATCGTGGCCAGCGCGGGGGGGACGCCGCGGCGCCTGCTGACGCTGGCTCACGCCTCGTTGCGCGACGCCGCGACGCAGGGGCGACCACGGGCAACCCGGCTCGACGCGGACGCCGCGGCGCGAGCGCGCGGCTTGGCCGCCGGGGCGCAGCGGCGCGGAGGACGCCCCGCGGCGATGGCCGACGGCGCGGCCGTGCCGCAGCGGCGGCGCTTCCCCTGGCTGCCGCTGCGGGCGCGATGAGCGGTCGCGAGACCGACGTCGACGCGCTCTTCGAGCGCGACGCCGACGCGCGTCTGCTCGACCGCCGCCGCCGAGAAGAGCTCGGATTGCCCTCGACACCGCAGCCGCCCTCCGCCGCGTCGCCACGGTTCGGCGCCGAGTCGCTGGCCGAGGACGACGACTCGCCGCGGCTGGTACGGCCCGCTGCGTTGCGACTGGCGCTGGAGGCGCGGCCCGATCGCGAGCTGATCCCCGGCGCGCTCGTGACCGTCGTCGCGACGCTCCACGATGACGGTGACCGCGAGGTATCCGACGCGACGCTGCGGGTCACCGTCCCGCCCGAGGCCGAGCCCGTTCCGGGATCCTTCTCCCGCGACGAGGTGCAGATCGACGGCGAGGCACTGCTCGGAATCGGCTTGCGGCTGGGCACGATCCCGCCCAACGGCGCGGTCCGGCTGCGCTTCGCGCTGCGGATCCTACCGGGGACCGCGCCGCTCGACGTCTTGGCGACGGTCTGGGCAGAGGGCGTGCCGGCCGTCGCGCCGCCGGCGCTCCGCTTGCGCCGCCGCGCCGGCCACGCCGCTTACGAGCAGCCGCGACCGTTCTACGAGCTCGAGGAAGGCGAGGGGCTCGACCTCGGCGAGACGGCACCCGCGCCTTCCGTCGTCGACGCGCGCAGCGTCGCTCCCGCCGCCCCCGAACCGCCACCGACGCCCGAGCCCGTGCTGCCGCCGCCACCGCCCGAGCCCGTGCTGCCGCCGCCACCGCCCGAGCCCGTGCTGCCGCCGCCACCGCCCGAGCCCGTGCTGCCGCCGTCCGCGGCCCTGCCGGTGCTCTACCGGCGCATCGACGGCGACGAGGTACGAGCGCTCGAGCGCGTCTACACGGGCGCGCTGCCGCACGGCCTGGCTGCACTCGCGCTGCTTTCGTCGATCGCCGCTGCCGACGGCGCGGTCGGCGAAGCGCTGGGCCTGAGCACCTTCGCGCGCAGCGTCTCCGCCGCGCTGCCGCGCGCGCTGGTCGCCGCGCGGATGGGCCGCCCGACGCCGCCGGTGGTGACCGAGGAGGCTCTGGCGGTGCTCCGTCCCGCCGGCGCCCCGCCGCTCACGCCGTCACCGGCCCCGGAATCCCTCGGCCCGCACCTCGTGGTCGCGCTCGACGCGCATGGCCTCGAGGGACTGCGCGGCGTGCTCGGGCGGCAGTTGGCGGACCCGTTTCTGCGTGGCGTCCAGGTGCTCTTGGCGGTCGCGCCACGCCGCATCGACGGCGTCGGCGCGCCGACGGTGCGCTTCGAGGACGCCGTGGCGGCCTTTCGGGTCGCGGCCGGAGGCTGGCTGATGCGGGTGACGGTGCGGCGAACCGTCGACCGGCGCTTCGATCCGCTGACAGCCGACGATGCGGGCCTACACGCCGCCGGCCGCAGCGTCGTCGAAGCGCTGCGCGAGGTCATCCCGACATGAAGCTCCTCATCGGCATCCCGACCGGCGGTCAGCCGACACAGCCGTTCCTCGACGCGGTCCCGCACCTCGCGTTGCCGCCGGGCGCGCTTGCGGACCGGCTCATCTGGAGCGGCAACTCCGTCGCCGTGCAGCGCGAGATGATCGCGCGCCACGCAGTCGCAAGCGGCGCCGACATCCTGCTCATGATCGACGATGACGTCGTGCCGCCTCCGGACGCGCTCATCGCCCTCGTGCGCGCGCTCGAGAACGATGCGCGCGCGGCGGTCGCGGGCGCGCTCTACTACAGCCGCGACGGCGCCCGGCCGATGGCTGTCGCGCGCTGGAGCTCGACCGACACGACCGAGGGCGCGATTCCCGCCTTTCGCAACGGTGAAGTGACCGACGTCGACGGCGTCGGTTTCGGCTGCGTCGCGCTGCGGGTCTCGGCGCTGCGAGCGTTCTCGACGCCGTACTTCGCGGCGCACGTCTTCGTCAACGAGGCGACGCGCTCGGTCCGGCAGGCCGACGAGGACTACCTGTACTGCGAGCGCGTGCGCACCGCCGGGTGGCGGGTTCTGCTGCACGCCGGCGTCCGCGCCGGTCATTACGACCGTGCCACGAACCGGCTCTCCCCCGAGCGCTGGGAGGACGACGTCCAGACCGACCGCTTGCGCATGATCGTCCGCGACGCGGACGGGCGAACGCGCATGATTCCGTACGACGCGGCGCACCCGCGCGCGGACGAGCGCCAGGAACCGTTCCCGCTGACGCTGCTGTTCGGCGCCTAGTAGGTGCTGTTGACGACGTGCGCGGTCGGGGGACGTTTGCCCACCGCGCGCGAGAGCCGGCGCATCTTCCCGATCGACTGCAGACGCTCGGCCAGGTTGTCGCGATACGCCTGCAGCCGCCGCAGCTGGTCCTCGCGATAGGCGTACACGCCGCGCAGCCGCTGCGCGACTTTGGCGTCGGCGGCGGGCGCGACGTCGGGCACCGCGGCGAACAACGCGGCCAGTTCGTCCGTCAGCCGCCGCTGCGTGCCGAACGCCTTACGCACGTCCGGCCAACGCCGCTCGACCAGCGCCGCCTCGGCTTCGAGGCAGGCACGCTCGAGGGCGATGATCGTGCGAACGGCGATCGCGTGCGGAGTCTCAGCCGACGAGGGCATCGAGCTGCGGCGCGGTGGCGGCCTCGGTGCGATACCGCTTGACCGCTTCGGACCAGGTCTCGCGCAGTTCGGTGACCATCGGCAGCAGCTCGCGCACCCGCTGCGGATCGCCGTGCATGTTGGCGGCGACCAGCTGGTGGTGCCAGAACTCGTAGAGCCGGAACAGGTTGCGCGGCAGATCCCCACCGACCTCGAACCGCAGCGAACCCATCAGGAGCGCGCACGCGCGCTGCGCCTTGCGCAGCAGGCGATGGCGCGCTTCGATGTCGCGTGGGCTCGTCTCCATCACGTCGATGGCCTGCCGTGCGAAGAGCAGCAGCGCATCGTAGATCTTCACGATCAGCTCTTCGGGGCTGGCCGAGTTGATCGACGCTTCGAGATAACGCAGGTTGGGGTTCGCGATCGGCATGGTTGGTATCCGCTAACTGCTGGTGCTGAAGAGGTCACCGAGCGAGGACTGCATCTCTTGCAGCTGCGCGATCTGGACTTCGCTGTCGGTGAACTGCGCCCGCAGGATGTTCGCCTGCATGTTGGCTTGATTGGTCACCGACGAGATCGTCTGCTGCAACGACTGAATCTGATCCTGACCTTCGGTTTCGATCGTCTGGAACAGCGACTGCGGCGGCGCGGTTCCGACCACCGAGTTGGCGAGCTGCGTCGGCAGCCCGGTCACCGTCGCCAGGTAGGTCCCGACCGAGTTGAGCAGGCCGCCGCTGCTCGTGAAGATCGACGCGACGGCGCTCGGATCGTCTTGCAGCGCGGATTGCAGCGCCGTTACGTCGAGCGGCTCTAATTTTCCGTCGGTACCGGCGTAGGTCTGCGAACCGACTTGATTGGCGTCCGACGTGTTGGTCGCCGTCGTGTCGGTTGAGGAGGAGTCGGAATCCGACGCGCCGTTGGAGGCGGTGCCAACCGTGAACGAGCTGTCGAGCTGCAAGCCGATAGCCGAGAGCGAGTTGTACTTGCTGCTGCCGGTTTGAAACAGCCCCGTCACCATGTTGACGAGCTGCTGCTTGAGCCCCTCGACGTCGATGTTGTTGAACAAGATGCCGCCGGAGGTCAATTGCACGCCCTCCTGCGAGCCGGTCGCGCTATCGCTTTGCGACCCGATGACGGGGGCGGCGGTCGCGGTGTTGATCTCGCCGATCACCGCGTTGTAGCTCTTCACGAACGCGTTGAGCGCGGTCTGCAGCGCGCTGCTGCTCTCGGCGACGTCGACCGTTACCGGGGCGATGCCCGTCGCGCCGCCGATGGCTTCCTCCAGCGTCAGCGAGACGCCCGGCACGACGTTGTTCACGGCATTCGTATTCGAGTAGACCGTTTGGCTTTGGCCCGAGGCGTCGGTGTACGTGATCGCGGCGTCTTGGCCGATCGTTTGGTCGGCGCCGGCGTAGAGCTGACCCGGTGTCTGGTAGTTGGCGAGCAGTCCGACTGCCTGCAAGAAGTTCGAGGTGTCGCCGGCCGAGCCCAGTTCGATGCTCTGCGGTCCGTCGTTCTTCGACGTCAGCACCAGCTGCGAGGTGGTCTGATCGTAGGTCGCGACGACGCCCGCAGACGATTGATTGATCGCGTCGATGATGTCCGCGAGGTTGTTGCCCGACGCGTCGACTTTGAAGTTGACGCCGTTGATCGAGAACGAGCCGCTCGTGACCGCCGTCGCCAAGCCCGCGTTCTGACCGGTGTCGAAGGTCGCGCCCTCGTTGAGTCCACCGAGCGGACCCGAGCTGGTGATCGAATACGTGCCGGCGTTGTCCTGTTCTTGCGCGGTGTCGAGCTTGAGCATCGCGAGCGCGTTGCCGGTATCGTTGGCCGAGCCGACGCTGATCGGAGAGCTCGACGAGAGGCTGAACGTCTGAGTCGCCGCGTCGAAGTTCACCGTCACGCCGACGCCTGCGTTCGTCAGCGCGCTTTGCAGCTGCGAGGTGAAATCGGCCATCGTGATCGAGCTGGGATCGTACGTGAATGCGACCCCGTCGACGGTGATCTGCGCTTGGTTGCCGTTGCTCCCGCTCGTCCCGGCCTCGGGCGAAATCGCCAAACCCGCCTGATCGAGCGGCGAGGTCGTGCTGATCGTGCCGGCGGCCTGCGTCGAGCTGGCGATCTGCGTCGCGGTCGCGAGCGTCGCGGCGGTGATCGTGTACGCGCCCGGCGTCGCCGTCTCTCCCGAGATCGACGAGACGCCGACCGCCGAGGTGTTGCTCGAGCTCGGCGCGGTGGCGTTGAACAAATCGGGATTGCTGAGCGCCTGGAAGCTGTCTTGGAATTCCGTGACCAAGTTCTGGATCTTGATCAGCTCGGTCTGCTGTTCGTTGAGCTTGGTGATCGCGGTCTGATCGGGCTTCTCTTGCTCCAGCGTGAGGTTGACGTACTTGTCGATGATCGCGTTGTAGTTGATGCCCGACGCGATGCCCGGGAACGAGACGGGCGGGACGTTGGTCCCGTAGACGGTCGAGTCGGCGCTGCTCGAGCTCGACGTGCCGGTCGAAGAGACTCCACTCATGCTAGGCGCTGTGATCCAGAACGGCGCCGGCCAGTTTGTTGAAGAACTGAGCGATCAGCACCATCGACTCGGGCGGGAACTGCGTGATCACCTGTCCGGTCTGCGCGTTGGTGAAAACCGTGACGATCTCGTTGGGATCGTGCACGACCCGAAACTGCACGGAGACCTGCGAACCGTTGCCGACCAGCTGGGAGAGCGCGCTGTGCAGCGTCTCGTCCTGGGGCGCGTCGACAACGGGCGTGCCGCCCTGCGGGCCGGGGTCGGCCGGCTGCGCCAACTCGCTGGGCGGCGCCGGGGCCGCGGCGGCCGTCGCCGCAGCGTCGACTGAGAGAACGTCCATGTTCGTGCAGAATCCTCCACTTGCGATATCGGTCGGCCAGGCCGCCCGATTTAGGTGACCCCGGCGGCGGCTTCGGCGTAACCGCGAACGATGCCCCGGATGACCATCGCCGGCATCAAGGCCCCGGTCGCTTCCGCCGGAGGCACCGGCGGGAAGCGCCGCCCTTCGTCCCAGGCCTCCCCGAGGGCACGGGTGAGCGCGCCCAAGTCGCCGGGGTCGAACCGTTGGGGGACGATGCCGGGGATCGCGAACGAGCGCCGCTCCGCAACGGCCAGACGGGCTCCGGCGAGCACCGCCGCGGCCAGGCGCGCTGACCCCTCGCCCAGCCACGCCGCGTCGACGACGACCGCGGCGGCCATGCGCAACCCGGCGGCCTGGGCAGCCGAGGGCTCGGGCAACACGATCAGGTCGCGGCCGCCGAACTCGCGCACCCGTTCGAGATAGCTGGCATCGAGCACCGGTCCCGCCAGGACCAACGGGATGCCCGCCGCGGCGGCGCTGCGGGCAACCAGAAGCTGGTTGGCAGCCGGAGCGATCGGGGCGTGGACGAATGCGAACGGATCGGGACCGACCAGCTGCCCCACCGCGGCCGGTTCGTGGATCGCGACCAGCGGCGGAACCACGGCGAGCGTGGTGCGGCGGCCGCTCCGGCGCAACACGCGCTGCGCTTCCTCGTCGGAGGCGACGAAGACGATGGCGGCGTCGCGCAGCGCGGCCGCGCTCTCCTCGAGCTCGGCCTGCGGCGGCGCGTAGGGGGCGTCGGCCGTCGCCTCGCCGACGCTGACCGCGCGGCGCGCGAGCATGGCGAGGTACCGCTCGACCGACGCCTCGTCGGCGCCGTATTCGAAGCACAAGCGCGCGACCGTGGCACCCCACCACAATCCCGCCGCCGCATCTTCTTCGTACGCGTGGATCGCGCTGGGGATGCGCGCCCGGCGGGCGGCGTCGACGATGCCGCGGACGCGCCGGCCGTCGCGAACGCCGATGATGTGGACGAGGTCGGCGCCGGCGACCTCGTCCGGATGCACGCCGTACGCGACCTCGAAACCTTCGGCCGTCAGTCCGGCGGCCAGCGCCGCCGCCTCGTCGGTATCGGCTCCGGGTTCGTTCGCCGCGTCACTGCGCCCGAGCACGATCACGATGCGCCCGGCCGAGCCGCCCTGGACCCCGCCGGTAGGCGGGAGCGGGGCCCGCCGTTGCGGCTCGGCGACGCGCTCGACCACGAACGAGCGGCGCGGCGGTCCTTCGGCCGCGTCGTAGGCGAAGCCCACGTCGACCGGCAGCGGATCGACCACCCCGACGGCGCCGGGCCCCGCGGCATCCAGCCGCAAGACGGTCTCCGCCGAGCTCGGCGCGGCGAGACCGTCGCCCAGCACCACGACCGTCGCCGCCGACGAGGACGGCGGCTCGCCGTACCATGCCATGGCAGCCGCATCGCGGCTCCCCGGCGCGACGCCGACCGTGCCGAGATCTCGCAGCACCATCCAACCGCCGACCGCGTCGGGCGCGTCGAGCAGGACCTCGCGACCGCGCACGTACCGCCGCGCCCAATGATACGGGGCCAACCGTACGAGCGCGTCGCGCAGCGGGGCGGCGCCGAACGCACCGATGGCCCGCGCCGCCTCGAAGCGAGGCGCAGCCGCGAAGGCGACGACGTGCTCGCCGAACAGCATCCCGGAACGCATCAGGGCGTCGAGGTGCGGCAAGATCCGTTCGGCCAGCGCGGTCGCGAAGCCGTCGCCGCCACGGAATCCGGCCGGGAACAACAGGGGGTCGCGCTCGCGCTCGACGATCAGTTTCGGTTCGACGAAGACGCCGGGGACGACGGTGTCGCCGTGCTCGCCGGCAAGATAGAAGTCGAGCAGCAGCGCGTTGTGCCGTTGGCGCACGACCGGCTCGATGCGGACCGCGGCGAGCCGTTGCGGATCGTCGACGGGCGTGCCCGTGCTCCAGGGCGCGATGACGTCGAAGACGCGATGGGTTCTCATCGGGCCGCGCGCACCACGTCGTCCAGCGCCTTCGCCGCGCGGACCTCGGCTCCGGCGAAGGCCGCGCGTTCGTGCCCGGCCGCGACGATCAGACGCTCGTCGGGCGCCACCGCGGCGCGCCAGGCCGCCAAATCGCCGACCCGCTCGACGCGAACCGAAAGCGCCAGCGCCAGCGACTTGCCGCCGGCGACCAGGAGCGCCCGGACACGTGCCGCGACCACGGCCGTCGGGATCCCGCCCTCGAGCAGCAGGTCGAGCCGCACGGGGTCACTGGCGTCGAACGTGCCGGCCATCTCGGCGACGAACGCGAGCGCTCGCTCGAGCTCGGCGTCGTCGGCGACCGCGAGCACGATTGCGACCCGCGCCGGTGTCGCGACAACGGCCGGGACGACGAACGGCACGCGCGTGGCCGGATCGAAACCGCGCGCGCGCGCGCCGGCCCGGTCGGGGACCGCCACCAGCGGCTGCACGAGATCGGCCGCCGCGGCGGGATTGTGCGAAACGCCCGGATCGAAACGGTGGACCAACGTGTCGTCGCAACGCACGACGGTATACCCGGCGGCGCGCAGGCGCGTGACGAGATCCGCGATACCGCGCCGCGTCGGTCCGAGCGCCGGATCGATGCCGCCGACCGCGTCGAGCGCTTCGCGCGCGATCAGGATCGCGGGAGTCGCCGACAGCTCGATCGGGGTGCAGTCTCGCGCGTGGTCGCGCGCCCGGCGTTCCGCGACGTGCTGCAGCTCGTTCAGGTTTCCGTAGCTGACCTCTTTGACGCCCTCGCCGCTCAGGAGCGAAGCGGTCTGCGGCACCGAGGGTACCGCGGCACCGAGCGCCGGGACACGCGCAAACGCCGCGCGGAGGCGATCGAGCGTGTCGGCGGGGATCAACACGTCGTCGCTCAACAGGAAGGTCAGCTCGGGCCCCGCGCCCAGCGCGCGGTTCGCGGCGCCGACGAGCAACGGGTCGACCTCGTCCAACTCGATCGACGCGATCGCGTTGGCGCCGAGGATCCTGCGCGCGGTCTCGTTGCCGGCGGCGCACACCGCGACCAGCTCGTCGCCGGTGCGCGTCGCCGCCAGGGCGGCGTCGAGCGTCGTCCGCAGGACGTCGGGCGAGGACGACGCCAGGAAGACGCACCGCACGTGCTTGGTTCCGGCACCTGCCCGCGGACCCGCGGCACGGCCCGGCGCGCGCACCGCCCTGCCCGCTGCTTCGACGCCGGCGAACAGGGCGTGCAACGACGCGGCGAGCGGACCGTCGCCGGGCTGCACGTGTTGCGGAAAGCGACCGGCCGCGAGCAGGACGCAGTTCCCTTCGAGCGCCGCGACGCTCGGCGCGACCGCCGCGACGTAGGTGGCGTCTTCGAGCCGCTCGACCAGGAGCGCGAGGGCGTCGGCATCCGGCAATGCGGCCGACGCGGCGATCAGCACGTTACGCTCGCCGCGCACGCCGAGCTCACGGCGCAACGCCGCCACCGGCTCGTCGACGGCGCTCGCCGCGACGACCGCCGGCAACGCGCTTGCGCGACGAGCGGCGTCGCGTGCGTCGGGGCCGTGGACCAAGACCGTCAGCGGCGGCATCGGCATGCGCACGCGTCGTCGCAGGCCGCCTTCGAAGCGCGTCTCGCGCTCGATCGTGCGCCGCCGAACGGCGAGCGGCAAGCGCGAGCCGCCCACGAGGGCGGGATGGGCCTCGCTCACCGCGCGCAGCGCCGAGCGGCGCCCGCGATCGTCGGCGCTCTCGGTCGGGATCGCCCAGGCGAACGACGGCAAACAGGACACCTCGAGCCCGCGTTCGCGCGCGCGCGCCGCGACTTCGACGAGCGCCGCCACCGCATCGAACGGCAACGGCTCGAGCAGCAGCGAACGCTCGGCGAAGAACGCACCGGGCGCCGGCACGTCGATCGGACCGCGCAGCTGCGCCTCGATGCCGCCCTCACCGTGCCCGATGCGGATCGGCCACAGCTCGAAGGGCAGCGCACCGGCTTCCGACGGCCCGAGCATCCAGCCGTAGTGGCGCCAACTCTCCGAGTACGCCGCGCCTCCCAGCACGGCCGGACCGGCATCGAGCGCGGCGCGCACGCCGCCGAAGGCTCCCCCCAACGGCGCGGCACCGGGCAATACCACGAGCAGGTACGGATCGTTCGCCGCACGCGCCGCGAGCGCGAGAGCATCCGGATCGGCGACGGTCACGACCGCCGACGCCCGCGCGCGGGCCTCACGCAGATCGCTGCTCGGCGCCGCCAGGATCGTGAAGTGCACGGAGGACTTAGTCGAGCGCGAGCGCCGCGATCCCCTGCGCGTCGGCGACGCGGCCGGCCGCCAAGAGGTCGGTGGCCAATCCGACGGCCGTCGTCTTGAGCGTGGAAGCGTCCGCCAGCGGCAGCGCGCGCATGCGGCGCACGGTCGCGACCGCGGCGTCCAGATCGTTCGAGCGGCGTTCGATCTCGGCGCGCAACGCCAAGGCCGCGCCGGCGTGGCCGTCGGCATCCGGCACGTGTGCGAGGTGCGCGAGGGCGTCGGCATCGCGGTGCAGCCGTGCTGCCGCCAGCGCCGCGTTGAAACGCAGCACCGGGTCGAGCGGGGCGAAGGTCAGCGCGTCTTCGGCGACCGCGAGCGCGTCCTGGGGCCGCTTCTCCTCGAGCAGCCGATGCGAGCGGCGCGCGAAATCGCCGACCATCACCAGCGGCGCGTCCAACTCCTCGGCTCGCAGGCGCGCGCGCCGCTCCTGATCGCCCCGCCGCAGGCACAGCTCGTCGATCAGTCCGAGAATACGGCCGTCGCCCGGCGCGAGCGCCAGCGCGCGCTCCGCGTAGGGCAGCGGGTCCCCCAACGCCTCATCGCGCAGCACCTTGGCCGCCGAGAGCAGGAGCGTCGCGCGCGCCCGAGCGCCGACGATGTCGCTGCGCCGGTCGATCATCTCGAACGCCTCGTCGAAACGCCGGCGCCGAATGAGGAAGTTCGCGTAGTTGACGAAGCCGGTGCTGCCGTCGATCTGTGCGCCTTCGCGGAACAGCCGCTCCGCGTCGTAGACGCGGCCGACGCTTTCGTAGGCGTGCGCCGTCGTACTGCGCAGCAGCGGCGAATCCGGCTTGGACGCGAACGCGCGCTCGTACCATGGAAGCGCTTCTTCCCAGTTGTCTTCCTTGACGTAGGTCGACGCGATGTTCAAGCTCGCTTTCCAGCTCGCGATCTCGTCGTCGACCATGAAATACGCGCGCGCACCGGCCCCCAAGTGCATCGAGCGGCGATACGATTCGCGTGCCTCCTCGTAGCGCTTGCCCAGTGCGAGCAGATATCCACGTGTGAAGAGCAGGTTCGGATGATTGGGCGAGCCGGCCAGCCCGCGGTCGAGCAGCTCGATCCCGCGATCGATCTCGCCGCGCCCTTCGGCGTACGCCGTCGCGAGCATGACGTACGCGGTCCAGATGAAGCCGCGCACGGTCGTCTCCATCGCGAAGACCTTTTCGAGCGCCTCGATCCCGACGCCGATGTCGCCGGCGACGACGGCGTTGACGCCGAAATTGTACCAGGAGAAAGCGTCGTCGCCGTTCTCGCGGATCGCGCGCTCGAGCAGCGGCTTGTTGCGTAGGCCTTTCTCGCGCGAACCCAAGATCTCTTTGGTATAACCCTTGTGGAGAACGCGCACCGTGCTGACGATCCCGGGCAGGTGATCGGCGCCGTGCAGGACGACGTTCTCGTGGATGACGCCGTGATAGCGAATGCGCGGGGTGGTCGGAAAGATGCGCGGCAGGATGTGCGACATCGTCGATCCCGCGCCGGTCTCGTCGTCGACGAGGTTCTCGATCTTCAGGTAGACGGCGGTGTAGTCGGCCGGCGTCTCGCGCAGCGCGCGCAGCGTCGCCAGCGAGTCGGGCGTGATCTCTTCGTCGGCGTCGAGCACCAGCGTCCAGCGCCGAGTCGCCATCTCGAGCGCCTGGTTGCGAGCCCAAGCGAAGTCGTTGCGCCACTCACGGAAGATCACGTTCGCGCCGAACTCGCGCGCGATCTCGACGGTACGGTCCGTCGAGCCCGTATCAACGACGTTGAGCTCGTCGACGACGTCGCGGACGCTCGCCAGGCACTCGGCGAGGAAGCGCTCCTCGTTCTTGACGATCATACACAGGCTGATGCCGACCGGCAGCTGCTCGCGCTCGGGCGGCGGGACCGGCAGGTTGAGCAGCAGCCCCGTGTGGTTGCGGGCGAACGTGCTCTCCCGGTACTCGTCGACGATCGCTAGCGGCATCGCATCACCATCTCCCTGGGTATCGGCGCGACCGCAAAAAAAGAAGAGAGCCCGCCGGAGCGGGCTCTCTCTGGTTGGTGCGAGGGCTATTCCGCTTAGCGGAAGAGCGCCAGGACCGACTGGGCGTTGCTGTTCGACTGCGCCAGGACCGAGGTACCGACCTGGACCAGGATCTGGTCGCGGGTGTACTCGGTGGTCGCGCTGCCGATGTTGAGGTCGCGGATGTTCGACTCGGAGGCCTGCAGGTTGGTGGCCGCCGTGTTGTCGTTGTCCTGGTCCTCTTGGAGGCGGACGATGACCGCGCCGAGCTGCGAGCGCTGGCTGAGCAGCGTCTGCAGGGCGTTGTCGATCTGGCCGATCGCGTCCTCAGAGGCGAACGAACCGTAGTTCGTGTTGCCGATGAGGTTGATGTTCGCGATGCGCAGCGAGTTCGTCGAGGTGCTCACGAGCCCGATCTGGATCGTGTCGCCTTCCTCGGCGCCCGACTGGAAGTTGAACGCCGGCGCGTTCGGGTTCGAGTTGGCCGAGACGTACTGGCTGACCTTGATGTACGAGGTCACGCCGACGTCGAGCGTACCAGCCTGGCCGAAGGTCACGGTGACGCCGTCGACCGAGATCGCGGCGACCGTGCCGGCCGCCGGGACGGTCAGCGTCGTGACGACGTGGCCGGCCTGCGCCGCGCTCGAGAAGAACGAGACGACGAGGCCCTGCTGGTCCGAGTTGAGCTGCGCGACCTGAACTTCGATCGAACCGTCGACGATCGTGGTGCTGGTGCCGGACAGGGTGACCGATCCGACCAGCGTCTGCGTCTCGCCGTTCGCGCCCGGGGTCGCCAGGTCCGAGTTGGCCGTGATCGTCGCAAACGCGTCGACCTGCTGCTGGAAGCCGGCGTGCGAGCCGTCCAGCAGGTTCTGACCGTTGTAGCTCGTGTCCTGAGAGATGCGGTTGACTTCGAGGAGCAGCTGCTGCACCTCGGCCTGCAGGTTCGCACGATCGTCGGTCGAGGTCAGGTCGGACGACCCTTCGACGGCCAGCGTGCGGATGCGCTGCAGGATGTCGGTCGTGGTTCCGAGCGCGCCGTCGGCGATTTGCGCCGCGTTGGTCGCGTCCTGGACGTTCTGCGCGCCCTGGTCGAAGCCGTTGACCTGCGACTGCAGGGACTCGGCGATCGCCAGACCGGACGGATCGTCAGCGGCCGAGTTGATGCGGAGACCGCTGGAGAGACGCTGGACCGTCGTGGACAGGTCGGCTTGCGTCTTGTTGAGGTTCAGGCTCGCTTCGTTGGCCAACAGGTTGTTGGCGATTGAGAGCCCGCCGATGCCAGGCATGTAGTTCCTCCATGAATTACGTTCACACGTGTGATGGAAGGGGGCTTCCTACCCCACTCCCGCTATACGTACTTGGTGATCGTCAAATTAGGGTCTGGACTTTAGGTTCTTCACGTTTTTGGGGCCGGCGGCCTGCGCCCCCTTCCCCAGGTCGGCGATACGGGCCCGCTCGGCGGGCTTCGCCGGCTCTCCAGCAGCCGCTCGGTTGGTCCGTTGGATCTCGTCGTAGACCTCGGAACGGTGGACCGGGATCGAGCGCGGGGCTTCGATCCCCAGCTTGACGGTGTCCCGGTCGACGGAGACGACCACGATCCGGACGTCGTCCCCGATCATGATCGCTTGGTTGAGTTTACGACTGAGAACCAGCAACGTCCGGCGCCCTCCGTGGCGGAGAAAGTTGCGCGGTTCCCGGTCGGGCGGTCAGGCTCCCGCCGTAGCCGTCGTCGACGCCTGAGCGGGCGCCGGCGCCTTGCGCGGAACCGGAGTCCGCACCGAGTATCCGCTCCCCTCCAGCGTCACTTGACGGCCGGTCCGAGTGCGCAAGTTCACGATGACGGGAGCCAGCAGGTTCATCGTCATGTCGGACGCGTTCGGACCGACGATCACGATGCCGAGGAAGACGAATTCCTCGGGCCGTTTGAGGTCGAGGGAGCTCACCGCGTATTCCGGCAGCTTCACCTGGTAGTCCGGAAACATGTGGAACGGGTTGCAGGTCGGGAGAGCGACCGAGGGGTCGTCCAGGCTCTGCAGCCAGATGAAGTGTTCTTGCTCTTCGAGGTGCAGGGCCAGGAAGCGCCGGAGGTGGCCGAAGCCCGGGAGGCCCCAAGGGAACGTCAGGACCTCGTCCTCGCGGAAGGTGCACGACCCAAAGCGCGGCAGCTCCATGGTCGTCGTCTCGATCTGCGTGGTATCCACCATCGTCTCCGTCATGTTTTCGCTCACTGCAGGTAGTTGAAGAGCGTTTGTTGTTCGAGCCGCGTCGTCGTCGAGTAGGCGGCCTCGAGGGCGGTCTGCGTCTGGGTGAACGCCGTGGTCGTCGAGGCGACGTTGGTGTCCTCGATGCTCGACTCTACGTTCGTGTTATCGGTCACGTTGCTCTGAAGTTGACTCGCCAGCGAGGTGAGCGTCTGCAAGTTCGCGCCCACTTGCGCGCGCGCCGTCAGCACGACGTTCAAGGTATTGCTGATGTCGCCGAGCTGGGTCGAGATCGGCTGGATCGTATCGCCTTGACCCGCCAGTCCGAGCGCCTCGACCAGATTGCCGCCGTTCGGGGCGTCTTGGACGGTGAACGCGCTGCTGCTGCTCAGCGTGATCTTCTGCGTCTTCGCATCGTATTGCGCGGTCACGCCGCCGTCGGCGGCGGCAGCGTTGTTGATTTGCGCGACGACCGACGTTCCCGCCGGCGGCGGCACGCCGTCGTCGATCGGGGCGTTCGCCGCAATCGGGATGCTCGTGCCGTTGATCTCGATCGTGAAACCACCGCCGCCCGCCACGGGCGCGGTTGCGAAGCTCGAAGCCTGGCTGAGCGTCGTCGGCGCGGGCGCGCCGCCCGTCTGCGGCCCATAGACGACTTGACCCTCGGCGTTCATCGCCTCTTCGCTGGTGTCGGTGTACTGCGGGTTCTCGACCTGATTGCGCAGGTTGATCAGCGTCTGGAAGACGTCCGGCGAACCGTCCGCGGAGTTGTAGTTGAACGCCTGCTGGAACGTCGTCGAGAGCGTGATCACCTGACCGTTGAACAGGATCTGGCCCGAGGATTGCTCGTTCCCCGAGAACGTCACCGACGTCGGCGGATCGCCGACGGCCTGCACCGGCGGCAGCGTGCTGGCTGCGGTGCCGCTGAAGATGTACTGGCCCGAGTACTGGCTGTTCCCGTACGCGATCGCCTGCGAGATCAGGTTGTTGACCTGCGAGACGATCCCCGAGCGGTCGGTACTGGTGAGGCCCGAGTTCGCGGCTTCGACCGCCAGCGAGTTGGCGCTCTGCAAGATCGAGGTCAGCCCGTTGAGGACGCTGTCCGTCTGCGTGAGCTGGTTGGACGCCGCGCTGGCGTTGGTCGACTCGGTCGTCTGCGTCGTGATCGTCTGGTGCAGCTCCAGATCTTCGCCGATCTGCAGCGGATCGTCGCTGGGCTCGTTGAGCGAGATCCCGCTCGAGAGCTCGCCGCCGAGCTGCGCGTACTGCGCGGCCTGGTTGTCGATCGCGGCGGTCTGCTGGGCGTAGATGGTCGAGGTGGCGATGCGCATGCGGCTATCCTGTCGACGACGAGACCATGCCGAGCGCAGTCTGCAAGAGCGTCTCGAGAACGCTCATCGTCTTCGCGGCAGCCTCGTAGGCGTTTTGGTACTGGAGCAGGTTCTGGGTCTCTTCGTCGACGTTGATCCCGTCGACCGACTGGCGCTGTGCGTTGATGCTCGTCGCCAGGTTCGTCTGGGTGGTGGTTCCGGTGGTGGCAGTCGCGGTGTCGTTGCCGAGCTGGGTGACGAGCACGCCGTAGTACGCGCTGAGCGTCTGCGAGGGCGTGCTGGAGATCGAGTAGCCGTTACCGTGGGCGCCCGTCGCCACGAAGCTGATCGCTCCGGTGCTCGGATCGACGCCGGTGACCTGGACGGTCTCGGACGCCGCGACCGTCGGCGGCGCGCCGATCGCCGCGCCGCCGCTGATGGTGAGCAGCTGGCCGACCTGGACGTTCGCGAACTCGCCCGGCGTCGAGGGCAGGACGGTGACCGAACCGGCGGCCGTGATCGGCGACGTCGACTGCGCTTGGAGCGGCGGAATCCCGACCGGCGTCGAGAGCATGGTGATCATCGCGTTCGTCCCGGCGCTGTCGGCCGAGCCCAGCGCGTTGCCGGCACCCTGGGTGACGCCGCTGATCGCGCTCGCGCCCACGATCTGCAGGATCGAGTTGGTCGGTGTTCCGGCCGACCCGGCCTGCGGACCGTTCGAGTCGGTGATCGTGAAGGTCGGCGAGGTCGCGGCCCCGTTGGCGGCCTGTTGGGCCAGCAGCGACTGCCCTTCGTTGGTGGGGTCGCGCGCGAAGACGATGCTCTGGTTGGTGCTGTCCCACGAAGCCGTCACGCCGAGCTGCGCCGCGTTGAAGCTGGTGATGAAGCCGTTGATCGTCGACGAGTTCCCGGTCGCGCCGATGTCGTAGTCGAAGGTCTGGTTGACGCCGTCGACGGTGACGGTCAACTGCCCGGCGGTCGTGGGTGGCGCGCCGACCGCGCCGCCCGTGTACTCGAGCGTGGTGTTGCCAAGGATCGCCGAGGCCGTGTCGATGCTCTGGTTGGCGGCGTTGGCCGAGACGACCTCGCTGCCGGCGTCGGTCGAGGCCAGCGCGGTGGTGACCTGCGAGCCGGCGGTGAGACCGACGCTGATGTTCGAGGCCGTGATCGCCTCGCCGGCGGCGGCCGGCACGAAGAACGCCTGCCCGGGCGTGCCGGTGGTGTCGTACGAGGCCTCGCTCACGCTGTTGACCGTGTTCGCCAGCGCCGAGGCGAAGTTGTTGAGCTGCGTCGCGTACGAGCTCAGGTTGTCGTTGTAGACGTCGACGTACGCGCCGAGCTGCCCGCTCCCGACCGCGACCGGCGTGGGGTCGGCCGGGTCCGGATCGCTCTCCATCCCGATCACCATCTGCGGCTCGCCGTTCGAGCCGGTCGCGACGACCGGCGCGGCCAGATGGTAGACGTTGGTGTCGCTCACCACGGCGATTCCGCCGATCGTCACCAAGGTCGAGCCGTTGGCCTGCACCGAGGTCGACGTCGCCACGTACTGCGAGAGCTGGTCGATGTCGTTGTCGCGTTCGTCCTCGAACGTGTTGGCGTTGGCGCCCACGGCGCTGGCCGCGCGGATCTGCCCGTTGAGCGAGGCGATCTGGTCGAGCAGGCCGTTGACGGTCTGGACCGTCGTGGTCGCCTGCTGCAAGACCGACGACTGCGCGCTCGAGACCGCGGTGCCGACGTCGTTGAGCTTCGAGGTCAGCGCCTGGGCCGAGGTCAGCACGGCGGTTTGGTCGGAGGCCGTGGTCGGGCTCGCCGCCAGCGTCGAGAGCGCGGTCTGGAAGTTCGCGTAGGCCGTGTTGATGCCGCTACTCGGCTCGCCGAACGAAGACTGCACCGAGGTCAGCACCTGCTGCTCGATGGTGTAGTAGTTCTGCGAGGACGACGCCCCGCGGAAGAGCGAGTCGTACGAGTTCTGGTGGATCCGCGTGATCGAGTTGACCACCACGCCGTCGCCGGTCATGCCCGGCGCCGAATACGACGGAGCGCCCGGATTCGAGACGATCGGCGATTGCTGGGTGATGTTCGCGACCTGCCGCGAGGCACCGGTCGTGTCCTCGTTCGCGATGTTGTCGGACGTGACGTTCTCGGCGACCTGGAACGCGTTGAGCGCGCTCCCGGTAACGTTCAGTGCAAAGAAACTCATGCGGCCTCGCGCTCCTGCGGAGCCCGAGCCCACCTCGGCTTCGCCTCGTCAATCGAGATGCGGATCGGTAGTGAACGAATCATGCGCGGCGGCTCACGAGGACGCTCCCGGTGGGTGGGGGGATGATTCCGCGGCGCCGGTAGGTGCCGGTCTGCTCGGTCGAGGCCCGTTGCAGGACCTGAACCGTGCGCGCGAGCCGGTCCATCCCGGCGAGGATCAACGCTTTGTTGTTCTGCACCGTCAGACGCAGCGCGATGCCGCGCGTCGAGAGCGCGTAGACGGTCGCGTAGAGCTTGCGGCGCAGCGCGGGCGGCGCATATGCGCACACCTGGCGCAGGTTGAGCTGCCCGAAGCCGCGGCGCTGCATCGCGATGCGCTGCGCGTAGGCCATGCCGTGCAGGACGCGCTTGGACTCCAGTTGCCGCTCGGCACTGACGATGCGGGCCGGCACGTTCGCCACCAGCGCTTCGGTCAGCGTGAGCGCCGCGTCGCCCAGCTCGCCCAGGAGCCGGTTCTCCTCGAAGATCAGCTCCGAGAAGCGTTGCCACTGGCTCATGCTCGCCCCCCGTCGCGGTCGAAGGGCGGACGGCAGCGCGGCGAGGACCGCGACGGCTGCGCCGAAGGCGAAGCCTCTAGCCGGCCGCGGCCGCCGCCGCCTCGACGATGAGACGTCCTAACAATTTGTCGACGATCTCCTCGGCCGGGACGTAATACTTCCCCTCGGCGATGCGCCGCTGCAGATCGCTCACCAGCTCCGGCCGGTAGAACGGCTCCATCGTGGCGGCAAAGAACGATGCGGCCAGGGATTGCGCGGCTTCCGAACGCTCGAACGAGTCGGCCGTATCGAAGGCTACCGTCGCGACGGTGTTCTTCCGTTTCACCGCCCGATAGGCGGTCAGCGCGGAGCGGATCTCCGCCCGACTGATGATCATGGATCGATACGCCTCGCTTCGCTCGCGCTTCCTTGCTATAGGCCGTATCGTCGGCTGGTGAGCCGGACTTTAGGGCGAGCGCGAGCCAATCGGCGTTCACGGGTTCTCCTCCTGCACCGGAGCCTTGGCTTCGGTGCTGGAGTTGGCGAGGACGCTGCTGCGCAGCTGCTGCTCGAGCACCTTGGCGATGCCGAGCGACCCCGTCTTGGCCAGCTCGTCGGAGCGCTGCTGGTCGAGCATCTCCGTCCACGTTTGTTCGGCAGCGGACGTTTTGCCGGTCAGTGAGACCTCAGGCGCCGTTTTCCGCATCTCGGTGAAGAGCATGTTGACGAACAGCGACTCCATCTGCTGCGCGACCTTGTGCAGCTTCTGGAGCGCCTGCTGCTGCTGCGCCGTGAGCGGCGCCTGGGCGGCGAGGCTCTGGGCGGAGGGCGGCAGCTTCTCGAGCGACATCAGATGATCTCCACGTCGGCCTGCAGCGAGCCGGCGTCGCGCAGCGCCTGCACGATCGAGATGAGGTCGCGCGGTGAGACGCCGATCGTGTTGAGCGCCCGCACGACTTGCATCAGCGTCGGGGCGCCCGAGACGTAGATCAGCTTCCTGGTCCCGGTCTGGCTGGCGGTGACGGTCGTGTTCGTCTGCACCGGCGGCTGGGTGCGCGAGAACGGCGCGGCCGGCACGACGGTGTTGTTCGTCGCGATCGTGATCGAGAGGTTGCCGTGCGCGATCGCGCAGGGCGCCAGCGTGACGTCGCCGCCCATCACCACGGTGCCGGTACGCTCGTTGACGACGACCTTGGCCAGCTCGTCGGCGTCCAGCGGCAGCTCGCCGGCCTGGGCCAGGAAGTCCACGTCGTCGCCGGCATAGCGCGCAGGCAAGTTGACGCGGATCGTCTCGGCGTCGTTGGCGTGCGCGGTGCCCGGCCCGAACTTGGTGTTGAGGATCTGGGCGACGCGCGCCGCGGTCAAGTAGTCCGGCGTCGTGAGCACGTACGAGAAGCCGGACTGGTCCTGCTGAATGTTGGTGATCATGTCGCGCGCGATCACGGCGCCCTGCGGGATGCGCCCGGCCGTGACGTGGTTCTGCAGGATGCTGTTGGGGCCGCCGGCGCCGGTCGCCGAGGCGTAGAAACCGCCGACCGAGAGCGGGCCCTGGGCGGTCGCGTAGACCAGGTTGTTGGCCGCCTTGAGCTCGGTCAGCACGAGGGTGCCGCCCTGCAAGCTGGTGGCGTCGCCGAGCGTCGAGACGGTGACGTCGACGTTGTCGCCCGAGTGCGCGAACGGCGGCAGGTTGGCGGTGACGATGACCGCCGCGACGTCGCGCGTGCGCACGTTCTGCGAGCTGGTCGAGAGCCCGAAGGCCTGCAAGATGTTCTGAATCGTCTGCGAGGTGAAGACGACCGACGTCGAGTCACCGGTCTGGTTGAGGCCGGTCACGATCCCGTAGCCGACCAATTGGTTCGTGGTCACGCCCTGCACGCGCGCCACGTCCTTGAGCAGCACGCGCTGCGCCGACGCGTGCAGCGGCAGCGCGCTCAGCGTGAGCAGCAGGGCCAGGGCGGCGGTCAGCGTCTTCTTCATCTTCATCATCATCTTGCGTCAGAACAGGAAGTTGACGATCTTTTGCAAGATCCCCTGAGTCTTCTTGTCGGCGTCGCCCTTGAACTCGGCCTGGACGTTCGCGACGTTGCTCGAGGCGATCGTATCGGTGTTGTCGATGTCTTGCGGGCGGATGACGCCGGTGATGTGCAGCACTTGCTTCTGGCCGTTGATCAGCAGGTTCTGATCGCCGGCGATCTTCAGCGCTCCCGACGGTAGCACGTCGGTGACTTGCGCCTCCATCGTGCTGGTGAAGGTGCTCGAGCCGACCTGCGCGCGCGCTTCGGACGACTGCCGCGTCGCGCCCAAGCCGATCCCGTCCTTGAGCAGGAAGATGTTGGCCAAGCCCTGGCCCGGCGTCGCGCTGAGCGAGTAGCTGTTGTTGACGCTCTGCTGCATCGACTGCGAGTTCGCTTGCGAGAAGTTGAACACGACCGTCACCAGGTCGCCGACTTGCCCGGCACGGAAGTCCGGCCCCAGGCGCAGCGGGTGCCCCGGGCCGACCGGCGGCGGTGCGGCCTGATACAGCGTGTCGGCGAACGCCGGCGCGCCGAGCGCGGCGAAGGCCAACACGGCGAGCGTAACGCGAGAGAGGGCGCGATGCATGGCTATTCGCCTCCTGGGAGCGTGAGCTCGACGCGATTGGGGCCGGTCACGATGCCGGCGACCGCGCGTTGCGTCTGCGGGTTCACCACCGTGACCGTGTCGCCGATCGCGCCGCCGGTGCGGGCGATGACGTCGGCCATCAGCGAGACGGGGCCGTCGTGGATGACCAGGATCGCCGCCTGACCGGGCCGCACGAGCGTCTGCGGCGAGGTCTCCTCGACGTACAGCGGCAGCCCTTTGGAGAGGGCCAAGTTCATGCGGCGGCCCAGCAGCGCGTCGCGCTCGACCGCGGGCCGGCCGCTGGCCGGCACGCGCGCCAGCACGACGTCGTCCGGGCCGAGCACGGTGCCCGGCGTCAGATCGTGCGCCGCGACGGCGGTCTCGACGTAGGTCACGACGTGGTACCCGACCACGACGGTCCGGACCACCGCGCCGTCGACCACGATCGCGACCGGCACGCCGACGTAGGTCGGGTTGACGTACGGCGATCCGCCCGGCTCGATCGTGACCGCGCCGCTGGGCACGCGCTGGTCGGCGATCTGGAAGGCCGGGTTCAACGAGCGCTCGGGGCCGTCGCTCAAGCCGTGCGCGATGCGATCGGCGAGCGAGGCGATGCGGGCGCCGGCGACGATCTGCGTCGTCGCCGTGACCGTCACCGACGCGCGCACGCCCGCCGCCGGCACGCAAAGCGCGGCGGCGAGGGCGAGGGCGGCGGCAAGGGCGCGAGCCCGCGGAGCGATCATCAGGACGTCTTCATCTGGACCGCGGTCTGCAGCATCGAGTCCGCCGTCGTGACCGACTTGGAGTTCGCTTCGTACGCGCGCTGCGCGGTGATCAGGTTGACCATCTCGGTGACCACCGAGACGTTGCTCTGCTCGAGGTAGCCGCCCTGAAGGGTGCCGGCGCCGTTGAGACCCGGCTGCGAGATCGTCGGCGCGCCCGAGGCGCCGGTCTGCAGGTACAGGTTCTGGCCCTGCGGCGCGAGGCCGGCCGGGTTGATGAAGCGCACCAGCTGGATCTGGCCGAGCGTCTGCGGGAGCTGCTGACCGGGAACCTGCGCGGTCACGGTGCCGTCCGAACCGACCTGCACCTGCGTCGCCGTCGCCGGGATGGTGATCTGCGGGTTGAGGAAATAGCCGTCGGCGGTGGTGATCTGACCGTTCGAGTCGACCTTGAACGAGCCGTCGCGCGTGTACGCCGTCGTCCCGTCGGGGAGCGTGACCTGGAAGAACCCGTTCCCCTCGATCGCGATGTCGAGCGGATTGTCGGTCTCTTGCAGCGTCCCTTGCTGGAACATCTTCTCCGACGAACCGACCTTCACGCCCAGACCGACGTCTTGGCCGACCGGCACGATCGACGGGCCGACCGGCGTCCCCGGCGCGCGCAAGTTCTGATAGATCAGATCTTGGAACTTGGCCAGGTTCGCCTGGAAGCCCGTCGTGTTGACGTTGGCGATGTTGTTGGAGATCGTGTCGACGTTGTACTGCTGGGCCATCATGCCCGTGGCGGCCGTCGAGAGCGCTCGCATCATGATCGGGTTGCTCCTACACTACGTCGGGGTGCTGCGGCCGATCGACTGGATCGCCTGGCCGGTGGTGGTGTCCTGCGCTTGGATCATCTGGATGTTCATGTCGAACCAGCGCTCGTTGCTGATGAGCCCGACCATCGAGCTCACCACGTTGGCGTTGCTGGTCTCGACCGAGCCCTGCAGCGCCGTGGTGCGTGTCGCCGCGGCGGGCTGCGCGTTGCCGGTGTCGATGAAGCGCGAGTCGCCCTGCGGGCGCAGCGCGTTCGTGTTCGCGAACTCGACCAGCTGCAGCTGGCCGACGACCTGCGGCGTGTTGTCCTGGCCGGTGCCCTGCTGCGTCACCGTGACGGTGCCGTCGCGCGCGATCCCGACCTTGCCGGTGTCGGGCAGTTGGATCGCCGCCCCGTTGGCGCCCAGCACGCGGTCGCCGTTGCTCGCGACCAGATACCCGTTGGCGTCGCGCTGGAAGCTGCCGTCGCGCGTGTATGCACGCGTCCCGTCCCCGGCCTGCGTGGCGAAGAAGCCCGGACCCGAGAGCGCGACGTCGAGATCGTTGCCGGTCGCGGAGATCGAGCCTTGCTGGAAGTCGGAGGGCGTGTCGTAGATCTCCGAGCCGCTGCCGAGCGTGCCGATGGGCACCATCACCGGCACCCCGTCGAGGCGCGCGCCGGGCGAGCGACCGGGATCGGTCTGGATGCGGTACAGCTCGGTCTGAGGCTGCGCTTGCACTTGCAACAGCTTTTGCTTGAAGCCGGCCGTGTTCGCGTTCGCGAGGTTGTTCGCGATCGTGTCCACCGCCGATTGCGCGACGAGCGCCCCGGACGTCGCCGTGTACATGCCACGGACCAAAGTAAAGAACCCTCCGCACGGGAACCCGTCTCCGGAGTACCGGAGGCGGGGAACTGCAGATCCGTCAGTCGGTCGGGATCTGCTGCGGCCTCGACCGTGCGAGGGTCGTCCGGCCGCTTCCCACGGGTGATCGGCTTCCCGACGCCCCGACTTTAGTGTCCCCGCGGGTTGGGGTCGACGTCTCCGGGCGGCAGGAGCGAGCGATTGGGCATCGGGACGGCCGGCGCGGGCCCCGCGGCGGTGCCCAGCGCGGCGCCCGCGCCGGCCACGACGATGGCCGCGGGCGGCCCGCCGGCCTCGCCGCCGGTGCGCTGGAGCCGCAGCCGGGCCGCGATGTCCCCCAGCTGCTCGGCGACCTCGACGGCGCTCTGCGGACGCGCCTCGGGAGCGCGCGCCAAGAGTACCTGCACCAAGCCGGCCAGCTCGAGGTCGACCTCGGGCGCGCGGACCGGCAGCGCCGGCGGGTCCTCGTCGAAACGCCGCAGGGCCACCGCGAGCGCGCCGCCGCCCTCGAAGGGGGGCGCCCCGGCCAACGCGTGATAGAGCAGGCCGCCGAGCGCGTAGAGATCGACCAGCGGGCTCACCTCGCCCGAGCGCGCCTGCTCGGGCGCGACGTAGGCGGCGCTGCCGATCAGCGCCCCGGGCGCCGTCAGCCGCGCCTCGGCCGCATCGCCCGCCCAGGCCAAGCCGAAGTCCGTCAGGTGCGCCGAGCCCTGCGCGTCGATCAGCACGTTGGCCGGCTTGACGTCGCGGTGGACGATCCCCAGCGCGTGGGCCGCCGCCAGCGCCCGCGCCAGCTGCACGCCGACCAGCGCCGCCTCCTCGGAGGAGAGCACGCGTTCGGCAAGGATCGCCGAGAGCGGCCGTCCCTCGACGTAGTCCATGACGATGTACGGCCGGCCGTCCGCGTGCAGCCCGACGTCGTGGACCGCGACGACGTTGGGGTGGACGACCCGCGCCTCGGTCAGCGCCTCGCGGCGAAACCGCTCGTGGAGCACGCCGCCCTCGTCGCGCCCGCGGTGCAGCAGCTTGATCGCGACGGCGCGCTCGAGGACCGAGTCCCAGGCGACGAATACCGTCGCCATGCCGCCGTGCCCGGCGACATGGTCGAGCCGGTACCGCCCGCCAAGCAACTCCTCCATTGCGCCCGGTGTACCCGTTCCGAGCGCGGGGGGATCAAACTTGCATTTGCGAGATCGTGTTGTAGGCCGTGATCAGCTTCGAGCGGACGGAGAGCAGGTAGTTGGCGGCGAGGTTCGCCTCCTCGACCTTGCTGACGACCCCCTGGAGGTCGTTGGTCTTGCCGGTCGCGAGGTCGCGGGAGGCCGCATCGGACGTGTTGAGCTTGTCGTTGACGTCCGAGATCATCTTGCTCAGCGTGTCCTTGAACGACGCGCCGTCGCTGCTGCCGGTCGCGGCCGGGCCGCCCGGGATCGCGCTGACGTTCGGCGTCTCGTCGACCTTCGACGTCGTGCCCATGTCGGGGGCGAAGGTCCCCGGGATCACCTTGGAGATCGCGCTCGCGTAGTCCATCAGGATTTCAACAGTCCCAGCGTGGCGTTGCCTTGCGTGCGCGCTTCTTGAATCGCGGTGACGTTCGCCTCGTACGCGCGCGAAGCGGCCATCATGTCGACCATCTCCTTGACCACCTCGACGTTCGGGTAGTGCACGTACCCTTGGCCGTCGGCGTCGGGATTGCCGGGATCGTAGACCAGCCGGTCGGGCGACTGGTCCGGAACGATCTGCGTGACCTCGACGCCGGCCTGCGCGCTCGAGGAATCGTCGCTCATCACCGAGTCCGGCGTGCCCATCGCGCCGAAGCTGCTGAAGCCGTCGCTGCTGGTCATCGCGTTGTCGCGCGACGTCGACTCGGGCTTCTGCGCGAACACGACCAGTTGCCGCTTGAACGCGCCGCCCTCGGGCGTGCGGGTCGTGTTGGCGTTCGCGATGTTGTTCGCGATAGTGTCCATCGCGAGCCGCTCGGCGGACAGCGCGCTGGCGCTGACCTCGATCGAGTCGTACATTCCCACGCTAGGCCTGTTCCTCGATGGCTTGACGAACGCGCGTGTACTGCACTTGCAGCAGCTGGCTGATCGTCTGCTGATAGGACGAGTTGAGCGAGAGCTTCGCCATCTCCTGATCGATGTCGACGTTCGAGCCGTCGACCCGCATCTGCGTCGAGTGGTCGACGGTCGTGGTGATCTGGAACGGCTGCGGGTCTTGCGAGGGGCCCGTCGAGATCATCTGCGGGTCGGTCGTGACCAGCTGCAGCTCGTCGGGATCCGCGTCGTCGCCCGGCTCCATCGCCGCCAGCGCCTCTTTGAACGAGACGTCGGAGCGCTGGAAGTTCGGCGTGTTGACGTTCGCGATGTTGTTCGCGATGACGGTATGCGTCTGGCCTGCCCCGCGCACTGCGTCTTTGAGCATGTCGACGGTCGGGCTGAAAGAGATGCTGTCGCCCATCACCTTGACCTTCGGCACACTGTCCCTCCCACCTTAGTGGCTTCTGCCTGCGGGCCGAAGCCGTCGCGGTCCTCGCTGCGCTGCGGTCCGCCCGCGCGGGGTCACAAGCGGGAGAGCGGGCGGATTCTCGGGGCGAGGGCGTAGTTGAGCTGCAGCAAGTAGATGAAGGTGATGCTCCAGGCCGTGCCCGGCACGCACAGGGCGGCGCCGACCGCGTAGAGCGCTTGGGCCAGCACGATCCGCCGACGAACGGCCTGGCGGACGCTCGGCTCGACCTCGTCTTTGACCAAACCGGCATGTTCGGTGTAGGTCCAGGCGGCCAGCAGCACCAGGCCGAGCAGCAAGATGACCAGCCAGTAGGTAATCAAGGCCGTGCGGTAGCCGATGAACGTCCCCAGCAGCGCGGTCGAGAACGGGACCGCGGTCACCGCCAGCAAGAACGCGAGGTGGATCCAGGTCAGGCGCTGGTCGGTCCGCTCGAGCAGGTTGAGCTGCGCTTGCTGGCCGACCCAGAAGATCCCCAAGGTCAAGAAGCTCAGCACCACGGTGACGGCACGCGGACCCAGCGCGGCCAACGCGCCCAACAGGTCGCCCTCGCTGTGGACGTGCTCGACGGGCGGAACGCGCAGGTCGAGCACCAGCAGCGTCATGGCGAAGGCGAACACGCCGTCGCTGAGCGCGGCGAGACGGTCGACGTTCTTGCCGGCGACGCGAAGGTACTCGGCCCCCATCAGCGCCCGAACTGCGCCGCGTGCAGGGTCGCGTAGCGGCCGCCGGCCGCCAGCAGGCTCTCGTGCGTCCCGGTCTCGGAGACGCGCCCGTCTTCGATGTACAGGATCTTGGTCGCGCGCCGGATCGTCGAGAGGCGGTGGGCGATGATCAGCGTCGTGCGGCCCGGCAAGATCCGGTCCAGGGCCTGTTCGATCAGTGCCTCGGAGTGCGAGTCCAGCGCGCTGGTCGCCTCGTCGAGGATCAGGATGCGGGGGTCGCGCAGGATCGCGCGCGCGATCGCGATGCGTTGGCGCTGGCCGCCCGAGAGACGGATGCCCCGCTCGCCGACGACGGTCGCGTAGCCGTCGGAGAGCCGCTGCACGAACTCGTCGGCATTGGCCTCTCGGGCCGCCGCCAGCACTTCGTCGTCGCGCGCGTCGAGCCGTCCGTAGCGGATGTTGTCGGCGATCGTCCCGTTGAAGAGCTGCGTCTCCTGCGGCACGATCGCGATCGCGCCGCGCAGGTCGGCCAGCCGCAGCCGCGCCGTGTCGATCCCGTCGAGCGTGATCCGGCCGCGCTGCGGTTCGTAGAAGCGCGGCACGAGGTTGACGATCGTGCTCTTGCCGGCGCCCGACGGGCCGACCAGCGCGACCACTTCGCCGCGCAGCATCTCGGCCGAGAAGTCGTGCAGCACCCAGCGATCCTCGTCGTACGCGAAACCCACTCGCTCGAAGCGCACGTCGCCGCGCACGGCGGGCAGCGCGATCGCGTCGGGCGGATCGGCGTGTTCGGTCGGCATGTCGAGGATCTCGAACACGCGCCCCGCACCGACGAACGCGCGCGCGAAGTCGGCGAAGAAGATCGAGAAGCGGTTCATCGGGTTGATGAGCAAGCTCATCGCCGTCCAGAACTCGAACGCTTGTGAGGGAGTGAGCCGGCCGATCGTCACCTCGCGCGCGGTCAACGCGATGATGGCGCACAGGGCCAGCATGATGATCAGCGCCAGCACCGGGGCCTGCGTCTGGTTGAACTGCGTGACCTTCATGTAGGCGCCGAAGTAGCGCTCGTTGGCGTCGCTGAAGCGCTTGCGCTCGAAGTCCTCGCGGCCGAACGCCTTGACGACGCGCTCGTTGGCCAGCACCTCGATCAGGGTGCTGGAGAGGTCGGCTACCCGTTCTTGCGAGCGCCGCGTCCCAGCCACGATCAGCGCGTTGAAGCGGCCGACGACCCACGCGATGATCGGCGCGATGATGAACAGCAGCACCGAGAGGAACCAGTCGAGGTCGATCATGTAGATCAACGAGGCGACGAAGGTCACCGCCGTGGTGATGAACTGCGGCAGCGAGATCGAGATCGCGTCGATCAGCAACGTCAGATCGGACGCCAACCGCGCCTGCAGCTCGCCCGGGCGCCAGCGGTCGAAGTCGCGCAGCGGCATGCGGGTGATGCGCTCGAACATCCGGGCCCGGAAGTTCGCGACCATCCGCTGACCGCTGTAAGCCGTCAGGTACGCCTGCCCGTACGAGGCGGCGTTCCCGATGACTTGCGAGACCACGATCAGCGCGATGACCCACCCGACCACGTTCCAGTGCGGGGTCGGGATCAGGATGTCGCTGCGCAGATAGCCGGCGACCTTGGCGAGCGTGAGCGGCGCGACGCCGGCGACGATCCCCAGGAACGTGCCGACGGCCAGCCGCCCATAAAACGGCCGCGCCTCGCGGAGCAAGCGCCGAAGGGTCGGGTTCACCGCGAAACCTTCGCCGCCGACCGCCGGTACCTTCGACGCGAGTTCACCGCCAACGAGGTGGCCATCTCAACCGTGGATTGTTTCTTCCATCACGCCGTCCCGTCGGTCGCCCAATGCACGGGCTGCCGCAAACCCATCTGCGCGACTTGCCGCGATGCGCAAGGTCAATGCCCCAGCTGCGTGCTGGCGGCCAAGATCGACGCGGCCCGCCGGCCGACCATGATCAACGGCGGGGTCGGGCCGTCGCAGGGTGCCTGGCAAGCGGGCCAGGACCAGCCGGGCTGGGGCGCTCCGCCGCCGCAGCCGCCCCCGCCGCGCGTCTCGCCGGCGACCGCCGTCGCGACGGTCCGCCCGGAGACGCGCGCCTTCGTCGCGCTCAGCTACCCGTTCTGGCCGCTGGCGCTCCTGGCGCTGCTCGACGCCCGCGGCTCGCGCTTCGTGCGCCGTCAGGCCTGGCAAGCGCTGGGGTTCAACTTCGGGGGCTACGGCCTGGCCGCGTTCCTGACCGCGGTCTCGTCGCTGCCGATCATCGGCTGGAGCGCGTGGCCGCTGCTGCCGTTCATCGTCCCGGTGATGGTCGTGGCCAGCGTCGTCTACGCCTTCCGGGTCTGGCAAGGCGACGACGTCAGCGTCCCGATCGTCAGCGAGTGGGTCGACTCCCGCCTCCCGGCCTAGTCACGCGCGCACGCCGCGCGCCGTCGCGATCCAGGCTTCGACCTCGTCGACGGTGCGCGGAATCGCCGCCGAGAGCACCTCGTAGCCGGTCTCGGTGACGACGACGTCGTCCTCGATGCGCACGCCGATCCCGCGGTAGCGTGCCGGCACCGTCAGATCGTCGAGCTGGAAGTACAAACCCGGCTCGACGGTCAGCACCATTCCGGGCTCGAGCTTGCCGAACCGATACGTCTCGGCGCGCGCCTGCGCGCAGTCGTGGACGTCGAGCCCGAGCATGTGGCTCACGCCGTGCAGCGTGTAGCGCTTGTAGAACTGGTTCTCGTCGCGCAACGCTTCTTCCGCCGAGGCCAGGATGCCCAGCCGTTCGAGCCCGTGCGCCAGCACCTGCATCGCCGCGCGATTGGGCTCGAGGAAGTCGTTGCCGGGGACGCAGGCCGCGAAGCCCGCGTTCTGCGCTTCGAGCACCAGCTCGTAGATCGTCCGCTGCTCGGGCGAGAAGCGCCCGTCGATCGGCACGGTGCGGGTGATGTCGGCGGTGTAGAGCGTGTCGGCTTCGACGCCGGCGTCGAGCAGCAGCAGCTCACCGCTGCCGATGGTGCGGTCGTTGCGCGTCCAGTGCAGCGTGCAGGCGTTGGGGCCGCTGGCCGCGATCGTGCCGTAGCCGACGTCGTTGCCGTCGACCCGCGCGCGCAGGCCGAACACGCCTTCGACGACCCGTTCGGTGGTGGCCGTCGGCAGCGCGCGCACGACGTCGTCGAAGCCGCGCTGCGTCGCGGCGATCGCGCGCCGCAGCTGCTCGAGCTCGAAGGCGTCCTTGCGCAGCCGCATCTCCGAGAGGTGCGTCGCCAACTGCGCGTCGCGTTCGTCCTGCGCGGGGATCTGCGCGTCGAGCGCGGGATCGACGCCGCGCAGCACCCGGTGCGCGCCGGCGCGCGCCTGCGCGAGCGCGGCCTCCAGCTCGGCCAGCGGCTTGGTGGCGATGCCGAAGCGCTGCGCGGTCTGTACGAGCCCCAACCGCGGCCCGACCCACAGCTCGCCCTTGAAGCGGTCGGTGAAGAACGTCGCGTCGGTCTTGCCCGGATTCGGCTCGCAGTACAGCGTGGCCGCACCGTCGGGCCCGATCACCAGCACGTTGTCGGGCTCGACGTTGCCGCTGAGATAGTAGAACTCGGTGCCCGGCCGGAAGCGGTAGTGGGTGTCGTTGGCGCGGACTTTTTCGTGGCCGGTCGGCACGATCAGCGTCTCGTTCGCGAACGCGGCCGCCAGCGCGGCACGCCGTGCCGCGAACCGTTCCTGGCCGTCGACCGGCGAGGCGGGCGTCGCGGGCGGCGTCGCCCAGCCGGTGGTCATGAAGCTGACCAGGTTCTCCGGGGTGGTGGTGTCGTGGCTGGCACGCGCGGCGGGCTGATCGCTCATCGTATGTCACCTTCGGCGGCTCCCGGACGCGTCCCGGTCGCGCCGCCGCTTGACACGATAGACGAAGGAAGCAATCATTGGAGCAGATCGCAGCGCGACGAAAGGGTGGTGTCGGATGCCGCCGGTCTGCATCGTGCAAAAACGCTGGCTGTTGCCGGACACGTGCGTTCCGGTCGGACCCGGGTGTCCGAAGGGGAGCGTCTGCACCCCGACCGCTTGGCGGCCGTACATGATCTTCTGGAAGCAGGCGGCCGCCTGTGCTTGCATCGTGCCGGCGCCGCCCGCGCCGCCGCGGGGCGACGACATCGCTCCGGTGACGCCCGAGTCGCGCACCGACCACTGAGCGTTAGGCCGGCGTGCGGACCTCGCGCGCGTAGCGGGCCAAGAACGCGCGCGCCGCTTCTTCATGGTCCAGGACGGGCGCGGGATAACCGCGCTCGCCGAACAGCGGCAACGTCAGCTGCCGCTCGTAACCGGCCAGCAGCGGGTCGAGGATGACCACGTCGGGCGCGCCGGCGAGCTCGGGGATCCAGCGTCGCACGTAGGCCCCGGTCGGGTCGAACCGGCGCTGCTGCTTGAGCGGGTTGTAGATGCGCGGGTAGGCCGCCAGGTCCGCCCCGACCGCCGCCACCCACTGCCAATTGCCGGTCGCCAGCGCCGGGTCGTCCTCGATCAGGTAGTGGTCCCACTCGTCGCGGCCGACGCGCCAGTCGACTCCCAAGTCGAAGCACAGGAACGAAGCCGCGATCGCTCGCAGCCGCGGATGCATCCAGCCCGTCGCGCGCAGCTCGCGCACGCCCGCGTCGATCAGCGGAAAGCCGGTCCGCCCGCTGCGCCAGGCGTCCAGGTGCGCGTGCGAGCGCGCGAACGCGAAGGCGCGCATCTTCGGCTGCAACGGCTCTTCGGCCAACGACTCGTGGTACCACGCCAGTTGCAGAAAGAAGTCGCGTTGCGCCAGCGCGCGCAGGAAGAGCTTGAGCGAAGCGCGCTCCTCGGCCAACAGGAACGGATCGGCGGCGCGCTCGCAGGTGGCGCGCACCACCGTCCGCCCGGCGATCGTCCCGAAGCTCAGCTCGGCCGCCAGATGCGAGGTCTCGCCGGCCGCGGGCACGTTCCGCGCCACCCCGTAGTGCAGCACCGGCCCGGCCAGGAAGGCGGTGAGCTTCCCCAGCGCCGCCGCCTCGCCGACCGGCTCGGAGAGCCGGGCGCCGGCACCGAACTCCTCGGGGACCGGGAGCGGCTCGCTGGCGATCTCGGTGGCCGCGAAGGTCGCGCTGCCGGCGTCGGGCGGCGGGAGCAGCGTCCGCCAGCGCGCGTGATAGGGGACGAAGGCGCGATAGCCCTCACCGCGCTGCGTGCTGAGCAGCTCGTCTTCGGGCGGGATCGCCGGTGCGTCGTGCACGGGGACGGTGCGCAGCCCGGCCTCCTCGAGCACCGACTGGATGTCGCGGTCCAGCCGGACGGTCTTGGGGTCGTAGCCGCAGCTCCAGCCGACCGCGCCCGCCCCGACCGCGCGCGCCAGCGCGCGCAGCGCCGGTCCGGGCGCCCCGCGCCGCACGATCAGCCGGCTGCCGCGCTCGCGCAGACCGCGGTCGAGCGCCGCGACGGCGGCGCAGTAGTACGCCGCCCGGCGCGGGGAGCGACGCAGCCGCGCGGCGGCGACCGGATCGATCACGTGCACCGGCACGACCTCGCCGTGGCGCGCGACGGCGGCCAAGCCGGCGTGATCGCCGAGCCGGAGGTCCCGTGTGAATGCGAACACCGCCCGGGCCACGTCCCCCGCGCGGTTCACGACGCTCGTCCGGTGTCCCTCGCAACCGACCCGGCTCGGTCCGGCGGCGCGGGCGTCACGTTACAGGCTCTGGACGTAGGCGGCGACGTCGGCGACGTCTTTGTCGTTCAGCGGCGACGGCCACAACTTGGGCATCGGCGGTTGCGGGTTGTGAATCCAGGCGACGGTCTGATCGAAATCTTTCCGGCTCTTCTCGTTGGTCAGCGACGGGCCGATGCCGCCCTCACGCCCGGTTGCGCCGTGGCAGGACGCGCAGTTCGCGCTGAAGATCGTCTTGCCGCGCGAGACGTCGCCGAGCGGCGCGGCGCTGGCGGCGACGCTCGTCGCGACCACGAGCGGCGAGCCGGTGGCGGCCGCCTGCGAGGACTGAGCGCCGTTCTTGGAGCAACCCGCGGCGAGCACGATGACGACGGCTCCTCCCGCCAGGAGCGCGAAAGGTTTGAAGGGCATGTGGCTCTTTTCCCGGGCTGTGGTCTCATCCCCACTCGCGCGCGGGCCGATACCAAACGACGGGAGATCGAGCCTGATGCTACGTAATCGGGGCCTGTGAGTCGGGTCTTCATCCGCTACGCTTTGGCACGCGACGCCGAACGGCTGGTCAGCGACGGCGTCGTGGGCGGGAACACGACGTCGGGCGAACCGTGGGTCGCGCGCATCCAGAAGTGGCTCGGCGAACAACAAGCCGGACGCCGCCTGATTCTCGTTGCGGAAGACGCGTCGGGTCTGCTCGGCACCGTGCAGTTGGTCTTCAGCTTCCCGAAAGGCTACGCCGATCCCGAAGCGGCCAACGGCAACGACGTCGCGATGGTCGAGGCGCTGCGCACGCGCTCCGACGCTCCGCACGGCGTCGCGACGCAGCTGATCACCGACGTCCAGAGCATCGCTCGCAAGCGAAACGTCCGGACGCTGACGTTTCTCATCCAGCTCGGCGACAACCGCGGTATCGCGCAGGCGAAATCCTGGGGCTTCGAAGAGTTCCGCATCATGCCCGAGCAGGGCCGCATGCTCGCATTTTTTCGCAAGTCTATCGAATAGCTGGTTTAACGGCGCTCCGCTTTAACGGCGCTCCGCCCCGGGCTGCGCGCCCCCCACCGCGTTGCGGCGGGCCCCCCGGACGCGACCTCGCAACGACCCGACGGACCGGGCGCGATCGTCCTGCGCTCGGTCTGCCAACGTGCCGCTGCTCCCCTGCTAGCCGCCTATTTCGCTGAAGGCTCGCATTTGCGAGGCGATTTCGCCGAGGGCGAGGTGATGGCGTTCGGGTTTGACGTGCATCGAGGCGCGCAAGAGACGCTCGATCTCGGCTTGACCGCCACCGGCGCGCAGCGGGGTGCGCAAGTCGATGAGGTGATCGCCGAACAGGCACAGCTTGAGCTTGCCGTCGGCCGACAAGCGCACGCGGTTGCAGGTCTCGCAGTAGTCGTGCGCGAGCGGTGAGATGACCCCGACCGTTCCGGGTGCGCCGTCGTACGCGAACGTGCGCGCTGGACCGTTGCCGTGCGGGTTGGGCACCGGTCGAATCTCGCCCAGCGCGCGCAGGCGCGTGAGCACCTCGTCCGACGACACCCACGCGTCGCGCTGTAGTCCGACGTTCTCGGCGACCGGCATCACCTCGATGAAGCGCACGTGCACCGCGCGCTCGCGCGTCAGCGCGGCGAACGCCTCCAGCTCGTCGTCGTTCTGCCCGCGCATGACCACGCAGTTCAGCTTTACCGGGCCCAGGCCGTGCGCCAGCGCGGCGTCGATGCCGGCCAGCACGCGCTCGAGGCCGAGTCGGCGCGCGATCGCGAAGAAGCGGTCCTCGCGCAACGTGTCGAGCGAGACGTTGACGCGCCGCAGACCGGCCGCGCGCAGCGCGGGTGCCTGGTCCGCCAGCAGCAAACCGTTGGTCGAGAGCGCGATGTCGTCGATCCCCGGGATGGCGGCGATGCGCGCGACGAGCTTGTGCAGCTCGCGGCGGATCAGCGGCTCGCCGCCGGTCAGGCGGATGCTGCGCACGCCGACGTGCGCGGCCGCCCGTACGATCTCCTCGATCTCCTCGTAGGAGAGCACGTCCGGTTTGGCGATCCACGGCAGCCCCGCCTCGGGCATGCAATAGACGCAGCGCAGATTGCACCGATCCGTCACCGACACGCGCAAATACGTGATCGGCCGCCGAAAGGCGTCGACCAAAGGCTCGGCGATGGTCTCGATGAGGTCAACTAGTTGCACGGCGCTCCGCCCCAGGCTCCGCGCCCCCCAGGCTGCGCCTGGGGCCCCCGGTCCGAGCTCGCAACAAACATGTCACTAGCGCCACCATACCACGGCGCTCGCTCCATCACCCTTAACTTCAGTCCTTAAATACGGCGTCGGGGACGTCGACGTTGACCTTGTAGTTGGTGAACCTCGAGGTGACGTCGGCGTTGTAGTGCGGGATGTCGACCTTGCCGGTCTGCTGCGCGATGACGTAGTTGCCGTCGATGTCGTCGTAGGACTGGCGGAAGGCGATCGTCCCGCCGTCGTCCTTGTAGTAGTAGGTCATCGCCGAGACGGTGGCGGTCTTGTCGTCGACCTGGACGTCGACGTGGTCGATGCGGCCGTTCTTCTTGCGCACCAGGCGGAAGCTCGCGGTCGCGCCGTCGTCGCCGGTCGGCGTGACGACGTAGAGACTGGGCCACTCGTCGGGCGGCTCGATCTGGCCCACGACCTTCTTCAGCTGCCCGGCGAGTGCCGGTACGGACTGGAAGTCGACCGCCGTCTTGTCGGGCCGCTTGTAGTACGCGGTGCCGGCCAGCGTCGGACTGATGAACGGGAAACTGTGCAGCTGAATCGCGACCGTGACGTCCGCCCGGTACGAGCGAAGGCCGGCGTTGACTTGCTGCATGCGCGCGTAGAGATCGTCGGACGCGGCGGACGCGCGTTGGCCGCTGCCGACCGGAAGACCGATCAGCAGGGCGAGGGTGAGGACGGCGAGCGAACGGCGGTTGCGCATGGTGTCTCGGTCTGGAACGCCCGCAGCGACGCGGACGGTTCCAGGGCCGCGATCACTTCCTCGCGCACGCCCGGATCGGCCTCCGCCGCCAGGGCCGCGCGCAAGGTGGCGCGCGCTCGCGGCGAGCCGATCCGCCCCAGCGCCCAGGCGGCATGCCCGCGCACCAGTGGGCTGGGATCCGCGTCCAGCGCCTCGGCCAGCGCCGGCACGTCGGCCCGGTCGAGCTCGTTCCCGAGCGCGACCGCCGCGTTGCGCCGCAGCACGACCGGCCCCCGCCAGCCCATCCCGCTGCGCCGGACCTGACGGGCGGCGCCGCCTTTGAGCCGCAGCAACGCCTGCAAGCCCGGCGCCGCCAGCTCCGCGCTGCGCGGCCGGAAGCGCGCGTCGCCGCCGGGGCCCGCCAGGCGCGTCGGCGGGCAGGCGTCGTTGCACAGATCGCAGCCCCACACCCAGTTGCCCAGCAGCGGCCGCAGCGCGCGTGGGATCGGGTCGCGCCGCTGGGTGAGATCGCTGATGCAGCGCGTCGCGTCGATCGTGTGGTCGCCGCGCAGCGCGCGGGTCGGACAGACCTCCAGGCAGATCGCGCAGCTGCCGCACGACGTGCGCAGCGGCGCGTCGGGGCGCAGCGGAAGCGTGGTCACGATCTCGCCCAAGAACACCGTCGAACCGAGTCCTTTGACGATCAGCGAGGTGTGCTTGCCGATCCACCCCAGCCCCGCCCGTTCGGCGAATGCGCGCTCCGCCAGCGGCGCGGTGTCGCACGCGACTTTGGTGACGCGCGCGCCGGCCAACGCGTCGATGCGCGCCGCGATCGCATCGAGCGTCGCGCGCATCGTCTTGTGGTAGTCGTTCGACCACGCGTACGCCGAAACGCGGCCGTGTCCGCGGCGCGGCGGCGGTGCCGGCGTCGCGTAGGGCACCGCGACGCAGACGATCGCGCGCGCGCCCGGCAACACCGTCGCCGGGTCGCTGGCCGCGGCCGCGTAGCCGGCGTCGTACGACCACGTCGCGTGATCGCCGCGCCCGAAGGCCACCCGCATCCGCGCGGCGGTCGCCGCGTCGGGCTCGGCCGAGGCGATCCGCACCGCCGCGGCGCCGCACTCGCGCGCCGCGGCTTTCACCGCGGCGGCGAGGTCAGAGGGTGGGGATGCCTCCACGCCGCGCACGCACGGGGAAGGCGCGTTCGATCGCGATGATGTCGTCGCCGTCGAGCTCGAGCTCGCCGGCCGCCGCGTTCTCCTCGACGTGCGGGATCGTCGACGCCTTGGGGACGGCGAACACGATCGGGTCGCGGGTCAGGAACGCCAAGATCACCGCCCGCGGCGAGGTGTGGTGCTTGCGCGCGATCGTGTCGAGCGTGTGCACGCCCGGCGCGTCGGTCCAATCGCCTCGGCCGAAGGGCGTGTAGGCAACGATCGCGACGTTGTGCGCGCGGCACCACGGCAACTCGTGCGCTTCGATCGTGCGCTCGCCCAAGTGGTAGAGCACCTGGTTGCAGGCGATCCGCTCGCGCGTGAGCGCGGCCTGCGCCTCCTCGAGGTCGTCGACGTCGAAGTTGCTCACCCCCAGCGAGAGGATCTTGCCGTCGGCGACGAGCTGCTCGAACGCACCCAAGGTCTCGGCCAGCGGGACCGAGCCGCGCCAGTGCAAGAGGTAGCAGTCCAGGTAGTCGGTGCCCAGCCGTTGCAGCGACTGCTCGCAATGCTGAATGGCCGTGCTGAAGCGCGCGTGCGTCGGCAGCAGCTTGGAGACCAGGAACAGCTGGTCGCGCGGGACGCCGCGGATCGCCTCGCCGATCAGCCGCTCGGACGCCCCGTCGCCGTACATCTCGGCGGTGTCGATGTGGACCATCCCCAGCTCGATGCCGCGCCGGAGCGCGCGCTTCGCTTCCTCGGCGCCGGCGCCGCGGGTGGGCACGTTCCACGTCCCTTGGCCGATGACGGGGACCTCGCGTTCGAGAAAGCCGAAGCGGCGCTCGATCATGGTAGTGCGTCCTCGGGAACGGCGGCGTCTTTGAGCGACAGGCGCGGTTCGCCGGTCAATGGCCAGCGTACCCCGATGCGCGGGTTGCGCCACGACACGGCGCCCTCGCGGGCCGGGTCGTAGGCCACGCTGTTCTTGTAGTAGACGACGACTTCGTCGTCCAGCGCGAGAAAGCCGTGCCCGAAGCCGGCCGGCACGTAGAGCTGGCGATGGTTGGCGGCGGTGAGGACGAAGCCTTCCCACTGCAAGTACGTCGGCGAGTCGCGGCGCAGGTCGACGATCACGTCCCAGATTCGCCCGGCCAGGCACTGCACGAACTTGGCCATCGCGAAGTCGTAGTGCAAGCCGCGAATGACGTTGCGGGTCGACCAGGAGCACGAGTCCTGCTCCCAGCGCAGGTCGAGGCCGAGCGCGGCGTACTTCGGGTCGGACCACGTCTCTTTGAAGAAGCCGCGGTCGTCCTCGAAGACGTCGGGGACGAACACCTTCGCCTCGGCGAAGCGGGTCGGCAGGACCTGGAGCACTCAGAATACCTCGAACGATGCGTCGCGAGCAGCCAGGGCCAACAGGCCCTCGCGCAGATGATAGACGCGACCGAACCCGGCTTCCTTGAGGCGGGCGGCGGCCCAGCGCGATTTCGAGCCGACGCGGCACGCCACCACGTAGGTGCGCGCCGTGTCGAGCTCGTGCAGCCGCGCCTCGAGCTGGCTGGCCGGGATGGCGAGCGCGCCGGGGATCTCGCCCAGCGCGCGCTCGTGGGGCTCGCGCACGTCGAGCAAGATCGTGCCGCCGTCGCGCGCGTCGGCGAGCGCGTCGAGCTCGAGCTCGGGGACCCCGGCGGGCAGCGCGGTGGACGCGAACGACGCGCCGACCTCGCGGATCGTCGGCCGCTCGCCGCACAGCGGACACGCCGGGTCGCGCCCGACGCGGATCTCGCGCACCCGCGCGTCGAGCGCGTCGATCAACAACAGCCGGCCGATCAGCGGGGTGCCGATCCCGAGCAGCAGCTTGAGGGCCTCGGTGGCCTGGAACGAGCCGACGATGCCGGCCAACACGCCGAGCACGCCGCCCTCCGCGCACGTCGGTACCAGGTGCTCCGGCGGCGGCTCGGGATACAGGCAGCGATAGCACGGGCCGCCCGCCGCGCCGAACACCGAGACCTGTCCGTCGAATCGGAAGATCGCGCCGTGCACGTCGGGCTTGCCCTCGAGCACGCACGCGTCGTTGACCAGATAGCGCGTGCCGAACGTATCGCTGCCGTCGACGACGACGTCGACCAGCCGCACCAGCTCGCGCGCGTTGCCGGCGTCGAAGCGCGCTTCGAGCGGATCGATCGCGATCTGCGGGTTGAGCGCGCGCAGCCGCTCGGCCGCGCGCCGCGCCTTCGACGCGCCGACGTCGGCGGTGTCGTAGAGGATCTGCCGCTGCAGGTTGGTCACGTCGACCGCGTCGTCGTCGATGACCAGGATGCGACCGACTCCGGCCGCCGCCAAGTACGCCAGCACCGGCGAGCCCAGACCGCCCGCGCCGATCACCAGCACGCGCGAGGCCGCCAGCTTCTCCTGGCCCGCCAAGCCGACTTCGGGGATCAGCAGGTGGCGGCTGTAACGGCGCAGCTCGCCGCGCCCGGCCATCGTGCTCATGCCGCCGTTAGAGCGGGGCGTCGACGAGCGGGGTTTCGCCGCCGGCGGCGCGCGCTCGCGGATGGAGGACGTTCAGCCACTGCAGGACGGCCGTGCGGCTGTTGTCGCCGGCGAAGGTGTGATCGCTGGCGATCTCGACCAGCGTCTTGGGCTCGTAGGCGTGCTTGGCCAGCTCGGCGACCGAGGCCCGCGAGACCATCGCGTCGCGGTCGGCGGCCACGAACAGCACCGGCCGCCCGGCCAGTTGCAGCAAGGCGTCTCCGAGGTATGGCTGCCACTGCTGCGCGATCTCGGGCAGCGCGAGCCCGTCGACGTACGAGGAGCGCAAGTCGACCACGCCGCGCGCCGCCAACGCGTCGAGCGCCGTCGGCCGGCCGTAGCCGGTCGCGATCGAGATCGCGCCGCTGACCGTCGGCTCGCGCCCGGCGACGCACAGCGCCGCCGCGGCGCCCATGCTGTGGCCCAGCGTGTAGACCGTGTGGTGACCGTGCGCGTGCGCGAAGCGGACGACGCTCTCCATCGCATCGAACAGATCGTCGGCCGAGCGCAACGTTCCCCCGCTCGCGCCCAGCTTGTGCCCGGGAAAATCGAGCGAGTACACCGCGAAGCCGTGACTGGCCAGGAACGCGCACAAACCGTCGAGGTTCTGCTTCGAGCTCGAGTACCCGTGGCCGGCGACGATCGCGACCTCGCGCGCCCGCCGCGCCTCGTACTCGAGCACCGCAACGGAGTTGAACCCCGCATCCACACGATGCAGAAAGACGTTCACGAGCCGGTGTTCGGCACCCAGGCGCCGCCGCCGTCGGCGTAGAGCTCTTTTTTCCAGATGGCGGCGCGTGCTTTGAGCGCGTCGATCGCGAAACGGCAGGCGTCGAAGGCATGGGCGCGGTGCGGCGAGGCGACCACGACCACCACCGAGGGTTCACCGAGCGCGACGACGCCGGTACGGTGCACCATCGCGATCCCGAGCGGACCGTACGTCGCTTCCGCTTCGCGTGCGATCGCCTCCATCTCCGCGATCGCGGCCAACGGGTAGGCTTCGTACTCGAGCGCGGCGACTGGCCGCGGATCGTCGGGCGACGTCTCGCGGGTGACCCCGAGAAAGGTGACGACGGCGCCGTGCGCGTCGGTGCGCACCGCCTGCACCAGCGCGTCGACGTCGAGCGGCTCGGCGCTCAGGCCGATCTGCCGTTCGCCTTCGGCTCGGGTCGCCATCAGCCGCCACCGACCGGCGGCATCAGTGCGACCTCGTCACCGTCGTGCAAGCGCGCCGCGCCGTCGACCAGCGCACCGTTGCGCGCGAAGCGCGTCGACGCGCGGTGCGCGCGCAGCTCGGGTGCCTGGCCGGCCAGGTGCGCCCACAGCGTCTCGAGCGTCGCGCCGTCGGTCAGCTCCAGCTCGCGCGAGCCGCCGCCGAGCAGCTCGCGCAGGCGCGCGAACGCCAGCACGCGCACGCGCACGGTCAGAACCCGCCCAGGCCGGTCGAGTAGTCGCGCTCGCGCAGCCACGCGCGCGACTCGTCGTGCAGGCCGAGCAGGTCGAGGCGATTGCAGGTCAGCTTGTGCAGCAGCACTTCCCAGAAGTGCTGCCCCTGCGCGTAGACGTCGTCGGGGATCTCGTTCTGCTCGCGGGTGAAGTCGCGCAGCGCTTCCCAATCGCGCTGCGCGAGGATCGTCCGGAGCCGAGCTTCGTACTCCGGACTCGGGGCGGCCGGTTGCATCAGGCCGATTTCTTCTTCGCGGGCAGGCAAAAACGCTCGATCGCCAAGGCGACGCCGTCCTCGGCGTTGCTGGTCGTCACGTAGCGGACCGACTGGCGCACCTCGGGCAGGGCGTTCGCCATGGCCACGCCGATCTTCGCCCAGCGCAGCATCGGCACGTCGTTGCGCGAGTCGCCGACGGCCATGACGCGGTCGGGCGAGACCTGGAAGTCGGCGCACAGCTTGGCCAGCGCATTGCGCTTGCTGGCTTCGCGGCTGAGCACCGCGCACTCGACCAGCTCGCCCCAGGTCTCGTAGCGGAAGCTCAGCGGCAGATCCCCGAAGCTCGCTTCCATCCGCCGGACCGACTCGGTGCCCAGGAAACGGATGAAGGTCGGCGCTTCGGTCATCACCGCGACCAGCGAGGGGACCTCGTGCCAGCCGGCGCCGCGCATGTCGTCCATGACGATCGGCGTCCCGGCGAGCCGGTAGAACGCCTCGTCGATGTAGGCGGCGACGGCCAGCCCTTCGCGGTCGGCCAGCTCGAGCATCGGCTTCGCGTGCACCAGCGGCACCGGGATGTGCACCAGTGTCCGGTTGGCGCCGAAGTCTTTGGTCAGCGCCCCGTGGCAGCAGATGACCGGCAGGTTCAGGCCGAGCTCGCGGGAGACGCGGATCGGCGTGTCGACGCCGCGTCCGGTCACCAGGACCACGCGAATGCCGGCGGCCAGCGCCTCGCCGATGGCGGCGCGGTTCCGCGGGCTGATGGTCTCGTCGGGCGCCAGCAGCGTCCCGTCCAGATCGAGGGCGATGAGATCGATAGCGGTGGGCATGTTTATGGGCTGTCTTCGGAACGGGACGGAACGGTGGTCGTCTCGGCGACGAGGGGGCTCCTCGCCCGCTTCCTGCAACGGCGGTCTCCTTCGATACGTTTCGCGAGCATGCGGACCTTCGTCCTCACCCTCGGCGTGCTGGCCGCGGGCACGGCGCCGGCCGGCGCACAGCCGAGCCAGGGTTGTTCCCACGACACCTTCACCATCGGCGGGCAGCGGGTCGGCGTGAGCGTCTGCGCCCCGACGGCACCCGACGACGGGACGGTTCCGGTTGCCGAGACGGTCAGCGGGGCGACCTCGATCGCCCGGACGACGACGATCCAGGTCCTGGCCGGCGCGAAGGTCTCGCGCACCGTCGACGACGTCGCCCTCGGTCCGCTCGGACTCTCCTCAACCCTCCATCTCACGCTGGCGTATGCGGACGGCAAGGTGTGGGTCGAGCACGCGCTGCTGTTGCCCGGTGCGGTTCCGCTCAAGTAGCTGAAACCAAGCGGCCGGGCTGCGGTTCTTGGGCACAGACATGCGGTGTCGAGCGATCTGATGTCCTGTACCAGCGTGGCGCCGGAGCTCGATGCGGCCGGACGCGCGCACTACGTCTCCGAGCACCTTCCCCGCGGGCTCTTCCGCCTGCCGGATGACGTCACCGACGGCGTTGCGTGGCGGGTCAGTCCCGATCCCTTCCCGCTCGCACCGCACACGCTCAACGCGATCGAAACGCTCGGCAACGATCTGCTGGCGTTCTACAAGGCGCTCAACGCGCTCTACCTGCGCAGCGCGCGCGGGACCGCACCGGCCTTCATCGCCGAGGAGCTCGACCGCGGCAAGTCCGAGCAGATCGTCAAGCTCGCGCGGCAGAACCGCTTCAAGCAAGACGTTCCGCGCGTCATCCGGCCCGATCTGATCCTCACCGACGACGGCTACATCGCCAGCGAGCTCGACAGCGTGCCGGGCGGGATGGGCTTCGTCGGCGCGATGGCGCGCACGTACTGCGAGCTGGGCGTCGAGAGCGTCGGCGGCGCCGACGGGATGCCGCAACGCTTCGCGGCGATGGCCGCGGCGACGGCGGGCACCGCGCACCCGCGCATCGCGATCGTCGTCAGCGAAGAGTCCGGCGACTATCGCGGCGAGCTCGCCTGGCTGGCGGCGCGCGTCAACGCGCTCGACCTGGCCGACGTGGTCGTGTGCGCCCCGCAAGACATCGTCTTCACCGAAGAGGCGCTGTTCGTGCGCCGCGACGACGGCCGCGAAGAGACGATCGACGTCCTCTACCGCAACTTCGAGCTGTTCGATCTGCTCAACGTTCCCAAGCAAGAGCTGATCCTGTACGCAGCCCGGCACAATCGCGTCAAGCTCACGCCGCCTCCCAAGGCCCCGCTCGAAGAGAAGGCCTCGTTCGCGCTCTTCCACCATCCGGCGCTGCGCGCGCTGTGGCGCGCCGAGCTCGGTGCCGCCATCGACGAACGGCTGCTGGGGATCTTCCCGCGTACCTGGATCGTCGATCCGCGCCCGCTGCCGCCGCAAGCGGCGATCGTCGACCTGACCGCCGCCGGCGTGCCGGTCCGCGAATGGTCGCAGCTCGACGAGCTCGGCAAGAGCGAGCGCGACTACGTCCTCAAGCCGTCCGGCTTCAGCGAGCTGGCGTGGGGCTCGCGCGGCGTCAAGGTCGCCAACGATCTTACCAAAGAAGGCTGGCACGACGCGCTGCGCGAGGCGCTCGACTCGTTCGAGCACACGCCCTACGTGCTGCAGCGCTTCCACAAAGGCCGGCGCGTGCGCGTGCCGTACGTCGATCCCGCCACCGGCGCCGTGCGCGAGATGGACGGTCGCGTCCGGCTGTGCCCGTACTACTTCGTCGTCGGCGAAGGCACCGAGCTGGGCGGCATCCTCGCGACGGTCGCGCCCGCCGACAAGCGCGTCATCCACGGCATGAGCGATGCCATCATGGCGCCGTGCCGGCTGGCCGAGGACGGGTTCTGAGCACAGCTGCCGAGCAACGCGCGAAGACGTGGATCCTCGCGCGCCATCGGTTGTTCTCGATCGGAACGGGGGCGCTGGTCGCGCTGCTCGTCTACCTCGTCGGCGCGCACTGGCTGCACCACGCGACTCGCTTCGCGGCGGCCTACGACGCCGGCGTGGCGACGATCTTGTTCTTCCTCAAGCATAGCGGTCTGCACGCCGATCCACGCTTGACGCGCGCCCGCGCCGCGCTCGACGATCCCGGTCGCAACGGCGTGCTCACGCTGGTACTGATTGCCGTCATCGCCGGGCTGGTCGCGGCCGTGCTCGAGATCGGCCGCGGACCGCAGATCAAGGACGTCGTCGAGCGCTGGGAGGCGTACGCGTTCGGCGTCGGTGCGGTCGTGCTCGGCTGGCTGTGGGTGCACTTGGTGTACACCTTCCGGTACGCGCATCTGTACTATTACGACGACGACGGCGACGGCACGGCGTGCGGCGGGATCAAGTTCCCCGGCACCGACGAACCGTCGGACTGGGACTTCGCCTACTTCGCGTTCTGCATCGGCGCGTCGTTCGCCGTCTCCGACCCGCAGGTGACGGAGACGCGCGTGCGGCGCGAGATCCTGGCCCACTCGATCATCTCGTTCGCGTACAACTCGGTCATCATCGGGATGGTGATCAACCTGTTCGCCGGCATCTTCGGCAGCTCGGGCGGGAGCGGCGGCTCTTAGCGGTCGGCGGCCAGGGCCGCCAAGAACGCGTCGATCTGCGCGGCGGTGTTGTGGCCGTGCGGCGAGACGCGAATGCCGTTGGCGCGATAGGTGACGCAGAAGCCGAGCGCCCCCAGACGCCGGCCGAGCGCGATCGGATCGACGTTCTGCCGTCGGAACGTCACGATCCCCGACTTGACGTCCTCGCGCGAGCGGTCACCCAAGACCTGCCAGCCCTGCTGCAGCAAGCCGTCGACGAGCCGGTCGGTCAGCGCCAGCACGTGCGCGCCGATGCGCTCGACGCCGGCCTCGGTCAGCACGCCGATCGAGGCGGCCAGCGAGAGCGCGCCCAGGATGTTGACGGTCCCGCCCTCGTAGCGCGTCGCGCCGGGCGCCGGCGGCTGCGCGTAGTCCAAGAAGTTCCAGATGTCGGCGACGGAACGCCAGCCGGGCAGCCGCAGCGCGACGCGGTCGAGCAGCTCCGCGCGCAGCCACAAGAAGCCCACCCCCTGCAGCGCCATCAGCCACTTGGCGCCGCCGGCATAGACGGCGTCGACGCCGGCCGCGCTCACGTCGAGCGGAAACGCGCCCAGCCCCTGCATCACGTCGACGACGAACAGCGCGCCGGCGGCGTGCGCGACCTCGGCCAACGCGGCCAGATCGTGGCGGTAACCGTCGTCGAACGTCACCCACGAGACGCTCACGACGCGCGTGCGCGAGGAGATCGTGCGCCGCAGAACGTCGGGCGTCATCCGCTCGCGCGGCGCATCGATCAGCGTGACCGCGACGCCGCGCTGCTGCAGCGCCATCCACGGATAGGCGTTGGCGCCGAACTCGTTGGCGCCGGTAATCACCTCGTCGCCGGGGCCCAGGTCCAGGCCTTGCGCCAGGATCGTCGCACCCTCCGAGGTGTTGCGCAGCAGCGCGACCTCGTCGCGCCGGCCGCCCACGAACTCGGCGATGGCCAGGCGATACGCCGGCAGCTCGAGCTCGCGCGGCGCGGTGCCGATCACGCCGTGGGCGGCATGATCTTCGATCATCGCCCGCAGCGCGTCGCGCGTCGCGACCGGCAGCACGCCGGCCGCCGCATGGTTGAAGTACGTGAGGCCCGAGTCCAGCGCGAAACTCGAGGCCGCCAGCGGCGCCTCGGCGTTCAACTCAGCGGGTTCGCGTTGACTTGGATCAGCGCGCGTCGGTGGCGCGCGTCGAAGCGCAGGCGCGCGCCGGCGACCCGCTGCACGAACGCGCCGAGCGGCACGTAGAGGTCGCCGTTACGGCGGAACGGTACGCCGCGCAGCGCGAGCGGCGTGCGCTGCACGGTCGCCTGGCGGCTGCCCTCGGTGAACGTCGCGGTCGTCGACTTGACGGTGACGACGACCGATCGCCCGTGGACGGTCAGCAGCCCGTCGAAGGCTTTGGAGAGGTCGACCACGTCGGCGTAGATCACCCCGCCGCGGTTGACGGCGATCCCACCGCCGCGGTCGACGGGCCGGCCGTCGAAGCTGAGGTGCACGATCGCGTCCGCCGCCGGCGCGGGTGCCGTCAGGCTCAGCGCCAGCGCGACGATCGCGGCTCGAATCACCCGTAGGCTTCCTTCGTATGCCAGGCGATGTTCTGCGCGCGGTCGCCGACGCGCTCGACGATCGAGACGACGAACAGCAGCAACGTGCCGGCCGGCACGGTGGCCGGATCCTGCTGCATCTCCTTCTGCAGCGAATCGATGCTCGAGCGATACAACGAGTCGACTTGATCGTCGCGCTCGATGACCGCGTCGGCCAGTGCGCTGTCGCCCTCGCGATAGGCGCGCATCACGTCGACCAGCATCTCGTACGCCAGCGCGGCGATGCGGCCGACCTCGATCGACGCCGGCCGCACGGCCACGTCGGAGAGCTTGATCGCGTTCTTGGCGATATCGACGGCATAGTCGCCGATCCGCTCGAGGTCGGTCACGATCTGCAGCATACCCGCGATCTGCCGCAGCTCACCGGCGACGGGCTGTTGCTTCCAGATCAGCTCGATGCACGCCGCTTCGACCCGGCGGCGCGTCTCGTCGATCTCGTCGTCGCCGGCGACGACGCGCCCCGCGAGCACGACGTCGCGTCGTTCGAGCGCTTGCGTCGCCGCCCGAATGGCGTCGCAGACAAGGGCTCCGAGCCGGACGACGTCGAGGCGCGTATTCTCCAGCGCCTGATGATAGGCCGTACGCATGACCGTTCCACCATAGCAGGGGAAGGGCACGAACGGAACCCCGTGGTAGCGCCGCGCCCATGCAAACGATCGAGCTGACCCGCGACGGGGCCGTCGCGACGGTGACGCTGAACCGGCCGCAGGTTCTTAATGCTCTTAACCTTCAGCTGCTCGGTGAGCTCACCGAGGTGCTCGACGAGCTCGCGAACGACGTCACCGTGCGCGCGGTGATCCTGACCGGCGCGGGGCCGAAGGCGTTCGCGGCCGGCGCCGACATCGGCGAGCTCAACGCGCTCGCCGACGCGCGAGCCGGCGAGGCGCAAGCGCGCCGCGGCCAAGCGCTGACCCGCGCGTTCGAGCGCATGCGTCCGCCCGTCATCGCGGCCGTCAACGGCTTCGCGCTGGGCGGCGGGTGCGAGCTGGCGATGGCGTGCGACATGCGCATCGCGAGCGAGAACGCGAAGTTCGGTCAGCCCGAGGTCAACCTCGGCATCCTGCCCGGCTACGGCGGGACGCAGCGCCTCACGCGCCTGGTCGGCGAGGGGATGGCGATGTACATGTGCCTGTCCGCCGAGATGATCGACGCGGCGACGGCGCTGCGGGTGGGCCTGGTCCACAAGGTCGTCGCGCCGGACGAGCTGCTGCCCGAAGCGACCCGCCTGGCCACGGTCATCGCCGGCAAGGCCCCGTTGGCCGTCGCCGCCGCCAAGCGAGCGATCGTCGAAGGCGCCGACCTGGGACTCGACGCCGCGCTCGCGCTCGAAGCCTTCCTGTTCGGCCAGACCGTCGCGACGCAGGACTTCCGGGAAGGCTCGCGCGCCTTCCTCGACAAGCGCCCCGCCACGTTCACCGGGAACTAGCTCCCGGGCCGGGGATGATGAGCGGGCCGCCGAAATCCGGCTCCATGTCGGCGCGCGCGTATCGCGTGATCTTGGAGCCGGACGGAGACACGCTCCGCTGCATCATCCCGGCCTTCCCGGGCATCTTCACCTTCGGTACCGATCGTGAGGATGCGTTGCGCATGGCCGCCGACGCCATCGCCCTCGAAATCGAGCACGCGACCGAGTGTGGCCTCCCCGTCCCGGAACCCGACGCGGACACGCCGATGCTCATCGAACGCGTCGCCGTCGAACCCGCCGCCTAAGCGAAATGGCAGAGAAACTCCCGGTCGTCACAGGCGGCCAGCTTCGTCGCGCACTCCGCCGTGCCGGCTGGACCGAGGTACGCCAGCGCGGGTCCCACGTGCGCCTCGAAAAGGGTGCGTCAGCCTCACCGTACCCGAAGCTGGGACGGCTGCTGTTCAAGGCTTAGCGCTACTCGGACGGTTGGCGCCTAAGCGATGACGGAAGCACGCTACGTCAGCGAAGGCGACCGAGTTTTGCTCAAGGCCCGGTCTGTGGGACCGACTATCCAGAACTATCGGAGGGCATTCCCCGGCCTAGAATTGGAGGCAGAGCAAACGCGGCAAGAGAACCAACCGCTTTGTTTGCTGCCCCGGGGGCTTGGCGTGATCGATGACCCCTGTTGCGAGTCCAGTTCCACAGGTTCTAGCGCCTGCCTATAATCCGACGCATGACCTCTTAGCGTTGGTGCCCGCCTTGATCTGGCCACTGGCGCTCTTGATCCTAGTATTAGCTTTCCGCGAGACCATAGCCCAGTTGACGCAGCTTATCATGAACCGCGTGCGGGATGGCGGCGCCGTGAAGCTTTGGCAGTTTGAACTAGGACAGACGTACGTCTCAAGTGGAGGTGTCACACAAAACGCAAACGCGATACATGAGCGTGATGACGTCGACCGTAGCAGACGTCATGAGCGAGCTGAGCTTGCAATGGCAAGTCGCCGTGTCTATATTGTGCACCGCCTTCAGACATCGCGCGACCCAACGCAACTTTACGACATTGTGCTGTACGCGATTCCGGCGAAGGAAGGCACCCTCGCGTCCGTGCGCCATATAGAATATTTCTTCGGACGGTCATGGGGGCACCGCATCTTCACGTCCGATGACCGAGCTAAAGGGTTTCCGGTAACTTTGTCTGCCTGGGGTCCATTCTTATGCACGGCCAAGATAGTTTTTACGGACGACGAATCCTACACTATGTATCGCTTTATTGACTTTGAAATGGGACCCGTAGGGGCGGCGAGTGGCGAGCGAAACGCGAGCCCAACTGAGAGGCCTGTCCCTGGAGTACCTCCGCCACGAAGCCAATAACTCAAAGGCTCATCGGCTTGGATCGACCCATCTGAGGGCACGCCAATCTGTGATGCCGGTCAGCGGCTGGCGGTGGTGCGGACGGGGGTCAGGCGGGCGGTGACGGTCGCCATGGCCCGCTCGATGTCGGGGTCGTAGCCGATCCAGCGGGCACGGATGCGGCCGCTCGGGTCGATCGCGACCAGCGTCGGGTAGCCTTCGACGCCGAAGGCGTGGGCGACGGTCTGATCGGGGTCCAGGGCAACCGCCGCCATCGCAAAACGGTGCGCGAACGGGCGGACCACGCCGTTCGGCTCGCCGACGTCGACCGAGACGACCCGCACGCCCGGGTGCGTGCGCCGGAAGTGCTGCACGAGCGGAATCGAGGCGCGGCACGGGTCGCACCAGGTCGCCCAGAAGTCGAGGAACACGACCTGGCCGCGCGCGTGGGTGAGGTCGAAGCGGCCGCCGTCGAGCGTCGCCAGCGAGACCGGCGGTGCCTGCGTCGGCGCGGGATGCAGGCGGGGGAGGACGACGAAGCGCAGGGCGGCCGCGAGGACGATCAACGCAGCCAGGACGTCGAGCCCGCGCGCCAGCCACCGGCGCGGCGGCTGCGGCACGGCTACCCGCTTCCGCGCAGGGGAAATGCCCCCTGCGACGCATCCAACCACCCGATGCCAACGACCCGCGCGCCGGCGGTTACGATCGATGCCCGCACGCTGCCCGCCCAGAACCGCAGTGCCCGGATCTTCGACGCCTTCGACAAGCTCGCGCTGGGCGGCGTCCTCGAGCTGCACGAGGAGAGCGACCCGCGGGCGCTGCGCAACGAGTTCCAGCAGCAGCGCCCCGGCCGCTTCTCGTGGGATGCCCGCAATCTGGGCAGCGGGCGCTGGACGATTCGGGTCGAGCGGATCGACGAGCGCGCCGACGCCGCGACCTTCCTCTCGCACACGCCGCCGTTCGCGAACGCGAAGCAGTCGACGATCGCCGAGCTGGCCGCCGTCGCGACCGAGCGCCAATACCGCACCGGCGAAACGATCTTCGACGAGGGCGAGCTGTGGCCGTACCTCGGGTTCGTGCGCAGCGGCAAGGTCGTCTACACGCTGCTCTCGCCCGACGGCAAGACGCACTCGCTCGGTGAGCGGCTGACGCACGACCCGATCAACGAGTCGGGGACGTTCGACGGCGGCGGCGCGACGACGCGCGCCGAGGCACTGACGGACTGCACGCTGGTGCTGGTGCCCTCCGAGGCCGTGCTGCACGCCGTACGCAACGACAGCGAGCTCGCACTGGGCTTCCTCGCCGCCGCCTCGCAGGCGCGCCGCCGCTCGATCGACACGATCGCCGACCTGGCGTTCGCGCACGTGCTGCAGCGGGTCGCGAAGTTCTTGATGTCCTACGCGCCGGCGACGGTCGGGATGGCGTCCGGTCTGCCGGGCGTCGAAAACCTCTCGCAGGCGCAGATCGCGGCGGCCGCGGGCACCGTGCGCGACATGGCTGCCCGCGCCCTCATCCGCCTGAAGAACGCCCACGCGGTGGAGCTCGATCGCGGCCGCGTCCGCGCCATCGATCGCGCGCGGCTCGAAGCCTTCGCCCACGGCGTGCAAGCGCCGCCCGTCTGACGAAAGTAGTGCCCGTGCGTCGTCTCGCCCTCGCGATCGCGGCCCTGATGGCCGCGACGCCGCTGCTTGCCGCCGGTGCGCGGCTGACCTATCCGCCCGCCCCGCGCGGCACCGTCACCGACACGTACTTCGGAACCGTCGTCGCCGACCCGTACCGCTGGCTCGAGGACGTCGACTCGCCGCAGACGACGGCCTGGGTGCGGGCGGAAGGCGCGCTGACCCGTTCGTATCTCGATGCGATCCCGCAACGCGATGCGATCAAGGCGAAGTACCGCACGCTGCTCGACTACGATCGGCTCTCGGCGCCGTTCCGCGAGGGCACGCACTGGTTCTACTTCCACAACAGCGGACTGCAGAACCAGGCCGTGCTCTACATCCGCGACAGCGAGGCCGGCCCGGCGCGCGTCTTCCTCGACCCCAACACGCTGGCCGCCGACGGCACCGTCGCGCTGGCCGGTCAAGAGTTCACCCGCGACGGCAAGTACATGGCCTACTCGACGCAGGCCTCGGGCTCCGACTGGCAGACCTGGCACGTGCGCGACGTCGCGACCGACCGCGACTTGCCCGACACGATCCAGTGGAGCAAGTTCTCCGACGCGACCTGGGTCGGCGACGCGGGCTTCTACTACAGCGCGTACGACCCGCCGACCGCCGCCAACGCGACGCTCTCGGCGCTGGGCGTGCAAAAGGTCTTCTTCCACCGCTTGGGGACGCCGCAGTCGGCCGACGCGCTCGTCTACGCCTCGAGCGCGCATCCCGACGAGTTCGTCGGCGTCGGTTCGACCGAGGACGAACGCTACGTCTTCCTGCAGCGCTCGAAAGGCGACGGCACCTCGCTGCAGTGGAAGCGCGCGGGCGAGCCCGATACCGCCTTCAAGACCATCTTCGCGCTCGATCCGACCGTCTCGTACAACGTGATCGGCGACGACGGCAACCGAATCTACATTCAGACCAACGCCGGCGCGCCACGCTGGCGGCTGTGCTGGCTGGACGTCACCGATCCGGCGCACACGCTGCACGACATCGCCCCGCAGGCCGCCGACAAGCTCGAGAACGTCTCGCTGATCGGCAACCGCTTCTACCTCGAGTACCTGCACGACGCGCATTCCGCCGTGCGGATCGTCGGCCTGGACGGCAGCGATCTCGGCGCGATCGACCTGCCGGGGATCGGCAGCGGCGGCTTGCCGACCGGCAAGCGCGGCGATCGCATCGCCTACTACACCTTCACCTCGTTCACGTTCCCGACCACCGTCTACCGCTTCGACACCGCGACCGCGACCAGCACGGTCGCGGTGCAGCCCAAGATCGCCTTCGACAGCGCGCAGTACGTGACCGAGCAGATGTTCGCGACCTCGAAGGACGGCACGCGGGTGCCGGTCTTCGTCGTGCACCGCAAGGGGATGCCGCTCGACGGCACGACGCCGACGATCCTGTACGGCTACGGCGGCTTCGACATCTCGATCACGCCGTATTTCGCCTCCAGCGTCGCCATGTGGCTGCAGATGGGCGGGGCATACGCGGTCGCGACGCTGCGTGGCGGCGGCGAGTACGGCGAGGACTGGCACCACGCCGGCTGGCGCGGCAACAAGCAGCACGTCTTCGACGACTTCATCGCCGCCGCGCAGATGCTGATCGACCGCAAGATCACCTCGACGCCGCGCCTGGCCATCAACGGCGGCTCGAACGGCGGTCTGCTGGTCGGGGCGTGCCTGACGCAGCGGCCGGACCTGTTCGGCGCGGCGATCCCCGAAGTCGGCGTGCTCGACATGCTGCGCTATCAGCGGTTCACCGTCGGCAAGGCGTGGATCCCCGAGTACGGCGACGCGACCGCGTCGGCCGACGCCTTCAAGTGGCTCTACGCGTACTCGCCCGATCACAACGTGCACGTCGGGACGCACTATCCGCCGACGCTGGTGATGACCTCGGATCACGACGACCGCGTCTATCCGGCGCACTCGTTCAAGTTCGCGGCCGCGCTGCAGTACGCGCAAGGCGGCGACGCGCCGATCTTGCTGCGCGTCGAGTCGAAAGCCGGCCACGGCGCCGGCCGCCCGACGGACAAGATCATCGACGAACTCGCCGACCGCTACGCGTTCCTGGTCAAGAACCTGGCCTTCGTTCCGACCCTGTAGCGGGTTCGTCAGTTCGCGATCGCGAGGACCTGCGCGCCGGGCAGCTGCGCCAGCAGCGCGCCCGGCAACAGCAGTTTCGAGCGGCGCACGCCGCTGCCGATGACGACGTCGCCCGCGGCGGTCACGCGCTCGTCGATCAGCAGCGGCCAATCGGCGGAGAGCCCGAGCGGCGTGATGCCGCCGTACTCCATCCCGGTCGCTTCGACCGCGGCGTCCATCGCCGCGAACGAGAGCTTGCTCGCGCCGAGCGTCTTCTTCACCACCCCGTTGACGTCGGCGCGGGTGGTCGCCAGGATCACGCAGGCGGCAAACCACGCGCGGCCTTCGCGCCGCGCCGCCAGCACCACGCAGTTCGCCGACTGGTCCAGCCGCACGGCGTAACGCTCGCAGAACGCGGCCGTATCGGCCAGCGCGGGGTCGATCTCGGCAAGCGCGATCTGCGCGCGCTGCGCCGACGCGAGCCCGTCGAGCGCCGCGCGGACCGGTGCCGCGAGCAGCTCGGGCGCTTCGCTCGCCGGTCGGGCGTCCAGGGTGCCGAGCCGGATGCTAGACGGTCTCGAGCTCGGCGGTGTCGTGCTGCGCGTCGAACGCGACGCGCTTCGATTGCGCGGCCGCGTCGGCCAGCGTCGGGACGCTCGCCGGCGCCACGCTGGCGGCCTTCGCGTTCACCAGCGCTTCGAGGCCCTTCTTCACCGAGCCCAGCGCGGTGGAGAGCCGCGCGTCGAGATCGGCCAGCACCTGCGCCGCGTAGGCGTCCGCGCCGTCGCGCACGCGCGCGGCCTTCTGTTCCGCTTCGCGCAGGACCGTCTCGGCGGTGATTCGCGCACGCTTGGCGATCTCGTGATCGTCGACCAGCTGCGTCTGCGCGCTCGACGCCTCCTCGACGATCGCCTGCGCCTTCTCTTGCGCGTCGCGCACGAGCTTCTCGCCGCTGCGGGCGATCGTGCGCGCGCGCCCGACCTCTTCGGGCAGCGAGGCGCGCAGCTTCTCGATCAGCTCGAGCAGTTTCTCCTCGCTCACCACGCGGTAGCCCAGCGGCAGGATCTGGCCTTGTTTGATGGACGCTTCGAGCTTGTCGATGACGCGATAGACGGACATTGTTACGGGACCTCCTCGGAGCTTGCGACGAGGGCGGCTCGGGCGAAGCCCGAACGCGACGGGTTGCGCAACGCGTAACCCACTAGCGGGCGGTCTGGCGTTTGGCTTGCATCAAGCGCAGAACGGAGGGCGGGACGAACTCGGTGACGTCGCCGCCGAGGTTGTAGACCTCTTTGACGAGCGTCGAGCTGACGAACGACCAGCGCGGATCGCTGGGCAGGAAACAGGTGTCGACGCCGGACAGCGAGCGGTTCATCAGCGCGGTCGACATCTCGCTCTCGAAATCCGAGACGACACGCAGCCCCTTGACGATGACGTTCGCGCCCAGCGAGCGGACGAAGTCGGCCAACAGGCCGCGAAAGTGGGCCACCTCGACGTTGGGGACGTGGGCGATCGCCTCGCGGATCATCTGCTCGCGCTCGTCGAGGGTGAACAGCGGCTCGCGCTTCTGCGGGTTGACGACCACCGCGACCAGCACGCGATCGAAGATCTGCGCCGCGCGCTCGATGACGTCGAGGTGCCCGACGGTCAGCGGGTCGAACGAGCCCGGATACACCGCCGCATGGCCGTTAGCCGGAACGCCGGGGCTGCGTCCGTTCACGCCGCCACCTGCGGCCGCAAGAAGCTCAGGGCGACCTCACCGTACCGTTCGCCGCGCTCGACGCGCATGGCCGGGTCGACCGGCGCGGCACCACGTGCCGTGTGCTCGTAGACGACCGTCGTGTCCGGATCGATCGCGCCGCGTCGCCGCAGCGTGGCGAAGACGGCGGCCGGATACGGCTGCGCATAGGGCGGGTCGGCGAACACGAGATCGAACCGTCCTTCCACGACCTGCGCGGCACGTTCGGCCGGCACGGCGATCACCGCCACCTGCTCGGCGACGCCCAACCGCAGCGCGTTGGCGCGCAGCGCATCGGCGGTCGGACGGTGGCGCTCGACGAATGTGACGTGGCTCGCACCACGCGAGAGCGACTCGAACCCCAGCGCGCCGCTCCCGGCGAACAAATCCAAGACGCGTGCCCGTTCGACCCGGGTCGAGAGGATCGAGAACAGCGCTTCCTTGACGCGGGCGGGGGTTGGTCGGACCTCGCGGCCGGCCGGTGTGGTCACGCGGCGGCTGCGCAGGGTTCCCCCGGTAATCGTGAGCGTCCCCATAGATTCTATGGGGCGAACGTGTTCTCGATCAGCGCCTGCAGCTCCCGCAACGTCGTAACCCGTACGGTCGGTCTGGGGACGTCCTGTGGATAACTCGCGCCGTGCTCGTCCAGCCAGATCGCACGCAGGCCGGCCGCCAGCGCGCCGCCGACGTCGGCCTGCGGGTTGTCGCCGACATACCAGCAGCGCTCGCGCTCCATCCCCAGCTCGTCGGTCAGCGCCGCGAAGGCGCCCGGCGCCGGCTTCGCGACGCCGAGCAGGTCGCTGACCAGCACGCTGGTGCCGACGACGCTCTCGCCGAGCGCGCGGGCGATCTTCTTCTCTTGCAGCGGCGACCAGCCGTTGGTGAGAATCGCGTGCGGTACGCCGCGCGCGCGCAGCGCCGTCAACAGCTCGCGCGCGCCGGCCAGCGGCCGCACCAACTGGTCGACCAGCGCGAAACAGTGGGCCTGCCAACGTTCGGCGCGCAGCGGCAGCACGCCGAGCGCGGCCGAGAACCGCGCCAGCATCGCATCCAGCGTGATGCGCTCGCTGCGAAACAGCTCGAGCAGCTCGTCGAGCCGCGCTTGCCAGCCCGGATCGTCGGGATCGATCGGCACGCCCGCTTCAACCGCCAGCTCGTAGAAGGCCCGGCGCTCGAGACCCTGATCGCTGCCCAGCGTGTGATCGAAGTCGAAGCCCAGCGCGAAGGGCCGGGGCAAGAGTGCGTCGTCGCTCACGCCGTCACCAACACGGCGCGGGCCGAGGTGTTGGCGTCGACGAGGGCCAGCAAGCCCGCGTGGTCGGGATCCGCCAGCGCCGGATCGCGCGCCACGATCTCGTCGGCGGCGGCCTTGGCTTTCATGTAGAGCCCGAAGTCGTCGACGATGCTGCCGATCGTCCCCATCTCGCCGGCCTGCGCGGTACCGGCCAGCTCCCCGGCGTTGCGCAGCCGCAGATCGGCCTCGGCGATCGCGAAACCGTCGTTCGTCTCTTCCAGCACGTGCAGCCGCTCGACCTCGAGCGCGTCGGTCGGCGCGATCAGCAGGCAGAACGACTCGGCGACGCCGCGGCCGACGCGGCCGCGCAGCTGGTGCAGCTGCGCGAGGCCGTAGCGCTGCGCGTCGAGCACGACCATCACCGAGGCGTTGGGAACGTCGACGCCGACCTCGACGACGGTGGTCGCCACCAGCACGTCCGACTCGTGGCGCTTGAAGCGGTCCATGACGGCGTCCTTCTCGCGCGGCGGCAGCTTGCCGTGCAGCACGTCGACCCGCAGGTCCGGAAAGACGCGCGTGCGCAGCGCTTCGGCCTCGGCCAGCGCGCTGGTCAACGCGCTCTCGGTCGCGTCGATGGCCGGCGCGACGACGTACGCCTGGCGGCCGAGCTCGACGTTCTTGCGCACGAACTCGTAGACCATCGTCTTGCGCGGCGCACCGATGACGAAGGTGCGCACCGGCGTGCGTCCCGGCGGCAGCTCGTCGATGATCGAGACGTCCATGTCGGCGAACTTCGTCTGCGCCAGCGTGCGCGGGATCGGCGTCGCCGTCATCGCCAGCGTGTGCGGCGCGCCGCTCTTGGCGCGCAGCGCGGCCCGCTGGCGCACGCCGAAGCGGTGCTGCTCGTCGATCACCACCAGGCCGAGATCGGCGAAGCTCACGCTCTCGGTCAGCAGCGCGTGCGTGCCGACGGCCAAGCCCGCCGCGCCGGAAGCGATGCGCTCCTCGGCGCGCCGGCGCTCGCGCGCGCCCATCGAGCCGAACACCGCTTCGACCCCGATCCCGAACGGCAGCAGCATCGGTGCCAGCTTGGCGGCGTGCTGTGCGGCCAGGATCTCGGTCGGCGCCATCAGCGCCGACTGCGCGCCGCTGCGGTGCGCCAACACGATCGCGGCGGCGGCGACCAGCGTCTTGCCGCTGCCGACGTCGCCTTGCAAGAGCCGGTTCATCGGCGCGGTGCGGCCCATGTCGGTCCAAATGCGTTCGATGACGCGCGCCTGCGCGCCGGTCGGCGCGAACGGCAGCTGCGCGACGAACGCGTCCCAGAAGCCGTCGGGCATCTCGCAGACGCGCGCGCCGCCCTCGGCTTCACGGCGCGCGCGCTTGAGCGCGGCCGCCAGCGCGATGGCGAAGAACTCGTCGAACACGATGCGCTCACGCGCCGGTCCGAGCGCGTCGAGGTCGCGCGGCGCATGGACGGTGCGCCACGCTTGCGCCAGCGGCGGGAATCCGAACTGCCGCACCAGCGCCGCCGGCAGCGCGTCGACGTGCTGCGCGATCAGCCGCTCGAGGTTCTTGCCGATCAGGGTGCGGATCTGACGGTCGGGCAGCTCCTTGGTCGCCGGATAGACGGGGACGATCTCGCCGACGTAGCGCTCGCCCTCGCGCAGCACGCGATGGCTGGTCACGTTCAGCTCGGGCAGCAGCTTCGTGCGCGCGACGCGGCCCGCGACGAACAGCCGCTCGCCGACGGTGAACTTGCCGAACAGATGGCGGCGGCCGAACCACTTCGCCTGCACGACCCCGGTCTCGTCGGCGAGGTCGACGGTGACGAGCGGGAAGCGTCCCTGGCGCTCCTTCACCCGCGCGGCGCGACCGACGACGATCGCCTCGCCTTCGGGCAGGTTCGCGATCGGTTGCGGCTCGCGCCAATCACGATAGGCGCGCGGGATGTAGGCCAGCAGGTCGTCGGGCGTGCGGACGCCGACCTCGGCGAACTTCGCCGCGGTCTCCGGGCCGATCCCCGCCAGCCCTACGAGTCCGCCGGCCGGGCGCGTCGCGATAGTTCCGTCCCCACCTCGTCGAGCGCGACGCCGCGCTCGGCGAGCAGCACCAGCGTGTGATAGAGCAGGTCCGCCGTCTCCCACACGAGCTCGCCGCGATCGTCGTTCTTGGCGGCGATGACGACCTCGGTCGCCTCTTCGCCGATCTTCTTGCCGATGCGGTCGACGCCGCCGGCGAACAGCTTGGCGGTGTACGAGCCGGGCGGGGGGTTCGCTTTGCGCGCCGCGATCGTGCGCGCCAGGTTGGCCAGCGCGCCGGCGAAGGCCGCGCCGTCCGGCGCGTCGCCGGCGCCGGGCAGCGGCACCGTCGTCGCGAAGCACGAGGGCGCGCCGGTGTGGCACGCCGGCCCGGCCGGCACGACGCGGTAGAGCAGCGCGTCGGCGTCGCAGTCGACCGAGATCGAGACGACGCGCTGCGTGTTGCCCGAGCTCTCTCCCTTGTTCCACAGCGCTCGGCGCGAGCGGCTCCACAGCCACGTCGAGCCGGTCGCGATCGTTCGTTCGAGCGCTTCGCGGTTGGCGTACGCCAGCGTCAGCACCGCGCCCGTACTCGCGTCGGCGATCACGACCGGCACCAGACCGTCGGCGCCCCACGCGATCTCGGGCAGCGCGCTCATCGCACCCCGACCGGTTCGCGGCGCACGACGATCTCGGCGTCGGCCAACGCGTCCTTGAGCGTCGCGATCTCGAGCTCGGCATAGTGGAAGAGCGAGGCCGCCAGCGCGGCGTCGGCGTCGGCCTGGACGAAGACGTCGACGAAGTCGCGAGTCGCGCCGGCGCCGCCCGACGCGATGACGGGCAGATCGCAGGCGTCGCGGATCGCGCGCGTGAGCACCAGGTCGTAACCGTCGCGCGTCCCGTCGGCGTCGATCGAGGTCACCAGCAGCTCCCCCGCGCCCAGCCGCTCGCACTCGCGCGCCCACGCGACCGCGTCCAGACCGGTCGGCGTGCGGCCGCCGTCGACGACGACCTCGAAGCCCGACGGCACCCCCTCGCTGCGGCGCGCGTCGATCGCGACGACGATGCACTGCGCGCCGAAACGCTCCGCGGCGGCGGTGACGAGGGCGGGATCGCGCACCGCGGCGGAGTTGATGCTGACCTTGTCGCAGCCGGCGCGCAGCAGCGCGTTGACGTCCGCCAGGGTGCGCACGCCGCCGCCGACCGCGAACGGGATGGTCAGCTCGTGCGCGACCGCGCGCACCACCGCCAGGGTCGCCTGCCGCCCTTCGACGGTCGCGGTGATGTCGAGGAAGACCAGCTCGTCGGCGCCTTCCTCTTCATAGCGGCGGGCCAAGGCGACCGGGTCGCCGGCGTCGCTGAGGTCGACGAACTTGACGCCCTTGACGACGCGGCCGTCCTTGATGTCCAGACAGGGGATGATGCGGCGGGCCAACACGACCTGCGCACCTTCGTCACTTCGGCGAAACGGCCCCACTCGGGAGCCCGATCGCGCTGAACGGCGTGGTCGCGTCCTCGTCGGCGGCGACGACCCGCAGCGCGGCGATCGCCAGATCGTCTTGGATCCCGCCGCTGAAGTCGTCGGCCGAGGCGACGAGCAGATCGCACAGCGCCTGCGGATCGGCCGGCCCGTCGCGCAGGATGGCGGCGATGCGCTCGTCGCCCAGCAACTCGCCGGCCGCGTCGCGCGCCTCGCTCAACCCGTCCGTCGCCAGCAGCACGACGTCGCCGATCTCCAGCCGCAAGGTGGCGGTGGTGAAGATCTCGTCGCGCCCCAAGCCGACGATCGGGCCGGTCGGCGCCAACGGCTCGACCGTGCTGCCCCGCCGCACGAAGGCCGTCCCGTGGCCGGCACTGGCGTAGCGCAGCGTCTGCGCGCGCGCGTCGAACGCGCCCAAGAACAGCACCACGAAGATGCCCGGGTCCTCGAACGTGTCGAGGAACAGCCGGTTGAAGCGGGTGACGACGTCGGCCGGATCGTCGGCTTCGGCGGCGATCGCGCGCACGGCGTACTGCGCGAAGGCGGCCTGCCGCGCCGAGGTGATCCCCTTGCCGCTCACGTCGCCGATCAAGATCCAGCCCGCGTCGGGCCCGGCATGCCAGACGTCGAGCAGGTCGCCGCCGACCAGCGCCTCGCGCGTCGCGGAGGCGTAGGCGGCGCCCAGCTGCGTGCGCGGCAAGCGCCGCCCGGGAACGCGCAGCGTGCGCTGCAGCGCGTCGACCAGCGTGCGCTCGCGATCCAAGCGCTCCTGGACCGACGAGCGGGCCAGCGCGTACCAGAGCGCGACGATCGCGAACAGCGTGACGATGCCGTCGCTGATGGCGACGGTCGAGTTGATGCGATGCCGCATCGTCTGCTGGACGCCGGTGACGGCGGTCGCCAGCGCCTGCTCGACCGCGGCGACGTCCTCGACCAGCCGATCGGTGAGGACCTTGCCTTGCGCCTGACGCCGATACGCGTCCCCCGCGCCGGGATCGCGGGTCAGCGGGATCGCGACCTCGTTCTCCCACGTCTCGTGCGCGGCGCGCAGATCCTCGATCTTGGGGACCGCGACGGTGATGCCGTCGCGGGACAGGCGCTGCTCGAGGTCGACCGCTTGCCGGTCGAACTCGCCGCTGGGTTGCCCTTCGGCGGAGAGGAACTGCGGGTCGCGCGTCGCGACGTAGCCGCGCAGTCCCGTCTCCTCGCCGAGCTGCATCTGCACCAGGCCGTCGAGGTCGGTGCGCGCGTTGCTCAGCCGCGTCTGGGCGTTGGCGGCGGCGTCGAGCTGCCGGATGCCGATCAGCGGACCGGCGATCGTGGTCGCGACGAAGACCGCGATCAGCAGAACGATTGGAGGCGACGCCCAGAATCGAACTGGGGGTGGAGCTTTTGCAGAGCTCTGCCTTACCACTTGGCTACGTCGCCCGGAGCGTTTGGAGCGGGTGGCGGGAATCGAACCCGCGCGTCGACCTTGGGAAGGTCACAGGCTACCATTACATCACACCCGCGCCGGACGAATCGCGCCCATTCAGCACATCCCAAAGCGACACCTCGTCGCCTTCGGCGTGCTCGTCCGAAAGTCTGGTCAGGAGGCCGCCGCCGCGAGCGGCGTGAAACGGGGGCGGTCCTAGTTCCTACGGAGTTGTGCGTGCATCCAATTCGACTCGCCGTGCGCGGCCTGGGAGCCGTCGCGCTGGTCGCGCTCCTCGCGACGACCGTACCCTTGCACTCGGCCGGCGCGGCCGACGCTCCCGCTCTCGACCTGAGCAACCTCGACCGCACCTGTGCCCCGTGCGACGACTTCTACAAGTTCGCGACCGGCGGCTGGAGCGCGCGGACGACCATTCCGGCCGGACATCCGAGCTGGGGCGGCTTCGACGAGCTCGTGCAGCACAACCGTGAAGCGTTGCACGCGATCCTCGAGGACGACGCCAAGGACGTCGCGGCGGCGCCGGGCAGCGACGCCCAGAAGCTAGGGACGTTCTACCGCGCGTGCATGGACGAGGACGCGATCGAGAAGGCCGGCACGACGCCGATCGATCCGCTGCTGGCGGCGGTCGCCGCCGTGCACGACCAGACCGCGCTGGTCGCCGAGCTGGGCCGGCTGCAAGTCGTCGGCGTCGGCGACGGGCTGGACTTCGGCTCGGAGCCGGACACCAAGGACTCCTCGAAGACGATCGCGTCGATCGGCCTGGGCGGCTTGGGCATGCCCGACCGCGACTACTACGTCAAAGACGACGCCAACACGCTCAAGATCAAGGCCGCCTATCGCGACTACGTCGCGCAGCAGCTGCACAACCTGGGCGAGGACCAGGCCGCCGCGAACGCCGACGCCGACGCCATCCTGGCGCTCGAGACGGCGCTGGCCGTGGGCACGCCGACGCGCGCCGACCTGCGCGACCCGAAGGCCACCTATCATCCGATGCCGACCAGCGAGCTGGCCACCATCGGGCCGCACGTGCCCTGGCACGTCTTCTTCACCGCCATGGACGCGCCGGCGTTCACCTCGCTCGACGTCAACGTCCCCGGCTACGTCACCGCCTACGACGCGCAGCTCGCCAAGACGCCGCTCTCGACGTGGAAGGCGTACCTGCGCTTCCACGTCGCCGACGCCTTCGCCAACACGCTGCCCAAGCGCTTCGCCGACGCCGCCTTCGGATTCCACAGCACCGTGCTGTACGGCGTCAAAGAGCAGCTGCCGCGTTGGCAGCGCTGCACCCGCGCCGCCGACGCGTCGCTGGGCACGCCGCTGGGCAAGGCCTACGTCGCGCGCGACTTCCCGCCCGCCGCCAAGGCACGCGCGGTGCAGATGGTCGACAACCTGCAGGCGGTGCTGCGCGACGACATCAGCACGCTGGCCTGGATGAGCCCGCCGACGCGCACGATCGCGATTCAGAAGCTCAACGCGTACACCAAGAAGATCGGCTATCCGGATCGCTGGGAAGACTATTCGACGCTGACGATCCCCGCCGGCACCGCGTACGGCACGATCGTCGCCGACGTGCGCGCCTGGGACCACCAGCGCGACATGGCGCGCATCGACAAGCCGACGGAGCGCTGGGAGTGGGGGATGACCCCGCCGACCGTCAACGCCTACTACGATCCCTCGAACAACGAGATCGTCTTCCCGGCCGGCATCCTGCAGCCGCCCTTCTTCAACGCGGATGCCGACGACGCGGTCAACTACGGCGCGATCGGCGCCGTGATCGGCCACGAGATGACGCACGGCTTCGACGACCAAGGGCGGCAGTTCGACCTGCACGGGAACCTGGCCGACTGGTGGACGCCGCAGGACGCCGCCGCGTTCGCCAAGCGCGCGCAGTGCATCGTCGACCAGTTCGACGCGCTCGAGCCGGTGCCGGGCGTGCACGAGAACGGCCGGCTCGTCCAGGGCGAAGCGATCGCGGATCTGGGCGGCACGACGATCGCCTTCCGCGCCTTCACCCACACGGCCGAGTACAAGGCCAACAAGCCGATCGACGGCTTCACGCCGGCGCAGCGCTTCTTCATCGCCTACGCGCAGGTGTGGCGCAGCATCCAGACCGAGCAGTACACCCGTCAGCTCGTGACCATCGACCCGCACCCGTTCGACAAGCTGCGCGTGATCGCGACGCTCTCGAACATGCCGGAGTTCCAAGCGGCGTTCCATTGCGCGGCTACCGCGCCGATGGTGCGCAAGGACCGGTGCCAGATCTGGTGATCCACGCAGTCTTGCTGGCGGCCGCGATGGCGGCCGTCAAGCCGGTCGACGTTGCGCTCGACACCAGCGACGGCACGATCGTCGTCCGGCTCGATCCCGCGCACGCCCCGCTGACCACGCAAAACTTCCTGCGCAACGCCGCGCGCGGGGCGTACGCGCACGGGAGCTTCTACCGGACGGTGAACAAGCGGACGGAGCCCGCCGCCTTCGAGGTCATCCAAGGCGGCGCGGGCCCCACCGGGGACCCGGGCGCGGCGCCGATCGCGCTCGAGCCGACCAGCAAGACCGGGCTGCACAACGTCGACGGCGCGATCGCGATGGCGCGCACCGCAGATCCGAACTCGGCGACCACCGAGTTCTTCATCGACGTGGGCGACGCGCGCTATCTCGACGCCGGCGGACCGCTAGGCCCCGGCTACGCGGTGTTCGGTCACGTGATCCGCGGGATGGACGTCGTGCGCAAGATCCACGACGCCCCCGCCAGCGGCGAGCAGCTCACCCCGCCCGTCCGCATCCTGCGCATCCGCGTCCTCAAGACGTAGCGGCGCGCCGCGAACGCGGCGCGGCATATTCCTCGCGCGCGCGGTCCGCGATCGGGCCGCGCTCCGCGAGCAGCCGCGTCGCGAGCGACTGCAGATCCTGTTTCTCCTGCTCGGAGAGCGGGCCGAACATCGTCGCCTCGGCGGCCGAGACACGGCCGATCGCGTTCAACGCCAGCCGCTTGCCCTTCGCGGTCAGGACGATGTCGTACGAGCGCCGGTCGTGCGGATCGCGCTCGCGCTTGACCGCGCCCGGCGCTTCGAGCTCGTCGACCAGCGCGACGACGGTCGTGCGATCGATCCCCAGCGCGGCGCCGATCGCGCTCTGGCGCTGGCGGCCGTCGACCAGCAGCATCCGTAACAGACGGTAGGCCCGCACGCTCAGGCCGAGCGGCGAGATCGCTCGTTCGACCAGCTGGTTGACCGAGAGGGCAAGCGTGGAGAGGACGAAGTCCGGACAGGCGATCAGCGCTCCCGAGTACCCCTCGGCGATGCAGCTCTCGATGCTCTCCTCGTCTCTCGCCTCCGCGCGCCGTTGCGCCATCGTCAGGCCGTTCCCCGTCTGCAAGAAAATTCCCCAGTCGCTTGCAACCCACCCCTGACCATCAGAGTTTCTGACCGTCAGGAATGCTGACAATACGACGGACTGATGACGGCGCGCCCCCGGCGACGCTGGACTTTTTGACCGACCCCGGCCTGCGCGCGTCGGCGATGCGCCGTGCATTACGGGTGGTGCGCGTTCGCGCCGATGCGGAGGACGTCGTCCAAGAGGCGGCCGCGCGCGCGCTGCGCTTCCGCGGCCACCTGCGGCCGGGCGCGCCGGGCGAACCGTGGTTCTTGCAGATCGTCTCGCGCCTCGCGCTCGACACGGTTTTGCGCCGGGCACGCTTTCCGTCGTTGCCGCCGCCGCTGCCCGCGGCCTCGGCCGTCGCCTCGGTCGTCGATCGGGAGCGCACGCACGCCGTCCGCAACGCCATCGACGCGCTCCCGCCGTTCCAGCGCCGCGCCGTCGTCCTGCACGACGTCGACGGCTTGACGACCCGCGAGATCGCGGCGCTGGACGGCGTCCCGCACAGCACGGTCCGCACGCGCCTGCGGCGCGGCCGGCTCACTTTGCGCACCGCACTGGCCGACGAGGTCGCACCGTGATTCGCTTCTTCCTCCACCGCCCGATCTTCGCGGCGGTCTGCTCGCTCGTCATCCTCACGGCCGGGGTCGTCGCGATCCCGACGCTGCCGATCTCCGAATACCCGAAGATCGCGCCGCCCGTCGTCACGGTCACCGCGCAAGACCTCGGTGCCGACGCCGAAGACGTCGAAGCCGCCGTCACGACGCCGCTCGAGGAAGCGATCAACGGCGTCCCGGGGCTGCGCTACATCTCCTCGTCCAGCAACTCCGACGGCTCGGTGACCATCACCGCGACCTTCGAGCTGGGCAAGAACCTCGACGTCGCGCAAGCCGACGTGCAGAACGCCGTCCTGGGCGCGAGCGGCGCGTTGCCGGCCGAGGTCCAGCGCACCGGCGTCATCGTCAAGAAGAGCAGCGCCGCGTACATCCTGGGGATCGGGATGGTCTCGGACAACCCGCAGTACGGCTACGCCTGGCTGAGCAACTTCACCGATGTCCACGTCGTCGACGCGATCAAGCGCGTGCAGGGTGTGGGCGACGTGCAGGTCTTCGGCGAGCGCACCTACGCGATGCGCCTATGGCTCGATCCGCGCAAGCTGGCGCAGAACGACTTGACCGCGACCGACGTCGTCAACGCGCTGACGGACCAAAACGTGCAGGTCGACGCGGGCGCGATCGGCGCCGCGCCGAGTCGCCCCGATCAGCCCGATCAGATCGGCTTGAGCGCCAGTGGACGGCTGGCCGACCCGGCCGAGTTCGCCGCCATCGTGCTGCGCTCGAACCCCGACGGCGGCGCGGTCCGCGTGCGCGACGTCGGCCGGGTCGAGCTCGGGGCCGCCGACTACTCGTCGTCGACGCACTGGAGCGGCACCACGGCGATCGGGATGGGCGTCACCCAGCTCCCCGACGCGAACGCGCTCGAGACGGCCAAGGCCGTGCGCGCGCAGCTGGCCGAGCTCTCGAAGAGCTTCCCGCCGGGCGTGCACTACGTGATTCCGTTCGACCCGACCCTGTTCGTCAAGGAGTCGATCAGGGAGGTCACGCTGACGCTGTTCATCGCGATCCTGTTGGTCGTGCTCGTCATCTGGCTGTTCTTGCAGAACTGGCGGATGACGCTCATCCCGCTGGCGACGATCCCGATCTCGCTGATCGGCACCTTCGCGCTGATGAAGCTGCTCGGCTTTTCGATCAACACGCTCACGCTGTTCGGGCTGACCCTCGCGACGGGACTGGTCGTCGACGACGCCATCGTCGTGATCGAGAACATCACCCGCTTCGTGCAAGAGAACCGCATGGGCGCCTACGAGGGCGCCGCCGCGGCGATGCGCGAGATCACCGGCGCGGTCATCGCGACCTCGCTGGTGCTGCTGGCGGTGTTCGTCCCGGTCGCGTTCTTCCCGGGCTCGACCGGCCTGCTCTACAAGCAGTTCGCGCTCACCATCGCCTGCTCGATCACGATCTCGCTGTTCGTCGCGCTGACGCTGACGCCGACGCTCTCGGCGCTCCTGCTCTCGCGGCCGGTCGGACCGCCGCCGCGGTTCCTGCGGCCGGTCAACGACGCGATCGAAGCGGTGCGGCGCTTCTACCGCGCCGCGCTGGCGAACATCGTGCGCTGGCGGTTCGCCGTGCTGGCGGCCTTCGCCGTGCTGCTGGTCGTCACCGGGATCACCTTCCGCACCACGCCGACCGGCTTCATCCCCGACGAAGACCAAGGTTATCTGGTCGTCATGCTGCAGACGCCCGAAGGCACCTCGCTGGTCGGCGACGAGCGCTTCGCCAACCGCATCGCACGGCTGATCGAGGCCAGCGCTCCCGAAGTCGCGGGCACGTTCCAGATCGACGGCTTCAACTTCTTCGGGCCGGCGCCGAACCACTCGCTGATCTTCTTGCCGCTGCGCCCGTGGAGCGAGCGGGTCGGCCCGCAGCACACCTACTCCGCCATCGTCGCGCGCTTGCAGCCGCTGCTGTTCGAGGTTCCCGGCGGGACCGCGTACGTCTTCAACCCGCCGGCCATCCAAGGCATCGGCAACTTCGGCGGCTTCCAGTTCGAGGTGCTCGACACGGCGAACATCCCGCTGCCGCAGCTGACCGCGGCGACCTATGCCGGCCTGCTGCCGGCCGCGAACGCCGACCCGGCCCTCTCCTCGGTGTTCACCACCTTCCGCACCGACGCGCCGCAGCTGCACCTGCAGGTCGACCGCAACAAGATCCAAGCGCTGCAGATCCCGATCTCCGACGTGTTCGGGACGCTGGGCGCCTACTTCGGATCGGAGTACGTCAACGATTTCGACTACAACGACCGCGCCTACCGCGTCTACGTCGAGGCCGACGCGCCGTTCCGCTCGCGGCCGGCCGACCTCTCGCGCGCGTACGTCCACGCGCCCAACGGCGCGATGGTGCCGCTCAGCTCGCTGGTGACGGTGCAGCCGCGCCAGGTGCCGCCGTCGATCACGCACTACGACCTGTTCCGCTCGATCGAGATCGACGGTCAGCCCAAGCCCGGCGTCGGGTCCGGCGACGCGATCGCGGCGATGGAGCGGGAGGCGCGCGCGCACTTGCCGGCCGGCGTCTCGTTCGCGTGGACCGGGCTCTCGCTCGACCAGATCGAGGGCGGCAGCGCGGCGGCGCTGATCTTCGGCCTGGGCATCTTCATGGTCTTCCTGGTGCTAGCCGCGCAGTACGAGAGCTTCCTCGATCCGCTGGTCATCCTGCTGGCGGTGCCGCTGGCGATCCTGGGCGCGCTGTGGGCCGTGCAGCTGCGGCATCTGCCCAGCGACGTCTTCGTGCAGATCGGGTTCGTCATGCTGATCGGGCTGGCCAGCAAGAACGCGATCCTGATCGTCGAGTTCGCCAACCAGCTGCGCGCCACCGGACTCGAGGCGGCCGCGGCCGTGCAGCGCGCGGCGCGCACGCGACTGCGGCCGATCCTGATGACCTCGCTGGCGTTCGTGTTCGGGATCTTCCCGCTCGTGATCGCGACCGGCGCCGGCAGCAACAGCCGCAACTCGCTCGGGACGGCGCTGTTCGGCGGGATGGTGCTCTCGACGGTGCTCAACCTGGTCGTCGTGCCGGTGCTCTACATCGTGGTCGAACGGCTGCGCGAACGGGTCCACCGGTCGGCCGTCGTCCACGACACGGTGCCGACCTATGCCGACGACACGCTGCGCGCCGCCTCGCTCGCCGTCGCGGCCGACGGCACGCTCGTCGCCGTCACCGACGGCACCGCCGGCGACCGGCGCGCGGTCCGCATCGCCACCCTCGGCGAGCATCCGCGAGGAGAGTGACGCCCGCCACGGGTACGTGCGTGAGGTGACCCGCGTCGGCGTCGTCAGCGACACGCACTTCCCGCGCTTCGGGCGCGCTCTGCCGCGCGCGCTCGTGCGCGGGTTGCAGCGCGCCCAGGTCGGCCGGATCCTGCACTGCGGCGACCTCACCGATCTGCTGGCCGTCCCGCTGTTCGAAGCGATCGCCCCGTTCGACGCGGTCGCCGGCAACAACGACGGCGACGCGATCCGCGAACGCTTCGGGCGCCGAAAGGTGGTGGCGATCGAAGGCGTGCGGGTCGGCATCGTGCACGGCGACGGCAAGCGCGGCACGACGTACGCGCGTGCCCGTGCCGCGTTCGACGACGACGAGGTCGAGGTCATCCTGTTCGGCCACAGCCATCGCCCGGTCGTCAAGCGCGACGGGCGGATCCTCGTCGCCAACCCGGGTTCGCCGACCGACAAGCGGCTCAACCCGCTCTACTCGTACGCGATCCTCACCGTCGACGGGCACACGGCGCGGGTCGATCTGAAGTTCTACGCCTCGCGCGCGGTGTGACGACGCTACATCGGTAGCGTGGTGACGTTGCCGGTGACGGTGTCGGACGTGCTCGCCGGGTCGACGTCGACCGGCACGCCCGCGTTGGGGAGCAGCATCGTCGTGAGGCGATCCAAGCCGATCACGTTCCCGACCACGCTGATCGAGCTCGTTCCGGCCGCCAACGTCACGCCGTTGCCGGCGTTCCCGCTGATGACGTTTCGCACGGGCTGGCTCGGATCGGTGGCGACGCCGCCGATGAGATCGCTCGTCGCGGTGCCCCCGACGTAGATGCCGCCCAGCTTGTTACCTTGATACGAGAGCGTCGCCAGGACGGCTTCGCCGACGACGTTCGTTCCGATGAAGCTGTTGATGATCTGATTGTCGTAGGCCTGGCCGACGATCGCGATGCCGTAGCCGCCGTTGCCGGAGATCACGTTCTGCGGGATGACCGAGAGCGTGTAACCGCCGACGACGTTCGCGTGCGCGGTGCCGCCGATCAGAATCCCGTCGTTGCCGTTGGGCAGCGCCGCCATACCGACGGTGTTGGCGCCGACGATGTCGGGCTCGATCGTCACCCCCGAGGCGTTGCCGGCCAGCTCGATCCCGTTGTTGAGGTTGCCCGACACGACGTTCGTTTGGAGGGTCTGGTTGCCGCCGGTCGCGGAGACGAGAATGCCGTCGTTGGCGTTCGGAACCGGTCCGCCGAAGGCTGCCAGCCCGGCGAACGTGTTGAACGAGGTGAACCCCGACGTCGCGCCGGCGACCTCGATGCCGTTGGTGCCGTTTCCCGCCGCGACGTTGCCCAGCGGGATCACGCCGCCGACCAAGACGTTGCTCGAGGTTCCGTCGACGAGAATCCCGTCGCCGGCGTTGCGCAGAGCGGCCGCGTTGTTCGCGCCGATGCCGAAGAAATTCCCTTGCACGGTGGTGTTGGCGGCGTTGGTCACGTGCAGCCCGTTGGCGCCGTTGCCGTCGACGACGTTGTAGTACACGAACGGGTTGTTGACGAATTGACAGCCGATCATTGAGTTGGCGGACGCGCCGTTGATCTGCACGCCGTCGGCGCCGTTTCCGAGCGCTCCGTCGCCGCTGGCCGTCGTGCCGACGAAGTTGCCGTTGAGCATGTTGGCCTGCGAGCTCGTATCGATCAGGATCCCGTCCTGCGCGTTGCCGGAGACGAGATTGCCCTGCGGCGGGACGACGAACACCGGCGTCGCGGTTCCTTTGTCGCCGGTGGGATCGTTCGCGTGTCCGCTCGCGGCGTCGACGAAGGCGGTGCCGCCGATCTCGTTGTTGCTCGAACCCGCTGTTATCCAGATGCCGTTCGCACCGTTGCCGATCGCGACGGTGCCGGCGGCGTCGGTGCCGATGCGGTTGGCGGCGATGGTGTTCCCGGAGGCGTGATGCAAGCTCACGCCGTTGCCGGCGTTGCCCGAGATGACGTTCGCGACGACGCCGGCGACCGAGGACGCGTTGGAGCCGATCGCGTCGTTCGACGAGGTCGCGGCAACGTACACGCCGTCGCCGGCGTTGCCGAACGCCGCTCCGGCCAGGTTCAACCCGATATAGTCGTGGTTCAGCGCGATCGAGCCCGCCTCGAGCGTCACGCCGTTGCCGCTCGCATCGTCGACGGCTAGGCCCAGCAGCCGCGAGCCGGCCGAGCCGGCGGCGAACACCAGGCCGCCGTTCCGGTTGGCGTCGAGCTCGACCACCGGAGCGCCGCCGGCATAGGTGGGCGCGGTCGTTCCGTCGATGATCACCTTCGCGCTGATCGGCGGCAGGCCGGAGGCGAGCGTGATCGTGCCGTTCACCGCGAAGGTGATGGATGCGGACGTCCCGGCGGGGAGCGTGTTCGCCGACTGGATGGCGGCCCGCAGCGAGCCCGGGCCGGAATCGCTCAGGGTCGTGACGGTGGTCGAGACGACGCCCGTCGGGCCGGGAGCGCTCGGCACCGGTCGCGCGCCCGGCGGCGCCGTGGTGCTGCCGCAGCCCCAGGCTGCGATGAGGGCGACCGCAGCGAGCGACGCTCGCAGGGCAATCAGCGGAAATCGCATCGCGAAACACCTCCTCGCGCGCGCTCGTCCCGGGGCGCGTTTCGGCGGTGTCGAGCCGCCGCTCCTGCCCTGCAGCGCGGGCGGCCCCGTCCTGCGACCTCGGTCGCAAGCCGAACCTCGACCCCGCCGAAGCGGTTGTACGAAGGTGGATTCGACACGACGGGCTTCGATCGTCGCGTTGGTGGTCTCGTGTGCGCTGTTCATGGAGCTGCTCGACGGGACCGTCATCGCGACGGCGTTGCCGCAGATGGCACGCTCGTTCGGCGTGAGCGCGGTGGACGTCGGCGTGGGCATCTCGGCGTATCTGGTCACGCTGGCGGTCTGCATCCCGGTCAGCGGCTGGGCCGCCGACCGGTTCGGCGGCCGGCGCGTCTTCCTGACCGCGATCGTCGTCTTCACGCTGGCCTCGGCGCTGTGCGGCCTCGCACACAGCTTGCCGCAGTTCGTGCTGGCGCGCATCTTGCAAGGCGTCGGCGGCGCGATGATGGTGCCGGTCGGCCGGCTCGTCGTCCTGCGCACCACCGCCAAGCACGAGCTGGTGCGGGCGACCGCGCTGATCACGACGCCGGGCCTGGTCGCGACCGTGCTCGGTCCGCCGGTCGGCGGCGTGATCACGACCTACGCGTCGTGGCGCTGGATCTTCTACTTGAACGTCCCGATCGGCATCCTGGGCATCCTGCTCACGCTGCTCTATCTGCCGCAGGACGACGACGCGGAGTCGCGGCCGTTCGACACCAGCGGGTTCGTGCTCTCCGGTGTCGCGCTGGCCGTGCTGATGCTCGGGCTCGACGACGTCGGCAGCGGCGAGCATCTGGCGTGGGCGGCGCCGCTGATCGCGCTCGGGGTCGCACTCGCGGTCGTGGCGATTCGGCACGCCCGCCGCGCGGCGCACCCGCTGCTCGACTACCAGCTGCTGCGCGTCCCGACGTTTGCGGCCTCGGTGTGGGGCGGCACCTGCATTCGCCTCATCGTAGGAACGACGCCGTTCTTATGGGGGCTGCTGTTCCAGGTCGGCTTCGGGCGCACGCCGTTCGTCTCGGGGCTGCTGGTGCTGGCCTGCGCGGTCGGCGACGTCGGGACGAAAGCGTTCACCACCCGCGCGGTGCGTACGCTCGGCTTTCGCACGCTGCTGGTCGGCGCGTCGCTGCTGCTCGCGCTCGGCATCCTCGCCTGCGCGCTGTTCGCGCCGACCACGCCGACGCTGGTCATCCTCGTGGTGCTGTTCTACATCGGCGTCGTGCGCTCGTTCGCGTTCACCGGCATCAACACGCTGGCCTACGCCGACATCCCGCCGGCCCAGATGAGCGCGGCGACGTCGTTCGCCAGCACCCTCCAGCAGCTCTCGTTCGGCATCGCGATCGCGCTGGCCGCCATCGTCCTGCACGTGGCCGCGCTCGCGCACCGCGGGAGCACGGCGGAGTACACGGTCGGCGACTTCCGCGTCGCGTTCGTCGTCGTGGCGGCGATCGGCGTCCTGGCGGCGCTGAACTTCTCCAAGCTGCATCCGGACGCCGGGCATACGGTCAGCGGACGCCGCCGCTTCACCGCGCGCGAGGCGCCGACGCCGGCATGACGAACGGTTCGCCCGCGCGGATCGCGAACGCGACGGCCGCACCGATCGGCAACAACAGCACCGAGGCCGCGAACGGCAGCGTCCAGCTGTGCGTTACGTCGATGACCGCGCCGAAGACGACCGGCGAGAGGATGCCCGCGATGCCGAAGCCGAGGTTCATCATCCCGCTGGCCGTCCCGGCATAGTCGGGTGCGATGCTCATCGCCGCGGACCAGATCGGAGCGACCACCAGCTCGGCACAGAAGAACGCGCAGCCCAGCGCGACCGTGACGGCCGTGAAGTCGTGCACGAACACGACGGGCACGAGAAAGACCGCCGCGCCGAGCAACCCGCCGACGATGACGTCGCGGCGCGCGCGCGTCACGTTCCCCGTGCGCACCAAGAGCAGGTCGCTCAGCGTCCCGCCGGCGACGTCGCCCAGCACCCCCGCCAACAGCACCGCGGACGCGAAGAGCGCCGCGTGCTGCACGTCGAGGTGGAAGTGCTTGAAAAAGAACGACGGCAGCCAGCTCAGGAAGACCCACAGCGTCCAGCCGTAGCAGAAGTCGACGACGGTCGCAGGCAGAATGCGGCGCGCGAGGCGCAGCCACGGCAGCTTCGGCCGTGCTTCACCCGACGCCGTCACGTTCGCATCCCGGCCCGGCCGCCGGAAGAACACGACCGCCAGGAGGGTCCAACTCAGGCTCAGGAGCGCGAAGCCGACGAACGTGAGCCGCCAGGAGACGAACAGGATCGCGAACGCCACCAGCGGCGGGGTCAGCGCGTTGGCGATGCGCGCGCACGCGTGCGTCGCGCCCTGCGCGAATCCCCACTGCTCGCGCGGCAGGTTCTCCGCCAGCGCTCGCGCCGCGGTCGGGAACACGGCACCCTCCCCGAAGCCCAGGCCGAAGCGTGCCAGCGCGAGAGCGGCCCCGGAGGTCACCAGGCCCGTCATCGCGGTCGCGAGCGAGACGATCGTGCCGGCGAAACCGAAGGTGCGGCGCACGCCGAACCGGTCGCCGAACCACCCGCCGAAGACCTGGAACAGCGCGTACGGATACGCGAAGGCCGAGAAGGCCAGCCCCAGCACGACGTTGCTGAGCTTGAGGTCGTGCTGGATTAGCGGGGCCGCGGCGGCGATGTTGACCCGGTCGACGTAGAAGACCAGGTACATCGCGCACAGCACCAGCAGCACGCGATTGCCGCGCAGCGCGCCCTGCAGCGCACGCGCCGGCGCGAGCGGAACGGCCGCGTGCGATGCGAGCAGCCGCATCGCTCAGGCCGCCGGACGCGTCGTGCCGCTGATCTGCGTGCGACGCAGCAGCCGGCGCGCGTTCGCGTCGAACGGCTCGCGGCGGTGCATCGTACAGCGGTTGTCCCACAGCACGACGTCGCCGACGCGCCAGCGGTGGCGCCAGGCGTGCGCGGTCGCGTTCGCCCAGAGCGCATCGAGCAGCGCCTCGGACTCGTCGACCGAGAGGTCGTCGATGTAGGCGTTCCGCCGTCGTCCGAGATACAGCACCGGCCGACCGGTCTCCGGATGCGTGCAGATGACCGGGTGGCTCGCTCCCGGGGAACGCCGCGGATCGTCGGTCGCCGCCACGCCCAACCGCACGTCGCCGGCGCTGGTGTACGTGCCGTCGTGCTTGATGGTGCGCCCGCGCACCAGTTCGCGCAGCGCGGGCGAGAGCTCGTCGTATGCCGCGTACATCGAGCAGAACGAGGTGTCGCCGCCGGCCGGCGGGACCTCGAGCGCGTACAGGATGCTCGCCTTCGGGGGCATCGGCAGGTACGACATGTCCGTATGCCAGGCCGCTTCGCCGGCGCCCAGGCTGCCGATCGGCTTCCCGTCGTCACCCAGGATGTTCGAGACGACGTAGATCTCGGGGTAGCCGTCGACGAAACGCCGCCCGGTTTCGAGCACCGGCGCCTCGTCGAGCGAGCCCAGCCGCCGGCTGAACGCCGCGAACTCCGCGTCGCTGAGGTGCTGATCGCGAACGAGCAGCACTTGATGCCGCAGCCACGCGTCGTGGATCACCGCGAACGACGCGTCGTCGAGCCGAGCCAGATCGACGCCGCGCACCTGCGCGCCCAGCGCCGCGCCGGTGGGCTCGATCGCCAGCACCGCGGTGCTCACAGCGAGGCCGCCAGCGAGAGCTTGGCGAGGGCCGAGACCGGACGCCGTTCGACGACCGGCAACGGTGCCGGCGGCTCGGCCGGAGCGGAGCCGACCGTGAACTGCGCGAGCAGCGCGTCGAGCCGCTCGGCCTGGTCGCGGAGCGCGCGCGCCGTCGCGTCGATCTCCTGGATGCCCGCCGCGAGTTCGTTGGTCGCGTTCGCCGCCTGGCGCGCGGCCGCGGCGTTCTCTTCCGCCGTCACCGCGACCGGGACCATCGCCTCGGTGATCTCCTTGGTCGAGGACTTCATCTGGCTCGCCGCCGCCGCGCTCTCCTCGACCGCGAGCGACGTATCGCTGATGTTCTCGGCCGCCACGCTCGACGCCGAGCGCATCTCCATGGCCTTCCCGGCCAGATCGCCGGCGACGTCGTTCGCCGCCGCGATCGCGGCGCCGAGCGAGAGCAACGCCGATTCGGCGCGGTCGGCGACGTCGAGCCCGCGCCCCATCGACTCGCCCGAGGTCTCCATCGCGCTCGACGCGGCGACCGTCTCGCGCCGGATCGCGCCGAGGATGTCGCTGATCTCCTTGGTCGCACGCGAGCTGCGCTCGGCCAGCTTGCGCACCTCGTCGGCGACGACTGCGAAGCCGCGGCCTTGCTCCCCGGCACGGGCCGCTTCGATCGCCGCGTTGAGCGCGAGCAAGTTGGTCTGGTCCGCGATCTCCTCGATCGTCCGCACGATCGTCTCGACTTCCAGCGAACGTTCTTCGAGCGCGGCGATCGCGCTCGCGGCGCGTCCGGAGACGTCGCGCAAGTGGTGCATCGCCGTCCGCGTTTCGCCGACCGAGTCGCTGCCCGTGCGCGCCTCGCCCGCCGCCTCGCGAGTCGAGGACTCCAGCGCGACGCCATGGTTGCTGAGCGCTTCGATGCCGGCGTCGAGCACGGTGATGGATCCCGCGATGCGCTGGATTGAGGCAGCCTGGTCGCCGGCGCCAGCGGCGACGCCTTCGGCCGCGCGCGAGATCTGCTCGACGGCCGAGGTCGCCCGCGCGATGCGTTCGGCCTGGTCCTTCGCGCCGGTCGCGACGTTGTCGACGGCGTGTGCGATCTGCTCGACCGCCATCGCCGCCTGGTTCGCCGAGCTCGACGCCTGATCGCTCGCGAGCGCGAGGTTCTTCGAGGCGAGGCTCACCCCGCCGATCAGCGTGCTCAGACGGCCCAGACCCGTGCCGAGCTCCGCCTCGATCGACGAGAGACCGTCCGCGAGGTCGTTGTAGCTGCGCACCAGGTCGCCGATCTCGTCGTCGCCGGCGCGATCGAGATGCGCGGCGCTCATCGCGAACACCGAGCGGAAATCGCCGCCCGCCATCCGTGAGAGCGCGTTCGCGAGGGCGCGGAAATCGCTGGCGACCATCTGCCGCAGCGCCGCCGAGACGTTCCCCAGCCGACGTGTGACGCGGCGCACCAACGCGGTCGTGACCGCGACCGTGATTCCGATCGTGACCAGTCCGACCGCGATCATCAGCAGCGTCAGCGTGCGGATGAGCGTCTCGAACGACGTGGCGGCCTGCTGGCGCGCCGCATCGGCGTCGGCGATCAAGTTCGTCACGCGCTTGTCCAGATCGTTGCCGGTGGCGACGTTGGCCTTCACCGAGTAGAACGGCGCTTTCGCCGCGCCGGTCTTCACGCCGTGATACGAGTCGAGCACGGCCTGCGCGTTCTGCTTGACCATGCGCATCAAGTTGTTGCTGCGCCAGTCCATGGTATGGACTTCCTGGTCGATGATCCGCACGTGCTCGGCCCCGCCGGGCACGACGGCGGCGTGATCGGCGAGGTATTGCAAATCACGGTACGCGGCCCGCATCGCCTTGTGCTGGACGGCGATGTGCGCCGGCTTGACGATCAGGACATAGCCGCGCACGCCGTACCGCGAGAGCACGACGTTGTACTCGACGTCGCGGACGGTCGTGTAGAAGCGCGACGTCTCCATGATCTGCTGCTCGGAGGCACGCAGGCTCGCGAAACCCGCGATGACCGCGCACGAGACAATCGCCAGAGCGACGATCGGGATCGCGGCGCTGGCCGCGATCTGGAATCCAAGACGAATTTTCATCGGGGCACACCCACAGGCCGTCCGAGGCGAGTCCACTGTGCCTCGGTTACCTAGGGTGTCGTCCGGATGATTCGTAAAGTTTAGGTCATCCCCACGACCGGGCCGGGCCCCCTACTTGCCGACGACCACCGACGTCGGATTCACGCTCAGCGTGACCGTATCGCCCTCGCCGATCTTCAGGCGCTCGAACGCCGAGGTCGGGATCGCGGCGGCCGCGGTCGCGGGCTCGATCGCGACTTCGATCTCCGTCATGACGGAGCCGACGCGAACGGAGAGGACCTTGCCCTTCAGGCTGCGCGCACTCGTGTCCATTCCACCACCCTCACAAGAGAACCAGAGCGTTGAGTCCCGCCGGTTCGCTGGACCGGCCGCGCGCCCTTCTGACTCCTTTCCGGAGCCCGCGCTAGCCTGGACGCGGTGCAGGACGACGCTCGAGCACCGGCGGCAGGCGATTCGGCAGCCGAACGGGGAGAAAACGCGGTGCTGTGTCCGCGCATCGCCGTCATCGACGACGAGGGCAATTTGCGCGCCGCGCTCGAGAGCGGTCTGCGCACGCGCGGCTTCGAGGTCCGCTCCGCGCCGGACGCCGCCCGAGGCGCCGAGCTGGTGCGCGCCTGGCGTCCCGACGCGATCGTGCTGGACGTCATGATGCCGGGCACCGACGGGCTCTCCCTCATCCCCGCGCTGCGCCGCATCACCGAGGCGCCGATCCTGCTCTTGAGCGCTCGCGGGGACGTCGAGACCCGGGTGGAGGGGCTCGAGCGCGGCGCCGACGATTATCTCGGCAAGCCGTTCGCCTTCGACGAGCTGGTGGCGCGGCTCCGCGGCGCGCTGCGACGGCCGCGCCTGGAGCTGCCCGAGCGCATCGCCTACGCGGACGTCGAGGTCGACCTGACGCTGCGCACGGTCGTGCGCGGGGGGCACCCGATCCCGCAGCTCTCGCGCTACGAGTTCGACCTGTTCGTCACGCTGCTGCGCCAGCCGCGCCGCGTCTTCACCCGCGAGCAGCTGCTCGACCTGGTCTGGGGAACGCAGAGCGAGACGACCGTCGCCAGCGTCGAGCGCTTCGTCTCGTATCTGCGCGCGAAGGTCGACGCCGGCTTCGCCGAGCCGTTGATCCACACGGTGCGCGGGGTCGGGTACTGCGTGCGCGCCGCGTCGGCGACGTGACCGGCTTCGCCCGCCTCTTCGCCCGCTACTATCTGCGGCTCGCGCTGCTGCTGGTGGCGGTCTTCGGCGCCGTCTCGTTCGGCGGCTCGGTCCTCTTTCGCGAGCATGACATCAGCGCCGAGATCGCCTGGACCTCGCAGCGCGCCGCTGCGCGGATGAGCGAGGAGCTGGCGCGTGGCGTCCCGTTCCGCACCGCCGCCGCACGGATCGTCGCCGACTACACGCACCCGCCGGTCACGATCGGCGTCTACGGCCGCGACGGTTCACTCGTCGCCGGCAACGTCGCGGCGCCGACCCTTCCCGGCGCCTATTCGAACGTCATGCAGACCACGGCGGCGGGTGGCACGGTCGTCGTCAGCGTCGATCGCGCGCATCTCGTGCACGACGCGCGGATCTACTTTGCCGTGCTCGTGCCGACGTTGGCGCTGACGGTCGCGCTCTGCTACGTGCTCGCCGGCGCGCTGGCGCGCCGGGCAGTGCGTCCGCTCGACGCCTTGCGCGGTCGCCTGCTCCAGCTGGCAGCGGGCGAAGCCGCGCCCGCACCGGTCGAGACCTGGGGCAGCGCGCGCGAGATCGCCGAGGTCGGCCAAGCCTACAACGCGGCGGCGGAAACGATCCGCCGTGCGCGCGACGTCGAAGCGCACGGCGAAGAACGCATGCGGCGCTTCGTCGCCGACGCCGGACACGAGCTGCGCACGCCGCTGACCGTCATCATGGCGTACGCCGAGATCCTCGGCGGCTCGGCCGCCGGCGACCCGACCGCCGCCCAGGCCGTCGCCGCGATTCGCGACGAGGGTGCGCGCATGCGCGCCCTCGTCGACAAGCTGATCCTGCTCGCGCGCCTGGAGACGCCGGTCGCGCCGGCGCCGACGCGCCCCGTCAACCTGACGCTGCTCGCCGAACAGCTGCGCGACGGGCTACGACCGCTCGCCGGCGAGCGTCTGCGCGTGCGTGCGACGGCCGACCATCTCGTCGACGGCGATGAGGACGAGCTGCGCGACGCGCTCGGCGCGATCGTCGAGAACGCGCTCGTCTACGCGCCCAAAGGCCCGGTCGAGATCGCGCTCGACCGCGAGGGAGAGAACGGCGGCACGATCGTGGTCACCGTCCGGGACCGCGGCCCCGGCTTCGCGCCCGACGAGACCGAACGCGTCTTCCAACGCTTCTACCGCGGCCGCGACCACGGCCGCGCCCCCGACGGCTCGGGCCTCGGCCTCGCGATCGCGCGCCGCGCCGTCGAGCGTGCGGGCGGCACGATCGCCGCGCGCACGCGACCCGAAGGCGGCGCCGCCGTCGAGCTGCGTCTCACCGCACTCGGCGCCGCGATCGACTGACGGCGCCGCTACGGCACGACAGCGATGCCGGTCGCTGCGGCGGTGTCGGCGCTGGGAAACGATCGAACGAGGTTGCCGTTCTCGTCGAACACGTGCATGATCGCATCTACTGGGTCGGCCTCGTAGAGCAACCCGTTGTCGGGGTCGTACGCCAGCTTGACGTATTGTGCCGGAAGTCCCGGGAACGTACCCGACAGGGTTTGACGGTTGCCTTCCGCGTCGAAGGCCCAGAGCGTCTGCGCGTCGGGGGCGTCGACGTAGATGAAGCCGTTGGCGGAGTCATACGCGATCCCGCCTGGTCTGTAGGGGATCGTGAAGCCGGGGAAACCGCCGGTGAGGGTCTGCTTGTTGCCCTGCCCGTCGTACGCGGTCACGGCATTCGCAGTCGCCACATTCGCCGCCACGTACAGGAAGCCGTTCGCGGCGTCGTACGTCATCCCGGTGACGTCGCCCGTCACGGTGATCGGCGATGCCAGCGTCTGCTGATTCCCGTTCAGGTCGTATGCCGTCACCTCCGCGCTGTTGGCGATGTAGAGCCAACCATCGGCTGGATCGTCGATGATCGCGGTCGGGTTATTCGTGATACCGCCGAAGCTACCGGAGAGCGGGACGGCCAGCCCACCGAGCGTCGACGCGACGACGGCGGGCGGTCCGCCTTCGTACGTTGTCGCGTAGATCGTTCCGGCGCCGCTCGCGTAGGCGACGCCTTCGAGGCTGCCGCCGATGAGTCCGTCGACGGTCGACTTCAGGTTGCCGAACTCGTCGTACGCAGTGGCGCCGTTGACGGTGGAGATGACGATCGTCGCGCCGCCGGGTGGTGCGAGCGCGGCGGTCGTCGTGACGGCGCTCGCGCCGCTGGTCGCGGTCGGGGTCGCCGTCGCGGTCAGCGTGACCGACGCCGACTGCGCGTTCGACGTCAAGGTGAAGGCATTGGGGTTCGCGGTCGCCGGCCCGGTGACGGAGACTTGTGCCGGGGTGCTGCTCGTCAGCCCGACGGTCGGCGCGCCCGCGCCGAGGATCAGGTTCCCGTCGGCGTCGATCCCGTACACCGAGACCACCGCGCTCGCGTCGATCTTCAGCGTGAACCCGCCGGTCGCGGTCGTCGTCAGCGCGGTGCTGCCGGAGAGGATCGCGACGCTGCTCGGCAGGCCGCCGAGCGTGAGCGAGATGCTGTTGGCCTGCCCTTCGACGATCGTCAGTGGCACGCTCTGTGCCGCCGAGAGCGCGTTCCCCGCGCCGCCGGTCTGGTCGTACGTCGTCAGCGTGAGATCGTAGCTGCCCGGCCCGAGCACCAGCGAGATGGTGCACACCGTGGAGGCCAACGTCGAACTGCAGCCGGTCGACGTCGGCGTCAAGTCGACGGTCATCGGATAGCCGCTCACCTGCGTCCCGGTGCCTTGCACGGTGACGTCGATCGTCGCGCTCTGCGTCGCCGCCGACACGTACGCGGGCCGTTTCCGGCTCGCAGCGGTGCCGCTGTTCGCGTGCGGAATCGTGATCGTGACGCGCGCTTTCGCCGACGGCAGCGCGTGCGCGGGCGCAGGGACGCTACCGGAGCGGCCTGCGCATGCGGTCAGGACGGCGGCGGCCACGGCGAGCGCGGCGAGAGAACCCGGCTTCTTCACGCCCCGACCCTACCGGGCCAGCCAGAAAAGAACCCGAAAGCCGCCGCCGGCGTCACGGGACGCTCACGCCGCGGTCACGAAGCCGCAACCTCCCCGAGGTAGCGTGGCATGAGTGACATGGCCGACCTGGCACCGCGTCTTTTCACCGTCGACGAATACCACCGCATCGCCGATGCCGGTCTGTTCGCCGACGAGCGGGTCGAGCTGCTCGACGGCCTGATCGTCTCGATGAGCCCGATCGGCCAGCGCCACTGGCGACGCCACGCGACCATCTCGGCGTACCTCAACGAGGCAGTACGCGGCGCGGCGTTGATCGTTCCGCAAGGCTCGTTCCCACTCGGCAACCGCAACGAGCCCGAACCCGATATCGCGGTCCTCTCGCCGCACATCGACGAGTCGACGAAGGTCGAGCCGCGGCAAGACATCTACGCGATGATCGAGCTCTCCGAGACGTCGCTCGCCGTCGACCTCGGCTTCAAGCTGCGTCTCTACGCGCGCTTCGGCGTGCGAGACTATCTCGTCGTCGACCTCGCGGCGAACGTGCTGCTCCATCACAGCCAACCCGATGACCTCGGCTACCGCGACGTCGAACGTCTCGGCCCCGGCGCGACGTTCGCGCTGGCGCGCGTGCCCGAAATCGTGCTGCGCGCCGATCCGTTCCTCGCTCCCTGAGAACAGGACACGATCATGAGCGACACCGCGAACCCCGAGATTCCCAACGACCGCGATCCGCTCGCGGAGATCGAGGACGACGACGACACCGTCGAGGGCGACGACGTCGCGCCACCGGTCGCGGGACCAGAGCTGCACCTCAACACGAACGACACCGATCCGACCGCGGGCGCGTCGGACATCGGCGGCCGCGCCGGCGATTGACGACCGGCGTCCGGCCCCGGTAGAACCACCGACGTGGCGCGACTTCCCGAGGACGTCCGACGCTTCATCCGCGAGCGCATCGACTCCGTGGAGTTGCTCGACGTCCTGGCCTTGTTCCGAGCCGCGCCGGGTCGACCGTGGACGATCGACGAGCTGAGCGCGGAGCTGCGCAGCTCGCCGAACTCCATCGACCGCCGGATTGCACACCTGCGCCGTCATCGCTTGATCGTGTCGGCCGACGACCTGCACCGCTACCGGGCCTCGCCTGCCACCGACGCGATCGTGGGACGGTTGCTCGCGCTCTACGTCGAACGGCGCACGAGCGTGATCGACGCGATCTTCTCGGCGCCGGCCGACCCGCTGCAATCCTTCTCCGACGCCTTCAAAGTGGGAGATCACGACGATGATCGCTGAGACCATCTACGTGCTCTGCGCGCTCACGAGCTTGGCGTGCGCGTTCCTGCTGCTGCGCGGCTATGCGCGATCGCGACACCGTCTGCTGCTGTGGTGCGGCCTGGGCTTCGTCGGCCTGTTCCTCAACAACGTCCTGCTGTTCCTCGACCTGATCGTATTCCCATCGGTCGACCTCTCGGCGTGGCGGCTGGTGCCGGCGGTGCTCGGGCTGGCCGTGCTCTGCTACGGGCTGATCTGGGACGTGGAACCGTGATCGCCGCGCTGCTCGGCGGCGTCGTCCTCGCGCTGGCGGCAGTCGCGGCGCTGCTCTTCTTCCGCGCCTATCGGCGCACGAGCGATCGGCTGTTCTTGCTGTTCGGCATCGCGTTCGTCGTGATCGCCGCCGAGCGCGCGCTGCTGGCGTTCGTCGGGCGGCCCGAGGCGAACGAGCCGATCGACTTCCTGCCGCGGCTGATCGCATTCGGCATCATTCTCTACGCGATCGTCGACCGCAACCGCCGTTGACGGCGCGGTTGCCGCCGCGAGCGAAGACGAAAAGAGCCGCATCGTGACGATGCGGCTCTTCTGCGCCGGAGCGAAGCGGAGGTTACTTGACGGTGACCTTCGCGCCGGCTTCCTGGAGCTTCTTGGCGACGGCGTCGGCTTCGTCTTTGGTGACGCCTTCCTTGACCGCCTTGGGCGCGCTCTCGACGAACGCCTTGGCCTCGGTCAGACCGAGCGAGGTGACTTCGCGAACGGCCTTGATGACCTTGATCTTCTCGGCGCCCGCATCTTCGAGGATGACGTCGAATTCGGTCTTGGCTTCGGCCGGAGCGGCGGCTCCGGCGGCCGGGGCGGCCGCGACGGCGACCGGCGCGGCGGCGCTCACGCCGTACTTCTCTTCGAGCTGCTTGACGAGGTCCGCCAGCTCGAGCACGGTGAGCTTGTCGATTTGATCGATGAGTTCGGCAACTGCCATGATACGTGGTGACTCCTGCGCTTACGACGCGGCGGATTGACCCGCGGCATCACGCTGCTCGCGGATCGCATTGAGGACGCGGACGAGGCCGCTCTGGTTGCCGCTGAGGACGCGAACGAGTCCCGACAGCGGCGAGGCGAGCGACCCGACGAGTTTCGCGAGCAGCTCCTGCTTGGGAGGAAGGGCCGCGAGCATCGCGACCTGCGCCCCGTCGACGAGCTTCCCGTCGATGTAGGCGGCTTTGACGGCGACGGGCTTGGTGCCGTCCGAGAACGTCTTGAGCGCCTTGGCGGGCGCCACGGGATCTTCACCGGCGAAGATGACGCCGGTCGGGCCCGCGAGGATCGCGTCGAGCTGCGAGCCGAGGTCGCCCGCCGCACGCTTGAAGAGCGTGTTCTTCACGACGCCGTAGGTGCTGCCGTCCTTACGCAGCTCCGTGCGGAGCTTCGTGATCTCTTCGACGGTCAGGCCCTGGAAGTTGGTGAAGATCAGATTCTTCGAGCTCGCGATCTGCTCGCGGAGCTGGTCGATCGTCGCTTCCTTTTTCGCGGTCGGCATCGTGCACTCCGAGAGAGAAAGAAAAACGCCTCCGCCGACGGGCGAGGCGCACGGGCCGACCGGCGCCTGCGCGCCCGCCGGGAGATCTCTCTCGATTCCGCGTCCTCGGTAGGCCTGCACCCCGGGTGGAGCGCCGATTACCGACCCGAAGGTCGACCTACGGTCATTGGAGCCAACGGCATTTATATCACGGCGGGAGGGTTCGCGTCAAACGCCCGCCGCGCCTAACGATAGTGCTAGCGAGGACCTTCCTGCCCGCACCGGCGCCTTGCAGCAAGCAACCGTGTCTCTCGTCAAGTTGCGGAAAACGGCCTAGACAACCTCCGCAATTTGTGGGAAGTAAGTAGCGGGACGGCGGCGCGCGTCGACCGCGAGGAAGACGCCCACACCCGGCGTCGCCGTCCCACCCTTCCGCCACGACGGCAGGCGCAGCTCCGCCGAGCGCCGCAGAGATGACCTCCGTGAGCGTCGAGCGAGCTGAAGCCGCGTTCTGGGCGAGCTTCTTGCGCAACCGCAACCTCGACGTGACGACCGTCGACGACGGTGCCGTCTCCGTCGCGGGCGGCTATGCCGTGTACGCGACCGGCACGTTCTTGCAGTACGCCATCGGCGCCGGCACGACGCGCTCGCTGCGCGCGGACGACCTCGCGATCGTCGAAGAGTTTTACGCGGAGCGCGGCGCCCCGAGCCGGCTCGAGCTGACCGACGCGGCGATCGCGCGCGACCGCGCGCTGCTCGACGCACGCGGCTACGCCGACGACGGTCTCACGCTCGCGGTGCTCGAAGCTCCGCTCCCGCTCGCGGGCGAGCCGAGCACGGCGGTCGGCACGCGCGTGGTCGGCGATCGCCGCGCGTGGAGCGCGCTCTCCTTGCGCGCGTTCGCCGATACGGTCGCCGGCGACGATGCGGCCGAGACGCTGCGACGCAGTACGCTGCTCTCCGCCGCCGCGGCCAGCGCGCTCGTCGTCGCCACGCTCGACGGCGTCGACGTCGGTGCCGCGGCGGTGCGGCTCGTCGACGACGTCGCGCTCCTGTACGCGGCCGCGGTGCTCCCGGAAGCGCGCGGCCACGGCGTTCACGGCGCGCTGCTCGCGGCGCGCACCGCGTTCGCGCGCACGCGCGGCGCGACGCGTGCCGCGCTCAAGACCGCGGCCGGCGAACCCGCCGAGCGTTCCGCCCTGCGTCACGGCTTTGCACGAACCGCGCTCTTGCGGCACGTCACGCGCGCGCGCTGACGCGCCGCATCAAGGAACGTGGTCGCGGTGCGCGAAGGCCCGCCAGCAGGGTGATGGAGCGCCGAGAACCGATCGTCATTCGCCTGGTCGGCGAGCACGATATCGCGAGCCGCAGCGACGTGACCGCCGCGCTGCAAGCCGCCGGCGACAACCCCGCCGTCATCGTCGATCTGACGAGCGTCGACTATGTCGATTCGACGACGATCGAGGAGCTGTTCCGAGCGATCCGGCGCGCGGGCGCGCTGGGCGGCAAGCTCGCGCTCGTCGCGCCCAACGAACGGCTCGTGCGCATCCTGAGCATTGCCGGCGTCACCCGGCTGGCGCGCATCGTCGACACCCTCGACGAAGCGCGCGCGGCCTTTCTCGCCTAGCGCTACGGCGTGAGCGCGGCGGCGAACGCGCCGCCGGCGCCCGAGCCGCCCGTCGCGATCGTCACCGGCGTGCCGCGATAGGGCGGCGCGAAGATCTCGAGGCTCGGCATGCCGCTGTTCGGGACGAACACGTCGTTCGCGCCGTCGAGGACCAGCGAGACCGGCGTCGAGAGACCGCTGGTCATGGTCACGACCGGCGCGCCGCTGTAGGGCGGCGCGTACTCGGTCACCGTGCTGGCGCCGGCGTTGGCGACGAAGAGGTCGTTCGCCCCGTCGAGCACGACCGACGAGGGTGAAGAGACGCCGCCGCTGATGACGGCCGGCGCGCCGCTGTACGGCGGCGCGTACTCCGCCACGGTGCTGCCGCCCGAGTTGGCGACGAAGAGGTCGCCGACCGGGTCGAGCGCGAGCGCCAGCGGCTCGTTGGTGTTCACGTCCGAAATCGTGGCGACGGGCGCGCTGGTGTAGGGCGGCGCGAACTCCAGCACCGCGTTCTGGCCGATGTCGGCGACGAACAGATCGCCTTGCGCGTCCATCGCCAGTGCGACCGGAGCGGACAGTCCGCTGCTGATCGTGATCGGAGCGCCTCCGTACGGCGGTGCGTACACGGTAACCGTTCCGATGCCGTAGTTGGCGACGAAGAGGTTGCCGTGCGCATCCAGCAAGAGCGCCGCAGGCGCGTTCACCCCGTTGGTGATCGTCGCGCTCGGGGCGCCCGTGTAGGGCGCCGCATACTCGGTCACGGTGGACGCGTTCGCGACGAACAGGTCGTTCGCGGCGTCGACCGCGAGCGCGTCGGGGAACCCGACGCCGTTCGAGATCGTCGCGCTGGGCGCACCCGTGTACGGCGGCGCGTACACCGTGACGGTGTCGGTCGGGTCGTAGTTGGCGATGAACAGCGTCTGGACGTCGTTTTTCACCGCGAACGTCGCGCTGCAGACGGCGCCGGTCGTCGAGCAGGTGCCGTCGGCGTAGCTGGCAGCGAGCGTGAAGGTCTCGCTCTGGCCGTTCGCGCCGGGCGGCGTCAGCACCAGCGTGTTCGGCGCGGCCGCGGTCGGGTTGGTGATGGTGAAACCGCTGCCGCTCTGTGCGCCGGCCGTGAAGGTTGGTGAACCCGGGCCGACGATGACGTTGCCGTCGACGTCGAGCGCTTCGACCACCAGCTTCTGCGCACTGATGCCGTAGAGCGTGAAGCCCGCGTCCTGCGAGCCGTGGACCGCCGGCGCACCGGAGGCGACCTGCAGCGAGGCCGGGATGCCCGAGAGCGTCAGGGCCAGCGTGTTCGCCTGTCCTTGACTGACGGTGAAGCCGACCGTTTGGCCGGCCGAGAGCTCGTTCCCGGTCGCGTTCGGTCCGTCGTAGGTCGCCAGAGCGGCGTCGTACGTCCCGGGCGAGAGCGAGATCGTCAGCGTGCAGATCGTCGTCGCGAGCGACGAGCTGCAGCCGGTCGCGGTCGGCGTCAGGCCGACGGTCTGGTTCAGCACCGTCGCGCCGCCGCTATGCTGCGTCACCTGGAGCGTCATGCTCTGCGTCGCCGGCGAGAGGTAACGCGCCCGGCGAACACCGCCGGTCGTCGTGCTCGCCTTCGGTACGCGGATCGTCACGGTGACCGCGGCGCGTCCGTGTGCCGCCGGTGCGGCACTCGTCGGGGGAGTCGTCGTCACGCTTCGCGCGCCGCACCCGACCAGCACGCACAGAAGCGGCCAGGCGATATGACGCCCGGCAGCGGAGAGATTCACGCCGTCCACGTTAGCGAAACAACGCCAAGATGCCGTGTGCGACGCCGTCAAAATCCCGTTAAGCAGTGCTCCGAAAATGCTGAGGGCGAGCGCGTTTGCGCTCGCCCTCGGCGACCGGTTGGAGGTACGTGCGGCGTTACGCCGTCGCGGCGGTCGACTTGATGCGGGTCGGATCGACCTTCACGCCGGGCCCCATCGTCGAGGTCAGCGTGATCGATTTGAGGTAGGTGCCCTTCGCGGCGGACGGCTTCGCGCGCACGATGGCGTCGAGCAACGTCGCCAGGTTCTCGGTCAGCTGCGCCTCGTCGAACGAAGCCTTGCCGACGATCGTGTGCACGATGCCGGTCTTGTCGAGGCGGTACTCGACCTTACCGGCCTTGATGTCGCGCACCGCGGCCGCGACGTTCGGCGTCACCGTGCCGGCCTTGGGGTTCGGCATCTTCTGCGCGAGGATACGGCCGAGCTCCTTACCGATCGAGGGCATCATGTCGGGCGTCGCCACCGCGACGTCGAAGTCGGCGAAGCCGCCCTTGACGCGCTCGATCAGATCCGCTTCGCCGACCACGTCGGCGCCGGCGGCTTCGGCCGCCTTCGCCGCGTCGCCGCGCGCGAACGCGATCACGCGCACGGTGCGACCGGTGCCGTGCGGCAGGTTGACGGTGCCGCGCACGTTCTGATCGGACTTCTTGGGATCGACGCCCAACCGGACGTGGATCTCGATCGTCTCGTTGAACTTCGCGGTCGCGTTCTTCTTCACGAGCGCCGCCGCTTCGGAGGGATCGTAGAGCCGCTCGCTGTCGAACGCGGCCACCAGGTTGCGGAACCGCTTGCCGGGCTTACGCATCTACTTGGCCTCCACGTTGACGCCCATCGAGCGGGCGGTGCCGGCGATGATCAGTGCGGCGGCGTCGATGTCGTTGGCGTTGAGGTCGGGCATCTTGGTCTGCGCGATCTCACGGACTTGCGCTTGCGTCAGCGTCCCGACCTTGTTGCGGTTGGGTTCCTTCGAGCCCGATTCGAGCCCGAGCGCGCGCTTGATCAAGAACGACGCCGGCGGCGTCTTCGTGATGAACGTGAACGTACGGTCTTCGTAGACCGTGATCACGACCGGGATGATGAAGCCTTCTTGGGCCTTCGTGCGGTCGTTGTACTGCTTGCAGAAGTCCATGATGTTGAGCGAATAGGGGCCCAACGCCGGACCGACGGGCGGCGCAGGTGTCGCCTTCCCGGCGGGAAGAGCAAGTCCGATCTTCCCGACGACTCGTTTTGCCATGAGTTGTCCTTTCGAAGGGCTCGAGCGCAGCTCGAGGCCATCTCCCCCGCTGGTGAACACGCCGGCCGCCGGGGTGCCTCGGCCGGGCGCAACGCTTCAGTCTATCACGCGCGCAGGAGGGTGGGCAAGGCACCTGTCGCGCCCCGATCGAAGCGCGGGACACGCAGCACCTGCTTGCTCCGCTCGTGGCCATCTCACTCGCCGCTCGAGTCAGGTGAGGTTCCTCATTCCGCATTCCTGCGGATGGGAACTCGGGCGTCTGGACCGAAGGGCGGCCCATGGCGGGAAAACGTTCGTTCCTGGCAGCGCTTGGCTGCTTTCTTTTCGCTCTCTGCGCTCGTGCTGGTGCACAGAGTGGCCAGGCAATGCTCAACGGCGTCGTCGCCGCGAGCGACGGTGCGCCGGTCGCCCGGGCGATCGTCTCGGGCGGGGGTGCCAGCACGCGCACCGACGCGAACGGACGCTTCACGCTGGGATGTCCCGCCGCGACGCTCGACGTGCGGGTCGAGCACGGCGGGTTCCGGCCGACGCGCATCCTCGGCGTGCCGTGCACGCGGCCGCTGACCGTTCGGCTCGCGGCGGCGACGCTGACGTCGATCGGCGAGGTCTCGACGAGCGCCGATCGCGTGCCGATGAACCTCTCGCCGGAGTCGATCGTGGTCGTCGACCGCGCGCGCATCGACGATCAAGGCGCGATCCAGTGGAACCAGCTGCTCGACCAGACGCCGGGCGCGGTCTCGGCACACACCGGCACCGCGAATCCCGCCGATCCGGGCGCGCAGACCTCACCGAACTTGCGCGGCACGCTCGACTACGAGAAAACGACGCTGATCGACGGACACCCGGTCGCCAACGGCAGCCACGGCGACTACGTCACCACCTTCCTGACCACGTACCTGATCGAGGACGTCGAGATCGCCAAGGGTCCGGGCGCCGACGCGCCGCTGGTCGTCAACGGCATCGGCGGCTCGATCAACTTCCGCACCTTCGATCCGACGCGCACGCTGACGACCAACTTCGACGTCGGTTACGACGGCTACGGCGGGACGATCTTGCACGGCGCGATCTCGAACACGATCGGCAAGCTCGGCTTCTATCTCGGGTACGTCGACTGGACGACGTCGGGACCGCTGGACAACGAGCCGACCGACATCACGCTGCCCAACGGCTCGACGATCGCGGGGATCGGCACCGTCGGCGGGACGACCTCGGCCAAGACCGCGCCGGGCGGCGCCTATCCGGTGCCCGGTTCGATCGGCGGCCCCGGCTCGCCGTACCCGAAGCTCGTCGCCTGCTGTGAGGACGTCGGCTCGTGGTACGACGCGCGCGGCGAGTTGGCGAAGCTGCGCTACGGCTTCTCCTCCTCCAGCTCGCTGACGGTCGCGTTCCTGGGCACGCACGCCGGGTTCGACAACGACGGCGCACAGCTGCAGCAATTCCAAACGGTCACCGCGGCCGGTGTGCCGGTCGACCTCAACCCGACCTCGCACGCACCAGAGAACGTCACCGAGTACGAGAACGAGCCGATGTTCGAAGGCGAGTTCCGCACCGCACCCTCGCCGAACGACACGCTGATCGCGCGCTACTACACGCTCGACATCGATCGTCTCTCCGGGAACTACGCCGATCCGTCGCCGACCGTGCCGTACAGCGGCACCTTCTTCCTGAGCGGCAGCGCGCCGCTGACCAACGGCACCAGCGTTCCCGTCGCCGGCCCCTACAGCGTCACGATTCCCAACATCTACACGCGCACGGCCGAAGAGGACAAGCTGCACGGCGGCTCGTTCGAAGAGGACCACGTCGCGGGCCCGGTGACGCTGACGCTCGCGATCGACCGTTGGAGCGCGACGACCGACGCCTACTCGATCGGGACCAGCAGCAGCGGCAAGCCGACGTACACGCCGACCATCGCGGCCGGCTCCTCGCAGACGATCACCTCGTACTTGCTGCGCGGCGCGTGGACGCTCGACCCGCGTGACGACCTGACGCTGGCGAACTACCTGACGACCTACGCCGACCACGTGCCGACCGCGTTCACCGTCAGCGGGCCGGTCTTCGCGACCGAGACGGTCGGTCACGACGACCCGCGCTTGGGCTTCACCCACCGCTTCACCCAGAACGCGATCGGGCGCTTCGCGATGGGCTCGACGATCACGGTCCCCAACATGGGGCTGGTCAGCGTGCCGAACTCCGCGCCGGTCTTCACCAGCTCGTCGTCCGGCTCGTACTACACCGACACCCGCAACGCCGGCAACCTATTGCCCGAAACGGCGTGGGGGTACGATCTGGGCAGCGACGTCCGGCTGCACACCGACGCGGTTCTCTCGTTCGACGCCTACGAGACGACGCTGCGCAACCAGTTCGTCTCCGCCGTCGCGCAGACGGGGACGCTGGCGCCGCCGGGCGGCGGTACGCCGGTCCCGGTCTACACGACCATCAACGAGAACCTCGCGCACGCGCGCTTCGACGGGCTCGAAGCATCGTACCGCCAGGATCCGCGCGTCGGCTTCGGCTACGTCGCGCAGGGCGCGCTGGTGCGCTCGTACACCTACGACGTCTCGCCGGCGACGTATTTGGCGGCCGGCAAGCTGCAGAACCAAGCCGTCATCCCGAACATCAACTACACCTCGACCGGTACCGGCTACAACGGCATCTCGAACAAGGGGATCCCGTACGCCGACGGCTACGGCGAAGTGCACTACCGCGCCGCCGACGGGAAACTGGCGCTGCTCGGGCTCACCTACTACGGCAACAACAACTCGTGGAACGAGCGCGCGTTCACCGTCGGCACCGCGGCGTTGCGCGTGCCGATCGCGCGCGCCGCCTCGCTGCAGCTGACGATCGACAACCTCTGGAACACCTATCCGGGGACGGCGATCCTCTCCTATCAAGGCGTGGCGGTCCCGGTCATCGGCGCGCAGGTGGGGCTGACCAACGCGCTGCCGTACGGGCCGCGCGTGGTCCGGCTCGACCTGCATCTCGGCAACGCGCGGTGATCGCCGGTGCCGTGACGGCCGGCCTATTGACCGTCATCGTCGCCGCCGATCCGGGGACGAGCGCGCGCGGCGCGGTCGTTCGCGCCGGCACCGCGCGCGCCGTCGTCGGCGAGGGCGGACGCGCGCGGCTGGGTCTGGCGCCCGGGACGTACGACCTCACGGTGACCAAGCCGGGCTTCGCGCCCGCGCACGCGCGCGTGGTGGTGCGGACCGACGGCGACCGCGTGCGCGTCGCGCTGCACCTCGCGCCCAGCTCGGCGCTGCGCACGATCGGCGCCGTCTCCGCCGCCGAGCGCGGCGCGTCGAATACCTCGCCGGTCCCCGAGACCACGGTGCCGCGCGAAGCCTACCGTGACATGAGCCAGCCCGGCCTGGACGACGTGCTCACGCAGAAGCCGGCGCTGGCGATCGATCGCGCCGGCCGCGGATTGAGCGCCGACGACGCGCCGCCGGTCGCGCTGGTGCGCGGCGGGACGCCGCTCGAGACGCAGACGCTGATCAACGGCGTCCCGGTCGAGCCCGCGACCACGCGCGCGCTGGCGCTGACCGCGATCCCGACCTTCGTGCTGCAAGAGCTCGAGGTCGAACCCGGCGCGAGCGCGCCGCTGCCGACGATCGACGGCGCGGTGAACGGCAGCCTGAACCTCCGTTTCGCGGAGCCGGTGCCGGTGTTGCGCGCGCTGCCCGAGCAAGGCTTCGACGGACGCGGCGGCAGCTTCAGCGACCTGACCGGCGGCGGCGCGCTCGACGGCGGTCAGGTCGCGTTCGGCCTCGCCGCGGCGATCGACGGCGAGAACGGCGACGTGGCGGCGACGAACGTCCTGCAGCGCGCGGCGCTGCTCACGACGCGCGCGGCGCTCTCGCCGAGCGGCACGCTCACCCTGACGGGCTACGACGAGTCCGACACCGACGAGCTCGACCAGAACCATTTCGCGTTCAGCGAGGCCGAGTACCGGCTCGACGGCGCGCAGAGCGCGCTGCTCGCGCGTGCGTGGCACGTCGAGGACGAACGCGACGGCGTGGCGGCCGGCGATCCGCTCGAGATCGCGACCGACGATCGCCTCACCGGCGGCCAGCTCGAGCTCGACCGCACCGTGGGCGGCAGCTTGTTTTCGGCCGGCGTCACGACCACCGGCGACGAGGGGACCGCCGCGGGCGCGATCGTCGTTCCCGCCGGCTCCTCGCAGACGGTGACGACCGCGTTTCTGCGCGCCATCCTGCACGCGGGCACGCGCTGGAACGTGCAGCTGACGGGCTACGACGTCGACGCGCGTACCGTGGTGCCCGGCCGCGTCGACGACATCTCCGGCCTGGCGGGCCGCGCCGGCCTCGCGTACCGCCTCACCGATCGGCTGACGCTGCGCGCGTCGAGCGGCGCCGGCTTCACGCCACCCTCACTGGTCGCGCTGGCCGGCGTGCGCGGACCGCTCGGCGTCGAGGCCGCGCTCACCGACGACGTCGGGCTCGACGCCCACGTCATCGACGCGCATACGACGCTCTCCGCCGACGTCTTCACCCAGACGGGCAACGACCGGCTGGTCGAAGAGCTCGGCCCCGATCCCTGGGTCGACGCCGGCCCGTTCACCCGGCACGGCGCCGAGTTCTCGCTGGCGCGTTTCGTGCCGGCCGGCTTCGGCTACGTGCTGCAAGCCTGGACGGCGAGCGAGACGCCCAGCCTGGCCGGCTCGATCGGCGACGTCGCCTCCGGCAACACGCACGGCTACGCGGAGGCCTCGTACCATTGGCGCAACGGCTCGCGCTTCTCGTTCGGCGCGACGTACTACGGCGCCGACCCGCTGCTGGCGCAGCGCGCGGCGGTGCTGCTCAACAGCAACCTGGAGATCCAGCTCGGCCGGCGCGGCAAGATCCAGTTCGATCTCGAGAACCTCAACAACCAGCGCCTCGCAATCACGTCGCTCGCCGTCCCGGTGCTCGCGGCTCGCAACGCGTTCGCGCCGGCGCCGCGCACGTTTCGCATCGTCATCCGCCGCTCCGTGGGCCGAACCGGCACCGACAACGGATAAACTCGCAGCACGAAGCATCACGCGCGATCGATCCCGAGCTTACTCCGGCATGAGCACCTACTCAGGCGCTTCGTATTCCCAGCGCCCAACTTCGTGATATTGGCGAACGTCGTCAGCTGCAGCGGGATCGCCATAGTAACGCTCGACGATGCTAACGATCGCGTCGACCTGCTCCGCATCCAGTCGCCCGAGCGTGCGAGTAAGATCTCCTTGATCGACGGCCCGCGCCGAGTCGAGCTTCATCAACACGAGATACGCGAGCGGAATTACGCGTTCACCGTTCCGGTCGCGCACCGCGGGCGCTTCGAATGCCGCTCGTACCCACGGCTGCGGCGAAGTGATGAGCCCCAACGAGCATCATGGAAGCGTCTCCGAAGACCGACGCGATCATGTCGACTCCTCGCGAAGGCGGCTGTTCCAAAAGGAAGCGGAGATCGCTGCCGGAACCGCGCGTCGCCTTCCGGAACGCGCGCTCGATGTACCACCGGCGCCGGGCAGCCGCGCTGGTGACCTCGATCCGCGTGCGAGCGTGCGGAGCGGTCGTGAGTCGATGCTTCGACGCGAACACCTGCGCCCCCGGCAAGCGCGGCTATGGAAGCGGGGCGTTCTTCGGCGGCCGGAGCGGCGCGGTGATGGCGGCGTCGAACGCGAGCACGATCTTGCCCCGAGCTTTCCGCCGCGCGAGCTCGACATAGGCGTCGCGGAGCATGCCAAACGGATAGATCGCCGAGAGCGGCATGACGATCTCGCCCCAAGCGATCGCGTCGGCGGCGCTCGCCAACGTCTCACGCGACGCCGCGGCGGCCGACCCGTCGGTCTTGGCCCCCACCCGCGCCGCCGCTGTATGATCGATGATCGTGTCGATCCGCTCCGGCGCGACACCGAGGGTGACGGCGAGGTCGACGTACCCGCCGCCGAAGAGATCGATGAACGCGTTGATTCCGTGCGGAGCAGCGGCTCGCAACCGCTCCGCAAGGCCGTCGCCGTACGCGACCTGCTCGACGCCCACGGAACGGAGAAACGCTCCGTTCTCGTCGCCGGCGATGCCGATCACCCGCGCGCCCGCCCGTCGTGCGAGCTGCACCGCGAGCGATCCGACGCCGCCCGCGGCACCACTGATCGCAACGACGTCGCCCGGCTTCAACGCGACCGCGCGCACAGCGGCGACGGCGGTCGTCGCCACCACGAACAAGCTGCCCGCCCGAAACCAATCGAGTGCCGGCGGCTTGGCGATCAGCTGCGCCGCGCTGCTCTTGACGTACTCGGCTTGCGCCGAGCGCTCTTCTGACCAACCGAGGACCTCGTCGCCCGCTTTGAACGCGGTGACGCCGGCTCCGACCGCATCGACGTGCCCGGCAAAATCGGTACCCTGACCGAAGGGGAACGCCTTCGGAAACACGTCCTTGAGAAAGCCTTCGCGTATCGCGATCTCGCCGGGGTTCGTGCCTGCGGCAACGACGCGCACGACGATCTCGCCCGGCCCGGGCACCGGCTTTGCGACCTCGACGATCGCGAGCTGATCGACTCCGCCGTAGGCGGAGAGCTGCACCGCTTTGGGCATGACATGCTGCCCTTCTGGCGCGTGCCGCGCGCCCCTCTTTCGATTTCCGGCGCGCGCATCTGGGTATCCGCCACGGTATGAACGGTCGCGCGGGCTTCGTGCGTGTGCGAGGCGCGCGCGAGCACAACCTCAAGAACGTCGACGTCGTCATTCCGCGTGACGCGCTGGTCGTCTTCACCGGCGTCTCCGGCTCCGGGAAATCGTCGCTTGCATTCAGCACGCTGTATGCTGAAGCGCAGCGGCGGTACCTCGAGTCGGTCTCGCCGTACGCGCGCCGGCTCTTCCACCAGATGGCGGTCCCGGAGGTCGACGAGATCGACGGCCTGCCGCCGGCCGTCGCGCTGCAGCAGCAACGCGGTTCACCGACGACGCGTTCATCGGTCGGCAGCGTGACGACCGTCTCGAACCTGCTGCGCATGCTCTATTCGCGGGCGGGCGAGTACCCGCGCAAGCAGCCGCATCTCGCGGCGGAAGCCTTCTCACCGAACACGCCCGCCGGCGCGTGTCCGCGCTGTCACGGTCTGGGTCGCATCTACGATGCGACTGAGCGCTCGATGGTCCCCGACGACACGCTGACGATCCGCGAGCGCGCGATCGCGGCGTGGCCGACGGCCTGGCACGGGCAGAACCTCCGCGACATCGCGACGACGCTCGGCTACGACGTGGATCGCCCGTGGCGCCAGCTGCCGAAGAAAGATCGCGACTGGCTGCTGTTCACCGATGAGCAGCCGACGGTTCCGGTTTACGCGGGCTACACGCCGAGCGAAGTGCGCCGCGCACTCAAGCGCCGAGAAGAGCCCAGCTACCAAGGCACCTTCACCGGCGCCCGGCGGTACGTGCTGCAAACGTTCGCGACCACCCAGAGCGCGCTGATGAAAAAACGGGTCGCGCGATACCTCGTGAGCGGCGAGTGCCCGCTCTGTCACGGCAAACGGCTGCGCCGCGAAGCGCTCTCGGTGCGCTTCGCCGGTCGCGACATCGCCGAGACGGCGCGGCTGCCGCTGGCGGAGCTGCACGCGATCATGCGGCCGTACGCCGCCGCCGACGACGCCGTCGTACGGCGGATCGCGGAGGACCTCGTCGCGCGGCTCGCGGTGATGCTCGATCTCGGGCTCGGCTATCTGACCGTCGAGCGCAGCACTCCGACGCTCTCGCCCGGCGAGCTGCAGCGCCTTCGTCTCGCAACCCAGGTGCGCTCCAACCTCTTCGGCGTCGTCTACGTGCTCGACGAACCATCCGCCGGGCTTCATCCGGCCGACACCGAGGCACTCCTCACGGCGCTCGACAGCCTCAAAGCGGCGGGGAACTCGCTCTTCGTCGTCGAGCACGACCTCGACGTGATTCGCCACGCCGATTGGATCGTCGACGTCGGTCCTGCCGCGGGCCAGCACGGCGGCAGCATCCTCTACAGCGGTCCGCTCGAGGGTCTGCGCGCGATCGAGGCGTCGCACACGCGGCGCTACCTCTTCGGCCACGACGCCGGCGCGCGCCGCAGCCCGCGCGTCGCGCGCGCGTGGCTCGAGCTGGCCGGCGTCACGCGCCATAACCTGCGCAATCTCGAGGTCGCCTTCCCACTGGGCACATTCACGACCGTGACCGGCGTCTCGGGCTCCGGCAAGTCCAGCCTCGTGAGCCAAGCGCTGGTCGACCTGGTCGAGGCGCGGCTCGGGCATCAGCCGGCATCCGACGAGTTCGAAGACGCGGCAGACTTCTTGCGTGTGCCGGACGCGCCCAGCGGAGGCCGCATCGTGCGCGGCATGGAGCACGTCAAACGACTCGTGTGCGTCGATCAGAAGCCGATCGGCCGAACGCCGCGCTCCAACCTCGCTACCTACACCGGTCTCTTCGACGGCGTCCGCAAGCTGTTCGCAGCGACGAAGCTCGCTCGCTCACGGCGCTACGATGCTGGCCGCTTCTCCTTCAACATTCCAAAGGGTCGCTGCGCGACCTGCGAGGGGGAAGGCTTCGTCATGGTCGAGCTGCTGTTTCTGCCGAGCGTCTACGCACCGTGTCCAACCTGTCACGGCGAGCGCTACAACGCGGCGACGCTCGAGGTTCGCTATCGCGACAAGTCGATCGCCGACGTGCTCGCGTTGACGGTCGACGCCGCCTGGGACTTCTTCGCCGACGCGCCGCAGGTGTGCCGCTCGCTCGCGGTCCTACGCGAGGTCGGTCTGGGGTATCTGCGACTCGGCCAACCCGCGACCGAACTGTCCGGCGGGGAGGCGCAACGAATCAAGCTCGCAGCCGAGCTGCAGCGCACCCAGCGCGGCGACACCCTCTACGTGCTCGACGAGCCGACGACCGGCTTGCATCCCGCCGACGTGGAGAGGCTGATGACGCAGTTGAACGGGCTGGTCGAGGCCGGTAACACGATCGTCGTCGTCGAGCACGACCTGCGCGTCATTGCCGGCAGCGACTGGATCATCGATATCGGTCCGGGCGCGGGCGCAGAGGGTGGACGCGTGGTGGCGGCGGGACCGCCGGCGACCCTCGCCGCCGCCGCAGCCAGCCGCACCGCCCCGTATCTCGTGCGCTATCTCGGTTCGTGAACGGCCCAGCCGGCAGACGTCAGCTCCGCAAATCCGGTCGCAGCACGAGCACCGGTGAGGGATGGGGCAGCTCGTCGTCGAGCGTCGGCTGCGTATGCAGGCCGTCGGCCAGCACGGCGGCCTGCTGTGCCAAGCCGGCGACGGCCGCACCCGCACCCGGCGCGATCGGGTAGCTCCACGTCGGACGGCCCTCGGTCGCGCGAATGAGATCGTCGTACGGTACGTCGGGCGCTTGCGGCGTGCGCAGGCCCAGCGCGTAGTGGGCGAGATAGTTCTTCAGCGCGCCCATCGTCGAGCGGAACCGCAGCCAGCGCTGGTTCTCCCAGTCGATCCCCGGAGGCAGCGGCGGCCGCTGCGGTGAGAGGACGCTGGGGTTCTCGAAGTGCTGGACCATCAGCGCGCCCGCGGCCGAGCCGCGCTTCTCGAGCCGCTCGAGGATCGCCGGCGGCATGTCGAGGTTGAGCCCGCCTTCGTCGGCCGCGAGGAACACGGTCGCGATGCGGTCGCGGAAGCCGGGCAGCACGCTCTGCGTGTTGTCGCCCCAGTTCTGCGCGGCGCCGAAGACCGCGCCCAGAAACTGCGGCACGGTGGCGAAGCGGTTGAAGACCGGCAAACGGCCCGCACTGTTGCGGGCGATCATGTACACGTTCTCGGCCTCGTTGGGGCGCTGCGGATGGTTGGGCGGAAACGCGGCCAGTGAGATGCCGAACGTCGGCCAGCGCGGCAACGGCGAGTCGAACAGCGTGATCGGGAAGTTGCTCGAAATGCCGCCGTCCGAGAACCAGACGCGTTCGAGGTCGCGAGTCACACCCGGCTGGGCTTGCGAGAAGTCGGCGGCCCACAGTGGGACGGCGCTGAGCAAGACCGGGAACGCCAGGCTCATCCGCGTCGCGAAGACGACCGGCAGATCGCCCATCAGCGGCAACGCCAGCTTGGGTGCGTAATGCGCGAAATTCGCCGCCTCTTGCGGCGTCGCCGGCGGCCGCGAGCGCTTCACCATCCAATCGACGACGTAGTCGGGAAAGTACGGCTTGAGCTCGGCGGGGTCGAAGAAAAAGACCCGCGTCGTCACCGGGAAGTTGTACGGACGCCCCCACGTGAGGTTGGTGGTGATCATCTCGAGGTTGACGTCGGGATCGTCCGGGAGCTGCGTCAGCCCGTCGGCGACGACGTCGCGCTTCGCGTCCCAGAGCATGCCGAACGTCAGCGGGATCGTCGGGTCCGCGATGCCGGCCGTCCGGTCGAGCTCGTTCGCGAGCCACGTGCTCAGCGCGATGGGGTTCGCGCGATTCGCTTCGTCGACGCCCGTCACGATGCCGAAGCCGTTGGCCTGCAGCTTGCGCAGCACGTCGCGCACCAGCGCGACGGCGACGGCAATCGTGATCCCGGCGACGACGGCGAGCGTGGCGACGATCAGCCCGATCACCCACGCCCAGGTCGCCAACGCGTTTTGCGTGCGCAGCACCACGGCCAACAGGACGACGCCCGGCACCGCGCCGAGCAGCGAGGCCAACGGATACGCCCACAGGAGCCCGAGCCATTTCGCCACGACGGCCGGCTGAAAGCGCGGACGGCCGGCGAGCGCGGTCAGGATCTTGAACAGCGACGCCGTGCTGGTGCTGGGCACGAACAGCCGGAACAACCGGTTGTCTTGCATCAACCAGCCGGGAATGGCGCCGATCCGCTCGAAGCCCGCCGTTGAACCGCCGGCGGCGCGGCAGCGTTCGGCCGCGGCGGTCAATGCCGCCGCGATCGCCCCCGCCGACGTGCCGCCGACGTTCTTGAAGACGAACGTCTTGGCGATCTCGACGACGGCCGCGGGATAGATGATCCCGCTGGTGATCCCGCCCTTCATCACGATGTCGCAGAACCGTGGCATAGGCACACCCCTTCACCCCGTACGCGAGTTCGAACGCAGGCTTGCACGGGCGAACCGAGCTGCCCTGCCCTCGTTCGCATGTGCGATCGCGGTACTGGCGTGTGGCGCGGCCGCGCCGTCGCCGAGCGTACGCGCCGTCGCGGTCGTGGCTCGGCTGGACTACGTCGACGACGAGACGCGCACGTTCGTCGCGTCGGCGTACGACCTCGCGCAGACGCGGCGGATCCACGTCCACGTCGAGATGCACTTCCGCACGACGTCAGCGCAGCGAACGACCGTCGCGAGCCCCGGCGGCTACGCCCTCGCGGCTACCGGGACGTTGAGCTGGAGCGCGTCGGGCTTTCCCAACCTGTACGGCACGAGCCACGCCGAAGCGGGTTCCTGCGACAACACCAGCGGTTCTGTGCCGGCCGTGCTGCACGTCAGCCGCGGTGGCGGCGTGGGCGCGATCGACGTCCAGCCGGCGCAGACGAACGTTCCCGACGGCTTGCACGCATGCCCGCCCTTCGTCGTCAACTACGACGGCGGGGCATCGGCCGGCAGCGCCGTGTACGGCAGCGTGACCGAGACCGAACGGTACGGCGATCCGCCACCGGTCCTCACGCCGGACCAGGCCGGCCCGCTGCTCGTGCTGCTCGAACGCACGCGCTCGAGCGTGGGGCCGAACGCCCTCGACGAGCGGCTCACGATTCGCGGGACGATCGAGTTCGCTCAGTAACCACCCTGTAACCACCGCCGGGTACCGTCGAGTCGTGCCCAGGCCTGGCGGCCGCCACGGTCACTACCTCATCCAACGGAGTGCGACATGCAACAGATCCTCACGGTTGCGGGCGGCCTCATCGCCGTCTACATCATCCTCGCCTTGATCGTCTCGCAGGTCGTCGAGTGGATCAACACCACCTGGAACATGCGCGGAAAGCTCTTGTACAAGGGCATTCTCGAGATGCTCTCGGCACGCCGCAACGCGGGTGGTTCCGGGCAAACGCTCGTCACCGAGATCTACGCGCACCCGCTGGTCGGCAATCTCGGTCTCAAGCAGAAACCCAGCTACATCGGAGCGCGCACCTTCACGGTCTCGCTGATCGCCGCGCTGCGCACGCTGCCGGCCCAGCCCGGGAAACAACTGCCGCCGGTACCGAATCTGAGCGCGGACGGGGTGGCGCTGTTGAACGACCTCCAAGCACGCGTCGCCGCCGTCTTCGCACCGAACGATCCGGTCGGCAAGAGCTTGGGCCTGGTCATCGAGCAGACCGAAAACGTCTACGAGAGCGTCCTGGGGTCGATCGACGCCTGGTTCAACGCGCAGATGGACCGGATCACCGGGACCTTCAAGCGCTACTCGGCCTACTTTCAGATCGGCCTCGCGGCGATCATCGTCTACGTGCTGCGGGTCGACACGCTCGCACTCGTCGGCCAGCTGAACACATCGTCCGCGGCCCAGAGCGCGATCGCGGTGGCGCAAGGCCTGCAGAACGGCACGACCTCGCTCGACGCCGCGCTTCAAGCCCTGGCGAAATACGACGTCATCCCCTCGAACCTCACCTTTCCCGCCGCATGGCAGCCGCCGCACGACGTGAAGGTGTGGGTCGGGATGGCGATCACCTGGTTCGCGATCCTGCTCGGCGCGCCGTTCTGGTTCGACGTGCTCAAGCGGTTCACGCCGGTCCGGCTGACGGGTCCGAAGATCGATCCGCAAGCCGCGGCCCAAGGCGACCAGCAAGCCGTGCCCTCGCCGCTGGCCGGACCGGCGGCCCCCTAAGTCGCCGCCCCCGCCGCCCGGCGCGCGACGATCACCGCGTCGCCGGGATGGGGCTCGTGGGCGGCGTCGGCCAGCTGCGCACGGCGCGCCAGCACCGTGCGCGCGTTGAGCGAGCCCTTATCGGTGATCTCGCCCGCGTCGAGCGCGGGCGGTTCGACCAACAGCAGCAGCCGCGCGATGCGCGTCGCGCTTCCGGTCGCTTCGGCGGCGAGCGCGTCGAGCATCGCGGCCAGCTGTGCGCGCAGCGCGGGGCTGGCGCACACGGCGGCCAGCGGCGCGTCGGCCGGCACGTCGGTCGCCAGCGCGCGCGCGCGAGCCGGATCGACGAACGCCAGCGCCACGATCTCGTCGCGATTCGGACCCGAGAGCACCGCGTCGGTCAGCAGTCCACCGAAGCGCGCGACCAGCCGCGTGCGCAGCGGCCCTGCGCTCACCCACGTCCCGGTCGCGAGCTTGAAATCCTCGGCGATCCGCCCGTCGAAGAAAAAGCCCTCCTCCGGCCGCGCCTCGTCGACGAAGCGCAGCGCGTCGCCGATGCGATAGAACCCGTCCTCGTCGAAGGCTTCGCGCGTGCGGACCGGATCGCGAAAGTAGCCGGGCGTGATGTTGTCGCCGCGCAAGCGCAGCTCGAGCTTGCCGTCGACCGGGACCAGCTTTGCCGTCACGCCCGGGATCGGCACGCCGACGTAGCCGGGTCCCGGTGCGAACCACGGCGCGGCCAGCGCCGCCGGCGCCGTCTCGGTCGAGCCCAAGCTGGTCGTCATCAGGATGCGCTCGCCGGTCGTCGCGACCGCCAGCTCCTGCAGCGCGTCCCACAGGTGCGGCGAAAGCCCCGCGCCGGAGTAGAACAGCACGCGCAGCCGCGAGAAGAATCGCTGCGCCAACGCCGGGTCGCGGCGCAGCGCGTCGATCAGCAGCTCGTAGCCTTTGGGGACGTCGAAGTAGATGGTCGGCGCCACCTCGCGCAGCGCGCGCACCGTCTCGCCGAACAGCGCCGGCGCGGGCTTGCCGGGGTTGACGTAGAGCGTCCCGCCGTTGGCCAGCACGATGCCCACGTTGTGATTGCCGCCGAAGGTATGGTTCCACGGCAGCCAGTCCAGGATCACCGGCGGCTCGTCGGTCAGGAACGCGAGGAAGCCTTGGATCATACGCTGATTCGCGCACAGCATCCGGTGCGTGTTGACGACGCCTTTCGGCGTCCCGGTCGAGCCCGACGTGAAGAGGATCTTCGCGATCGTGTCGGGGCCGACGGCAGCGTGCGCGCGGGCCAGCGCCGCGCCGGGCTCGGCCGCCAGCAGCGCGGCGAACGGCGTCGTCGCGCGCGCCGGATGCGGGGCCCGCGAGGTGACCAACTCCGCGTCGGGCGGCACGGCAGCGTCGATCGCGGCCGCGTAGGCCGCGCCGTCGCTCGCGTAGACCAGCCCCGGCGTCACCACCGCGAGCACCTCACGCAGCTTGCGGTGATCGGTCGAGACCAGCGAGTACGCGGTCGAGATCGGCGCGTACGGAACGCCGGCGTAGAGCGCGCCCAAGCCCAGCAGCGCGTGATCGACGGCGTTCTCCGAGAGGATGGCGACGCCGCGCTCGGCGGTGAGACCACGGTCGATCAACGCGGCGCCGATCGCGCGCGCCGCCGCCAGTGCCTGCGCGTACGTGACCCGCCGCCAGCCCTCGCCGTCGCGCTCGGCGACGAAGGCGCGCTCGGGCGCCCGGGCGGCCCAGTGCTCGAGGTGATCGGTCAGCCGGGCCGCGTAGGGACCCAGCGGCTCGCGGTTGCGCACGATGCGCGTGCCGTCGGAACGCCGCTCGACCTCGACCGCGCGCGAACCCAGCCGAACCGAGCGCACCTGGTGCATGCCGCGACTATCCGGCGCGAGCACGAGCACTTCCCGCTCGCGCTCGCGCCGGGGCGCCGTCAGTCGTCCTGGCTGTTCTTGGCCGTGAAGCTGAAGGTGGCCGGCCCGTCGTCCCAGGTCGTCGACGAGTGGTCGAGCCACATCGAGCCACCGACCGTCCCGCCCATCGGAACGTTGAAGGTGTACGGCCCGAACTGACAGTTCTGACTCGACTGGTCGTCGTTGTCGTACTGCGTCTGCGTGATCGAGAACTCGATCGAGAGGTCCTGGGCCAGCGTCGCGTCGACCGTGTACATGACGTTGTACTTGCCCGGGTTGTCGCAATCGATCCCCAGCGAGTTGAACACCTGACCGGGGCTGAGCGGGATCGACTGCTGGTCCGGTCCGATGCTGACGTTCTGCGTGCTCTCGAACCACGCGCTGTGCTGTCCGTTGTAGGTGTAGAGGATGTCGAGCCGCCGGAAGATGTCGGATGGCGGCTGCAGCGCGAGGTCGACGACGATGTTCGCGTTCGACGCCGTCAACGTGACCGTCTTCGACGTCGAGTACTCGTAGTTCTCGTAGAGAACCTGAGCGCTGATGTTGTACGAACCGATCCCGACGTGCTGGAGCTTGTAGGCGCCGTTGCCGTCGGTGTAGGCGTCCATCCCGTCGTACAGCTTGACGTAGGCGTTCTTGACGGCCTGGCCGTTGACCGTCACCTTGCCCGAGACGCTGCCCCAGGTGATGACCTGCTTCCAGCGCGAGACCGTGTACTGCTCGGGGTGCGCGTCGAGGAACTGCAGCGGCTCGGCGTACCCGAGCACGCCGAAGGGCGGCGCCTTCCACCAGCGGATGTTGTCGGGGCTGACGGCGTTGGCGTTGCCCGGCGTCTGCCAGGCGTTCGAGCCGTAGCCGTTGGCGGCGTTGTCGAAGGCGAAGGTGTTGAGCAGCTGATCGGTGATGTCGCTCGCGATCGCGGTCGAGATGAACGGGATCTCGGAGATCCAGCCTTCCGCGTCGAGCACGTCCTGCTGGAAGATCCCGTTGAGGATGTTACCGCCGGTCGCGCGCTCGTCTTGCGTGTAGAAGAACAGCCCGTCGAGCATCTCCGGCCCGACCAGCGCGCCTTGCGCGACCGCGCTCGGCGTGAGGTCGCCTTCGGTGACGTATTGGTTGGTCGTCTCTTGGTGCACGCCGTTCTGGTGCATGCAGTACCAGACGAACGACGAGCAGACCGCCGGGATCGTCCCGGCCGCCCAGCCGGCGTCGGCCGGCGCGGTGTAGGTGAGCGCCATCTCGGGCTTGGTGTAGCAGTAGAACCGGTAGTGCGCTTTCGGCGCGACGACGACGTTGCCGTTGGCGTCGACCTGTCCGCCGTGGCTGCGCGCGTAATCGGCGACGGTCATCAGCTTGGCGCGGGTCGCCGCGCTCTCGGGATCCGGCTTGACGACCAGCGGCGGCGTCAGCACGAACTGATCGTTGTCGGTGTTGCCGATCGCCTCGGCGTCGAAGCCGGCGATGCTGTACTTCTTCCCGTTGGGGTCGATCCAGGTCTCGCCGTTGAGCGCCGCGTCGATCGTCTGGGTGACCGAACCCGGCCACAAGTAGGTCAGCACGTCGGGTTGGATGCCGCCCGCGCCGGCCAGACCCTGGGTGTAGTCGGGCAGCCGGTCCTCCGAGGCCGTGCAGTGGGTGACCTCGACGAAGTTCTTCGACATGATCCCGGAGTGCGAGTGATACTGCGGCGGAGACATCGCGCGCAGGAGCTGCGAGATGATCGAGGTGCCGCCCGGCGCGAGGATGACGTCGCCCTTGAGCGCGTTCTGGAACTCGGCCGGCATCATCACCGTCTCGGTGACGTCGGTCAGCTGGCAGACGAGTTGGTGCGCGGCGGCGGTCGACGCGTCGCTGGTCGAGATGTTGTCGGGATCGCAGATTTGGCCGGCCGCGACGGGACCCGGCACGGGTGGTGGTGGCAGTCCTGCCATGATCTTAGGCCCCCTTCTGGCTGGCGGAGAGAATTCCGGAACGGATCGCGGCGCGTGCCTGCGACTTGGCCGCGACGGTATGCGGCGGCGTCGAGAGCGCGATCGCGACGGTGTTGGTCGCCTCGTCGGCGGAGATCGCGCCGGCGTCGGCCGCGAGCTTGAGCTTCGGGTCGGTCGCGACCGTCAGCGCGGCCTTGCTGAAGTTCGCCAGGTCGAGGGTGATCTTCGGCGCGCTCGCCGCTTGCGTCAGCCACGCGCCGCCGCTCTGCGTGAGCGGGATGCGGAAGGTGCGCGAGAACAGCACGGGCGTCGTCGTGTTGCCCGACTTGAAGCTGCCCTTGTAGTACACGATGAAGCCGGGGACGGCGCTGCCGAGCTTGGTGGCCGCGCTCAGCTCCGAGATCGGGATGACGATCCCGAAAGCGCTGGCGCCGTTGGCCTTGATCGTGATCGGCGTCTTCATGGTGGTGAAGGTCGGCGCCGGGAGCTGCGCGTCGACGTTGTCGCTGGTCGGCGTGAAGCCCATCGACGTCAGCGTGATCGGCTCGGCCTCGACGTTGTAGACGGTCATCGAAGCCGTGAAGCCGACACCCTTTTGGAAGTTCGCATAGACGTCGGAGTCGACGTTGGGGACGATCGTCCCGAACTGCTTGCACATCTCGTACGCCGAGTTGAGCACCAGCGTGCGGGTCACGGTGACGTTGTCGTGCACGGAGGTGCAGGTCACGTCGAAGGGCTGCGAGACCATCCCCACCTTGATGGCCGGGAAGTAGTCGTGGGTGACGGTCGGCGACTGCGTCGTCGCCGTCGTCCCGTCGCCGAAGTTCCACTTGTAGCTGGTCTGCTGCGGCGTCACCGTCAGGTTCAGCGATGGCACCACGGTGTACGCCGCGGTCGCCTTGACGTCGTTCGCGAGCGCTTGCGTCTGCGTCGCGTGCACGGTGCGCTGCGCGGCGGGCACGGCGGAGATGGCCTTGTCGAGCACGGTCGGCGGCGCCGGCACCACGGCCGGGCGGGTCGTGGTCGACGTGACCTCGGGCTTCGCCGCGGCCGCGGCGGCAGCAGCCGCCGCCGCGGGCGTGGCGGGCGGCGGGACGGGCAGCTCGGCGCCCAACGAGAACGTCGCGACGTAGTGCGCACCGATCGTCTGGGTGAGCTGCAGCTTGGCGACGGGCGTGATGATCGGCGCCGTCAGCGTGCGCCGGAAGGTGACCGCGTCGCCGGCGACGGTGACCGTCGCCGTCGCCGTTTCGCTCTGCGTGCCGTGCACGGCGCGAATCAGCAGCGTGCGGGTGCCGGCGCCCAGATACTGCACGTACCTGTGCGCGGTGGGAACGCCGTCGATCGTCACCGTGACGGGCGAGTTCGCCGCGTACGGCTTCCCGGAGCCGTCGAGAACTTCGATCAGCACCGACTGTCCCGGACGAGCCGTGCTCGGCGAGACCGTCACCGACCCGATCAGCTTCTCGGCGAGGATGATCGGTGATTTGAGCAGCACGTCACCGCTGACGACGGATGCCGTCGCCGGTGTGGTGGTTTCAGCCATGGAGCGCCTCCGAATGGGGCGAGAAGCGTGAGGCGCATCCGGCGCACGGAGCATCGCTCCGGCGGAAGACCTCACTGACCGATGGACTGCCGGGCCACTATAGCGCATCGCGAGCGCGTCCACAAGGGGCGCGCGTCAACTGGTCGCGATGTGCGCCGACGCACCGACGCTCGCCCGTCCTGCGCACGAGCGATCCCGCGCGGGTGATCAGCGCGTGCGGCGCATGGCGACGATCGCGATGTCGTCGGTCACGTTCGTGGGCCCGGCGTCGCGCACGACGCGATCGCACAGCGCGTCCAGCTCGCCGCGGCCGTCGGCCACCGCGCGCGCGAGCCGCTCGAGGCCCTCTTCGATCGTCTCGCGGCGCCGTTCGATCAGCCCGTCGGTGAACAGAAGGAACAGATCGTCGCGCTCGAGCGCGAAGTCGTGCTCGGGCGCGGCTGCCGCTTCCACGCCGAGCAGCGGACCGCCGATCGGCAAGAAGCTCACGCCGCCGCGCGTCTGCAGCAGCGGCGGCGGATGCCCGGCGTTGGCCAAGGTGCCGCGGCCGTCGGTCGGATCGTAGACCGCGCAGCAGACCGTCGCGGTGACGTCGGGATGGAAGCGCAGCAGCAACCGGTTCAAGCGGACCAGCATGGCGCCCGGGCCGTGTCCCTCGAGCATGTACGAGCGAATCGCGGTCCGCAGCTGCGCCATCACCGCCGCGGCCTCCAGCGAGTGGCCGACCACGTCGCCGATCGCCACCACGATCCGGCCGTCCTCGAGGGTGAAGATCTCGTAGAAGTCGCCGCCGACCTCGGCGTGCTCGGCGCTGGCTTGGTAGCGCACGGCGATATCGACGCCCGGAATCGCGGGCACGACGTCCGGCAACAGGTTCCTCTGCAGCGTCAGCGCGATCTGCCGCTCGACGTCGAACGAACGCGCGTTGCGCAGCGCGATTCCGGCGGCGCGCGCGTACTGCTTGAGCACGACCTCCGCCTCGTCGCCGAAGGTGCGGATCGACGGCGACGCCGCGTGGCCGACCAGCAGAAAGCCGTGCACGCCCACCGGATCGCTGAACTCGGCGACCAGGAACGCGGGGACGCGCGCGACCGGCAGGACGCCCGCCAGCGCCGCCGCGCCGATCGAGGCGCGACCGGCCAGGACGCGCCGCGCGGCGTGCAGCACGGTCGCGTCGTGATCGTACAGCACCGGCTCGTCGCCCGGCGCGGCGCCCGCCAGGAAGCTGCGTTCGCCGACCACGGCGGTTGCGATGGCGGTCGTCTCGAACAGCGCGGCCGCCTCGCCCGCGATCGCGATCAAAAGGTGCTCGAGCGTCGGCGCCTCGTTGAGCGCGTGGGTCGCATCGTTGAGCGCGCGCAGCCGGCGCGCCAACAGCGTGGCCGTGCGCTCGGCGGTCGCACCGCGCAACAGCGCTTCGACGCTGGCCAACAGCTCTTCGCGCTCGAGCGGCTCGACCAAATACCCCTCGGCGCCGCGGCGCAGTCCCTCGGAACGATCGGCCGGCTGGATCGCCGTCGCCGAGACGTGCAGCACCGGAATCGCGCCCGTCTCCGCGCCGGCCTTGACCCGCTCGCAGACCTCGTACCCGGTCATGTCGGGCAGGTTGATGTCGAGCACGAGCAGGTCGGGCTGCTCGGAGAGGACGAGGTCGAGCGCCTCGGCGCCGGTCTTCCCTTCGATCACGTCGTAGCCGGCGCGGCGCAGCCACGTCGCCAAGACGTACCGGTTGCTCTCGCTGTCGTCGACGACGAGGATGCGGGTCCCCTCCGGGTTGGATGCGTACGTCACGTCGGCAATACCGCGTGGTCGAGCGCATCGGCGATCGCGCCCTGCACGACCTCGCGGCTGATGTTGCTCTTCGCCAGCAGCGCCGCGGCAGACCCCAGCGTGGTGCGGACGTTCGGCGAGAGCTCGACGGAGGTCACGATCACGACCGGGATCGCGCGCAGAGCCGGGTCGCCGCTCATCTCGGCGAGGACGGCGGCGCCGTCCAGGTCGGGCATGCACAAGTCGAGGAAGGCCAGCGTCGGGGCGCGCTCGCGCAGCAGCTTGAGTCCCTCGATCCCGCCGCGCGCCTCGAGCACCTGTCCCGCCACGCCTTGCAGCATCCCGCGCAGCGCGGTCCGGAAGCCGTCGTCGTCGTCGACGATCAGCACGGTCGGCACCGACACCGCGCGGGCCGGCTGCTGCCCCGGCGTCCGCACCGCGCGCAACAGCGGCTGCCAGAGCAGCGGCAAGCGGATCGTGAACGTGCTGCCGCGGCCGGGATCGCTCTCGACCGCCATCTCGCCGCCCAGCGTCTGCGTGAGCCGGCGCGCGTAGGGTAAGCCCAGGCCGGTCCCCTTCTGCTCCGCCTGCAACGGACCGCGCACCTGATAGAACTCTTCGAAGATCCGCTCGATGTCCTCGCGCGCGATCCCGATTCCGCTGTCGCTGACGGTGATCTCGACGCTGTGCGACGAGTCGGCGCGCGCGTGCAGCCGAACCGTCCCGTCCGGGGTGAACTTCAACGCGTTGGTCAGCAGGTTGCGCAGCACCTGACCGAGCAGCTGCGGGTCGGTCTCGACCGGCGGCAAATCGGGCTCGACCGCGACCTGGAGGCTCACGCCCGCGCGCGCCAGCGGACGCAGCGCGCCGCGCAGCTCGCCGAAGAGCTGACCGAGGTCGACGGATTGCACGTCGGGCTCGATGCGTCCCGACTCCGCCTTGGCCAAATCGAGCAGCTGGTTGACCAGCAGCAGCAGCTCGGAACCGGACACGCGGATGAGCGCCAACTGTTGGCGCTGCGCGCTGGTGAGCTGCTCCGAGGCCGGATCGAGCAGCAGCCGCGCCAGCGCGAGGACCGAGTTGACCGGGCTGCGCAGCTCGTGACTGACGTTGGCGAGAAAACGGCTCTTGGCTTCGTTCGCCTGGTTGAGACGCACGGTCTTGTCGTCGATCTCGGCGTACAGTGCGACGACGCCGCGATTGGTCTCCTCGAGCTCGTCGGCCAACTGCGCGTACATCGCCATCACGCCGCGGTTGGTCTCCTCGAGCTCGCCGTTGAGCTGCTCGAGCTGGTCTTGCCGTTCGCGCAAGGCCGAGAGCGTCGCGATCAAGTCGCGGTTCTCCAGCCGCAGCTCGTCCAGCGCGCTCGGCGAGGTGATGCCCGCGAGCGCGGTGCGCAGCTCCTCTTCGCTCTGCCGGCGCGGCGCGCCCGGCCGCGGGCGCATCAGCACGCCGATCGCGCTGGTGCGCGCACCGTCGCTCACCTCGACGTCCTCGACCAGCCGGCGCGCGGCTTGCAGCCCGACGATCCCGGTGTCGACCCGTGCGCCGCTGCGCGGGAAGTTCTCGAACGCGACGTGCAGCGCGCCGTCGCCGCGCAAGGTGAAGATCGCCCGCGCTTTGCGACTGCCGCCGGCCAACGATTCGCGTCCCAGCTCGCTCAGCGCGGTGGCGAAGCGGACCTGGTCCGCTTCGTCGCAGCCGATTCCGGCGGCGGCGACGCGCGCCGCCTGCCGGAGGGCGAAGACGTCCTCGGCACGCTCGATCGGGAGCGTCGCGACGTCGCTCACGAGGCGCGCGCCACCGCGATCGACGCGTCGTCGCGCCGCACCCCGGCGTCGCGCATCAGCGTCGCCGCCACCAGGTGCGGATCGCGCGCGCGCAAGCCGGGATACGCGTCCAGGTCCCACTTCGAAGAGAGCCCGTCGGAGTGCAGCAGCACCAGCGATCGCGGCGCCAGCGGCACCGTCACCTCGCGGATCGTGCGCGCGTTGTTGCCGACGATGCCGGCCGAGGACACCAACGCGCGACGGCGCTCGCCGTCGTCGATCCAGGCCGCGACGTTGCCGACGCCGGCGAACGTCAGCGACGCGCTGCTCGGGTCGATCCGCACGATCGCGACGGCCGCGCCGCGCGTGCCGCGCAACGCCTGGTCGAGCCGTTTGAGCGTGCTCGCGGGGTTCGGATCGGACTCGCCCGCGGTGAAGGCCCGCACCGCGGCGCGCGCGGCGATCGCCGCGATCTCGCCGTGGCCGAGCCCGTCGACCAGGGCGACGCTGGTCGCCTCACCGTCGAGGCGGTACGCGCAGGCGTCGCCGCAGACCGCCTCGCCGTTCATCGGGCGCGTGATCGCGGCGATCCGCGGCGGCCGCTGCGCGGTCGGCTGGCGCCAGAACGTCGCGATCGTGACCGTGCCGCGCCCGACGACCGAGTGACTGTCGAACCAGCTGGCGAGCCGCATCGCGGCGCCCAGGCCGATGCCGAGCGTTCCGGACGTCGAATGGTGGTCGATCGACGACGCGGCGAGATCGGCCATCCCGGGACCGGCGTCGACGACGACCAGCTCGACGGCGGCGTCGTTCGGAATGCGGCGCAGGCGAACCAAGATCGCGCCCGCGACCGCGTGCCGGTAAAGGTTGGTGGCCAGCTCGGTCGCCGCGATGGCGACCTCGCCTGCACGGTGTTCGTCGAAGCCCAGCCGCCGGGCCAACGCGCTGGCCGCGCGTCGCACGCTTCCCGGTGCGCTCTCGTCCTCGACGGGAATCCAGGCGATGTCCTCGACCGGCTCGTTCAGCGCTTCCACTTGGTCACCGTGACCCTCGTTCCACGGCCGGGTCCCGTTTCGATGTCGAACGCGTCGACCAACCGGCGACTGCCGGACAATCCGAGTCCCAGGCCGCCGGCGGTCGTGTAGCCGCCGGCAAGCGCCAGGTCGAGGTTCTGGATACCCGGACCCTGATCGACGAAAGCCGCCCGCAGTCCCGTCCGCGACCCCTCGTGCAGCAGCTCGAGCTGCGCGCGGCCCCCGCCGCCGTGGATCAGCGTGTTGCGCGCCAGCTCGCTCGCGGCGGTGACGATCTTGGTTTGATCGACGATCGAGAGCGCCACTTGCGCGGCCATCGCACGGACGGCCTGACGTACGCGAACCACGTCGGCGTCGTTGTTGATCTCCAGTTCTTCCACGATGGTGTCAGCCGCCTCGCCGGCCCGACGGCATCACGAGATGCGCTCGCCCCCATCGGCCGCGTCGTCCGGCTCGTCACCGTCGTTGTCGGTCGCACCGCGGCCGGCTTCGCGCAGCAGCGTGAAGGCTCGCTCGGCGTTGAGGGCCGTGCGCACGCCGCCCAGCGAGAGGCCCAGCTCCGCCAGGGTGATCGCGACCGCCGGACGCATCCCGCACACGACCGTCTCCGCGTCGAGCACGCGCGCCATCGAGGCGATCGTCGCCAACATGCGCCCGATGAACGTGTCGACGATCTCGAGCGCCGAGATCTCGATGATCACGCCCGTGGCGCCGGTCTCGACGATGCGATTGGAGAGGTCCTCTTGCAGTGCCAGCGTCGTCTGATCGCTGACGTCGACCTGGATCGAGACCATCAAGACCTGCCCGATCTTGACGATCGGGACGCGCTCGATCATGCGCGCTTTTCGATCTTGCGGACCTCGAGGCCGGCGCGCTGCAAGGTGATCTTCAACGCGTCGGCGAGGCTCGATTTGGTGACGATGTCGCCGAACTCGACGCCCAGCGCGACGATCGTCTGGGCGATCTGCGGGCGGATCCCCGAGATCACGCAGTCGGCGCCCATCAGCCGTGCGGCGAAGACGGTCTTGAGCAAGTGCTGCGCGACCTGCGTGTCGACGGCCGGCACGCCGGTGATGTCGATGATGGCGTGGGCGCTGCCGGTCGAGAGGAGCGTCTGCAGGAGCTGCTCCATCACGACCTGCGTGCGCTCGGAGTCGAGCGTGCCGACCAGCGGCAGCGCGACGATGCCGTCCCACAGCTTGACCACCGGCGTCGAGAGCTCGAGCAGCTGCTCGGCCTGATTGGTGATGACCGCTTCGCGCGTCTGCACGAAGGCTTCGAACGTCTGCAGGCCGAGCGCGTCGATGAACGACGAGAAGGTCGCGAACTCGGCGAACGAGTATGGCGGCGTCTTCTCCTCGCGCGCGACCTGCAGCACCGCGTCGCGCAGGGCGAAGACGGCGACCGCGGTCTCGCTCGGGGTGAAGCCTTGGCGCGCTCGCGTACGCGAGTACTCGGTCAGCATCGCGCGCACTTCCGCGAAGTCCGGCGCGTCCAAGCTCAGCGATCCCTGTTGCGCGGCGGCGATCAGCGCGTCGAGCAACGGGGTCAGCTCGCGTTCGGCCTCGTCCGGGGTCATGCGCCCCCGCGAAGCGCTCAGGACCGTCTGGATCCAAGCTTTGGCGATGCGCTCGCGCTCGCGAGCGAGGTAGGTGATGACGAGGTTCGTCGTTTGCTGCGGTGCCATCGGGCGGCTTCCATTAGGTGCGCGGGCGCGACGTTCCGCTCGATCACGCCCGATCGTACGCCAACGTACCGAACGTCTTGACGGTTTGCGAACCAGCGGGCGAGCGGCCCCTTCCAGGAAATCGGCAGAGTACTGTCGATTCGTTTCGCAGCGAAGCCTTCACGAAAGGTGCCCCCATGACCGTGTCCGCCGCCGAGGAGATCGAGAGCTCGCGCTTCGGCCTCTTCCACCGCCTGATCATCGGCCTGATCGGCCTGACCGTCGTTTTCGACGGCTACGACACGTTCGTGCCGGCGTACGTCATCTCGGCGGTCGCCGGTCCCAAGGGAGCCTGGCACCTCAGCCACACGCAAGCCGGATTTCTCGTCTCTTCCGGCCTGTTCGGGTTCATGATCGGCGCCCTCGTACACGGCTCGATCGCCGACCGGATCGGACGCCGCGCCACGCTGCTGGGCGGGATGTGGATCTCCGGCGTCTTCTCGCTGGCGACGGCGATCTTCGCCAACGACGACGGGACGTTTCTCATCCTGCGCGTCCTCACCGGTCTGGGTCTGGGCACGCTGCTGCCGCTGTGCACGACGTACATCACCGAGTTCTCGCCGGCGCGCGGGCGCAACGCCTTCGTCGTGTGGGGGGCCGCCGTCGGGTGGGCGAGCGGCGCGATCGTCGCCTCGCTGGTCGGCATCTGGCTCACGCCGCGGTTCGGCTGGCACGCGCTGTTCTGGTTCGCCTCGCTCTCGCTGATCGTCGCCGCGATCTCGCAGGTCTGGCTGCCCGAGTCGCCGCGCTTCCTGGCGCTGCGCGCGCGCTTCGGCGAGCTGGCGCTGCTGTTGGCGCGCATTCGTCCCGAACGTGCGGAGATCTACCGCGGCGCGACCTTCGTCATCCCGGCCGTGCTGGCCGGGAGCGGCTCGCCGCTGGCGCTGTTGGCGCCGGCGTTCCGGCGCAACACGATCATCATCTGGGTGTGCGCCTTCTTCGTGCTGTTCGACATCTACGGCTTGGGCGGCTGGCTGCCGCCGGTGATGATGACGCGCGGCGAGACCCCGTCGGCGAGCTTCGGCTACGGTGCGCTGCTCCAGATCGCCTCGCTGCTGGGCGCGTTCGCGTGCGGCGCGATCGCCGACCGGCGCGGCGGCCGCCGCATGCCGCTGGCCGTCTGGTGGCTGCTCGGCGCGGCGTCGGTGCTGCTGCTGGCCGTCGTCAACACGCACGTCACCAACGCGCTGCTGATCTTCGCGGCCGGATTCTTCGTCATCGGCGGCCAGTTCATCCTCAACAACTTCACCGCCGTCGCGTATCCGACCGAGCTGCGCGCGACCGGCGTCGGCATGGAGCTGGGCATCGGACGCGTCGGCGGCATCCTGGGGCCGTACATCGGCGGCGCGATCCAGGACGCGTTCGGCGGCGCCAACGGCTTCTTCGCGGCGATGGCGCTGGCGTCGCTGCTAAGCGCGTTGGCGATCTGGTTCTCGCGTCCGGTCGCCGGCGACATCAGCGCGGCGCCGACGATGCCGCAGGATGCGGTCGCCTGACCGCTACGCGCCGACGTCGGTGAGATGCGGGACGCGCGATGCGGCGTTGTGCGCGTCGACGAAGCGCTGCAGGAGCGCCAGGAACTGGGCCGCTTCGTCCGCGCTGAACGGCGAGAGCAGGCGCGCGCGCTCGGCGGCGACCGGCGCGGCCAGCTGCGCCAGCCGCTCGCGCCCGCTGCGGGTGATGCGCAGCCGGTAACGCCGCTGATCGCCGGCATCGGTCTGACGCGCCACCAAGCCGGCGTCGACGAGCTTGCCGACGACCAGGCCGGCGGTCGAGCGGTCGAGTCCCAACCGTCGCGCGATCCCGATCTGGTCGATGCGCGCGACGCCGCCGATCAAGGTGAGCACGCCGTACTGCGTGGGCGTCATCCCGTCGCTGTACTCCATGAACGTCGAGACCGCCATCTGATGCGCCCGGCGGATCAGGTACCCGGGGCGCAGATAGAGCTCGTCCAGGACGTCCATGCGAGCGGATTCGTCAGACGTCTGCCGAATTCCGCCGGCACCATGGAACCGATCATCGTCGTCGGCGGCGGCATCGGCGGTCTGACGCTGGCGCTCAGCCTGCATCGGGCCGGCCTGCCGTGCCGGGTCTACGAAGCCGTGCCGGAGATCAAGGCGATCGGCGTCGGCATCAATTTGTTGCCGCACGCGATGCGCCAGCTCGACGCGCTGGGCGTACTCGAGCCGTTGGCCGCGGTCGCGGTCGAGACGAAGGAGGCGGCGTTCTACAACCGCTTCGGCCAGCACATCTACACCGAACCGCTCGGACGCGCGGCCGGCTACGACTGGCCGCAGCTCTCGATCCATCGCGGCGACCTGCACCTGGTGCTGCTGCGCGCCGCGCGCGAACGGCTCGGCGAGCAGAACGTTCTGTGCGGCTGGCAGTGCACCGGTGTCGAGCAGGACGATCGCGGCGTGCGCGCGCGATTCGTCGACCCGGTCTCGCACGCCGAACGTCCGGTACAGCACGGAGCGCTCGCGATCGGCTGCGACGGCATTCACTCCGCGATTCGCAAGCAGCTCCACCCGCACGAGGGGCCGCCGCGGTACTCCGGCGTCAACATGTGGCGCGGCGTCACCGTCGGCGCGCCGTTCCTCTCCGGCGCGACGTTCGCGCGCGTGGGCTGGCTGACGCCGGCGAAGCTCGTCCTCTACCCGATCCGCGACGACGTCGACGGGCGCGGGAACCAGCTGCTGAACTGGGTCGTCGAGATCCAGACGCCGCACCACGCCGTGCGCGACTGGAACCGGCGCGGCGCGCTCGAGGACTTCTTGCCGGCGCTCGCCGATTGGCACTTCGATTGGTGTGACGTGCCGGCGCTGATCCGCGGCGCGCAGACGGTCCTCGAATACCCGATGGTCGACCAGGACCCGTTGCCGTGGTGGACGCAGGGCCGCATCACGCTGCTCGGCGATGCGGCGCACCCGATGGTGCCGCGCGGCTCCAACGGCGCGGGCCAAGCGATCGTCGACGCGCACGTCTTGGCCGACCTGTTGCAGCGCAGCGCCGACCCGTCGGCTGCGCTGCGCGCCTACGAGGAACTGCGCTTGCCGGCGACGGCCGCCGTCGTGCTGGCGAATCGCGCCAATCCGCCCGATGCGATCTTGCGCGAAGTCTACGAGCGCACCGGCGACCGGCCGTTCACCGACATCGACGCGGTCATCTCGCACGCCGAGCTGGTCGGGCTGACCGACGCCTACAAGCGGGTCGCGGGGTACGACCGCGAGACGCTCACGCGCACCGAGCGGTAAACCCGGGGACCCGCCACGAAAGGCGGGACCAGTGGACGAGCAGCGATCGGACGGTCTCGATCGAAGCAGCGCCGCGCGCGCCTTGGCCGACGCCATGCCCCACGTGGTCTGGGTCTCGGCCGCCGACGGCCGCTTCGAATGGTTCAACGCGCGGTGGTATACCTACACCGGCCTGGGTTTCGAGCAGACGGTCGCAGCCTTCCACAACGAGCGCAGCGCCGTCTTCCACGCCGACGACGTCGACGCGTTCCTGGCCGGCTGGTACGACGCGCTGCGCAAAGGCCGGCCGTTCGAGATCGAGACGCGGCTGCGCGGCGTCGACGGCGTCTACCGGTGGTTTCTCGCGCGCTCCTCGCCGGTCGTCGACCAAGCCGGGCGCATCGTGCAGTGGCTCGGTACCTTCACCGACATCGACGACCGCAAGCACGCGGAAGCCCAGAGCTTGTACTTGGCCGCCGCCAGCGAGGTGCTCGGCTCGTCGCTCGACCTGACGGCGACGTTGCGCGAGCTGGCCGAGCTGGCCGTCCCGGCGATGGCCGACTGGTGCTCGGTGCTGCTGCTGCAGCGCGACGGCGCGCTGACCCCGGTCGCGTACGCACCCGACGACGCCGACCGCCGCCAGCTGGCCGCGATTTTCACCGAGCCGAGCGTCGAAGGGCTCAGTGCGGCCGACGTCGCGCACACCGGCAAGTCGCTGCTGATCTCGCAGGCGCCCGCGCCCGCGCGCTCGCTGATCACGGTGGCGCTGGTCGGGCGCTCGCGCATCTACGGCGCACTGCAGCTGGCGACCGGGCCGTCGGGGCGGGTGCTCGACGCGCGCGACCTGCGCACCGCCGAGACGTTGGCCGCGCGCGCCGCGACCGCGATCGAGAACGCGCGACTCTACCAGCAGGTGCAGTTCGCGGCGCGCGCGGGCGAAGCGCTGGCCGAGTCGCTCGACTCCGAGACGACCATGCGGCGCGTGCTGGACTTGATCGTCCCGGCGTTGGCCGATTGGGCCGTCATCGACCTGTTCGACGAGCAAGGCCGCGTCTACATCGGCGCGATGGTCCATGCCGATCCGGCCATGGCACCGCTGGTGGCGCGCTTGACCGGCGCCTCGACCGCGCGCCCCGAGTTCTCCGAGCTGGTCGCGACCGCGGTGCGCGCGCCGGCTACCACGGTCACGCCGCAGATCGATCCCAACGTCGTCGCGACGCTGGTGCTGCCCGAGTACCGCGACGCGATGCTGGCGCTCGACGGGCGCTCGTCGATCCTCGTGCCGCTGCGCTCCGGCGGGCGCGCGCTGGGCGCGCTGGTCGCGTACTTCACCGCCTCGACGCGCCGCTTCAGCGACGAGGACGTGCCGATGTTCGAAGAGGTCGCGCGCCGCGCCGCGGTCGCGATCGAGAACGCGCAGCTCTACGAATCGGAGCGGCACGTCGCCAACGCCTTTCAGCGCGCCGCGCTGCCCAGCTCGCTGCCCGTGCTCGAGGGGGTCACCTTCGACGCCGTCTACGTCGCGGCGCGCAACGAGGCGCAGGTCGGCGGCGACTGGTACGACGCGGTCCGATTGCCCGATGGCCGCATCGTCGTCTCGATCGGCGACGTCGCCGGCAGCGGACTCGAGGCCGCCGTCATCATGGCCGCGATGCGCCAGATCCTGCGCGGCGTCGCGCACGTCTACGCCGATCCGGCGACGATGATCGACGCCGCCGACCGCACCTTGAAGGCCGAGCATCCCGGCCGCATCGTGACCGCCGTGGCGGCCGTTTTCGACCCGATCGCCAACACGCTCTCGTACGCGAATGCCGGCCATCCGCGGCCGCTGGTCCGCGCCGCCGACGGCCGCGTGCACGAGCTCCCCTCCGAAGGGTTGCCGTTGGGACTGCGCGACCGCGGCGACGCCGAGACGCGCGTCGTCCCGCTCGAGCGCGACGCGCTGTTCGTCTTCTTCACCGACGGGCTGACCGAGTCGACCCGCGACCCGATCGAAGGCGAACGGCTGCTGCGCACGGCGCTGGCCAGCCCGGCGATCGTCGCGCGCCGCGACGCCGCCGTCGCGCTCTACGACACGCTGCTGGCCGCCGGAACGCACGACGACGTCGTCGTGCTGACGATGCACGTCGCCGGCGAGCCCGAACACGTCTCGCGCTGGCACTTCGAGACCGGCGACGCAGGCGCGGCGCGCGCGACCCGCGAGTCGTTCGCGCAGACGCTGGCGCGCATGGGCGTGAACGGCGAGAGCGCGTTCACCGCCGAGCTGATCTTCAGCGAGCTGCTCGGCAACGTCGTGCGCTACGCGCCCGGCGCGGTCGAGGTCGCGCTCGAGTGCGCCGGCCGGCTGCCGCCGGTGCTGCACTTCTTCGACCGCGGTCCCGGCTTCGACGTCGTCCCGCGACTGCCGACCGACCGGCTCAGCGAGCGCGGACGCGGTCTGTTCCTGGTGTGGTCGATGGCCGAGGACTTCAGCGTCGCCAAGCGCCCCGGCGGCGGCTCGCACGCGCGCGCCGTGCTGCCGGTGCGTTCCGAGGCGCGTCAGCCGCTGCGCAGCTAGCGGTCGGAGCCCTCGACCAGCGCCTGCGCGAGCGTCTCGAATAGCTGCCGCTCCTGATCGTGGAAGCGATCCTCGCGCGGGCTGTCGACGTCGAGCACCCCGACCACCTCGCCGTCGGCCAGCAGCGGCACGACGATCTCCGAGCGGGATGCCGCATCGCAGGCGATGTGGCCGGGAAAGGCGTGTACGTCCGGGACGACCAGCGTACGGCGTTCGCGGGCCGCGCTGCCGCACACGCCGGCACCCAGCGCGATGCGCGTGCACGCCGGCCGGCCTTGGAACGGCCCCAGCACCAGCTCGTCGCCGCGGCGCAGGTACACGCCGACCCAGTTGACGTCCGGCAACGCTTGATACAGCAAGGCCGAGAGGTTGGCGGCGTTCGCGATCAGGTCGCGCTCCCCGTCGAGCAGCGCGCGCCCCTGCGCGATCACGAGCTCGGCGTCGATCGTTTCGTTCATCTCACCGTTGCAGGTTGGCGACCAGACCGCTCTGATACTCCAACCGTTCCCCGAGCGAGCGGATGATGGCGGCCGTCAGCGACGCGGCCAGCGCCGGGTCACCGACCTCCATCGCCGTCAGCGCGCCCGCGGTGAGGACGTGCACGACGCTGGGCCGGTCGGCCAGCGCGGTCGCGCTGCGCCGCGTGTCGCGATAGAGGCCGATCTCGCCCAGGATCGTGCGATCGCCCAGGCTGCGCAGCCGCAGATGCGAGCCGTCGTCGTTCTCGAGCACGACCCGCACGCGGCCCGACTCGATGAAGAACATCGACTCGGCGTGCTCGTTCTGGCGGCACAGCGCCTCGCCGACGCCGAACGTGCGCGGCTGCAGATAGGCCAGCAGCCGTTGCGCAAGGTCCGCCGAGCGCAGCTCGTATTCCAGCCAGTCCCCCAGCGGCACGTGCGGCAGGTCGGGCTGGTCGTCGGGGACGATCAGCTGGTCCTCGCACCACTCCAGCGCGTGATCGAGGCCGCCGAAATGCTCGATCCCGTCGTGCACGCCGGCCGCGCCGCTGACCCAGTCGTTCGCGACCCGCTCGTTCATCCCGCTGAACACGAGGCGCACACCGCGCGCCTCGGCGGCGCGGTAGGCCTTGACGAAGCTCGACACGCCCGAGGCGTCCATCCCGACCACCATGCGGAAATCGAACACGCAGAAGCGCGTGTTCGGGCGTTCGATCTCGGCCTTGGCGTTGCGGAACAAGCGGTCGGCCATCCCGAAGAACACGAATCCTTGCAGCTCGAAGATGCGAATCGACCAACCGTCGTCGGCCAGGATCGCCAGCTCTTCGAGCGGTCGCACCAAACTGCTGCGGCGCTGCGCGCCGGTCATCGAATGCTTGACGACGTCGATGCGGCTGTAGTTGAAGGCGAACAGCAGCGCGCCGGCGACGACGCCGACGATCAGTCCGGTCAGGAACCCCCACACGACGATGACGCCGAAGATCAGCAGCAGCGCGCCGTACTCGAGCGGCGCGAGCTGTCCGCGCGCCGCGATCAGCCAGCGGTAGAGGAGCTGCACGCCCAAGCTGAGCAGCAAGCCGGCCAGCACGAAGGTCGGCACGACCGCGATCGCGCGCCAGCCGCCGAGCAGTAAGAGCGCGCTGGCCGCCGCCAGCGCCACGCCGGCGACGCGGTCGCTGCCCCCGAAGCGCCGCAGCAGCAGCGTGCGGTTGAGGGAGAGGTAGCCCACGAAACCGCCGACCAGCGCCGAAGCCAAGTTCGCGATGCCCTCGGCGCGCAGCTCGTGGTCGAGGTCGACGTCGTCCTCGGTCTCCAGCTCCAAGCCGGTCGCGTTGAACAAGATCGTCACTACCGCGACGATGACGACCGTGAGCAGCTCGCCCGAGGCGCGCCCGAACGCCGGCCACACGACGGCATTCAGATCGTGGCTGGTCCAGGGCGTCCAGATGTGCAACCGCTCCGGCGCTTTGACGAGCCAGCCGGCCTGCTGCGCGGCGAGCGGCGCGACGTGCAGCGCCCACAGCGCCAGCGCGAACAGGACGACGACGCCGACCAGCAGCACCGGCACGCCGAGTGCCTTCTTCACGTAACGCGCCTCGGCCGCGACCAGCGCGGCGAACGCGACGGCGGCGCCGAGCCGCGCGAGCACGAGCGGATCGGCGTAGGCGCGCGCGTGCGCGAGGTCGGGCGGAATGCCGGCCGCGACTTTGATGGCGCCGACCGTCAGCACCCATGCGGTGCCGGCGACGAAACCGCCGACGACCGGGAACGGGACGTAGCGAATCCACCCCCCGCCGCGCACCGAGCCCAGCGCGATCAGCGCCAGCGCGGTCACCGCGGTGACCAGCACCATCATCCACAGCACGGTGGCGACGATCGCGTGCGGTGAGGCGCCGGCGCTCGCGAGCTGGGGTTGCATGGTCGCCGCCGTCACGGCCAACAGCGCGACCGCGTTGCCTTCCGGGCCGGCGACGACGGTGCGGAACGGGCTGAGGATCGCGACCAGCAGCGCGACGCAGGTCATGCTCAGCATCGCCGCGGTGACGCCCAGCGGCAACGCGAACGCGAGCGGGCCCGAGAAGATCAGCGCGGCGTACGACAAATTGAAGACGAGGCAGACCACGGCGGTCAGCACGCCTGCCGAGACGTTCCGAACCATCGCCCGTACTTCCGCGTACCTGCGAGCCACCTCTGCAAGTAGCGCCGGAGTACGGTTAGACTACGGCGCCTCGATCGTCCCGTTCGCGCGCCGCGCCATGCCGCCGACCCAGCGGTACAACGCGACCACCACGATCGCGAACACGATCGTCCCCAGCCAGTTCGCGACCGGTTGGAACGAATCGCCCACCAGCGCCAGCGGCGCTTCCTTCCGCGTGACCACGATCAGTCCGGCCAGCACCACGCCGAACAGGCTCTCGCCGACGATCAGCCCCGACGCCAGCAGCACGCCCAACCGCTGCCCGGCCTCGCCGAATCCGCTGCGCGTGACCCAGCGCTCGTATGCGCGCCCCACCAGCGCGCCCAGCACGATCGGGGTGATCGTCGCGGCCGGCAGATAGATGCCCAGCCCCACCGCCAGCGGCGGGAGGCGCATGCGATGGAACAGTCCCAGCGTCTGATCGAGCGCGATCATCACGACGCCCAGCAGCGCGCCGATGCCGATCATCCCCCAATCGATCTGCCCCTCGATCACGCCCTTGGCCAGCGCCGAGATCAGCGTCGCCTGCGGCGCCGGCAGCGCGTGCGGACCGGTGAAACCGTAGGCCGCCTGCAGCAGCCCGAGAATCGGCGGGATGATCGCCGCGCCGACGATGACGCCGATGACGAGCGCCACCTGCTGCCGCCAGGGCGTCGCGTCGACCAGCTGACCGGTCTTGAGGTCCTGCAAGTTGTCGTTGGCGATCGTCGCCACGCACAGCACGACGGCGGTGACGAACAGCGCGAACGCGACCAGCGCCGCGGCGCCGTGCGGATCGGTGCGGTGCGCGACCGCGAGCAGCAGCAGCGCGGCGCCGACGACGGTCAAGATCGCCAGGCCCGAGACCGGGCTGTTCGACGACCCGATCAGTCCCGCCATGTAACCGCACGCCGCGGCGACCAGGAAGCCGGCGATGACGACGTACACGACCGCGCCGATCGTCAGCGGGACGATCAGATCGCCGAGCGCGCCGCCGGCCAAGAAGCTCACCAGCAGCGCGGCCAGCGGCAGCACCATCACCAGGCTGACCAGCGCGACGGTACCGATCGGAATGTCTTGCTCGGTGCGCGGCAAGTCGGCGCCCTCGCCGGCCGCGACGCGGCGCGCGGTCGCGAGCGCCGACGCGACGCCGCGCGTCACCGGACCGGCCAGCTTCGCCAGCGCCCAGATGGCGGCGATACCGATCTCGCCCGCGCCGATGAAGCGTACTTGGTGGCGCCAGACGCCGACGGCGATCGTCGCCGCGTCGCCGACCGCCGGGTGCAGCGCGGTCAGGATCGGGGTCGCCGCGCCCCAGGCGATGACGACGCCGACCAGCATCGCGACGCCGACCGAGAGTCCGACCAGATGGCCGACGCCGAGCAGCGCCAGCGAGTATTGGATGCCGTTGCCGGTCGCGACCGCGCCGGCGCGAAAGAAGCCGTCGATCTCGCCCGCCACGACCTGCGTCGCCGTCGCGGCCGCGAAGCCGGCCGACGCGATCGCGCCCCAGACGACCGACCACAGCCCGGCGCGGTTCTCCGCCGCGGCACCCTCGGAGCTGCCGACGCGCAGCACCTCCGCCGCGGCGACGCCTTCGGGATACGGTAAGTCGCTCTCGACCACCAGCGCGCGGCGCAGCGGGACCGAGTACATCACGCCCAGCACGCCGCCGATCGCGCACACGCCGAACGACTGCCAGAACGGGAAGCCGGTCCACCACCCGACCATCACCAGCCCGGGCAAGACGAAGATGATCGACGAGAGCGTGCCCGCCGCCGACGCGATCGTCTGCACGATGTTGTTCTCGTAGATCGTCGCGTTGCGCAGCCAGCGCAGCACCGCCATCGAGATCACCGCCGCCGGAATCGACGAGGCGAAGGTCAGGCCGACTTTCAGCCCGAGGTAGACGTTGGCGGCCGTGAAGACGAGCGTGATCGCGGCACCCAGAACGATCCCGCGCCACGTGAGCTCGGCTCCCCGGCCCAAACCGGCCTGGGAACGCATCCCGGCCTCTGCGCCGCCCCCGACGGGTGCCCCTTCGCCCGCCTCAGCGGGTGCGGAGCGAGGCGTTCACCAGCGACGCCAAACCGTAGACCGCCGAGCTGAACGGGACCGCGACCCCGCAGCGCTCGCCCAACTCGACGACCGCCCCAAGCAGCGGATCGAGCTCGAGCGGACGGCCCGCTTCGAGGTCCTGCAGCATCGAGGTCTTGGTGTCGTCGCGCGGGCTCTGCGCGATGCGACGCTCGACGTCGACCGCCGGCTCGTCGCCGAGCGCGCTCGCGACCGCGAGGCACTCGCTCATGACGGCGCGCGCGAGCTGCAACGCGCGCGGCTGCGCCATGATCGTGCCCATCGTCGAACGCGTCAGCGCGCTGATCGGGTTGAAGGCGGCGTTGCCGAGCAGCTTCGCCCACACCTCGCGCCGCGGCTCGTCGCTCGTCTCGGCGCGAAAACCCGCCCGCGCCAAGACCTCGGCAACCGGCGCGAGCAGCTCGTCGCCGGCCGGTGCGGCCGCGCCGAGCACGATGCGATCGCCGTGCGTGTGGCGCACCACTCCCGGCTCCGGTACCGTCGCCGCGATGTAGAGCGAGGCCGCCAGCACGCGCTCGACCGGAATCGCGCGCGCGAGCGCACCGCGGGGATCGACCGACGCGAGCTGCCAGCCGCCGGCGCGGGGATGGCCGAGCGTGTACCACCACGGGATGCCGTTCTGCATCGAGACGATCGTCGTCGCCGGGCCGCTCATCGCCGCGATCGCGGGCAGCGCGTCGCGCAGCTGGTGCGCCTTCACGCTCAGCACCAGCACGTCGACGACCCCGATCCGCGCCGGATCGCTCTCGACGGCGACCTCGGCCGCGGTCGACCCCGAGCCGTCGCGCAGCGTCAGACCGCGTTCGCGCAGCACGTCGGCCTGCGTGGCGCGCGCCAGCAGGACGACCTCCTTGTGCGCCATCGCCAGCCGCGCTCCGACGTACGTGCCGATCGCGCCGGCGCCGACGATCCCCCACCGCATCGGGTGGGGAGTCGTGCCGACGATCGCCGTCCTCCTGCCGCGAGCGGGCGGGGACGGCAGGCCGGGCGCCGGAACACCAGCCACATGTACGTGCCGAAGCACTTCGCCGAGCAGGACGCGACGCTGCTGCGCGAGGCGATCGCACGCTATCCGCTCGCGACGCTCGTCACCGCGTACGAGGCGGCGCCGGTCGCGAACCACCTGCCGATGCTGGTCGACCCGGAGCGGCCCGACGTGCTGTTGTGCCACGTCGCCCGCGCCAACGCGCTGTGGCGCACCGTCGACCAACGAAGCGAGGCGCTCGCGATCTTCACCGGTCCCGACGCCTACGTCTCGCCCGCGTTCTATCCCGCCAAACGCGAGCACGGCCGCGTCGTGCCGACGTGGAACTACATCGCCGTCCACGTCTACGGCACGCTGCACGTGCTCGACGACCTCGCGGCGACGCGACGCATCGTCACGCTGCTGACGGACGCGCACGAGGCGCCGCGGGCGCAGCCCTGGCACGTCGACGACGCGCCCGAGACGTTCGTCGAACAGCAGCTCGGCGCCATCGTCGGCCTCGAGCTGCACGTCGCGCGCGCGATCGGGAAATGGAAGCTGGGCCAGAACCGTTCGACCGCGGACCGGCTGGGCGTCGAGGATGCGCTCTCGGCCTCCGATCGCCCGAGCGACCGCGCGACCGCCGACGCGATGGCCGAGCGTGCGGCGCGCGATGCGAAGCCGGCGGACTGACGCCTAGGAGTCGCGCACCCGCGCCGTCCGCAGCAGATCACGGGTCGCGTCCATGCTGACCTGAACCTGTTCGCGGTCCTCGTCCAAGCGCGCCGTCTGGTAGCGTCGCAGCGCGCGCGCGCCGGCGGCGCCCCGCACGCCGCCTTCGTCGTCGACGTACGTCGCGATGGCCAGCGCGTCGAGCAGCCCGGTTATCAAGCCCGCTCCGACCATCGGCGAGGAGACGTGCGCGGCATCGCCGAGCATCGCGACGCGCCCGCTCGCGAGACGTTCGGGAAGATACTCCGCCAGCGGCGTCCCGAAGGCGACGTTTCGATCGAGTGCCGCCACGATCGCCGCGGCAGCCGGCGTACCGGGCCAGCGCGCCGGCGCGATCGCGCGCAGCTCGGCGCGCAGCGTGTCGTCGAGCGTCACCGAGCTGCGCACCTCGTCGCCGACCAGCAAGCCGCGCTCGCGCAGCCACGCCGTCCGGCTGCCGTCGTACCACGCGAAGGTGATCTGGCGCGATCCGGGCGCCGTCTCGCCGTGTGGTCCGGGGACGTGATAGGCGACCAGGCGCGCCGTCTCGGGAATCGGTTGGCGGCCGCCGCCGAGCTGGCGCGCGCGCCACATCGCTTCCGGCAGCCACGCCTCGTGCGGCAGACCGCGCCACAGCACGAAGCCGCCGTAGCGCGCGTGCTGACGGGCCGGATCGACGGCGGCGCGCACGACGCTGCGATAGCCGTCGGCGCCCAGCACGACGTCCGCCTCGAACGTCGTGCCGTCGAGGGTGCGGGCGACGGCGCGCTGCGCGCCGTCGCGCACCTCGACCACCCGCCGACCCGCGTGAATCTCGATGCCCGGCGTGCGCGCGACGACGGCCAGCAGCCAGCTCCGGATCGCGTACCAGGTCGAGGTCTCGCGCGAGGTGCGGATGACCGGCATCGCCGGAACGAGCTCGCTGGTGCGCGGGTCGACGCCGGCGAGTCGCGCGTACAGGTCGCGCTCGACGCCGAGCCCCGCACCCCCGCGCTCGTCGCCGACCGTCTGCTCGAGCACGGTCACGGCGATGCCGCGCCGCGCGAGCGCGATCGCGAGCGGCAAGCCGACCAGCGACCCGCCGACGACGATCGCGGCACCCCGATTTGCCGGCACGCCGACGACTATGCGGCCGCTGCCGCGATCACCTGGCTACGGTGCGCTCGCGGCGAGGATGTCCTGGGCGATGAGGTCGCGAAACCGCTTCCAGACCGGATACTGCATGTAGTTCGCCGCGGTGACGAGCACGACCAGATCGAGCTGCGGCACGACCTCGAGCAGCTGGCCGCCGTTCCCGCCGGCTTCGTAACTGCGATAGGTGCGACGCCCGACGCGCAGCGTCAGCCGATGCCAAGAGTACCCGTAGTCGCCCGGCGTCTGCAGGCTCGCATGCGGGCGCAGCGCGTCGGTCACCCACGCGTGCGGGAGCAGCCGCACACCGTGCCACCTCCCGCCGTCGAGGAAGAGTTGGCCGAGCTTGAGGAAGTCGCGCGGAAGCAGATACTCGCCGCCGCCCAGATACATCGTCCCGGTCGGCGTGATCGGGATGTAGTAGCGGCCGAACTGCAACGGCCGCGCGATCGTTCGATCGAACCACAGCGGCAGCCAGACGGCGGTCGCGTGCGAGACGACGCCGCCGACCAGATTGATCCCCTCGCTGCAGTAGACGGCGCGCACGCCGGGCGCGCTTGCCATCGGCAGGTCGAGCATGTAGCGGTACCAGTCGGGCTGGCCGGCTTGGCTCTGCACGACGCCTTCGTTGCCCGGCGACGCGTCGTCGTTGTCATCGCAGCGCAAGCCGCTCGACATGTCGAGGACGTCGCCGAGCGTGATGTGCGCCTTGCGCGGATCGGGGTGCCGCAGCGCGCCGAACCGGTAGAACGGCAGGATCGGCGTATCGGCGCGCAGAGCAGCGCCATGCGCGATCGCCGTCCCGACCAACGCCGCATCGAAGCTCTTACCGGCCGAACGCAAATCGTGCGGACGATCGGCGGAGAAGCCGTCGAAATACGCGTCGACGACCAACCGGCCGTGGCGCGCGACCAGCAGCCCTTGGATCACCGGCGCGCGCAGCGAGTCGTCGGGGGTGCGCAGGATGTGGTCGAGCAGCGCCTCGACGGGCGCCGGCCGCATTCCGACTTGCGCCAAGGTCCCGACCGGCCAGCCGTCCGCGCGCGGCAGCGGCCGCTCGTAGGCGAGGTGCGAGCGCATCGGCGTGCGCGGAAAGAACCCGCTCGCCGCGCTCGGCGCGACGCGCGTGAAGATCGCCGGTGGATACGGCGCGATCGTCAGCGCGATCGTTTGCGTCGCCGGATCGTAGGCACCGGCGAAGCCGCCGTGGGCTCCGGTGAAGCGGAGCGTCGTGCCGTCGAGCCGCGCCGACGCGAAGCTCGGCCCGAAGTTCGCCAGCGGATCGCGGACGAAACCGCGCAGTCCGCCCTGCGGCCCCGGTTGCAAGACGAGGTAGAGCTCGAGACGCGAGGGGAGCGTGACGACCTGGCCGACCCAGGTGTCCGGCTCCCGCAGCCGCAGATCGGCCGGCGAGCCGTAGCGGTTCCCGAACGTCGCTCCCGCGGGCTGGATCCAGAACGCGCGCATCGAGGCACCGGGGCTCACCGGAGCGTGCAGCTCGCCGAACCCGGCGGGAAAGCGGAACGTTCGGATGGTGCCGGCCGTCCTGCCGGTCGCCTCGAGGCCGTCGATGCTCGCCGTCCAGCGTCCCGCATGCGCTCGCACGACGAGCTCGCCGTCGACCGGCGGACCGACGGTTCCCACCGCACGCCACAGCCCGGCGAGCGCGCGCGAGCCGTCGACGCCTTGCGCGCCGGCGGCGACCGCGGCGAACGGCAGGGCCGCCGTCAGCAACAACGAGAGTACGGATCGCATGACTCCATCGTGGCGAACGAGCGGCGGCGCGTCTTCACGGATCTCTCACGGCGAGCGCGTCTATCGCATCGGAGCCCTCTCCCTCGACGCCGATCGGCTCGTCGTGTTGGCGAACGGCACACCGGTCGCGCTGGCGCCGAAGGCGGTTGCAACGCTTGCGTTGCTCGTCGAGCGCGCCGGTACGCCGGTCGCCAAAGACGAGTTCCTCGACACGATCTGGAGCGACGCCGACGTCGGCGAGGCGACGCTGGCGCAGAACGTCTACCTGTTGCGGCGCACGTTGCGGCTGCACGGTTTGGACGGTGCCATCCGTACGCTCCGCGCCGCGGGTACGTCTTTACCGCACCGGTCGCGCGCGACGCGTCGCCGCCGGCGTCACGTCGGCCGGCACCGCCGGCGGCTCCGGCGCGGCGGTGGCCGACCCTCGCGCTGACACTGCTCGCGTTGCTGGTGATGGGCGGCGGCGGCCCGGCGCCGGTACGCGGCACGCCCGCTCGGGCGAGCGCGCTCGCGCCGGAAGCCGATCGCCTGTACCGGTTGGGTCGCTACTATTGGCAGTTGCGAACGCTCGAGGGGATGACGCGCAGCATCGGCTACTTCCGCGCCGTCGTCGCCGCCGCACCGGACGACGTGCTCGGCTTCGCCGGGCTGGCCGATGCGTACGCGGAGCTGGCGGAGTATCGCTGCGACGGCGGGCCGCCGTGCGCTCGCGAAACGGCGCTGGCGGCCCGCTATGCCGCCGCGGCGCTGACCCGCGATCCGAACGCTGCCGCCGCGCTGACCTCGCAAGCACGGATCATCGATCTCGCCGACGGCGATCCCGACCGTGCCGACGCGTGGTACCGACGCGCGATCGCCGCCGACCCGCGCTACGCGATCGCCCACGAATGGCGCGGGCTCGAACTGCTCTCCCGGGGACGGCTGACCGCGGCGCGCGCGGAGCTGACGCACGCCGCGCAGCTCGAACCGGTCGCGACCGTGATCTATGCCGGGCTCGCGCGTGCTGCGTTCTACCAGCGCGACTACCGCGTCGCGCTCGCGTACGCGCGCGAAGCGATCGCCCTCAATCCGCGCCGCGTCGAGTCGCTCGTGGTGATCGGCCTCGCGTCCGAGGAGCTTGGCCGGGCGAGTGCGGCGCGGACGGCGTTTCGTCGCCTCGCCGCCGTCGACGCGGACGTGCCCGACGAGCGCGCGCTCGAAGCGGCGTTGTCGGTGCGCGCCGGACGCCGGACGCCGGGGCTGCGCGCGCTCGACGCGATCGTGCGCAGCCACCCGCGGGGCGACTATGCGCTGCTCGATGCCGCGCTGGGCTACGTCGCCGCCGGCCGGCCCGCGACCGCGCTGCGGCTGCTACCGCGCGTGCGCTTCGGCTACGGTCTCTCGCGCACGTGGCTCGCGCTCGATCCGCGGCTCGACCCGGTGCGGCGCGATCGCCGGTTCGCGTCCTGGACGCGTGCGGACTGAAGACGCTACGCGCGCGCAGCCGTGCGTGCGCGCAGCTCGGTCTTGATCACCTTGCCCACGCTGGTGCGGGGCAGCGCGTCGACGAACGTGATCGTGCGTGGCTTCTTGTAGCCCGCGATCAGCGTGCGGCAGTGCTCGATCAGCGCCGCCTCGTCGGCCCGGGCGCCCGGCGCCAGCTCGACGAACGCGGCGACCGCTTCGCCGTACACCGCGTCGGGGACGCCGATCACGGCCGCGTCGGCGACGGCCGGGTGCGCGAGCAGCGCGCGCTCGACTTCCTTCGAATAGATGTTCAGGCCGCCGCTGAGGATCATGTCCTTCTTGCGGTCGACGACGTAGAGGTAGCCCGCGTCGTCGAAGCGGCCCAGATCGCCCGTGTGCAGCCAGCCGTCGCGCAGCGTCTGCGCCGTCTCCTCGGGACGCCCGTAGTAGGCGCGCATCGCAAGGCCCGTGCCGGGCTCGCCGCAGCGCACGATGATCTCGCCGACCTTGCCGGCCGGGACGTCGGCGCCGGCCTCGTCGATCAGCCGAATCTCGACGCCCACCGTCGGGCGCCCGACCGAGCCCGCGTGCGCGACCTGCTCGTGCGGCAGCAGCGTGGTGATGCTGCCGGCCTCGGTCATCGCCAAGAACGAGTACAGCTGCAGCCGCGGCAGCGCGCGCAGCAGCTTCTCCTTGACCGCGATCGGGAACGCCTCGCCGGTCGCCAGCACCACGCGCAGGGTCGCGCAGCGCGACGCGTCGCGCTCGAGCTCGGGGAGCAGCAGCCGCGCGATGGTCGGCACGATCCCGGCCACGGTGATGCGTTCGCGCGCGATCGTCTCGAGGACGTCGGCGGCGTCGAAGCGCGGCATCACCACCAGCGTCGCGCCCAAGCTGACCGCGTTGAGCAGCCGTGCGATCGCGGTGCGGTGCGCCAGCGGCGTCGTCACCAAAATGCGGTCCGCCTCGCTCAGACGCCAATCGACGTCGTTGATGAACGCCATCACGACCAGGTTGGCATGGGTGACGATCGCGCCTTTGGGCGCGCCGGTCGTCCCGGAGGTGTAGCAGATCAGCGCGTCGTCGAGCTCGCCGGGGATCGGCGGCAGCGGCTCCTCGCCGCCTTCGGCGACCAGGTCGTCGAGACCGCGCGCCGGATCGCAGGCCAGCCAGATCGTCGTGCCCGTCCCGATCGCCAGCGCGACGGTGGCCGCGTGCGAGGGCGCGCCGAGCGCCACCAACGGCGCGCAGTCGGCGATCACGTGCGCCAGCTCGTGCGCCGTCAGCCGGACGTTGACCGGCACGACGATCGCCCCGCACTTGACGACGGCATAGAACGCCTCGACCCACGCCGGCCCGTTGTCGAGCACGACCAGCACGCGCTCGCCCGGGCCGACGCCGCGCCGCCGCAGCGCCCGTGCCGCGGCATCGGTGCGCGCGTGCAGCGCGCCGTAGCTCAGGCGGAGATCGCCGCACACGACCGCTTCGCGCTCGGGATGGCGCAGCGCCATCCCCGCTAGGAAGCTGCCGATCTTCATCGCGCGGCGCTCACTCCGCGGGGACGAAGACCGGGTAGTGCTGGTCGGCGAGCTGCTCGAAGGCCACTCGCACCCGCATCCCGATCCGCACCTGCTCGGGCGGGACGTCGATGACGCGCGCGATGATCCGCACGCCCTCGTCGAGCTGCACGGTCGCCACCGCGTACGGCACGAGCGGCGCGAAGTCGGGCGGCGCGACGCGCGCGATCGTGCACGCGAAGACCTCGCCCGTCCCCTTCACCGCGCGCCATTCGAGGTTACGGCTGCCGGTGTAGATGCTGACCGGACGCGGATAGTGCTGGAAGCGGCCGCTGTCGCGGCAGAACTGCAGCACCAGCTTCCCCTCGCGGGCACCGTCCCAGAACGGCTGCGAGTCGACGTAGGTGCCGATCTTCGGCGCGCGCCGCGCTTTGGGCTCGCTCATCGTGACGTCTCCAGGATCAGCACGTTGCTGACCGACCAATTGCGCGCGTAGGGGATGACGCCGATCCCGGTGACCATCGCGTTGCGCGGGTCGGGGACTTGGCGTTCGCCGGCCTCGCCGAACAGCTGGCGCACTGCCTCGACCAGGTTGAGGCCGCCGCTGGCCAAGCCCGGCTGACCGCACGAGATCTGTCCGCCGCCGGTGTTGAGCGGCAACGTGCCGGTCGGCGAAAGGTCGGTCTCGAGCACGTAGCGCGAACCCTCGCCGCGCGCGCAGAAACCGATCTGCTCGAGCTGCAGCAGCACCGCGATGGTGAAGTCGTCGTACGGCTGGAACATCCGCACGTCGGCGTGCGTCATCCCGGCCTGCGCCAGCGCGCGCGGACCGACGCGAGTGAAGCCGCTCTCGGTCACGTCGGCTTCGGGCTCCGTGCCGAGGTGGTTCGTCAGCTCGGCGTAACCGACCGGGAACGCGCGCTGCCGCAGCCCCAGCCGGTCGGCGTTCTCCACGCTCGTCACCAGCACGGCGTTGGCCCCGTCGGCCCACATCACCGAGTCCAGCAGCCGCAGCGGATCGAAGACCATCCGCGAGGCGCGATAGTCGTCGAGCGTGAGCGGCTTACGCAGCTTGCCGCACGCGTTCTCGTTGCGCAGCGCGCCCGCGCGCTGCGTGATCGCGATCTTGCCCAGCGCGTCGGGATCGAGCGCGTGGTCGCGCACGTAGCGGCTCATCATGAGCCCGAACATCCCCGGCGGTCCTTGGATCCCGGTCGGGTCCTGGAACTCGTCCTTGTAGGCGGCGTAGTTCGCGGCCCAGTGCGTGCTGGGCGCGTCGCCGCCGATGACCAGCGCCGTCGTGCACAGGCCGTCGCGGATCGCGCCCGCCGCGCGGGCGACGCCGCCGATGCTCGAGGCGCCGCCGAGTCCGCCCAGCTGCAGCCAGGTCGGGCTCAAGCCCAGCGCGTCGGCCATGTAGACGGCGTAGAACGGGTTGGCGGCTTCGCTCAGCGCGACGGCGACGTTCATTCCGTCGATCTCGCGCTTGTCGATGCCGGTGCGTTCGAGCAGCTGCGCGAGCGCTTCGCCGCACAGGTCGTAGGCGCTGCGGCCCGTCTTGACGTCGATCTTCGTCTCGGCGTAGCCGACGATCGCGATGTCGCGTGCCACGCTCATTGGCCCTTGAACGCGGGCGTGCGCTTTTCGCGGAAGGCCGCCAGGCCTTCGTCGCGATCGTCGGTGAGGTAGAGGAAGAACGACGCGTCGCCTTCGTACGCCATCCCGTTGGCCAGCGAGAGGTCGGCGCCGCGCTCGATCGCGAGCTTGCTCATCATGACCGAGATCGGCGCGCCGGCGGCGATCGTCTCGGCCAGCTCGCGCGCTTTGGTCATCGCTTCGCCGGCGGGCGCGACGTGGTTGACGATGCGGTACCCCAGCGCGTCCTGCGCGGAGAGCCGGCGCCCGGTCCAGATCAGCTCCTTCGCCAGCGGCTTGCCGACCAGCCGCGCCAGCGTCTGCGTTCCGCCGCCGCCCGGCATCATCCCCAGCTTGACTTCGGGCAGGCCGAACGTCGCCCGTTCGCCGGCGACGATGAAGTCGGCGCACAGCGCCAGCTCGAAGCCGCCGCCCAGCGCGTAGCCTTCGACGACCGCGATGACCGGCTTGCTGTACTCGGGCAGTGCGCGGAACAGCTGGCCGGTCTTGCGCACGCGGCGGCGTTTGCGGTAGAAGTCGAACTTCTCGCGCGGCCCGATCGCGAACTCGCTGGTGTCGATCCCGGTGCAGAACGCCTTGTCGGTCCCCGACAACAGCACCGCGGCGATCGCGCGATCGCTCTCCGCGTCGGCCAACAGCTCGAGGATCTCCGCGGCGGTCTGCTCGCGGATCGCGTTCATCTTCTCGGGGCGCTGGATCTGGATCTCCAGCCAACGCTCCCTCCGCACGACGACGACGTCCTGCGGATCGGTGGTACTCACGGTGGTGGTTTACTCCTGACGGGACGAGATCGCGTCGCCGAGCATCGCGGCCGCGATGCGGTCGACGAGCGCGCGCGGATCGGGGTGATCGGCCGGACGCAGCTCGAGCACGACGTGCGCCGGAGCCGCGAGGACGACGACGCGGTCGGCCATCTCGATCGCGTCCTCGATGCGGTGGGTGATGAACAGGCACGTCTTGCCCAGGTCGTGGACGAGCGCGCGGAAGTCGCGGCGCAGCTCCGCCGAGGTCACCTGGTCGAGCTGGCTGAACGACTCGTCGAGCAGCACGATCTCGGGATCGACGGCCAGCGCGCGCGCCAGCGAGACGCGCTGCCGCATCCCGCCCGACAGCTCGTGCGGATACTTCTCCTCGGCGCCGGTCATCTTCACCCGGGCCAGCCACGTGCGCGCGCGCTCGAGCGCCTGCGTACGCGGCGTGCCGCCGATCTGCAAGCCCAGCGCGACGTTCTCGAGCGTCGTGCGCCACGGCAACAGCCGGTCGGTCTGGAAGCTGATGGCGAGCTTGCCGCGCAGCGCGCGAAACTCGCGGAACGGATCGCAGCCCGCCACCAGCGCGTGGCCGGACGATGGTGCCAGCGCGCCGAGGATGACGTTGATCGCGGTGCTCTTGCCGGCGCCGGTCCGCCCGACCAGCGCGACGATCTCGCCGCGCTCGACGATCAGGCTCAGGTTCTCGACCGCCGTCACCCCGTTGAAGCTGCAGGTGACGCGATCGAGCACGATCTCGGGCTGCACGCTCATCGCACGGCCACCTCGCCGCGCCAGTGCAAGAGCCGTCGCTCGATCGCACCGATCAGGGCCTGCAGGATCAGATTGAACGCGACCAGCAGCACGGTCCACGCCAGGATGTCGTCCATCTCGAAGGCCGACTCGGCGACGGCCATCTTCGCGCCGATGCCCACCGCCGCGCCGATCAGCTCGGCAAAGACCACCATGCGAATCGCGTAGCCGATCGCCGACTTGGTCGTCAGGATGACGTACGGGATCAGGTGCGGGAAGAGCAGGTAGCGAAACGTCTGCAACGGCCTGGGCCGAAAGCTCTCGACCATCTCGAGCAGCTCTTTGGGCAACGCCTGCAGTCCGTCGTAGACGTTGATCGCGTAGAATGGCAGTATGATCAAGAACAGGATGAAAAAGATCCGCTCTTCCGTGTTCCGGAACCAGAAGACGGCGATCAGCATCCACGAGAGCGCCGGGACGCCGGTGACGACGACCAGCAGCACGCGGATATACGGCCGCAGCCAGGTCGCACCCAGCATCACGACGCCCAGCGCCGAGCCGACGACCAGCGAAGCGAGCACCGCGGCGAACAGACGCAGCAGCGTCGCGACGACGTCGCCGGTATCGTGGGTCAGCTCGTTCCAGAGCGCGCGCAGGATGACCAGCGGCGCCGGCATGATGTAGGCCGGCACGAAGAAGCTGGCGATCTGAATCGCGGCGACGATCGCGACGATGACGACCACGCCGGCGATCGCGTCGGCGCGCTGCCCGCGCCCGCGCGCGCCGCGTGCCGGCGCGTCGACCGCGCCGACGCCGAGCTCAGCGGACGGCGAAGAAACCATCATCCAGCTTGCGCGGGAGCTGTCCGTTCTTGAGCAGGTACGCGGCGGCCGTGGCGACGTTCTTGCGGCCCTCGGGATCACTCATCGGCCACGCTTCGAAGGTGAAGCGCCCGGCCGAGAAGCCCAGCTTGAGCGCCGCCGGCGGAATGTCCATCTTGGGCGCCGAGTCGGCGATGGCCGCATCTTGATTGGTTGTGATCCAATGGATCGCGTCGGCGAACGCGGCGGCGACCTTGCCGCCGATGCCCGGGGCCGCGTCGAGCGCCGGCTTGCGCCCGGCCAGCCCGAAGAACGGCATCGGCGAACCCAGGTGGCGCCGGAAGTCCTCGCCGGCATCGTAGATGACGCGCAGCGACGGGTCACGCGCGATCCCCACGCTGACGCTGGGCTCCCACGAGACCGCCGCGTCGGCGCGGTTGGCAGAGACCAGCGTGACCGCGGTCGCCGGACTCTCGACGTTCTGCACCGTCGCGTCGTGTTCGAGGTCGACGTGATGGAAGTCGCGCAGCGCGGCCGCCGCCAGCCGGTACGTCCCCGACGAGAGGACGCCGGCGACCGTCTTGCCTTTCAATTCTTCGGGATTCGCCGGGCCGTGCGCGCCCGCGACGACGCTGACCATCCCGGCCGTCGTCAGCGTCGCCAGCAGCGCGACCGGCGCGCCGGCGAGATAACGCTGCGCGAACGCGTCCCAGCCGCCGATCGCGATGTCGGTCGTGCCGGCGATGAAGTCGTTGTAGTACGCGCTCAGCGAGGGCTGAATGCCCAGCACGTCGAGCTGGAAGCCGTGCTTGACGTCGAAGTGGTTGCGCAGCACCGCGTCGTTGAGGATGACGCCGAACCCGGTCGAGAGCGTCTGGCACTTGACGTGCGGGAGGTCGGCGGCCCGCGCGATCCGGGGGACGGCGATCGCCGTGCCGGCCAGAGCGGCTCCTCCCGCGATGAACGTTGCGCGACCGATGCTCGTGCTCATGCCTTCGTCTCCTTTGTTGGTCTATCGGCCCTTATGCGCCGAGCGCTTCGCGGCGCCGGTGGCCGCCGAAGATCGGCGGCAGGTCGATCGGTGCCGCGGCGATCCGGTGCAGCACGGGCAGGATGCGATCGCGCACTTCGGCCGGCGCGAACGAGGCGGTCGGGCCGACCGCGTTGAGGGCGGCGACGACGCGGCCTTCCGCATCGCGCAGCGGCACCGCCGCGCTGGCGATCCCGGTCTCGATCATCCGCAGCGCGACCGCATAGCCGTCGCGGCGCACCTGCGCGAGATCGGTCAGCAGCGTCGGCAGATCGGCGATCGTGTTCTCGGTATAGACGGCGAACGCGCCCTCACCGTAGAGCGCGCGCACGCGCGCTTCGGGCAAGTGCGCCAGCAAGACGCGGCCGATCGCCGTCGCGTGCGCCGGCAGCGCCGAGCCGGCATGGACTTCGAACGGCAGCAGCTGGCGCACCGCGCTGCGCGCGACGTGCACGACGACGCGCCCTTCGAGGATGCCGACGTTGGCGGTGTGGCCCAGCTCGTCGGAGACGAGCGTGACCCGCGCTTGCAGATCGGGATCGTTGAGCGCGGTGCGCACCTTGGCGCCGACCCACATCAGCTTCGGTCCCGCTCGATACACCTTGGTCTCGGGATTGAACGAGAGGTACTCGAGCGCCGTCCAGGTCTGCAAGATGCGGTGCGCGACCGAGTGCCCGAGGCCCAGGCGGCGCTGCACGTCGCGCAGCGTGAGTGCTCCCTCACCGACCAGCAGCTCGAGGACCTCGGCCGAGCGGCCCACGGTCCGTAATTGCTCGTCGTTCTTCCCGTTTCTCGGGAAGCTTTTCCCGTTTTCCACCTGCATCCGACTGTACGGCAACGCGTTGCGCCGGTCAACGCTCGCGGCGGACCGTTTCTCCAAGCGAAACCAAGCCCCAGTCCACGGGGAGGCTTGGATTTAGATTTTCCTCAGACAAGGATTAGGACTACCTAACTCATGAATGAGCCGCCCCATGATCGCTTGGAGCCGGCGGCTGTCCGCCCTTGTCGCGTTGGTCGCCTTCGTCGCCGCGGGGGTGCCTGCGCGGGCGCAAGGCCCCGCGCCCGGCGGTGCCGCCAGCGGCACCGTCCGCGCGTCCGACGGAACGCCGATCGCGAAAGCCGTCGTCGCGCTGCGCGGCAACGGCCCGCTTCGCAGCGCCCGCAGCGACGCCGCCGGCCGCTTTCAGATCGACGGCCTGCGCGCCGGCACGTATCTGGTCGACGTGCACGCCGACGGGTACACGCCGCTGACCGGCCAGACGGTACAGATCACCGACGGTCGGAACGCCGTGCTCGACGTCGCGCTGCCGCGCGCGCAAGTCGCCTCGCTGGTCACGATCGGCGCGGTGACGGCCAACGGCACCCGCGCGCTCTCGACCTCGCCGGCGCCGACGCTCGAGATCAGCGCGCAGCCGTACGCGCAGCAGGGCGTCACCCGCGTGAGCGACATCCTGACCGACCAGCTCTCGACGACGGTGTACCCGATCCTGGGCGGCGGCCTCAACGCGCCGGCCGTCGTCGCGCTGCGCGGTCCGGATCCCAGCGAGACCCTGGTCGACGTCGACGGGCACCAGGTCAACAACGGCAGCACTGGTGATTTCGACCTCTCGCTGCTCGATCCGGCCGACCTGCAGAGCATTCAGGTCGTCTACGGCATCGCGCCCTCGGCGCTCTACGGCCCGAACACGCTGGGCGGCGCGCTCAACGTGCGCACGCTCGAACCGACGACGACGCCGCAGACGACCGTGCGTTTCTCCGACGGCTCGTACGACACGTTCGCCGACACGTTCGACACGACCGGAACGGTCGGCCGGCTCGGCTACGCCTTCTCCTACCACCGCGTCACCTCGGGCGGTCAGCTCGACGACTACCTGATCCCGACCACCAGCGGCAACGGGGTGGCGCCGATCTCGAACGCGCTCGATGCCGGCACGGTGCTCGGCAAGCTGCGCTACGCGCTCCCCGCGGGCGGCTTCGTCGGGCTGACGTTCAGCGATCAGTCGGTCTTCCGCGACCTCTCGGCGACGCTCTCGGCGGTGCAGCTCGGACCGACCGGCACGCTGAACGGCGCAACCTACACCAACGAATCGGGCACGACGCTGAACGACTCCACCATCGCCTACGGCCTGGACGCCGAGGTTCCGCTCGGACCGAAGAACGCCGAGGGCAGCGCGCTGACGACGGCCATCTTCCGCCAGCAGAACGGCACCGCGTTTCAGTCGGTCGGCGGCCCCGGCACCGGCAGCTCGCCGTATCTGTACGACGACCACGATCGCATCGTCGACGACACGCTCGAGATCGTCCACGAGCTGCCGCACGGCTCGCTGACGCTCAAGTACGCGCTGACCGACGAAGGGCTGCTGACGGACTACATCCCCGGCGTGATCTTCGCCGACGCGTATCTGCGTCAGCCGATCGGGACGACGGTGCTGCCGTTCGACGTCGCGCGCGCCGACGCGACCTCGATCCCGGGCATCCCCGACTCGACGACGCAGTTCCTCAGCCAGACGGAACGTTCGCTCGGGCTCCTCTACCAGATCGAGCCGACCGCGAAGTTGCACTATGCGTTCGCCGCGTACGACAGCGACTACAGCACGTTCGGCCACAGCCTCGATCCGCGCGTCGGCTTCACCTGGACGCCGACCGCGGACGTGGGCTATCGCGCCTCGGTCGGCACGACGTTCCAGTCGCCGCAGCTGCCGGGTCTGCTGATTCCGCCGGTGCTGCCCGCGCCGGCGCCGAGCGACACCGTCCCCGGCTTCTACTCGAGCATCGGCAACCCGCACCTGACCGCCGAGCACGCGACCTCGTACGACCTGGGCGCCGATCACGTGTTCGGCGGCGCGCAACCGGTCACCGCGTCGCTCGACGTCTACCGCACCGACTTGCACAACGGCGTCGCGACGTACTACTCGCCGACGCCGTGCACGAGCGTGCTGGACGACCCGGCGACGTGCTTGAGCTACCCGGTCAACGTGACGCGCGAAGTCTACGAGGGGATCGAGCTGCGCGCGGCGCGTCCGCTCGCGCCGCACACGACGCTGCGCTTCAGCTACGACGTCGACAGCGTCTTCACCAAGGACGTCCCGGCGGGGTCGGCCGACAACTTCCCCAACTTCCAGCAGTCGGCCGGGGTGCCGCTGCACAAGGCGACGCTGGACCTCGCGCACGATGGCCGGAGCATCGCCTACTACGCCGGCGTCCTCTACGAGGGCGAGTACAACGAGCTGAACCTACCGCCGTACGCGACGCTGCGCGCCGGCGTCACCTGGCACGCCGGCAAGACGCTCGACCTCGGCCTGTACGGCACCAACCTGACCAACGTCTACAACTTCAAGCTCACGGAACTCGGGCAGGGCATTCTCTACGGGACCATCGTAGGCGGCCCGCAGGCGGCCGACGCGCTGCCGCTGGCCGGCCCGCAGATCACCTTCACCGCCGCCCTCCACACCTAGGGGGCGACCTCTTGTCGCTCATCCCAAAGTCGCGCCTCACGGGGAGGTTAGGCGCTCCTAACAAGAGAATGTGGGCTGCCTCATGATCGTTTGCATCTGCAACGCGCTCCGCGAGCGTGAGATCGAGCGGAACGTCTCGACCGGCGGCGTCCAGACCGTCGACGACGTCTTCTCGGCCGCGGGCTGCGAAGCGCGCTGCGGCACGTGCGTCCCCGAGATCGAGGGAATGCTGTTGCGGAAGCGCCCGGCGTCCTCGGCGACGAACGAGGGCCGAAACGCCCCGCTCTGACCGTTCGGAGGTGAACCGGTGCGGGCACCCGCCGCGATCATCGATCAGCTCAACAAGATGCTCTTCAACGAGCTGACCGCGATCAACCAATACTTCCTTCACGCGCGCATGTTCCGCAACTGGGGCTACGTCGAGCTCGGCGAGCGCGTCTATCACGAGTCGATCGGGGAGATGCGCCACGCCGATTGGCTGATCGAGCGCATCCTGTTCCTCGACGGCTTGCCCAACCTGCAAGACCTCGGGAAGCTGCGCATCGGCGAGAACGTCCCCGAGGCGCTCGAGAGCGACCTGCGGCTGGAGATGACGGCGCGCGACGACACCGCGGCGTCGATCGCGCTGTTCGAGCGCGAAGGCGACTACGTCAGCCGCGAGATCTCGGCCAAGATCCTGATCGACTCCGAAGAGCACGTCGACTTCCTCGAGACGCAGATCCGTCTGCTGGGCGCGCTGGGCGAGCAGAACTACTTGCAGACCGCGGCCGGCAAGCTGCGTTCGCCCGACAGCCCCGCCGACTGAGCTGGCGCGCCGTCGGATCGTGTCGCACCACGGCGGCGTCATCGGCGTGTCGGATCACGGCGGCTGGGCGGTGCTGGTGACGGCCACGCGCGACGGCACGCTCCTCGACCGCCGCCGCGTCGAGCTCGTCGACGACGACTTGCCGGCCATCCCCCATCACCACGAATGTCAGCTGCTCCCGATGGACCAGGCGGTAGCGCTGGTCGAGCGCGTGCGCGCTTCGGCGGAACGGCACGCCGTCAGCGCGCTGGACGCCGTGGCGACGGCGGTGCCGGACGTGCGCGGCATCGCGCTGCGCACCCGTCCGCCGCTACCGGCCTCCGTCGCCGAACGCATCACCGACTACCGCGCGCGCAACGTCGCGGACTGGGTCATGTACCGCGAGGCGCTGGCTGGCGCCGCTGCGGCGCGCGGCTGGTCCGTCCAATGGTACGACGCGAAAACCGTGTTCGCGCTCGCCGGCCAGGCGTTGCAGATCGAGGACTTCGACACGCATTGCTCGCGGTTGCGCCGAACGTTCGGGCCGCCGTGGAATCAGGATCACAAGCTCGCGCTGGCGGCCGCCCTCGTCACCGCGACGACGCTCGAGCGCGCGCGGTAGCGACGTCGAGGTCGGGCGTGAGCTGGTCGCGCTCGACGACGAGCTCGAGCAGCGCGGCGCGGCCGGCGGCGCGGGCGCGCGCGAACGCGGCCGGAAACTCCGCCGTCGCGGCGACCCGCTCGGCGTGCGCGCCGAAGGCTCGCGCGTAGGCGACGAAGTCGGGGTTCTGCAGCTCGGTCGCGATGACGCGGGCGGGGAACTCGCGCTCTTGGTGCGCACGGATGCTGCCGTACGAACCGTTGTCGACGACGATGACGATCGGATCGAGACCGTACTGCGCGGCGGTGACCAACTCTTGCGCCGTCATCAAGAAGCAGCCGTCGCCGGCGAAGTCGATCACCACGCGCTCGGGGTGGACGAGCTTGGCGGCGATCGCCGCCGGCAGGCCGTAGCCCATCGTGCCGCTGGTCGGCGCGAGCTGCGTGTGCAACGGCCGGTAGCGGTAGAAGCGCTGCACCCAGATCGCGTAGTTGCCGGCGCCGTTGCAGACGATCGCGTCGCGCGGCAGCGTGTCGCGCAGATGTACCATGACCGCGCCCAGGTCGAGCGCGCCGGCACTCGGCGGCGGCTGCAGCCGCTTCTCGTAGTCCGCGTGCGCGGCGGTCGCCCAGGCGTCCCAGGGTCGCACCGGCAGCGGCGCGAGCGCGGCGAGCGCGCGCGCCATCGGCGCCACGCCGGCGTTGATCGGCAGCGTCGCGGTGTAGACGCGACCCAGCTCTTCGCTGCCGGGGTGAACGTGGATCAGCGTCTGCACCGGGCGCGGGATCGTCAGCAGCGTGTAGCCGTCGGTCGAGGTTTCGCCCAGGCGCGGACCGAGCGCGAGCAGCAGGTCGGCGTCGCGGATGCGCTGCGCCAGCGCCCGATCCATTCCCAAGCCGGCGTGCCCGGCGTAGAGCGGGTGCGCGTTGTCGAACACGTCCTGCCGCCGGAACGTGAGCGCGACCGGGAGTCCGAACGCGTCGGCGAACGTCTGCAGGTCCGCGCACGCCTCCGCGGTCCAACCACCGCCGCCGGCCAGCACCAACGGCCGCTGCGCGCCGGCAAGCAGCGCGCGCAGCTGCGCCAGCTGCTCGGGCGCGGGGCTCGGCGGCGCGACCGTCACCGGCGGCGCGTCGGCGACGGCGGTCTGCTCGTCGAGCACGTCCTCGGGGATGCCGAGCACGACCGGGCCCGGACGCCCGTTGCACGCGGTCGCGAACGCGCGCGCGATCGCTTCGGGGATGCGGGCGGCCTCGTCGACCTGCTCGGCGTGCTTCGCCAGCGTCGCGAAGGTCGCGCGCACGTCGATCTCTTGCCATGCTTCGCGGCCGAGGTGTTCGCGCCCCGGCAAGCCGACGATCAGCACCAGCGGCGTCGAGTCCTGCTTGGCGGTGTGGACGCCGATCGACGCGTGCGTCGCGCCCGGCGCGCGCGTCACCATCACGACGCCGGGCCTGCCGGTCAGCTTCCCGTACGCCTCGCCCATGTGCGCGGCCGCGCCTTCGTGGCGGCAGACGATGAACCGCATCGCATCGCGCCGATCGTACAGCGCGTCGAGCGCGCGAAGATAGCTCTCGCCGGGCACCCCGAAGATCAGATCGACGCCGTGCAGCGCGAGCGCCGCGACGAGCACCTCGCCGCCGCTGCGCCGCGGCGCCGCGCTCACGCCGTCACCGCGTCCAGTCGTTCGTCGCCTCCCTCGGGCACCAGCCAGTTCAGGACCAAGAAGACGATCATGGCGGCGCCGACGAAGACGCCGAGCCAGGTCGCGATCTCACTGGTCCGATGCGTCGCCAGCGTCACCAGCGTCGGCATGAAGCCGCCGATCGCGTAGCCGATGTTCCACGACAGGGCCGTTCCCGACGCGCGGATCGCGGTCGGAAAACGGCGGTTGAGGAACAGCACGATCGGCGCGGTGGCGAGCGGCGAGACCATCGTGAGCAGCAGCGACCAGGTGCGCAGCGCACCGACCTGCGTCGGCTGCAAGGTTCCGAGCACGTGATAGAGGAGCGGCACGCACACCAGGCCCAGCACGCCGCCGAGCAGCATCGTGCGGCGCACCCCGAGCGCCCGGGTCACCAGGCCCGCGACGAACGCGGCGGCGATCGTCGCGATGCTGCTGACGATCAGGATGCTCCCGGCGACCGGCTTGGGCACGCCCACGACGGTCGTCAGGAAGGTCGGGATGTAGCCCGACGTGAGATAATACAGGGTCGCGCCGCCGCCGACGACCAGCGCGTTGGTCACGAAGACGCGACGGTACGCGCTTCCGAAGAGCACGTGCAGCGGCCGAGCCCGAGTCGCCTTCGCCGCCGCCGCACGCCGCCACGCCGGCGTCTCGACCGTCGTCGCGTAGATGACGAGTCCCACCAGCGCGCTGAGCAGCCCCGAAAAGAACATCCAGCGCCAACCCCACACCGCGTAGGCCGGGCCGGGAAACGCGTGCGCGGTGATCGCGAACGCGATCGAGGCGAGCAGCGCGCCCGTCCCCGAACCACCGCCGCCGCTGGTCAGCCCCGAGACCACCGCGCGCCAGCGCGACGGTACCGTTTCGAGCCCGATCGTGTGCGTCGCGGCGACGACCCCGCCGACGAACACGCCTTGCACCAGCCGCAGCACCAGGAACAGGATCGGCGCCAGCAAGCCGACTTCTTGCAGCGTCGGCAGCGTGCCGAGCAGCGCCGTCACCACGCCGACGCCGATGAACGCCACCAACAGCGCCGGGCGGCGTCCGCGCCGGTCGGCGAACGGCCCGAACAGCACCGAGCCCACCGGCCGCATCACCAGCGTGACGCCGAACGCGGCATACACGGCGGCTAGCGACACGAGCGGGTTGTGCGCCTTGAAGAACAGCGGGCCGATGGTCGGCGCGACGTACAGGATGATGAACAGATCGAACAGGTCGAGCGCCCAGCCGAGCACCGACGCGGCGGCCGCGCCGAACGCGCCGGTCGTGACCTGGACGCCGCTCGCCTCGACCAGCTCGCCGGCCGCGATGCCGCTGCTCACGCCTCGAGCCCCTGCCAGTTGATGTGCTTGAGTTCGGTGAACAGCTCGAGCCCCTCGACCCCGCGCGTCCGGTTGAGGCCGGAGTGCTTGGTGCCGCCCGAAGGCATCTCGGCGAACGAGGCGTTGTAGCCGTTGACCCACACGGTCCCGGCGCGAATCGCGCGCGCCATGCGCCACGCGCGGCGCACGTCGGCCGTCCACACGCCGGCACTCAAGCCGTAGTCGGTCGCGTTGGCGAGCGCGATCGCGTCGTCGTCGCCCTCGAACGGCTCGACGGTCACCACCGGGCCGAAGACTTCCTCGCGCACGATCGTCGCGCCGCGCGCGGGGCCGGCGACCACCGTCGCCTCCATGAACGTTCCGCTCAGGCCGGCCGGGCGCGCGCGCTTGCCGCCGGCCTCGATCGTCCCGGTCCGCTGCGGATCCTCGACGAAGCCGAGCACGCGCGCGAGGTGCTGCTCGGTGATCAGCGCGCCCAGATCGGTCGCTTCGTCGAACGGATCGCCGACGCGCAGCGCGCGCACGCGCGCGACGATCGCCGCCAACACGTCGGCGTACACGCTGCGCTCGACCAGCACGCGGGTGCAGGCCATGCACATCTGCCCCGCCGTGACGAAGGCGTTGCGGACGACCGCGCTGACCGCGCGGTCCAGCTCGGCGTCGGCGAAGAGGACGTTGGAAGCCTTGCCGCCCAGCTCCAGCAGCACGGTCTTGAAGGTCGCGGCCGCGTCGCGCGCGATGATCGCGCCGGTCGCGGAGGAGCCCGTGAACGCGACCGCGCGCACGTCGGGATGGCGCACGAGTGCCGCGCCGACGCTCGGCCCGACGCCGTGCACGACCTGGACGACGTCCTCGGGCACGCCGGCGCCGTAACCGATGTCCAGCATGCGCTGCACGACCAGCGGCGTCTGCTCGGCCGGCTTGAGCACCGCCGTCACCCCGGCGGCCAACGCCGGCGCCAGATCGCGCAGCACCAGCAGCAGCGGCCAGTTCCAGGGCGTGATGAAGCCGGTCACGCCGAGCGGCGTGCGTTCCAAGTGCGCGACCGAGCCGTCGGGCAGCGTCCCGGCGCGACCCCCGACATAGCGCGCGAGCCCGGCGTTGTAGCGCAACGCGTCGACGCTGCCGGCCACTTCCGCGCGCGCCTCGCGCACGATCTTGCCCGTCTCGCGCACGATCAGCGGCACCAGCTCGCCGGCCTGTGCTTCGAGCGCGTCGGCCCACGCCAGCAGCACGCGCGCACGCAGCTTGGCGTCGCGCGACCACAGCCCGCGCTCGAACGCGGCGTGCGCCCGCGCGACCGCGCGCTGCACGTCCGCGGCCGACGCGAGCGGGACGCCGCCCAGCTCCGCCCCGGTCGACGGATCGAACGAGCGCAGCACGTCGCCGGCGAGCGCCGTCATCGGCTCACGCCGTTGGCCGGACCGCGTTCCGCGTCGTGGCTGGGAAACCGCGGCTTGCGCTTCTCGCCGAACGCCGCCACGCCTTCGGCGAAGTCGGGCGTCATCCGCAGCCGGCCGTACTCGCGCCCCTCCAGCTCCATCGCGACGCTGAGCGGCGCTTCGGCGTTGGCGTCCAGGACGCGCTTGGCGGCGCGCAGCGCCGGCGCCGGCAGCGCGATCAGCTCGTCGACCAGCGACTGCACCGCGTCATCCAGCTCTGCCACCGGATGGACGCTGGTGAGCAGACCCCACGAGAGCGCCTCGGCCGCCGCGACGCGGCGGCCGCGCATCACCATGTCCTTGGCGCGCCCGACGCCGGCCATGCGCGCGATGCGCTGCGAGCCGCCGCTGCCCGGAATCATCCCCAGCGTGATCTCGGGCAGCCCGATCAGCGTCGTGTCGCTCGCGACGCGGAAGTCGCACGCCAGCGAGAGCTCCAGCCCGACGCCGAACGTGTAGCCGGTCAGGCGCGCGATGACGGGCTTGGGGCAGCGCTCCGGCGCGGCGACGTTCCACGCCAGATCGGAGAGGTGCTCGGCGTCGGTCTCCATGAACTGCGCGATGTTGCCGCCGGCGCTGAACGCTTTCTCGCCGGCGCCGCGCACGACGATCACGCGCACCGCCGGGTCCTCGCTCAGCTCGTCGAAGAGCTTGGCCAGCACGGCCCGGCCGGGATACGGCAGGCGGTTGAAGTGCGGCTCGTCGTCGAGCATGACGGTCGCCACGCGGCGAGCCGAATCGATCTCGGCGTGCAGCGCGTGCGCGCGCAACAGCTCGACGTTCTGCGAGGTCTTCACGAGGGAATCTCCTGCGGGAGCGTGGTGTAGTTACCGGCGCGCAGCTCGGTGCGCAGCACCTTGCCCGAGGCCGACTGGGGGATCGCGGCGACGAACACGTATTCGCGCGGCCGTTTGAACTGGGTCATCCCGCTGCCGCGGGCGTAGGCGTCGAGCTCGGCGGCACTGACCGCCGCCAGCGGCTCGACGAAGGCGACGATCTTCTCGCCCAGCCGCTCGTCGCGCACGCCGATGATCGCGCAGCGTCCGACCGCGGGGTGCGCGGCGATGACGTCCTCGACCTCGGCCGGATAGACGTTCTCGCCGCCGGTGATGATCATGTCGTCGACGCGGCCCAGGACGAACAGGTCGCCGTCGTCGTCCTTCATCCCGAGATCGCCGTTGAAGTACCAGCCCGAGCGGATCGCCTTCGCGTCGGCGTCGGGCCGCCGCCAGTACCCCGCGAACGCCTCCTCCGAATCGAGCCGCGCAATGATCTGGCCCGACTCGCCGGGCACGCACACGTCGTCCGGGTCGTCCGAGCCGAGCCGCACGACGCGCACGCACTCGTTGAGCCCGGCCTTGCCGGCGCAGGCCGGCTTGCGGTCGAGCTGGTCGTAGATGGTGAACGTGTAGATCTCGGTCGAACCGTAGTGGTTGACGAAGATCTCGGGCGCGAACAGCGCGAAGCAGCGCTCGACCAGCGAGGGCGTCATCGGCGCGCCGGCGTAGCCGAGCTTCGTCAACGAGCGCAGATCGCGCGCCTCGATCCCCGGCACGTGCACCAGATCGTAGTACAGCGTGGGCGCCAGGTAGAGGTTCGTGATCCGCTCGCACTCGATCAGGTCGAGCGCGCCGGCGGCGTCGAACTTCGGCATCGACACGAAGGTGCCGTTGGTCAGCGCCATCGCGACCAGCGAACGCACCCCCATCGTGTGGTAGAGCGGCATCGACCCGAGGGTGACCTCGCCGCGACGGTAGCGGTTCTGCGCGACGTGCGCCAGCGCGGCCGCCCGTTCGGCGCGATGCGTGCGCGGCACGCCCTTGGGGCGGCCGGTCGTTCCGGACGTGTACAGGAGGATCGCCGTCGCCGTCTCGGCGACCGGCGGCAGCGTCGCGGGCGGCGTCCGCACCAGCGCGGCCCAGCTGGTCGCGGCGCCCACGACCGTTCCGACGCCCACGGTGGGAACGGCGTGCGCGACGCGCGCGATCTGCGGCCCGACGTCCTCGACCACCGCGCAGCGCGGCTCGGCGTCGCCCACGATATAGGCCAGCTCGCCGTCCGCCAGCCGCCAGTTGACCGGCGTGATCGCGGCGCCGAGCAGCGCGCACGCCCAGTACAGCGTGCACAGCGGCTCGCCGTTGCGCAGCACCGCCAGCACGCGGTCGCCCTCGCCGACGCCCAGCGCGCGCAAGCCGGTCGCGACCGACGCGATCCGCGCCAGCCATTGCGCGTAGGTCAGCCGCAGCGTGCCGTCGACCAGCGCCGGTGCGTCCGGCTCGCGTTCGACCGCGTCGCGGAAGCTCGTCGCCAGATCCATCAGCGCGCGTCCGCCGCGGCGACGTCGAGCACGGCCTCGACGATCGGCGCGTACCCCGTGCAGCGGCACAGGTGGCCCGAGAGCATCTCGCGCACGCCGCGCTCGCTGACCTCCTCGCCGCTCTCCAGGTACGCCTGGGCCGACACCAGGATCCCGGGCGTGCAGAAGCCGCACTGCAGCGCGTGCCGCTCGCGGAACGCTTCTTGCAGCGGCGAGAGCGCCTCGCGCGTGCCCTGCGAGGCGACGGTCCGCACGTCGGCGCCGTCGGCCTGCACCGCGAACAGCAAGCACGAGCGCGTGACGCGGCCGTCGAGCCGGATGGTGCACGCGCCGCACACGCCGTGCTCGCAGCCGACGTGCACGCCGGTCGCGCCGCACTCGGTGCGCAGGAAATCGTGCAGCAGCGTGCGCGGCGCGACCTCGCGGCGCAGCCGGCGCCCGTCGACCGTCACCTCGACGGTCAGCCGCTGGTCGCTCTCGCAGGACGTCATCCTTCTTCTCCTCGGGCATCGTGCAAGGCGGCGCGCAGCACCCGCCGCGCCAAGACGCCGGCCAGCTGGCGGCGGTACGCGGCGCTGGCCCGGTGATCGCCGAACGGCTCGATCTCGCGCGCGGCGCGCGCCGCCAGCGCGTCGATCGCCGCCGCGTCGAGCGTTCGGCCGACGTGCTCCGCCGTGCCGAGCACGACCGGAACGTCGCCCACGCCGCCGAGCACCAGCCGCAGCGCGTCGAGCGCGTCGTCGTCGCGCAGCCGCAGCGCGCAGGCGGCCGAGACGATCGCGAAGTCGCCGTGTCGTTCCGCGAACTCGTCGAACGCGTAACCGTCGCGGCCGCGCCGAACCGGAAAACGCGCCCGGACCAGCAGCTCGTCGGGCTCCAGCGCGGTGGTGAAGTGCGCGACGAAGAACGCCGCCGCGTCGAGCGTGCGCGTCCCACGCCGCGAGGCGCACTCCAACCGCGCGCCCAACGTCGCCGCGACGACCGGCAGCTCCGCGCTGGGGTCGGCGTGCGCGAGGGAGCCGCACAGCGTGCCGCGGCTGCGCGTCTGCCAATGGCCGACGAACGGCAGCGCGCGCGCCAACAACGGAACGTGCTCGCGCACGAGCGCGCCGCTCAGCACGTCGCTCTGGCGCACCAGCGCGCCCACGGCCAGCTCGTCGCCGTCGAGCGCCAGCGTCGACTCGTCGAGCCGGTTGACGTCGACCAGCCGCGCCGGGCGCGCGAACCGCATGTTCATCGCCGGCACCAGCGACTGGCCGCCGGCCAAGACCTTCGCCTCGTCGCCGTGCGTCGCCAACACCTCGAGCGCCTCGGCGCGCGTGGCGGGCCGATGGTACGCGAACGCGGCCGGCTTCACGGCGCCCCCTGCGCGCGCTGCGCCAACAGCGACCACACGCGCCCGGGCGTCAGCGGCAAGGTGACGTCCTCGACGCCGAGCGCGTCGGCGACGGCGTTGGCGATCACGACCGGAACGCTCATCGAGTTCCCCTCGCCGACGCCTTTCGCGCCCAGCGGCGTGAACGGCGAGGGGACGTTCTCGTGGCCGATCCGCAGCGCCGGCATCTCGGTCGCGGTCGGGATCAGATAGTCGGCCAGCGTGCCGGAGAGCAGCGCGCCGTCCTCGCCGTAGGCCATCTCCTCGAACAGCGCGCCACCCAATCCGTGCGCGAAGCCGCCGTGGATCTGGCCGTCGACGAGCTTGGGGTTGAGGATCGTGCCGCAATCGTGCACGGTGACGTACTGCTCGACGGTGACCTGCCCGGTCTGCGCGTCGACGCGCACGTAGCAGACGTCGGCGATGAAGCCGTAGACGGCCGACGAGTCGACGGTGTCGTCGTCGGACGGCGGCGCGAGCATCGGGAGCGAGAAGTAGGCCGTCTCGAACACGCCCGGCTCCATCCCGGCCGGCAGCGCGACGGGATTCCAGTGCGCCAAGCCCGCCAGCCGTTTGACCGGGACGCGCTTGCGCGAATCGCCCAGCGCGACCGCGTTGCCGCCGGTCAGCACGACGTCCTCGACGGCCACGCCGAGCTCGCGCGCCGCCAGGGTGCGCAGCTTGGTCGCGACCTTGCGCGCCGCTTGTTGGATGGCCGCGGAGGCGACCGGCGCGAAGCGGCTCGAGTACGAACCCGATGCGATCGACCACGGGCTGGTCTGGGTGTCCATCTCCGCGACGACCTCGATGCCCTCGTACGGCACGCCCAGCTCGTCGGCGACGATCTGCGCCGCCACCGTCTGATGGCCTTGCCCTTGCGGCGTCGTGCCGAGGCGCACGGTGACCGCGCCGAGCGGATCCATCGCGACGGTCGCCGCCTCGGTGCAGCCCGACTTGGGCAGCGACCCTTCGCGCATCTCGCGCGTCAGCGCGATCGAGACGTAGCCCATGTTCGAGCCCGACGGCTCGACGATGCAGCCGATGCCGATCCCGGCCAACGTGCCGGCGGCGCGATCGGCGTCGCGGCGCGCGAGCAGCGCGTCGTAGTCGGCCATCGCCAGCGCGCGGTCGAGCGCGCGGTGGTAGTCGCCCGCGTCGTAGATCGAACCCGGCGGCGCGTGATAGGGAAACTCGTCCGCGCGCAGCAGATTGCGCCGGATCACCTCGAGCACCGGCAGACCCAGCCGTTGCGCGACGCGCACGACCAGCCGTTCGAGCGTGAAGTACTGCTCTTGTCCGCCGTAGCCGCGATTGAGGCCGGTCGGGAGCTTGTTGGTGACGACGATGCGGTTGTCGATCTTGACCGCGGGGATGCGGTACGCGCCGGTGACGGAACCGTGCATGCGGTACAGGCAGGCGGGCTCGGGCGCGCGCACGTAGGCGCCGCAGTTGTCGACCTGGTCGAGCGCGAGCGCGAGGATCGTGCCGTCGCGTTTGACGGCTGCCTGAGCCCGGGTCAGCCGGTCGGTCGAGCTCGAGGCGGCCTGCAGGTGCTCGAGCCGGTCTTCGATCCAGCGCACCGGCACGCCGGCGACGCGCGCCGCCACCGCGAGCAGCACGATGTACGGGTAGACCAGCGCCTTGATGCCGTAGCTGCCGCCGATGTCGGGCGGCACGTGGATGCGCAGGTGATTGCCGGCCACGCCGAGCGCGCCGGCCATCACCGCGTGCAGGACGAACGGGCCGTGGAAGTTGGCGTGCACGACGTAGGTGCCCGCGCCCAGGTCGTAGTTCGCGATCACGCCGTACGTCTCGATCGGCGTCGAGCCGTACTTGGGGAACGAGACGTCCAGCTCGACGACCTCGTCGGCCTGCGCGAAGGCGCCCGCGACGTCGCCGTACACGAACGAGCGCTGGTGGACGACGTTGCTTCCGACGCTCTCGTGCAGCGGCGCCGAGTCGCCTCGCAGCGCATCCTCGATCCGCACCACCGGCGGCAGCTCGTCGTACGCGACGACGATCGCTTCGAGCGCGTCCTCGGCCAGATAGCGGTCGCGCGCGACCACGACCGCGACCGGCTCGCCGACGTAGTGGACCTTGTCGATCGCGCAGCTGTAGAACGGGAGCTTGGTCTCGATCCCGACGCTGAACGGTTTGGTGTAGCGCTCGACGTCGCGACCGGTGACGACGGCCAACACGCCCTCCATCGCCAGCGCGTCGGCGACGTCGATCGAGACGATGCGCGCGTGCGGATACGGGCTGCGCAAGATCGCCGCGTGGTGCGTGTTGGGGAACGGCGAGAGATCGTCGATGAAGCGCCCGGCGCCGGTCAAGAGCGCCGGGTCCTCCTTGCGCGGCACGCCGGTGCCGACCAGCGTCGGGCGCGGCTCATCGGTCGTCGTGCGCGGCGGGCGGGTGATCACGACGGATCGTCTCCGCTGCCCAGCTCGCGCTCGATCTTCGCGCGCGCCGGACGCAGCAGCGCGACCAGCTCGGCGTGGTCGAGCTGCTCGAACCGGAAGCGCGGGATGCAGAAACCGAACGCCGCGATGGTCGTCCCGTCGGCCAGCCGCAGCGGCATCGCGATCCCGCCGACCTCGCCGCGGTACTCGCCGCGGTTGATCGCGTAGCCGTCGCGGCGGATGGCGGCCAGCTCGTCGAGCAGCACGGCCGGTTCGACCAGCGTCTGATCGGTGTAGCGCCGCAGCGCGCGCGCCACCCGCTGCTGCTCGGCCTCGGGCTGCATCGCCAGCAGTGCCTTCCCGGTCGAGGTCGCCGCGGCGGGGAAGCGCAGCCCGATCGGCGAGACGCTGCGCACCGCATGCGTCCCTTCGATCACGTTGACGTACGTGCCGTAGCCCTTGCCGCTGTAGATCGCCAGCTGCGTCGTCTCGCCGGTCCGGTCGCGCAGCGCGCGCATGTGCGGCGCGGCGACGTCGACGACGTTGCCGCCGCCCAGCGTCGCGCGCCCGATCCGCCACCAGTGCTGGGTGAGTCCGTAGCGGCCGGTGTCGGCGTTCTGCCGTGCGTATCCGCGCCGCTCGAAGGTCGCCAGGATGCGATACACGGTGCTCTTGTTGATCCCCGCCAACGCCGCGCACTCGCTGATGCCCAGATCCCGCTGTCCGTCGGAGGCGAACGCTTCGAGCACGTCGAGCACGCGATCGACCGACTGCAGCGAGGTCGCGCCCGGCTCGGGGGCGGTCACCCGCGGTCCTCGGCGCCGGCGAAGGTCCGGCCTGCGCTCGGCACCGCCACGGCGGCCGGATCGATCGCGTCCTCGCCCGGAATGCGAATGCGCAGATACCGGAAGCGGTCGGCGTCCAGCGGAATCGTGCAGTCGAAGCCGACCTTCGTCCCCAAGCCGTCCTCGGTCGAGGGGTCGAGCTTGGAGCCCTGCGCGGCGTTGACGACGATCAGGTCGCGATCGGCCTGGAAGCGGGTCGCGAACGCCCACTCGACGTCGGCCGGATCGGAGATGTCGACGTCGGGATCGACGACGTAGACGTGCTTGACGTCGAAGCTGTTGGCGAACGCGGCCAGGATCGCGTTCTTCCCCTGACCTTTGACCCGCTTGTCGATCTGCACGACGGCGTGGTAGCGGCAGAACGCGCCGACCGACATGCGCACGTCGCGCACGGTCGGCACCGCTTGCCGCACGGTCTGCAGCAAGCTGGCTTCGCGCGGGATCCCGCCGAGCAGCAGATGTTCCATCGCCGCCGGCACGATGGTGTGGAAGATCGGGTTGGTGCGGTGCGTGATCGCGCTGACCTCGACCACTTCTTTGTCGCTGCGCGGCCCGTAGTACTTGGGGAACTCGCCGAACGGCCCTTCGGGCTCGCGTACGCCCGGTAGGATCTTTCCTTCGATCACGAACTCGGCGTGCGCGGGAACGTCGACGTCGACGGTGGTGCAGCGCACGACCGGAAGCGGCTCCCCGCGCAACGCACCGGCGATCTCCAGCTCGTCGACGCCGAAGGGCGTCGAGGCCTGCGAGGCCAGCAGCGTCACCGGATCGATCCCGACTACGATCGCGCACTCGAGCGGCGCGCCCCGGCGTTCGGCCGCGACCTGCAGGTGGTGCGTGTGGCGCGGCAGGATCAGCGCGCCGAAGCGGTTCTTGCCCGAGACCTGCAAGCGATGGATCGACACGTTCTGCTTGCGCGTGACCGGATCGCGCACGATGAACAGTCCCGCCGTCACGTAGTCGCCCGCGTCGTGCTCGTGGTGCACCGGCATCGGCAGGGTCGCGCGCAGATCGACGGCCGCGCCGGCGAGGACGTGCTGCTGGCAGGTCGCCTCGGCGTGCTCGACGCGCCGCACCGGCAGCGGCGCCGCGACGGCGGCGGTGAACGTCGCCAGCAGGTCGGCCTCGGCGACGCCGCAGGCTTCGGCGATCATCGCGCGCGTCGAGACGATCCCGCTCACGACCGGCGTCGTGTGCCCGGTCACGGCGGTGAACAGCACCGCTCGCCCGTCGAGCCGCTTGGCGATCGCGGCCAGCTCGAACCGCAAGTCCACCGGCCGTTCGACCACGTCGAGGCGGTGGGTGGCTTGGAGATGGTCGAGCCAAGTGCGCAGGGTCGCGGCGGGGATCACCCAGCGCCCTTCACGCCGCCGCCGCGAGCGCCCCTCCCAGAGCGAACGATCGTTTCGCTGAACGAAACACGGGCCGGGAAGGAGCAGTGTCCGTTACCGTACCGGCGGCGACGGGGGACTTCGCGTACACTCAGGATCGAGCGGTACCACCGTGCGGCGGCACCATTTCACGTTCAGGAGAGCCCTGATGGTCCTCGAACGTCTCCCTCTCTGGATCACCGCGTGGCTGCACGCCGGTGACGACGATCCGAGCGAAGCGCGCCGGACGGCGGCGCTAGCGGCGCATGAGGACGAGCTCGCGCCGGGTCTCCCAGCCGGCTCGCTCGAGCTCCGGCGTGCCGGAGAGCTCGATCGGATACCCGATACAAAGGTACGCCGTCAAGCGCCACGCCGGCGGAACGTCGAGCGCGCTCGTCACTGACGCCGGGTCGAGAATCGAGACCCACCCGACGCCGAGCCCGCGCGCCCGGGCCGCCAGCCAGAGGTTCTGCACGGCGGCGACCGTCGAGTAGGCCAGCGTCTCGGGCATCGTCGCGCGGCCCAGTCCGCGGCCGACCGCGGTCGCCTCGTCGGTGAAGACGGCCAGCTGCACCGGCGCATCGTCGAGCCCGGCGAGCTTGAGTCCGGCGTACCGCCGGGCGTCCTCGCCCGCGTAGCCGCTCAGCGCGTCGGCGTTCGCCGCGCGAAAGCTCGCCGCCACGGCCGCTCGCGCCGCCTCGCCTTCGACCAGCACGAACCGCCACGGCTGACTGTAACCGACCGACGGGGCGCAGCGGGCGGCTTCGAGCAGCTCGTCGATCGCGCCCGGCGCGAGGGGATCGCGCGCGAAACGGCGGACGTCGCGACGGAGGTGCAGCAAGCGGTCGAGGTCGCGCACGAAGCTCGTTTCGAAGGCGCCGGGTTCCATCGCCGACTCCTTCGCCGTTGCGGCCGCGCTCCCGGTCGCGGCTGCGAACGCTTCGAGCGTTCGCCCGCCGGGTAGGGGACGGGGAGTGAAGGCCGCGCAGCGGGCGACGACGTTCGGATCGGGGATCGTCGCCGGCGCCTCGGACAACGACCCGACCACGGTCGCGACGCTGGCGGTGATCGGCTCAACGACGACCTACGAGCTGGGCTGGCTCACGCTGCTGATCATCCCGATGCTGGCGGTGATCCAAGCGATCGCCGCACAGGTCGGCGCGGTCTCCAAGAAGGGGCTCGAGGACTGCGTTCGCGCGCAGTACGGCCGCGGCTGGGCGCTGCTCACGCTCGGGCTGCTGCTGTCGGTCAACCTGCTGACGCTGGCGGCCGATCTCGAAGGCGGCGGCGCCGCGCTCGGCATGCTCACCGGCATCGAGTACCATTGGTGGCTGATCCCGCTGGGCGCGCTGACGGTCGGCGTGCTCGTGTTCAGCAACTACACGGCGATCTCGCGCGTGCTGCGCTATGTCAGCTTGGTGTTCCTGACGTACGTCGGCGCGGCGATCCTCGCGCACCCGGACTGGCGGGCGGTCTTGGTCGACTCGTTCGTCCCGCACTTCCGCTTCGACGAGAACACCGTCGCCGGCGCGCTCGCGCTGCTCGGCACCACGCTGACCGCGTACGCGTACGTCTGGGAGACGATCTCGCAGAGCGAGGAGAAGCCGCGCCTGGCGCGGCTGGGTTTGGTGCAGGTCGACGCGGCGCTCGGCATCGTCGCCGCCGGCATCACCTTCTGGTTCATCCTGATCGCGACCGGCGCGACCCTCGGCGTCCATCACCGGGCGGTGCAGACGGCCGAAGAGGCCGCGCAAGCGCTCGCGCCGATCGCGGGGCCGCTCGCCAAGTACATCTTCGCGGTCGGGCTGCTCGGCTCGGCGCTGATCGCCGTCCCCGTCATCGCCGGAACCTGCGCGTACGTCGCAGCCGAGATGTTCGGCTGGCGCCACAGCCTCGACGCCAAGTTCTCGGCCGCGAAGAGCTTCTACCGCGTGCTGATCGCGTGCATGGCGATCGGGGTCGCGATCGGCTTCGCCGGCGTCAAGCCGATCACGCTCCTGTTCTTCTCCGGCATCGCGGGCGGCATCGCGACCCCGTTCACGCTGGTCATGATGCTGCTGATCGGCCGCAACGACAAGGTGATGCACCGTCACCGCATCGCGCCCTGGCTCGCGGTCGGCGGCTGGTGCGTGACGGCGATCGTCACCTGCGCCACCGGCATCTATCTCGTCCAAACGATCCGCGGAAGCTGACGCCGTCGTGGGTCAGGCGCCCGCACCTTAACGAAGCCCTAACGTCCCCGGTAGAGGACGCCGCGAGCTGCTGTGGTACCGACCGGAAGGCCGGCTCGTACCGGCGTTTTGCCGCGTCGTTTTTCGACGCGGCGCTTCTTTGCGTGGCCGCGGGTGCGGCCGAGGGACTCACTGGATGCGTCGTTTTCTCTTGATCGGCTTGGCACTCGCGGCAACCACCGTCGCGGCGTGCAACACGGGCGGCGGCACGACGCCCCCGGGACAGTTCCGCAGCACCCCCTCCCCGGTCCCGACCGCGACGCCCGTCCCGACCGCGACGCCGCTGGCGGCGGCCGTCGCGACCAGCGTTCCGGTGGCGATCAGCTCGAGCGGGAACGCCATCGCCACGCCGCTCCCGGCGCCGAGCGGCTACACCTCGAACCTCACCATCCCGATCGCCAGCGCCCCGGCGGGAACGACCATCGCGATCACCAGCAGCACGACGATTCCAGCCTCCCTGCCGGTGCTCTCGCACCACCGCGTCATCGCGTCGGTGCGGCTGCCGAAGGCCGCGACCGGTAACACCGCGATCTTCTTCGACTCGCTCACGCCGAGCGCGCCGATCACCGTCGCCGGCACGATCAGCGCCTCGCAGGCGTTCCCGAGCGGCGTGCTGACCAGCGGCACGCAGTACTACCTGGGCTTCTACGACAGCACGCAGCCCTCGCCGGCGTGGGAGACCATCGCCGGTCCGGTCACGACGTCCGACGGCCGCACGCTGACCTTCAGCGGCTCGACCAAGTCGTTCACCATGCAGGCCAACGCGCTGTACGGCATCGCGATCTTCTCGCTCGCCAGCCCGACGACGACGCCGCCGCCCGCACCGCAGACGCTCGCGTACTTGGGCGCCAACACCAGCATCACGGTCGTCAACGCCGCGGGCGTCGTCGCCACCACGCTGCCGATCCCGGCCAACGGCCTGGGACTCGACGACGCCGGCAACGTCTACTCGATGGCCTATCCGCCCACCCCGGCCCCGGTCGGCTCGGGCAGCCCGACCCCCGCGCCGCTGCCGCCGACGATCGCCAAATACGACGCCGGCAGCACCAGCGTCGCGACCAGCTACACGCCCTCGAACACCTCCGGCGTGTTCCTGATCAGCGCCGGCACCGGCGCGTTCTCGACCTTCGGCGCACCCAACGCGCAGAACGGGAACGGCAGCGGCGCGGTCGACGAAGTCTTCGACGTCTGGGATGCCGGCTCGACCGGCGGCGCACCGAGCCGCACCATCACCGAGCCGTTCACCGGCGTCTACTTCGGCATCATGGCCCATGACGGCACCCTCTACACGCCGCACCTCAACGGCGACGGCACGTTCCAGTACGACGTCTACGCGCCGGGCGCGTCGACCCCCACCCGCACGATCAGCGAGACGATCGTCCCGGCCGACCAGCAGGCCAACTTCTCGCCGAACTACGCGGCGATCGGTCCCGACGGCACGCTCTACGTGACCGAGTACACCTTCCTGCAGCCCGATCCGCTGGCCGGCCTGTACATCTACAAGCCGGACGGCACCGAGGCGTTCGCCCCGACCACCAGCGACGCGAACGGCGCGGGTCCCGAGGGCGTCGACGTCGACGCCGGCGGCAACGTCTACGTGGTCAACAACAACGCCGGCTATCAGGTGAACAACGACTACGCGCCGCAGGACGACTCGCTGCACGACATCGAGGTGTTCGCGCCGGGGAGCACGACCGCGGCGCGCCACATCACCGGGTCGTTCAACGCCTACCCGATCGCCGCCGCCTCGGACGGGACGCTCTTCATCTCGAGCTTCACCTTCAACAACGACGGCGTCGGCGAGAACGAGACCGACTCGATCGCGGCCGGAACCTCGACGATCACCACCATCTCGTCGAGCGGCGTGAGCGGGATCGTGCTCTACGACGGCAACCGCGAGACGACCGGCAAGGTTCGCGTCGCGGCGAGCCGTTCGAGCGCCTCGCTCGGTCACGGCGGCGGCGGTCTCGCCGCGCACCGGCTGGCCATCCGCCGCCGCATGGCGGCGGCGCTCAAACGCTGAGCAGCGGCGCGACTTCCTCAGGAGCATCGGTGGCGGTCGTGCCGGAGCGCACGACCGTCCCGCGCTGCATGACGTAATACCGGTCCGCGACGGACCAGGCGAAATCGAGGTGCTGCTCGACCAGCAGCACCGCGATGCCGCGCTCGCGCCGAATCTCGCGCAGCGCCTCCTCGATCTCGGCGACGATCGAGGGCTGAATCCCTTCGGTGGGTTCGTCGAGCAGCAGCACCTGCGGCTCGCCCAGCAGCGCGCGACCCAGCGCGACCTGCTGCTGCTCGCCGCCGCTGAGCACCCCGCCGGCGCGGGCGCGCAGACGCTCGAGGGCCGGGAAGAGCAGGTACACCTCGTCGAGCGTCACCGAACGCGGCGCGCCGCGTCCGGTGCGCGCCGTCGCGCCCAGACGCAGGTTCTCTTCGACCGTCAAGTGCGGAAAGATGCCGCGTCCCTGCGGCACGTACCCGATCCCCGCTCGCGCGCGCCGAAACGACGGCACGCGCGTCAGCTCGCGCGCACCCAGCCGCACGTGGCCGGAGCTGGCCGGGTGCAAGCCGACGATCGTGCGCAACAGCGTCGTCTTGCCGACGCCGTTGCGTCCCAGCAGCGCGACCGCTTCGCCGGCCTCGACCTGCAGCGCGACGTCGCTGAGCACCTGGCTGAGCCCGTAGGCCGCGCCGACGCCCTCAAGCGCGAGCATGCAACTCGTTGGCGCGGCCGAGATAAACGGCCGCGACGCGTGGATCGGCACGGACCGTGTCGATCGTGCCGCTGGTGAGCAGCTGCCCTTGGTGCAGCACCGCGACCGGCGAGGCCAGTTGCGCGATGAAGTCCATGTCGTGGTCGATCACGATCAGCGCGTGCCGCCCGGCGAGCGAGCGGATCAGCGTCGCCGTCGCCTCCGCTTCGCGGTGCGTCATGCCGGCGGCCGGCTCGTCGAGCAGCAGCAGCTCCGCGCCGGAGGCGACGACCATTCCGATCTCCAGCCACTGCTTCTCGCCGTGCGCGAGGTACGCGGCCGGCAGCGCGCGCTTGGCGCTCAAGCCGATGATCTCGAGCACCTCGTCGACGCGCGCGCGTTCGGCCGCGCTCGGTCGCGCGCGCAGGGCGCGCCACGAGCGCCGGTCGCGCGTCGCCGCGACGACGAGATTGTCCTCGATCGTGAGCGCGTCGAGCACGCCCGGCGTCTGGAACTTGCGGCAGATACCGTGGCGCACGATCTCGAACTCGGGCAGCGCGCGCAGATCCTCGCCCTTGAACGTGATGCGTCCGGCGCTCGGGCGCACCCGGCCGATGATCGCGTCGAGCAAGGTCGACTTGCCCGCGCCGTTGGGACCGATCAGCGATTGGATCGCGCCGGCCTGCACCGTCAGGCTGATCCCGTCCAGCGCGCGATAGCCCTCGTAGCTGACGACGACGTCCTCGACGGCGAGCAGCGCGCTCACGGGCCCTCGACGACGACGGCCGTCGACACGCGGCGGCGCGCCGCGCGCGGACGCCAGTCGCGCAGCACGCCGGCGATGCCCTGCGGCATGACGGTCACGACGACGACGAACAGCGCGCCGACGACGTACAGCCACAGGTCGGGGAAGGCGCTGCTGATCCAATCTTTGCCGAAGTTGACGAGCAGCGTCCCCAGGATCGCGCCGACCAGCGCGTCGCGCCCGCCGACCGCGACCCAGATGACCATCTCGATCGAGGGCACGACACCGAACATCGCCGGCGAGACCACGCCCAAATCGAGCGTCACCAGCGCGCCGGCGATCCCGGCCAGAACGCCGGCGATCGCGAAGGCGATGACCTTGAACGGCAGCGGATCGTAGCCGAGAAAGCGCACCCGGTTCTCGCCGTCGCGCATCGCCAGCAGCAGCTTGCCGAACTGCGAACCCTTGAGCCAGCGCATCGCCAAGAACGTGAGTACCAGCACCGTCAGCGAGATCCAGTACAGCCCCAATTGGGTCGACGGATCCGTCAGCGCGTGCCCGAACGCGTCGCTGAAGTTCGTCAACCCGTTGAAGCCGCCCGTGTAGGGCTGCTGGCTGATGATGAAGGTCGTCGTCGCCAGCACCAGCGCTTGGGTGATGATGGCGAAGTACGGTCCGCTGATGCGCCGCCGGAAGACCAGGAACGCCAGCAGCGCCGCGGCCAAGCCCGGCAGCACCAGCGCGGCGGCGATTGCGACGGTGCCGCTGCGAAACGGCGCCCACCACCACGGCAGCGCCGTCAAGCCGCTCCACTGCATGAAGTCGGGCAAGCCGCCGGCGTCCGCGCCGGCCAGCTTGAGGTGCATCGCGATCGCGTAGCCGCCCAAGCCGAAGAACACGCCTTGGCCGAGCGTGAGGATGCCGCCCGTTCCCCACACGAACGAGATGCCCAGCGCCAGGATCGCCATCGCGATGAACCGGCCCAGCAGCGAGAGCTCGTACGGCGGCAGGTAGAACGGTGCGGTGGCACCCGCCGCCACCACCACTACGAACAGGAGCGCTCCGCGCATCAACCCTCCGCCTCGAGTGCGCGCGAGCTGCGCGTGACGATCCCGCGCGGCCGGAACTGGATGAAGGCGATCACCGCCACCAGGAGCAGCACGTCGGCGAAGCTCACGCTGGTGAAGATCTGCGCCAGCGCCGAGAACAAGCCGACCAGCAGCGCGGCCAGCAACGTTCCGGTCAAGCTTCCCAAGCCGCCCACGATCACGACCAGGAACGCATAGACGATGTAGCTCTGCCCGACCGTCGGCGTGACCGGTGCGATCAGCGCCAGCGCCGCACCGGCCAAACCGGCGATCCCGGTGCCCAGCGAGAACACCGCGAGGTCCACCAGTCGCGTGTTGGTCCCGAGCGCTTCGGCCATGGCCCGGTTCTGGTGCACGGCGCGCACGTACAGGCCGGCCGGCGTGCGAGCGAACACGTACGCCACCCCGCCCAGCACGAGCGCGGCCAGCACGATGATGAACACGCGCACAGCCGGGATCGCGAAGCCCGTCAAGGCGCTGCCGCCGACGGCCAACGAGCCCGAGAGCCAATCCGGCGCGGTCACCTCGACCCCGACCGGACCGAAGATGCTGCGCGCCGCTTGCTGCAGCACCAGGCTGACGCCCCACGTGGCCAGCAGCGTGTCCAGCGGGCGACCGTAGAGGCGGCGGATCAACGTCACCTCGAGGAACGCGCCCACCAGGGCGGTGACGACGAACGCGCCGAGCAAGCCGACGGGAAACCCGACGGTCTTGCCCAGCCCGCTCATCGCCAAGTAGCTGACGTAGCCGCCCATCATCAACATCTCGCCGTGCGCCATGTTGATCACCCGCATCAGCCCGAAGCTGAGCGCGAGACCGAGCGCCGCCAACAGCAGGATCGAAGCGACGCTGATCCCGTTGAAGATTTGGCCGGCGACGAGTGTCGATTCGGTCACGTCAGTGGATGCAGGTCTTTCCGGGGAACGAGAGCGGATCGTAGGGGACCGGCTCGACCGGTTGTTTCGAGCTCCACAGGATCTTGAACTGACCGTCCGGCTCGAGCTCGCCGACGTACGCCGTCTGCATCAAGCTCAAGTTGTTGACGAACTTCGTCTGGCCCAGACCGACGTCGGCCAGCGTGAGCGTCGAAGCGGCCTTGGCGACCTTGGCCGGATCGAACGTGCCGGCTTTCTTCACCGCCGCGGCCCAGGCGTAGACGTCCAGGTAGCCGTGCGCCATCGGATCGTCGACCGGCTGGCCCGGGTACTTGGCCTGATACGCCGCGACGAACTTCTTGTTGGCCGGATCGGGCAGGCTCTCGAAGTAGTTCCAGGCCGCGTAGCTGCCGGCCAAGAGCGACGGTCCGATCGCCTTCGCCTCCTGCTCCGCGATGCTGAACGACATCACCGGCAGCTTCGACGAGGGCAGGCCGGCCGCGGCCATCTGCTTGAAGAACGAGACGTTGCTGTCGCCGTTGAGCGTGTTGAACACGATCTGCGGCTTGGCCAGCTTGATCTTGCTGATGACGGCGCTGAAGTCGGTCCCGCCCAGCGGCACGTACTCTTCACCGGCGACGGTCCCGCCGTCGTGCACGATGTGCTTGCGCAAGATCAGGTTCGCGGTGCGCGGGAAGACGTAGTCCGAGCCCAACAGGAAGATGCTCTTGTAGCCCTTCTCCTCGGCCCACTGGAGCGCCGGCAGAATCTGCTGGTTGGGCTGCGCGCCGGAGTACATGATGTCGGGCGAGCACTCGTTGCCCTCGAACTGCACCGGATACCACAGCAGCGAGTGGAACCGCTCGAAGACCGGCAGCATCGCCTTGCGGCTGGCCGACGTCCATCCGCCGAAGACGGTCACCACGTCGTCCTGCTGGATCAGCTTCTGCGCCTTTTGGGCGAACATCGCGGGGTCGGAGGCGCCGTCCTCCACGACCGGGACGATCTTCTTCCCCAGCACGCCGCCCTGCGCGTTGATCTGGTCGATCGCCAGCAGCTCGGCGTTCTTGACGGTCACCTCGGAGATCGCCATGGTTCCGGTCAGCGATTGTAAGACGCCGACCTTCACGGTGTCGCCGGCCGCGACGGTCGTCGCCGGCAGGCTCGAGAGCACGATCGCCAGCGCTGCGCCAACGGCGCCGCTGCGAGCGATGGAAGCACGTGTGAGCACGGACCCTCCCTATCGTCGTTCGATGAATGCGGAAGCGCGTACGTTCGCCTCGCGGCGAGGCCACCGATTCGACGTTTGGGACAGCGTGCGCGCACAACGTTGGCGATGCGTCAGGACGACGACCGCCGCATGCGTGCTAGTCTGGGGTCATACGCGGCTCACGCGCACCGGCGTGTAGTTCTCGCGTGGAACGACGGGCTCTCCCCCGATGATCGCTGCCGCGCGACCGCTGTCGGCGTCGTCGCACGCGCCGGCGGCGAACTCGCCGCCGACCGCCGAGACGATGCGAAAGTAGTCGTCGGGCGCGCGGCGTTTCGCGCGCGGCAGCATCTCGGCACAGTACGTCTCCTGCGCGGCCTGGTGGTCGCAAGCGCGGAAGATCCCCGGCTGCGCCTTGGCGGCGTCGTAGCGGTAGCCTTCGAAGGCGTGGACGAGCGCGGCGGTCTCGCTGGTGCCGCACGCGTGCATCCGGTCGACGACGTTGCGGACCGCCATGTAGCCCAGATACTGGCGCCAGTTGGGTGGAAACCCCTGGGCGCTCGCGACGAAGCGACGGTACAGCGCCGCCGCGTCGCCGCCCGCGTCCGGTCCCCACACGTAGCCCCACAGCGAGCCGGCCAGGTCTTCCGCCGGGAAACCGGCCGCGAGCTCGTTCTCGCCGGTGACGCCGGCCGCCAGCATGCGTTTGTTCAGGCCGAACTGCACGAACGCGGTGGCCGCGTTCTGGGTGTCGGTCCCGCCGTTGAGCAGCAAGAACGCGTCGGCGTCGGTGGCGCGCGCCTTGAGCATGTACGACGAGAAGTCGTTGGTGCCGATCGGGTGGACGTCCATCCCGGCGACCGCGCCGCCGTGGGCGAGCAAGATCGTGCGCAGCCGGTCGCGCGCGTCCGTGCCGAAGGCGTAGTCGGCGACCAGAAAATACCAGCGACGCGCGCGCCGCACCAACTCGGCGCCCAACGCCGTCGTCAGCATCGCCAGCGAACAGGTCTGGCGAAAGCAGACGCGGTTCGCCTTCGCGCCGGTCATCGCGGTGTCGTGCGTTCCGATGGCCACGTACAGCACGCCGGCCTCCTGTGCGTACGCGGAGAGCGCGTTGCCGACCGCCGACGAGGTGCCCCCGACGAGCACGTCGACCTTCTCGATCTCCACCAGCCGGCGCGCTTCGGTCAGCGCGACGGCGGGCTTGGTCTGATCGTCGCCGTAGACCAGCTCCCAGCGCACGCGGCCGCGCGCGTTCGCGTCGCCCAGCGCCAGCTGCGCGCCGTTGCGCTGCGGGAGGCCGCCGACGGCGAACGGTCCGGAGAACGAGTCGACGTAGCCGATGCGCACCGTCGGCGTCGCCGCAGCGGCTCGCCGCGGCAGCGTGCCGGCAGCGCCGGCGGCGAGCGCGCCGCCCAGAAACGACGATCGCGAGAACTGCGTCATGGGCCCCTCTGCGCGCAGACGCACGAGCGGCCCTGCCCGCCGAGGCGAAACCCCGGCCGTTCGGCTCGCGTAGGAACAGATGATGAGGGATCGCATCGCACTCGGTCTGGCCGCGGCGACGTTCGTGCTGCACGCGGCCGTTGCCGGCCGCTACGATCTCATGCGCGACGAGCTGTACTTCATCGTCTGCGGCCAGCACCCGGCGTTCGGCTACGCCGACCAGCCGCCGCTGGTGCCGCTGCTCGACGCCGGCCTCTACGCGCTCGGCCATCACGTGTGGGTCGTGCGAATCCCGGCCGTGCTCGCCGCCGCGGCGCTGGTCTGGCTGACCGTTCGCTTCGCGCGCGTGCTGGGCGGCGGTGACGGCGCCGCCTGGGCCGCCGGCATCGCGGCCGCGATCGCGCCGTTCTTCCTCGGCATCCCGGCGACGATGAACACGACGGTGTTCGAGCCGCTGGTCTGGACCGCGGTCGCATACGGCCTCTCCCGCGCCGCGATCCTCAACGACCGCCGCGCACCGATCTGGGCCGGGATCGTGGCCGGCATCGGTCTCGAGGCGAAGTACGCCGGCCTTTCGTGGCTGATCGCGCTCGGCGTCGGCGCGCTGCTGACCCGCGAGCGGCGACTGCTGGCGTGGCCCCAGCTCTGGCTCGGCATCGGCCTGGCGTTCGTCATCGCGGTACCGTCGGTGCTCTGGCAAGCCGCGAACCACTGGCCGTTCCTCGAGCTGCTGGCCGCGACGAAAGCCAAGAACATCGCGACGAGCCCGGCCGCGTTCCTGTTGCACCAAGTCTTCGTGATGGACCCGCTGCTGGCGCCGATTTGGATCGCCGGCATCATCGCGCCGTTCGTCGATCGCACCTTGGCCCGCGCGCGCTTCCTGGCGCTCGCGTTCGTCGTCGTCACGATCACGCTGCTGGTCACGCCGAGCAAAGACTACTATCTCGCCGCCGCCTACCCGACGGTGCTGGCGATCGGCAGCGTCGCCCTTCGAGCGCGTCATCCGCAACGCGATCGTGCGCGGCGCATACCTGGCGGCGGCCATCGCCCTGGCCGCGCTCGGTGCGCCCCTCGCGCTCCCGCTGCTCTCGCCGCCGGCGCTGATCGAGTACGAACAGCGCACACATCTCGCGCAGCGCCCGCAAGAGAAATCCGGCGTCGGCGCGCTGCTCCCGCAAGTGTTCGCCGACGAGCTGGGCTGGCGCGACATGGCCCGCCAAGTCGCGGCAGCGTGGGCCACGCTGCCGCCGGACGTGCGCGCGCACACGTCGATCGTGACGCAGAACTACGGCGAGGCCGGCGCGCTCGAGCTCTACGGCGAACCGCTCGGCCTGCCACCCCCACTCAGCGGCCACGATCAATTCTATCTCTGGGGCCTACGCGGCCAGAACCCCGATTCGGTACTCCTCATCGACGCGCCGGGCAACATGCTTCCCGACCCCGCCGCGCACTGCGCGCACTGGCGCGTCCTCGGCAAGCTCTTCTCCCCCTACGCCATGCCCTACGAAAACGAGCGCACGATGCTCTTGTGCGAGCACGCCCACCCCTCGCTAGCAACAGCCTGGCCGAAGCTCAAACATTTCGAGTAGCGAAGACGCCCCATAACCATCATGCCGGGCGAGCGGCGCCGCACCACCCACGCCGGGGCCTTTTCCGCGAGCGAAGGCCCGGAAGGCCGAGAGCGACGCGGAAACGGAGCGGCCCTC